>OKUM01000010.1_pt1 | contig 174858 bp, 158 predicted proteins | sample 1606801 | NCBI WGS metagenome assembly OKUM01 (sample SAMEA3882546, study PRJEB24775) | human gut metagenome | biome: human-associated habitat; feature: intestine environment; material: feces | place: Netherlands | collected 2009/2010
GAGCCACTAATAATTCCGGTGTCTTCATCTGGCGTTCGCTGCATTGGTTTACGTAGTTGTAGAGCAGGGCTTCCAGGAATTTCAAGTCCGATCCGCGCAGGTTCACTGTTTTTTCGGTTCCCCAGGGATAATGGACCAGGGTCTTCCAGGTCTGGCGGACAGTCGGCGTCAGTGGCAGTTCTTTCATGTTTTCCGGCATTTCGTCGTCGATGTAATAGACGGGCTGCTGGCAATAGCCCTGGCCCTGATAGAAGACGCGGGCCGTGTCGATGTCCGGCAGGAAGCCGGTCAAGGCCATGAGCTGCCAGCCGGCGATGAGGGTGACGATGCGGACGTCCTTGAGTTCAATGGCCCGGCCGTAGAGGCGGACCAGGTTATACAGGACTTCGTCGGCTTCGCCGCCGGCCATGAAGAGGACTATTTCGACGAAGATCTGCGAATAGACATAGCCGTCCCAGGTCAGCTGGCGAAGGCGCTTGTTGCTGCGGCAGTCGTATTCCGTCAAGGTGTAGACGCCATCCTTTTCAAAGACGTCGAAGGTCATCTCCGCCAGCGGAGCCAGCGTCCCATAACCCATCTTGCCCTGGGTACTGCGGCGGGCCAGGACATGGAGGATGCCGGCCTGCCGGGTCAGGACGGTGACGACGAGCTGCTTGGCACTGGTCTTGCGGACGGTCAGGATGATGCCTTCATAGGACCGCGACGGCTTGCGGCCGTAATACCCGCTACGCCTCATGGTCCGCCTCGGCGTCTCCTTCCTCTCCGTCTCCCGCCCCTTCCCTTTCCGGAAGGGGTTCCGCTTTCAGACGGACAATGCGGAACCGCTGCATTTCCAGGACCGTAAAGCGGTACGTCCCGATAGTGACTTCATCGTGAACTTTCGGCGTATGGCCCAAGGCATTGAAGACATATCCGCCGATGGTATCCGTATCGACGTCGTCTTCGACAGGGATGTGCAGCAATTCTTCTACGTCTTCCAATAAGACCGTGCCGGCAAATTCATAGGCGCCGTCCGGCAGGGGCTGGATTTCTTCTTTTTCCTGGGTGTGTTCGTTCTGGATCGTGCCGACCAGTTCTTCCAGGATATCTTCCAGGCCGATGAGGCCGACGGTGCTGCCGTATTCATCGACGACCATGGCCAGGTAGGTCCGGCGCGTCCGCATGAGCTGCAGGAGTTTCGACGCCGGCATGATTTCCGGCACCATGAGGATGGGCCGCTTGATGAGATTCAAGTTGCTGCGCTTATGGATGTAGAGGTCCATGATATCCTTGATATGGACCAGCCCCAGGACGTGGTCCTTGTCGTCTTCGCAGAGAGGATAGCGCGTATGGCGCGACTGGCGGATGGTCTGCATATGCTGACTCATCGTATCTTCCGTATAGAGGCAGACGATGTCCTGACGGGGCACCATGATTTCCTTGGCCAGGCGGTCGGCGAAATCGAAGACGTTGCCGATGAGTTCGCTTTCGACCTGATCAATCTTGCCTTCTTTATGGCTGGCCGTGACCAGCATACGGATTTCGTCTTCAGAATGGGCCATGTCGATTTCATTGGTCACATCGAGGCCGCGGCCGGCCAGGATGGCCCGGCCCAGCCAGTTGCCGAAGAGGATGAACGGCATGAGCGGGCGGCTCCAGGGCTGGATGAAACGGCGCAGGGCCTTGAGGCTCTTTTCCGGGCGCTGGAGGCCGATGGACTTGGGGATGAGTTCGCCAAATACCCAGAGGATGAAACAGAGGACGATGCCGGCACAGATTTCGATGAGCCAGATGAGCCACGTGTGGCCGATGTAAGGCGCCAGGAGGCCGTACAGACCATAGAGGCCGCAAAAGCCGGCAGCCCCGGCGATGAGACCGGACAAGGCCATGCCGAGCTGGGCCGTCCCGAGAAAGACGATGGGCTTGTCATAGAGGGACAAGAGCGGCTTCAGCGACGTATCGCCATCGCGGACGAGTTCTTCCAGATATTCCCGGCGCAATTGGGCAAAGGCGAACTTGCCCGTAACGCAGATGGCGCTGACGGCCAGGCAGATGAGGAAGACGAGGAGACATTGGACGATTGATTGTACTTCCATCGTACTGCCCCCTACTCGTTCTTGTAGCCCAATTCACTGAGGGCGCCCGACTTGTTGCGCCAGTCCCGCTTGACCTTGACCCAGATATCGAGGTAGACCGACGACCCCAGGAGGTTTTCGATTTCCTGGCGGGCCAGGTTGCCCACTTCTTTGAGGACGGCGCCATTCTTGCCGATGACGATGCGCTTCTGCGAGTCCCGTTCGACGTAGACCGTGACCCGGATATAGACCTTGTTCTTGCCGCGCTGGGTCATTTCTTCGACATAGGCGGCGATGGCGTGGGGTACTTCATCTCGGGTGCAGCGGAAGAGCTTTTCCCGGACGATTTCAGCGACTAAGAGCCGTTCCGGCTGGTCCGTAATCATGTCGTCCGGGAAATACTTCGGCCCTTCCGGCAGGATCTTGCGCAATTCGTCGACGACGGCATCGACATTGTCCCCTTTCAGCGCCGAAATGGGGATGACCTGGGCAAAGGGATAGAGTTCGGCATATTCCGTAATCTTTTTCAAGATTTCTTCCTTGCTCATGACGTCGATTTTATTGATGATCAAAAAGACCGGAACGCCGACGTCTTTCAATTTTTCCAGGACGAAGAGGTCGCCAGGGCCTTTCTTTTCATTGCCGGAAATGAGGAACAAGACGGCATCGATGTCGCGCAGGGACTGGTAAGCTGCTTCATCCATAAATTCCCCTAACTTGTGCTTCGGCTTGTGGATGCCCGGCGTATCGAGGAAGACGATCTGACATTCGTCATCCGTATGGATGCAGAGGATGCGGTTGCGCGTCGTCTGGGCCTTATCGGAGACAATCGAGACTTTGTGTTTGATGATATGGTTGATGAGCGTCGACTTGCCGACATTCGGGCGGCCGACGACGGCGACGAACCCCGATTTAAATGATTCCATAGATATAGTGACTCCTCCTTATAATTCTTCGCCTTCGCGGACGTAGCCCAGGCGCTGTAAAATAAATTCTTCTTCTTTACGCATTTCGGCTTTATCGTCCGGTTCCATGTGGTCATAGCCGAGGATGTGCAGCATGCCGTGGATGGTCAGGTAGGCCAGTTCCCGTTCAAAGGAGTGGCCGTATTCATCGGCCTGTTCCTGGACTTTTTCCAGAGAAATGATGATGTCCCCCAAGAGAGCCGTGTCCGGGCCGTCATACCCGTCGTCTTCGCCTTCATTGAGGGCAAAGGACAGGACGTCCGTCGGCCGGTCGATATTGCGGTACTGCTTGTTCAGCTGATGGATGTAATCATTGTGGCACAAGAGGATGCTGATTTCCGCATTGGGCCCCAGGCCGTAGACCAAAGCTGCTTCTTCACAGACGCGGTCGATGACTTTTTCATATTCATCATGCTGGAACGACGGATCTTCGTAATTGATGTTGATATTCATGGATATTCCCCCAATCAGTGGTCTTGTTTATAATAAGTTTCGTAAGCCCGGATGATGCGGCCTACCATATCGTGACGGACGACGTCTTCATCGCTGAAATAGACCATGCCGACACCGCGGACGTCTTTGAGTATCTTTTCGGCTTCGGTCAGGCCCGACATGCGCCGGTCGACGAGGTCGATCTGCGTGGCGTCGCCGTTGACGACGACCCGCGAGTGGTTGCCCATACGGGTGAGGAACATCTTCATCTGTTCCCGCGTCGTGTTCTGGGCTTCATCGAGGATGATGAACGACTCTTCCAGAGTCCGGCCGCGCATGTAAGCGAGCGGCGCGACTTCGATGATGTTGCGGTCGATCATCTTCTGGAACTGGTCGTAGCCGAACATATCGGCCAGGGCATCGTACAAGGGGCGCAGGTAGGGATCGATCTTTTCCTGTAAGTCCCCGGGCAGGAAGCCCAGCTTTTCCCCGGCCTCGACAGCCGGCCGGGTGAGGATGATCCGTTCAACTTCACGGTTCTTCAAGTAAAAAGCCGCCAGGGCCACGGCCAGATAGGTCTTGCCCGTCCCGGCCGGCCCGATGCCGAAAGTGACCAGGTTCTTGCGGATGGAATCGACGTAGCGCTTCTGGCCCAGCGTCTTGGGTTTGATGAGACGGCCCCGGGCAGAAATGCCGACAGTGTCTTCATAAAGGTTGTGCAGGGCCTCTGACTGCCCTTCTTTGATGAGTCTGGCCGAATAGCGGACGTGCTGCGTCGTCAAGTACGTATTTTCCCGGAACAAGTAGCGCAGGACGCGGAAGACTTCGGTCACGCAGGCCACATCCTGTTCGCTGCCGACGATCATGGCCGTATCACCGCGGACGGCAATACGGCAGTCCGGAAATTCGCGCTGCATCGTCTTGAGAAATTCGTCTTTCATGCCCAGGACGGCCCGGGCTTCACGCAAATCGGAAAATTGCAGTTTCTTTTCTACCAAAATGAGATGCTCCTTTATGTCATGAATTTACGGACGGCTTTGCCGTGCAGGTAGTCACAGCGGGCTCCCTGCCGGGTGTCCCGTCTTTCCAGTTCTTCGTCGATCATGTCGCGGATGCGCCACCAGCCCATGCCCCAGTTGGCGAAATCCGTCGCTTCTTTCGGCGCCCGGCCGATGAGGCGCTGGAAGACCGTATCGGGCCGGCTGTATTCGAGGAAGGCCACGACGCGGCGGACATATTCTTCGCAGGTCCAGAGCTTGATATCCCCTTGGGCGTACCATTCGGCCATGGCCGTGTGCTTGATGATGTACAGAGCGTGGAGTTTGACTTCGTCGGAACCGAGGGCAGCGATGATTTTGGCCGTTTCGATGGTATCTTCCATGGTATCCCAGGGCAGGTCGAGGATGACGTGAGTACAGGTCCGGAAGGGATAGGCCCGGAGCATGACCATGGCATCGATGTATTCGGCGACCGTATGGCCGCGGTTGATTTTAGCCAAGGTCTTATAATTGACGGTCTGCAAGCCCAGCTCGACGAGGATATCGACGCCGTACGTTTCCTTGACTTCGGCCATGATGTCGAGATAGGTCTCGTTGAGGCAGTCCGGCCGGGTGGCGATGGCCAGGGCGACGATATCGGGCTGGCAGGCGGCGACGAGGTAATCCCGGAAACGGTCCGGCGGCAAATAGGTGTTGGTGAAATTCTGGAAATAAGCGATGAACTTGTTGGCCTTGTATTTCGGCTTGATGTGGGCCATGTTCTGTTCAATCTGCTGGCCAATGGTCACCGTCGCCGGCAGGTTTTCATACCCGGCGCCGATAGAGCCGCAGAAGGCACAGCCCCGGACGCCCAGGGTCCCGTCGCGGTTGGGACAGGTATCGGGGATGCTGATAGGCAATTTATAGACTTTTTCGCCATAAGTCTCTTTTAAATACGTCGAATAGACGCGATAGCGTTCGTTCACAATGATTCTCCTTTGACCGGGATAAGACACCAATCGGCCCGGTCTTTCTTCTTTTCTGCCAATACATAGGCATCGTCTGCGGGCACGGCTCCATAGCGGCTCAATTCGGCCTTCAGGGCCGGGCTGGCCGGCCAGATGCGATAGCGCATCTTGATATCGCGCCAGTTGGTAAAACGATAGTCTTTCGCATAGGTCTGCAGCCAGGCTTCGTCGCGGAAGATGGCGTCGGTCTCACTGCGCGGCGCTTCACTCCAGCCGAGGAAGCCGGCCTGGAGGCGGAAGCGGAAAAAGGTCAGCATATCCAGGGCCAGCAGTTCTTTGGCCAACGCCTTCTGGTCTGCCGTCAGCGGCAGGACTTCTTCAAGGCAGTGGCAGAGGAAATGACATAAGGACTCATCGGACAAGGCCTTTTGGTCATTATGCAGGACGAGCCACTCCTCTGTCAAGGCTTCGTAGAGTTTCATATAATCCGGTGCAAAGAGGCGGCCGAGCCAGTTGAAAAGATATGTGAATTTCCCGGAGTTATAGGTCCGTTCAAAGACGTCTTCCAGGACCTTCAGATAAGCTACTTTTTCATAAGGCAGCCACGTCGTCGCCAGGACTTCATACGGCCCCTGGGGATCATAGCGGTAATCGCCGGGATAGTCGCGGCGGATGCCGGAGCCCTTGAGGAGCTTCAAGAAGCCGATCTGCAGCTTGTGCGGACGGAGGGCGTAGATGTCGTTGAAGGACTGGCGCAGATGGTCATAGTCTTCATAAGGCAGGCCGACGATGAGGTCCAGATGGAGGTGCATCGTCCCCAAAGCGACGAGGCGTTCCATGATGTGCGTAATGCGCGGCCAGTCATTATGGCGGTGGATGGCCTGAAGCGTCGGCTCATATGTCGTCTGGATGCCCATTTCCAGCTGGATCCGTCCTTTCGGCGCCCGGGCCAGGAGATCGATATCGTCATCGGTGAGGACGCCGGGCTCGATTTCCAAGTGGAAATTGATGGGCTTATCGACGCCGATCATGTATTCGATGAGGGGCCGATGATGAGCGGGACTGCAGTTAAAGGTGCGGTCGACGAACTTGACCTGATGGACGCCGGCATCGACGAAGGCCTGCAGTTCCTTCAGGACCAGCGGGACTGAGCGGAAACGGACGCGGTCGTTCATGCCGGACAGGCAGTACTGGCAGTGGAAGGGGCAGCCCCGGGAACTTTCATAGTACATGATGCGGTGGTCCAGTTCGCGGAAATCCTGGTGTTCATAAGGGAAAGGCAGGCTGTCCAGGTCTTCCACTTCCTGGAAGGTTTCATCGCCTTGGATGACGCCGTAGACGCGGCCCAGGACGCCGGGCACTTCCGTCCCGTCGCGGCCGGCGGCCAGGGATTTCAGGAAGGCCGGCACCATGTCTTCCCCTTCCCCCTGGAGGACATAGTCGATGTGTTCGTAGTCTTCCAGGATCTGCCGGGCCGTATAGGATACTTCCGGGCCGCCGACGAAGATTTTCGTGTCCGGGAAGACCTGTTTCACCAAGTCGATGAGATGGCAGGTCATGTCGATATTCCAGATGTAGCAGGAAAAGCCGATGGCATCAGCCCGAAAAGACGCGATGTGGCGCAGGATGTCATAGACATTCTGATTGATCGTGTATTCAGCCACAGCCACGTCGACGCCCTGGTGTTCGCAGGCCGTCGATAAACAGCGCAGGGCCAGGGACGATTGGATGAATTTGGAATTCAGGATAGTAAGCAGTGTGTTCATGGAAGACCTTCTTTGAATTGTTATATGTATATATAAGTATACCGCAAGGACGGCGTTCTGTCATGTCTTTTCCGCCCCTGGCCGGGGACAGCCTTTTCGCCGGCCCCTTTTTATGATAAGATGAGATAGTATATAGATTTTCCCCTATGAAAAGGAGGCTTTTCCTTGTTTAAAATAGCACTTGCCCAGACAAACGTCCACCCTGGCAATCCACGGCAGAATACGGCTGTCATGAAAGAATACATTGCCAAGGCCAAAGCCGCCAGTTGCGACTTGATTGTCTTCCCGGAACTCGCCATCCCGGGCTACCTCATCGGTGACATTTGGGACCAGCCCGACTATATCGACGACTGCGCCCGCTTCGGCGAAGAGATCAAGGCCTTGTCGGATGACATAGCCATCATCTTTGGCAACGTCGCCAAAGAAACGGACCGGGTCAATCTCGACGGCCGGACGCGGAAATACAACGCCATGTTCATCGCCTATAATGGCCGCTGGATTTCGCCGGCTCGTTCGCCTTACCCCTTCTACATCAAGACGCTCCTGCCCAATTACCGGGAATTTAGCGACATCCGCTACTTCACGTCGCTCATCGAAGTCGCCCAGGAACGCCACGCCTTCCCGGAAGACTTCCTGTCGCCCGTCCAGATTGCCTTCGACGACGGCCGGAAATTCCGCATGGGCCCTCTCATCTGCGAAGACAGCTGGGATGAAAATTATCCCTTCAAGCCCATGAGCTATTTAGGGAAAATGTACGACATCGATATGTTCATCAACATTTCCAACTCGCCCTTCACCCTGGGCAAGACCCAGCGCCGCCACCGCCTGTTCGGCCAGGCCATCGACAAGGTCCACTGCCCGGCCATCTACGTCAACTGCACGGGCATCCAGAACAACGGCAAGAATATCTACACTTTCGACGGCGCCAGCAGCACCTACCAGAAAGATGGCTCACAGCACGTCGAATGTACGCCGTTCACTGAAGAAATGACCATCGTCGATTTCGATGAAACGACGCAGCGCTTCGTCTCGCCGGCCCACTTGCAGCCGGAAAAGAGCCAGATCGATGACATCTACGCCAGCCTGCACTACGGCCTGAAATCCTTCATGGATGCCATTGGCGTCCACAAAGTCGTCCTCGGCGTCTCTGGCGGCATCGACTCGGCGGTCAACGCCGCCCTCTATGCGACGGTCCTGCCGCCGGAAAACATCCTCCTGGTCAACATGCCCAGCTGCTACAACTCGGACATGACCAAGAGCCTGGCCAAGGAACTGGCCGACAACATCGGCTGCCTGTATACGGTCGTCCCCGTCCAGGACAGCCTGGAACTGACGCGGAGCCAGTTCAGCCAGGCAAAGCTCAGCCAGGGCGGCCAGGACAAGGGGCAGCTGGAACTGACGAGCTTCATCGAAGAAAACATCCAGGCCCGCGACCGCTCCAGCCGTATCCTGGCCGCAGCGGCAGCTGCTTTTGGCGGCGTCTTCACGTGCAATGCCAATAAAGCCGAACTGTCCGTCGGCTATGCGACCCTTTACGGCGACAGCGCCGGCTACCTGGCTGCCACGGCAGACTTGTGGAAGCATCAGGTCTACGACCTGGCCCGCTATCTCAATGAAAGCGTCTTCCACCGCGAAGTCGTCCCGCAAGGCAGCATCGACATCGTCCCCAGCGCCGAACTGTCGGACAAACAGGATATCACCAAAGGCCAGGGCGACCCGATCATCTATCCCTATCACGATTACCTCTTCGCCGCCTTCGTCGAACGCTGGCAGCGGGCGACGCCAGAATCGATTCTCGAATGGTACATCGACGGTACCCTGGAAAAGAACATCGGCTGCTCCGTCGACGTCCATCAGCTCTTCCCGACGGCCAAAGCCTTCATCGACGACCTGGAACGGTGGTGGCGCCTCATCGCCGGCTTCGCCGTCGCCAAGCGCATCCAGAGCCCCCCTATCCTCTCCATCAGCCGCCGCCCCTTCGGCAACGACCTGCGCGAATCCCAGCTGACACCGTACTACACGACGCGCTACCTGGAAATGAAAGAACGGCTGCTGGCCATGGGATAGTGGTTCGTGGTTAGTGGTTCGTGGTTAGTGGTTCGTGGCTCGTAGGGGCTGCCCGCCTGGCTCTCCTGATAGGAGAGCTGTCAGCGAAGCTGACTGAGAGGTTGCTCTTTCAACATAGTTTGTAGTACGGAGTTTGTAGTTTGTAGAAGATGGTTTCAAATTTTTAACCATCCGCTAACCACTAGCCACTAGCTGCTAACCACTAAAAAAAGAGGCTGTCGCACGTGCGACAGCCTCTTTTTTCATACTACATATCTTTCAGTCTTCCGACTTCTTGTTTAGGACGGACGCGTTTGTGTCCGAATGTTTCTACGATGATGAACATCATGGGGATGAGGAAGACACCGAAGATGGTGGCGATGGACGTACCGAAAACGACGGTAATCCCCATAGTGACTCGCGACGCAGCACCGGCGCCGGTAGCGATGGCCAGCGGGATGGAGCCGACGACGAAGGCCAGGGACGTCATGATGATCGGGCGGAGACGGATCTTGGCCGCTTCGATTGCAGCCGATACGGGATCCATGCCGCGTTCATCGACACGGACTTTGGCGTATTCGATAATCAGGATGGCATTCTTGGCGGCCAGGCCGATGACGGCCAGCAGACCGATCTGGAAGTACAGGTTATTCTGCTGGTTCATGAGATAGGCAAAGACCGAAGCCCCGAAGACGCCTGCCGGCAGGCTGAACATGACGGCAAATGGTACTTTCCAACTTTCATAGAGGGCAGCCAGGACGAGGAAGACGAAGAGGATAGCCAGGGCAAAGACGTAAACCGTCTTGTTACCGGCTTCGATTTCTTCACGGCTCATGCCACTCCATTCGTAGGCATAGCCTTCACCGAGGGTGTCCTTGGCGACTTCTTCCAGGGCTTTCAGAGCATCACCGGAGCTATAGCCATTGGCCGGAGCCCCTTGGATCTTGATGGCCGGATAGTCGTTGAAACGGTTGAGGATCGACGCCGAACCGATAGCTTTCGGCCGGACGAAGTTGGCCACCGGCACGAGCTGGTTGGCGCTGTTGCGGACGTAGATGTGATTATTGGCATCGATGGTTTCACGAAATTCCGGAGCGGCCTGGACGACGACCTTGAAGTTACGGCCGAACATGGTGAAGTCGTTGACCTGATAGGAACCGTAGAAGGACTGGAGCGTCGAATAGAGGTCGCTCAGGGAAACGCCTTCTTTGGCGACTTTATCGCGGTCGATGTCGAGCTGATAGCCCGGCGTATCGGCAGCGAAGGCCGTGTAGACCGAACCGATTTCCGGACGTTTGCGGGCAGCAGCGATGAATTTCTGAGCCGTCGCCGACAGTTCTGCCGTCGTATGGCTGCCGCGGTTTTCCAGCTGCATCGTAAAGCCCGACGACGTGCCCATGCCGTCGATAGGCGGCGGGTTCATGGCGATGACCGTAGCCTGGGGAATCTGATTGCCCATGGCCATGATCTTGCCGACCAGGGCATCGACGGACAGGGATTTATCTTTACGCTGATCCCAGTCGCTCATGCCGATGAAGGACGTAGACCCGTTCGATTTCGGCCCATTGGCCAGGATACTGAAGCCGACGACGTTCATGACATTGGTTACGCCGGGCTGCTGTTCCAGCCAATTACTAATCTTTTCGCTGACTTGTTTCGTTTCCGTCTGGGAAATGCCTTCAGGCAAGGTGACGTTCATCATGACGAAGGCGTTATCTTCTGACGGTACGAAGCCCGTCGGCATGACTTTGAAGACGCCTGCCGTAAGGGCGCTGATGATGACCAGGAAGGCCACGCACCATTTAAGGTGGAACTGCAAGTGAGCCAGGCGCAGGCCATACCAGGCGATGAGTCTGTCGAAGGCATCATTGAATTTCTGGAAGAACTTGTAAATGCCCTTGGGATTGTCATTGGGTTTGTGAACATTCAAAATAGACGCACACATGGCCGGTGTCAGGGTCAGGGCGACGAAGGCCGAAATGAGGACCGACACGGCAATGGTCAGGGCGAACTGGCGGTAGAGGATACCACTCATGCCGCTGATGAAGCCGACAGGAACGAAGACGGCGGCCAGAACGCAGGCGACACCGATAACCGGGTTCTGTACGTTCTGCATGGCAATGATCGTCGCCTCCCGCGGACTTCGGGCGTTATACTTGATTTCATATTCGACGGCTTCGATGACGACGATGGCATCGTCGACGAGGAGGCCGATGGCCAGTACCATAGCGAACAGGGTCAAGGTGTTGATGGAGAAATCGAGGACCTTGAAGCAGGCAAAGGTACCCAGCAGGGATACCGGGACGGCGATGAGCGGAATCAGCGTCGACCGGCCACTCTGAAGGAAGAGGTAAACGATGAGGGCGACCAGCAGCAGGGCTTCGATGAAGGTTTCAATAACTTCGTGGATCGACGCCGTAACGAAGGTCGTGCTATCGTAGACAACTTTATAATCTAAATCAGACGGGAAAGAAGCCTTTGCTTTTTCCAGGACTTTACGGGCACCGCTGACGGACTGCATGGCGTTGGCATCGGCCGTCAGGCTGATCATGAAGCCGGCTGCCTTGCCGCCGCCCAGATCACTGGTAACGGAATAATCCTTAGAGCCCAGGCTGACGTCAGCAATATCGCCGACGCGGACCATGGTGCCGTCGGGATTGGTGCGGATGATGACGTTCTTGAACTGTTCTGCCGTCTGCAGACGACCGTCTGTACGCATGGTGTACTGATAGGTCTGGTTATTGGGCGACGGCTGGGAACCGATGGTACCGACAGCGGCCTGTTTGTTCTGGGCGCTGATGGCCGAGATGACGTCGGTCGGCGTAATCTTCAAGATACTCATCTTCATCGGGTTGAGCCAGATACGCATGGCGTAGTCAGACCCAAATTCCTGGACATCGCCGATGCCCGGGACGGATTTCAATTCATCCATGAAGTACTGCGTGGCATAGTTCTTCATGAACGTCGCATCGTAAGAACCATTGGGCGACACGAGGGCGAAGACCATGGCCATGAAACTCGTCGATTTCTGGACAGTGACGCCGGTCTGAGTGACTTCCGACGGCAGCGTCGACTGGACCTGGCTGACACGGTTCTGGGTGTTGACCGTATCCATATCGCCATCACTGCCGGACTTGAACTGGACCGTCATGGAATAAGACCCGTTATCGTTCGTCGAACTTTCCATATTGACCAGGTTATCGACGCCGACGAGCTGGCGTTCGATGACACTGGCTACGGTCGTGCCGACGACTTCGGCGTTGGCGCCGATATAAGTAGCCGAAACGCGGACCTGCGGCGGCGTGACCTGCGGATACTTGGCAACTGGCAGGGTCGCAATCGCCAACAAGCCGAAAATGGAAATCAGCAGGGAAATGACGATGGCGAAAATAGGCCGGTCGATAAAGAACTTAGATATCACGGTCTCGCCTCCCTACTGATTGGCCGACGAGTCCGACGACGTATCGGAACTGTCGTTATCGATGTCTTCCTTGGTCAGCAAGTGCTGGTCCAGGGAAGCGCCTTTGGCCTTCTGATAGCCGTCGACGATGATCGTATCGCTGTCCTGGAGACCATCGTTGATGATCCAGAACTTGCCGACTTTCTGGCCCGGCGTGACTTCGCGGTTCTGGGCTTCGCCATTGCCGTCGATGACGGAGACGTAATATTTACCCAGCGTCTGCTGGACGGCGCGCTGCGGTACGGACAAGGCATTGCGCTGAATCTGTGTATCCGAGATGACCGTCGCATAGAGACCCGGGATGAGGAGATTGTCCGGGTTGTCGAAGACAGCCTTGACGACGATAGAACCGGAGTTGCCGTCCATGCCGTGGTTGACCTGGGTGACATGGCCTTCATAGGGATAGGTGGAACCATCGCTCAGGCGGAGCAGGAGATGGTCGCCCCAGCTGCTGCCGGTACTATCAGCGGCCTGTTTGGTCATCTGCAGGTATTCCGATTCACTGATGGAAAACTCTACGTAGACCGGGTTCGTCGAAGAAATGGTGACCAAGGCCGTCGAACCGGCTGTGGCAAAGGTGCCGACGGGGACGTCGTCGACGTTCAGTTTGCCGCTGAACGGCGCATAGACGATGGTATCGTCGACGTTATCCTGAGCGGCATCGACCTGGGCCGCATTGGCTGCGACGACGGCCTGCTGCTGCTGCGTAGCCGCTTCCTGGTCGGTAACGGTCTGCTGCGGGATGGCATCCTGGCTGGCCAGGGTCTGGTAACGGCGCAGGTTCAGCTGCTGATTGGCCAGGTTGGCTTCGGACTGGGCCTGGGTCGCTTTGGCCTGGGCCAGGGCAGCGTCATAAGTCCGGCTGTCGAGGCGGAACAAAGGCTGGCCTTCCGTGACTTCCTGACCGCCCTGGACGTATTTCTCCACGACGCGGCCGGAAATCTTAGGCCGGACGGGCACTTTGTCCGTCGCCGTGACGGTACCGCTGTACTCGGCCTTGACCGGCGTGTCTGCGGCGACGACTTTATACGTGTTGACGGCAACAGGGGCCTTGGTCGCACTCTGTTGGGCACCACAGCCGGCCAGGAGCGCGGCAATGGTGAGAACGGTGACGCTCATCGTCGCAAATTTGCGTTTTTGTATCATCTTCACTTTCCTCCTATTTCTTTCGATTCCTGATTCTTAATGCCATAGAGCAAGACCTTGATGCAGCGCTTCATATAGTCACTAAAAGAGGAATCGTGATTGACATCATTAAAATAATCGATAATGTCGTCGGCTGCGCTATGCAAAAGGCGCAAGAACAGGAACTTATCAAAAGGCTTAAATTCGCCTGTCTCCTGAGCTTCATCGAGGAGCTGTTCCAAAAGGCGCCAGTCTTTTTCGTAGCGGGACTGCAGGCGGTTCCAGACATCGGGCATTTTCGTCAGAAGTTCCGATGCTTTCCGTACGGACAGGACCTGCCAGTTGTCACTGGGCACGTCGAAATAAGCGATGAGCTTGGCTTCGCAAGTCATGGTGCTGTCACTGACGATGCGCCGATGATAGGTATAGATCTTATTGGTAAAATCAGAGATAGCCTGCTCTATGATTTCTTGTTTCGACGAAAAATGTTCGTACAAGGTCCGCTTGCTGATGCGCAGGTTACGGGCCAGATCGTCCATGTGGAAATCAGCACCATGGCGGTTGATTTCACAAAGGGCTTCTACCAGGATCTTGGCGCGGATATTTTCTGTCATGTAAACACGTCCTACTTAAAAAAAATACAAGGTGCTGTCATTGAAACTCAAACTACAAAACTCAGTACCAATTTATAGTTTAATATACAGCACCTTATAAGTCAATAAACAAGTCGATATTATTATTTCTTTGTTACTTCTTCAATTCTTCGGCAAATTTCCGGATGGGCAGGATCTTGTACAAGACGGCACCGCAGGCTGCACCGATGCAGGTATTGGGCAGGAAGGCGACGACGAAGAACCACAGGGCGACGACTTTGGAATCGAGGACGAAAGCGGCGACGGGATAAGCGATGAGGCCGCCCAGGATCCCGGTCCCGACGATTTCTCCGACGACGGCGCCCCAGATGGAATTTGTCTTCTTATACAAAAGGCCGGACAAGGCGGCGCCGATCATGCTGCCGGGATAGGCCAGGACGGTACCGACGCCCATGGCGATGCGGATGGATGAAATACAGAAAGCACCGGCCGTCGAATAGCGCCAGCCCACGAGGACCGACAAGAGGACGTTGATGAGGTGCTGCAGCGGGAAGACCCGGGCACCTCCGAAGGGAAAGGACACGAAAGGCGCCAGGAGGACGCCGATGGCGATGAAAATCGCCGTAACTGTCATTTTCTTGAGTTCACCATTATTCACGATTGATCAAAACCTTTCCATACTGTTGCAACAGCGTATCATTTAAGGCATAAAACGTATCAAAGAGACGGGCGTGGAAGGTCCCAGGTCCAGCCTGGCCGCCCCGTTCCAGAGCCAGCTCGCCGCCGATTCCCATGGCCAGGACGCCGGCAGCGGCCGCCGTGAAGGGATCGGTCACGGCCGCAAAGGACGCGATGAGGGACGTCGTCATACAGCCCGTACCGGTGACATAGGTCAACATGGGGCAGCCGTTGTGGACTTCTGCCGTCCGCTGCCCGTCGGCAATGACATCGACGGCACCAGTAATGGCGACGGTCGTCCCCAAATGCCTTGCCAGAGATGCTGCCAGGTCCGGGTCAGCCGCTCCGATGCGGCTGTCGACGCCGAAATCCTGACCGCTCTTATGGGCGGCCAGACAGGTGATTTCCGAAGCATTGCCGCGGATGACGGCCAGGGGCAGTTCGTCCAGCAGGCGCTGCGCAGCCTGGGTCCGGAAAGTCGTGCCGCCGGCGCCGACGGGGTCGAAGACGATGGGAACGCCGTGAGCCGCAGCGGACCTGCCAGCTGCCACCATGGCTTCCAGCGTCCACTGCTGGAGCGTTCCCAGATTGAGGACCAGGGCCTTGGCGGCGGCCGCCATTTCAGCGACTTCCTCGACGGCATTGGTCATGGTCGGCGAGGCGCCGATGGCCAAGGTCGCATTGGCGCAGTCGGTCATGGTGACGAAATTAGTGATGTGGTGGATGAGGGGCCGCTGGCGGCGCAGTTCCTGAAGGGCCTGGGCCACAGCCGGGATGAGTTCCATCGTCAGGCCCCCTTTCAGACGTGAATCTTGAGGATGGCTTTTTTGATGGCCTTCCCCTGCCCATCGGGCGCACAGAGGCAGCGATGGCCGTCAGCCGGCGTAAAGACGGCATAGGTCCCGGGCGTCATGGCAATGACGGTATCGGCTGCGACATCGGGATTGTAGAACCAGGCATCGCTATCGGCCCGGCTGTCGTCGACGACGGGCCCGGCCTGGCATAAAGGCTGCCAGCCAATAGTTTCTTCGCCATCCAGGACATACTGGATATCGATGTAATCGCGATGGGCTTCCATCAGGCGCTGGCCGGCCGGTGCCGTTTCCGTGACGTCGACGTTCATGTAGTTCACCGTATCGAAGGTGTGGCGCCCGGGCTGCAAGTCCGACTTGGCCAGGGAGACCAGTTTTTCGATCCACGGCCGGATATATTCCGGCAGGAAACGGCTTTCCTTGTCATATTGGGAAATATTACCTACGAACATGAGGATTCCTCCTAATCTTCGTCGCTGGCTTCGCGGGCGGCGACGTTTTTATCGAACAGAGCATCGGCGAACTGAGCTGCATCGAAGGGGCGCAGGTCGTCGACGCCTTCGCCGACGCCGACCCAGCGGACAGGGACGCCTAATTCCCGTTTCACCGACAAGATGACGCCGCCTTTGGCTGTTCCGTCAAGCTTGGTCAGGACGACGCCCGTCAAGGGAACGACGTCGCCGAAGAGCTTGGCCTGGCTGACAGCGTTCTGCCCCGTCGTGGCATCGAGGACGAGGAGCGTTTCCTGCGGCGCCCCTTCGATGTTGCGGCCGGCGACGCGGGCCATTTTCCGCAATTCTTCCATGAGGTTGGACTTGGTCTGCAGGCGGCCGGCCGTATCGACAAGGAGGATATCCATGCCCTTGGCCTTGGCCGACGCCGTCGCATCAAAGACGACAGCCGCTGCGTCCGCCCCTTCCTGGTGCTTGACGATGGGTACGCCGACGCGGTCAGCCCAGATGGTCAGCTGTTCCGAGGCAGCGGCACGGAAGGTATCGCCGGCGGCGAGCATGACCGATTTTCCCTGCTGTTTGTAATACTTGGCCAGTTTGCCGATAGTCGTCGTCTTACCGACACCGTTGACGCCGACGATGAAAATGACCCGCGGCCCATCTGTTTCCGGGAGGGGTTCATCGTTTTCATTGAGCAAGGCGACGATGCATTTTTCCAAATACGGGACGACATCGTTGCCGTCTTTTATTTCCTTCGATTTGACGCCTTTGCGTATCTGGTCCAAGAGGTATTCCGTCGTTTCGACGCCGATGTCTCCCGTGAGCATGACCGCTTCCAGGTCATCGTACATGTCGTCGTCGATTTTGGCATAGCCGCGGACGACGGTTTCGATGTTCTGGATGAGAGAGTGTTTCGTCTTTTCTAAGCCTTTGCGCAGTTTTGAAAAAAATCCCATAGTTATGTTCCTTCCTTTAACAATTCATCTACTTTGACAGTCAGCAGGCGCGATACGCCTTTTTCTTCCATCGTTACACCCAACAAGGTATTGGCCGCTTCCATGGTCTTGCGGCGATGGGTAATGACGATGAACTGCGTCGCACCGCTGTAATTCTTGAGGTATCGGGCCATGCGTTCGACATTGGCTTCGTCCAGGGCCGCGTCGACTTCGTCGACCAGACAGAACGGCGCCGGATGATAGGCCAAAAAGGCCAGGAGCAGAGCGATGACCGTCAGGGCCCGTTCGCCGCCGGAAAGGAGCGTCAGGGACTGCTGTTTCTTTCCTGGCGGGCGGATATAGATTTCCACGCCGGCTTCCAGGATGTGTTCCTTGTCGGTCAATGCCAGGTGGGCCGTGCCGCCGCCGAAGAGGCGGCTGAAGATATCCTGGAAATGGACGCCGATTTCTTTGAAGGCCTTGGCGAATTGTTCGGCCATGGCCGCGTCGATTTCAGCGACGACAGTCCGCAATCTTTCCCGCGATTCCTTCAAATCGTCGCACTGGCGGACGTAAAAGTCCCGTTTTTCCAAAGCCGTCTTGTATTCGTCTTCGGCAGCCGGGTTGATGGTCCCTAGCGCCGTAATCTGAGCCTTCAAGGAAGCGACCTTGTCATGAAGCTCTTTCAACGAGCCCTGACGGCGCCGTTCCATAGCTTCCTGGCGGCTCAGGCCCTGCATGGCCAGCCGTTCTTCGTGATGGCTGATATCGCCTTTATACTTTTCCAGCTGGACTTCAGCCGCATGGCAGCGCTGCTGCCACTCCTGATGGCGCCGGCGAAAGTCGGCGACGACACCGTCCAGGGCCTGGCTTTTTTTCAGGGACTCGTTGCGGGTCCGGTAAAAAGCCTCTTTGGCCTGGTCACAGCGGACCGTATCGGCTTCTTTCACGGTAATATTTTTCGACAGTTCTGTCAACAGGCGGGCCGCTTCTTCCTGGCGGCGTACCAGGTCCTGGCGGCGCTGGGACAGGGCTTGTTCCTGGGCCGTCAATTCCTGCTGCCACGTATCATGCTGGCGCAGCTGGTCATCGCCGTGACGGACCTGTTCGGTCAGCTTGGCAACGGCAATCTGCCGCTCCGTCAAGGTCTGACGGCACTGGGCCGCTTCGGCCCTGGCGGCGTCACAGGCGTCCTGCCATTGCTGGACGTCGGCGGCCGGCCCCGTTTCCATCGCCGACAGCGCCGCTTCTTTCTCAACCAGCCGGGCCTGCATATCGGCCCGGTCCTTTTCCAGTTTTTCCACGCGCTCGTCGAAAGCAGCCAGGGTCTGACGGATGTCAGCCAGGGCCTTCTCTTCCTGGCCGGCCTGCCAGCGGGCCTGGTCCGCAGCCTGCCGGGCCTGGCGCAGCCCTTCTTCGGCCTGGGCCAGGTCCCGTTCAGCCCCTTCGGCCTGTTGGCGCAGGTCTTTGCCTTCGGCCAGCAAGGCTTCCAGGCGCTGCTGGCTGCAGCGGCACGTTTCCTGCAACTCCTGCAGCAGGGCCCGCCGGCTGATGAGGGATCCTTCTTGATTGCGGGTGCTGCCGCCAGTCAGGGAACCGCCGGCGTTGAACTGGGTGCCATCGAGGCAGACAATGCGCAGGCGATGACCGTATTTCCGGGCCACAGCCGAGCCCGTATCCATGGTGTCGGCCAGGAGGGTCTTCCCTAAGAGCGACGAAAAGACTTTCTCATATTTCGGCTCATAAGAAATGACGTCTGACGCGAAGCCGAGCATGCCCGGTTCGCCGGCAGCCCGTTCTTCATCGGCTGTCCGCGTGCGGCCGCGCAGGGTATCGAGGGGCAGGAAGGTCGTCCGGCCGGCTTTCTTTTCTTTTAAATAGGAAATGGCCCGTTTTGCCGACGTTTCATCTTCAGCGACGACATAGCGGACGGCACCGCCTAAGGCGACGTCGATGGCGACGGCGAATTTCGACGGGATCTGACAGAGCTCGCCGACAGCGCCACACAGATGACTGCGCCAGGGCTGGCTGGCCGTCAGGACCACTTTGACAGCCCGCCCCAGGCCTTCGTGTTCCTGTTCCATACTCTGGAGGACGCGCATGCGCTGGGCGGCTGCGTCGATATCGCCGCGCAGGCGGCGGTATTCTTCTTCCCCTTGTTTCAGGCGCTGGCCTTTTGCACGGGCGTCGTGCCGCAGGGAAAGGGCCTGCTCTTCAAAAGCAGCGGCCTTTTCCTGCCAGTCTTTCTGCTGTGTCCCGGCTTTCTGATGCCGCGCTTCGGCCTCTTTCAGGGCTTTCTTCTTTTCTTCCCACTGCTGCAGGGCCTGCTGGCAGGCGGCGTCATTCTCTTCCAGCCGGCGGCGCAGGTCTTCACTGTCCCGGCGCAGCATGAAAGCGTCACGGCTGCGCTTGGAATTGGCATCGACCCGTTCCTGCAGGGCCTTGGCCGCCGCTTCAGCCTTGGCTTCGGCCTGGCCGAACAAGGTCTGGGTCAGGGCCAGGGCCTGTCGGGCCGCTTCCAGTTCAGCTGCTTTCTGCGCTTTCTGCGCCCGCAAAGCCTCTTTCTGTTCCTGCCAGGCGTTCTGGCGCTGCTGCAGTTGTTCTGCATCAGCTCCTGCCTGGGCTTCGTTCTCGGCGAGTTCGGCCTGCCGCTGACGGCAGGCTTCGCGGCGGTGGACGAGGCTGTCCAGTTCATTGTGGACGACCATGGCCTGTTCATCGAGATGGCGCAGTTTTTCGTCATCGGCAGCCATGGCGTCCAATAAGGCCTTGCGCTTGCCTTCGGCAGCGGCCAATTCCCGGGCTGCTTTCTGTTCTTCGGCTTCGGCCGTCATGCGGCCGTTCTCGGCCTTGGCCAGGAGGCGTTCGCTGTTGCGCAGTTCCTGCAAGGTCACGGTCCCTTCATAAGCCAGGCGTTCGCTGTCGAGGCAGCGGAATTTCTGCAGCGTTTCTGCCTGTTCCTGTAACGGTTCCAGCCGTTCTTCGAGGACGCTCATGAGGTCGCGGATGCGTTCCAAGTTGCGTTCGGTCTCGGCGATCTTGCGCAGGCCGTCGGCTTTGCGCCCTTTGAAGCGGCTGATACCGGCCACTTCTTCAAAGATGACCCGCCGTTCTTCCGGTTTGCTGTTGAGGATGCGGTCGACGCGGTTCTGACCGATGACAGCCATGGAATCCTGGCCGATACCCGTATCGGCAAAGAGGATGTGGATGTCTTTCAGGCGGCACGGCCGGCGGTTGATATAGTATTCACTGTCGCCGGACCGGAACAGGCGCCGCGTGACGACGACTTCAGTGAACTCCGTATCCAGGGCGTGGTCGCTGTTATCGAAGTACAGTGAAACTTCAGCAGCCCCCTGGGGGCGACGGGTCTGGGTCCCGGCAAAGATGATATCTTCCGACTTCTGCCCCCGCAGCTGGCGGACATTCTGTTCGCCCATGACCCAGCGGACGGCGTCAGAAATATTGCTCTTGCCGCTGCCATTGGGCCCGACAATGGCCGTAATGCCCTTGTCAAAGGTCAGCGTCGTCTTATCTGCAAAGGACTTGAATCCCCGCAGTTCCATTTTCAATAATTGCATAATGTCTACTCTCTCTGTGGACGGCCTCGACGGACACGGTACGGCGCCGCGCGGCAGTCCTGGTTATTTACTCGTACAGTTAATCATACCATAATTACCGGCCTGCCGCTACTATGGCCTACTTAGCCGACGATCGGCAAAGTTTCTGTAAAATATCGGGGAAAACCTTGACGAGTCCTGTCTTAATGGATTATATTAGAATTTGGGTTTGAAGGCCCTTATTCTGCAGAAAGGGAGAGTACCGTAATGATTCAAGTTTATAAACACAGCAACGGCCATCTGGAAGACAACATTTCCCTGGCATCGGCTGAAAAAGGTTCATGGATCCACGTCGTAAATCCGGATTCCGAAGATTTACAGCTCGTATCCATGGTCACGGAAATCCCCACTGATGTCCTGAAAACCGCCTTGGACACGGAAGAACGTTCGCACGTCGAAATCGAAGACAATTACATCTTCGTCGTCATCAACATCCCGATCATCTTGGAAACGGATAGTTATGACACCTTGCCGCTGGGCATTTTCATCACACCGGACTTCATCATCACCCTCTGTATTCAAGAAACAGAAGTCATGCGTGCTTTCACAGAGAACAAGTATCCCCTGTTCTATACCTTCAAGAAGACGCGTTTCCTATTCCAGATCCTCTATCGTTCGGCGACGCTGTTCCTGCGCTACTTGATGCAGATCAACCGCCGGACCGACGACATCGAAGAAATCCTGCGCCATTCCATGCGCAACAAGGAATTTTTCCTGCTCCTGGAATTACAGAAATCACTGACCTACTTCACGTCAGCCCTGCGCAGCAACGGCATCGTCATGGAACGGCTCATGCGCCTGCGCCGCAATACGTCGCTCCACCATCTCATCAAGATGTATGAAGAAGACGAAGACCTCCTGGAAGATGTCATCATCGAGAACAAGCAGGCTATCGAAATGGTCGAGATGTATTCCAATATCCTCATGAATATGTCCGATACCTTCGCCTCGATCATTTCCAACAACCTGAACCTGGTCATGAAATTCCTGGCATCCATTACGATCATGCTGGCCGTCCCGACGATCATCTTCAGCTTGTGGGGCATCAACGTCCCTGTCCCCTTCCAGGACACAGCGGCCGGTTTCTACTACGTCGTAGGCATTGCCATGTGCTGCACCATCGTCGCCGTCATCATGCTCTGGCGGAAGGACCTATTCTGAAAGGCCCTTCACCATGCTCTTGATGGGTTCAAAAGAGCGGCGGTGAATCGGACACGGTCCGTATTCCCGCAACGCTTCCATATGCATTTTCGTCAAATATCCCTTGTGGACGGCAAAGCCGTACTGGGGATATTTTTTATCGTATTCCACCATGAGCCGGTCACGGGTGACCTTGGCGATGATAGAAGCGGCGGCGATAGATGCGCTCAGGGCATCGCCATGGACTAAGGACTTGTGGGGCACGGTCAGTTCCCGGAGGGGCATGGCATCGACCAGGACCGCTTCCGCCGGCACAGCCAGGCCGTTGACGGCGTCGTACATGCCCTGCATGGTAGCGTGGTAAATGTCGAGCTCGTCGATTTCTTTTTCCGACTTGGCCACGCAGGATACGGCGACGGCTTCGGCCATGATCTTATCATAGAGCAGGTCCCGCTTGGCTGGCGGGACTTTTTTACTGTCATTGAGGCCGGGACATTCCCAATATGGCGGCAGGATGACGGCGGCCACCATGACCGGTCCGGCTGCCGGACCGCGGCCAGCTTCGTCGATACCGGCCACGTGGTACATGCCTTGGTTATAATAGGCCGTTTCCTGGGCATACATATGGAGGACCCGTTCCCGCTCAGCTTCTTCCCGGATTTTCTGGCGCATATAGGCAGCGGCCAGTTTGCGGACCGACACGCGGCTATCTTCTTTCATGGCTGCCAGGAGTTCCTGTACGTCATCGCCAGCGGCTAACTGAGCTTTAAGGTCGGCGACTCGGAATTTCTCGATATCCATGGTCAGTCCTCCCCTTCGAAATCGCCCAGGCGGTCCAGGGAAATGGCACCAATCTTGCCTTCACGAAATTCCTTGAGGATGAGTTTATAGGTCTTTTCCAGGTCGACGACGCCGCCCGATACGATACAGCCCCGCTTGCGGCCGATGGCTTCGATCGTATCCAGGGGCTTTTCACAGAGGCTGTCCAATTTATAGCGGCCTTTCAGTTCATCCGGATACTGGGCTGACAGCTGTTCGACGAGCTGCAAGAGGACCGTTTCCATATCGAAGACCGTGTCGGAAATGGCGCCCGTCGCAGCCAGGCGGTAGGCGCTGACCTGGTTTTCCAGTTTCGGCCACAAGACGCCCGGCGTATCCAGGAGGTCGAGCTGGTCGCCGATGTGGACCCACTGCTTGCCCTTCGTTTCGCCCGGTTTATCTGCCGTCTTGGCCGCACTGCGGCGGGACAATTTATTGATGAGCGTCGACTTGCCGACATTGGGGATGCCCAGGATCATGGTCCGGACGGCACGGTTCTTGAGGCCCCTTGCCTTCCAGCGGGCCAGCTTCGGCGCTGCCAGGGAACGGACGAGGGAAATGAGCTGTTTCACGCCCTTGCCGCCTTTGCTGTTCAAGGCCAGGACTTTGCGGCCTTGCTGTTTGTAATGGGCCACCCATTCGTCGAGGACAGCCGGATCTGCTAAGTCGGCCTTGTTCAGGACGACGATGGACGGCTTGTCACCGATGAGGGACTTGATCATGGGATTGGTGCTGCTCATGGGGATGCGGGCATCGACGAGTTCGATGACGACATCGATGATCTTGAGATTTTCCTGAATCAGGCGCTTGGCCTTGGCCATATGGCCGGGATACCAGTTGATTATCATAATGTTACTCCTTTGGTGATGAGAAAAAAGGGCCTTCACATGAACATTTCGCCTATCATGTAAGGACCCTTTAACTTTAATGTTTGACGTTTGATGCTTGATGTTTGATGTGAGGTTTTAAATTTTACCCATTCACATCAAACATCAAACTTTCAACTTCAAACTTACTATATTAGCCTTCTCTTGTTTCGGTGAGTTTCTGGATGTGGGCGACGACTTCGTCGATCGGTTTGGCACCTAAATCGCCTTTAGAACGGTCACGCAGGCCGAGGGTACCGTTTTCCATTTCCTTGTCGCCGACGACGGCCATGTAAGGAACTTTTTCCATCTGTGCCTTGCGGATCTTGTAGCCGATCTTTTCGCTGCTTTCATCGACTTCGACGCGGATACCCAGTTTCTTGAATTTCTTAGCCAGGTCTTTGCAGTAAGCCAGGTGTTTGTCCGAAATGGGCAGGAACTTGATCTGGACCGGAGCCAGCCATACCGGGAAAGCACCGGCATAGTTTTCAGTGATGATGCCCAGAAAGCGTTCGATACTGCCGAAGCAGGCGCGATGGACCATGACCGGACGGTGTTTCTGGCCATCTTCACCGATGTAAGTCATGTCGAAACGTTCCGGCATGAGCATATCGAGCTGGATGGTACCGCACTGCCAGGTACGGCCGATGGAGTCTTTCAGGTGGAAGTCCAGTTTCGGGCCGTAGAATGCGCCGTCGCCTTCGTTGATGACGTACGGGATGTGGCGTTCTTCGATGACATCATGCAAGGTCTTGGTAGCCAGTTCCCAGATTTCGTCGGAGCCCATGGAGTCTTCCGGACGAGTGGACAATTCGACGTGGTATTCCAGGCCGAACTGTTTGTATGCCTTGTCGAAGAGGTCCATGACGCCGGAGATTTCTTCTTTCATCTGGCTCGGCAGCATGAAGATATGGGCGTCGTCCTGAGTGAAGCAGCGGACGCGGAACAAGCCGTGGAGGGCACCGTGGAGTTCGTGACGATGGACCAGGCCGAGTTCAGCCATGCGCATGGGGAAATCACGATAGCTGTGGACATTGCTCTTATAGACCAGGATGCCGCCGGGGCAGTTCATCGGTTTGATGGCATAGGGCTGTTCATCGATGGTGGTGAAATACATGTTATCGCGGTAGTGATCCCAGTGGCCGGACTGTTCCCAGAGGTGACGGTTGAGGATCAGCGGTGTCATGATTTCATCGTAATCGGCTTCGTCATGGAGTTCATGCCAGAACTTGAGCAGGTTGTTGCGCAAGATCATTCCCTTGGGATGGAAGAACGGGAAGCCCGGGCCTTCTTCGTGGAAGCTGAACAAGTCGAGCTGTTTGCCCAATTTGCGATGGTCGCGTTTTTCAGCTTCTTCCATCATCTTCAAGTATTCATCGAGTTCCGATTTCTTTTCAAAAGCGGTACCGTAAATACGCTGGAGCATCTTGTTGTGTTCATCACCGCGCCAGTAAGCGCCGGCAACGGTACGCAGTTTGAAGGCCTTGACGGCGCCTGTCGAAGCGCAGTGCGGACCGGCACAGAGGTCGACGAAGTCGCCCTGGCGGTAGAGAGAGATGACAGCATCTTCCGGAAGGTCTTCAATGAGTTCTACTTTATAATCCTGACCGGCGTCTTTGAAGAGCTTCAAAGCATCGGCGCGGGACAAGACTTCTTTAGTGATAGGGAGGTTTTCTTTGACGATCTTGGCCATTTCAGCTTCGATAGCGGCGAAGTCTTCCTGTGTGAAACGGTGTTCTGTATCGAGGTCGTAATAGAAACCGTTTTCAATGGACGGGCCAATAGCAAATTTAACACCCGGGAAGAGGTGCTGGATAGCCTGAGCCATGACATGAGATGCTGTATGGCGGAGGGTATCTTTCCCTTCCTGGTCGGCGAAGGTAAGAAATTCAACGGTCGAACCGTCGACGATAGTTTCACGGAGGTCCGTGACTTCACCATTGACTTTTGCTACTAATACTTTCTTTGCAAGACTGTTGCTGAGCTGTTTGACAGCTTCGGCAAGAGAGATGCCATCGGGAAACTGTTTTTTGCTTCCGTCTTTTAATACTAATTCTGCCATTACAAACATCCTCCTTAATAAAAAAAAGCTCTCGTCCTCAAGGGACGAGAGCTTAACTCACGTGGTTCCACCCTAGTTCACCAGAAAAAAATTCCGATGTACTCAAGCGCGATAACGGGGCGGCCGGAATCCCCTACTCAGTTCGGAGATTCAGCTCCAAGGCGGTAACTCGCTAGGCTTCATAAGGCACTCACACCACTGTGCCTCTCTCTGGAATAAAGGGACTATCGAGTCATATCCTTTTCAAAGCTTCTTACATATCTCTATGTATGCGTAAATTATACGGCACGAGATGAGGCTTGTCAAGGGTGTGGTGTGCAAAGGTTTCGGATATCATACAAATATTCGTCTGGCAATCGTTTGTCGTGGGTCGTTTGCCGTGGTTCGAAGAATATTCGCCAAACGGCAAACGCCAAACGAACCACAAAAAGGCTACTACAAATGCAGTAGCCCTTTTATTATGCACGGTTAGATAACTTATGCAATGCCTTTCTGTTTCTTGATGGCTTCCGTGAGGAGCGGGAGAACTTTGAAGACATCGCCTACGATACCATAGTCGCAGACTTTGAAGATCGGAGCATCTTCGTCTTTGTTGATAGCAATGATGCAGTCAGAACCAGTCATGCCTGCCAAGTGCTGGATAGCACCGGAAATAGCGCATGCAATGTAGATCTTCGGACCAACTGTTTTACCAGTCTGGCCAACCTGATGGAGAGCATCGATCCAGCCAGCGTCAACAGCTGCACGGGATGCACCAACAGCGCCGCCGAGGACGTCTGCACATTCTTTGAGGATACCGGTCTTGAACGGTTCTTCACTGTTCATGCCACGGCCGCCAGCAACGATAACGTCAGCGTCTTCGATTTTAACGCCTTCGCCGCCCAATTTGATGAGTTCGACGAATTTGGTCATGAAGTCAGCATCGGAGAGGTTAGCTTTCTTTTCGATAACTTCGCCAGTTGCAGAAGGATCTGCTTCCGGTTTTTTGAAGACATGCGGACGGACAGTACCCATCTGCGGACGGTTGTCCGGGCAGATGATTTCAGCCATGATGTTGCCGCCGAGAGCCGGACGGGTCCATACGATGGTCTTTTTGTCGTCGTCAACGCCGAGCTGCGTGCAGTCAGCGGTGAGGCCAGTCTTCAAGGAGTTAGCGACACGCGGGCCGAGGTCACGGCCGATGTTGGTAGCGCCAACGAGGAATACGTTCGGTTTTTCTTCATGGAAGAAATCGCAAATAACTTTTGCATAAGCCGTCGTATTGTAATGTTCGAGCTGAGGATCATCATAAACGTATACTTTATGAGCACCGTGAGCGATAAGTTCCTGAGCCAACGGTTTTACGTCTTTACCAATGAGGATTGCACCGACTTCGTCGCCGATGGTGTCAGCCAAGATGCGAGCCTGGCCCAACAATTCGAAAGATACATCACGTAATTTGCCTTCGAACTGTTCAGCAATTACATAAATGCCTTTATATTCTGCTAAATCCATTTTCACTGTTCCTCCTTAGATTAAATGATTTTCTGGGCAACCAGTTTTTCCATGACCTGGTCGACGATTGCCTGTTCGTTGTCATCTTCAACTTTGAGAACGAGACCACCGGATCTCTGAGGCGGTGTGAAAATCTTACGGACTTTAGTCGGAGAGCCAGACAAACCGATCTGAGCGTCGTCAGCTGCAACAGCAGCAGCGTCCAAGTTCGGGATTTCGCGGCGTTTTGCTTTCATCGTGCCACGAATGGTCGGGAAACGCGGTTCGTTCAAGTCTTTAACAGCCGTGATCAAAACAGGGAACTGAGCTTCCGTTACGATGTAGCCTTCTTCGTTTTCCTGCTGAACAGTAACTTTGTCGCCTTCGACTTTGATGTCGCGGGCATACGTAATCTGAGGAATACCGAGTTCGCAAGCGATCTGCGGGCCAACCTGTGCGGTATCGCCGTCAATAGCCTGTTTGCCGCAGAGGATGATATCGAACTGTTCGATACCTTTGTCAGCAGCCAATTTTTTGATAGCCTGTGCCAAAGCATAGCCCGTAGCTAACGTATCGGAACCACCGAGTTTGCGGTCGGACAGAAGATAAGCATCGTCAGCGCCCATTGCGAGGCCTTCACGAAGAACGTCTTTTGCCTGATCAGGACCCATCGAGAGAAGTGTGATTTTTACGTCTTTGTCAGCATCTTTCAATGCGAGAGCTGCTTCCAAAGCGTTCTGGTCGAAGGGGTTAAAAATGTTAGGAACACCAGCGCGGATGACCGTATGTTTTACGGGGTCAATCTTAACTTCTGCAGTGTCCGGAACCTGTTTGACACATACCAATATTTCCATTTACGTTTGCCTCCTAAAATCTTTTTTTATGTAACGGGCCCAGCAAAGGGCCAGGCCCGAGCATAAACTTCAATTATCTTAACAGAGCACCGCCTGTAACCATGAGCTGAACTTCATTCGTGCCTTCGTAGATCTGAGTGATCTTAGCATCGCGCATGTGACGAGCAACCGGATATTCTTCGCTGTAGCCATAGCCGCCGAAGATCTGGACAGCTTCGGTCGTTACGCGCATAGCGACGTCGGAAGCAACGCGTTTTGCGATAGCAGCGTCAACGGTGAAGGGTTTGCCTTCCTGTTTCTTGCAAGCAGCTTTGTAAACGAGGTTACGAGCAGCTTCGATCTGCATCTTCATGTCAGCCAGTTTGAAGGAAATGGACTGGAATTTGCAGAGCGGTTTGCCGAACTGTACACGCTGTTTGGAGTATTCAACAGCATCTGCCAAAGCAGCTTCTGCAATGCCGAGAGCCTGAGCAGCAACGCCGATACGGCCGCCGTCCAAGGTCATCATAGCAATCTTGAAGCCTTTGCCTTCTTCGCCGAGCATGTTTTCAGCCGGAACTTTGACGTCCTGGAATACGAGTTCCATGGTCTGCGAAGTATGGATGCCCATCTTGTCTTCTTTCTTGCCGTAAGTGAAGCCCGGAGTTCCGTCTTCGAGGATGAAGGCTGTAATGCCGTGGTTGCCTTTGCTCTTATCGGTCATAGCGAAGACGATGTAGATGTCAGCAGCGCCGCCGTTGGTGATGAAGATTTTGGAGCCGTTCAACGTGTAAGTGCCGTCATCGTTCTTAGTAGCAATGGTCTGCTGGCCGGAAGCATCAGTACCTGCGTTCGGTTCGGTCAAGCCGAAAGCGCCGAGTTTAGTGCCTTCAACCAAAGGAACGAGGAATTTTTCTTTCTGAGCTTCTGTACCGAACTGCCAAATCGGGTTAGCGCAAAGGGAAACCGTTGCCGACAAGGTGATAGCAACACCAGCGTCGTATTTAGCCAATTCTTCAACAGCGAGGATGTAGCTCAAAACGTCGCCGCCGTCATCGCCGGAACCGCCGTATTTTTCTTCGAAGTAAGCGCCGGTAATACCGAGGCTGAGCAATTCGTCGATGAGTTCTTTGTCATAAATACCTTTGTGGTCGCGTTCCGTAACGGTCGGTGCTAATTTCTTTTCGCCGAAATCATGAGCGAGTTTTAAGAAGTCCTGTTGAATATCTGTTAAGTTAAAATCCATGATGTTTCCACTCTCCTTAGTGTATAGTTAGTTTAGTAAAGCCATAAGATAAAAACCTGAACACTGAGGCGATACATTTCCAGGCAGGAAATCCTGTTTGGATATATATTCACACCGCCTCACTGCTTACAAGTGCATTGTACAACTTTTCACATGTTAAATCAATAGCAAAAAGCCTATAAACCACAATATCACTATTCCATTTTCTCATCCTAAAACTTTAACAAGACTTTTTTGTACTAATAGAGGTAAAAAGATTAAAATCTTCTTGACACGGTACGCCTTGTTTTTCCAATATACGTCATTGTACGTATACCTAACTATACTGGTTACAAATATTAAGGAAAGCTTACTGTTGTATTATAGCACGGATACCCCGGAAGTTGTCAAGGATATGTGCTGTAATTCCCCAAATTTTATAATTTTCATACGTATAAATCTTTACGTTATAAGTACGGCGCGGTTTCCAGCCCTTCTGGGATGACAGGGCCAGACCTTTCGGAAAGCCCGGTGCCGGCCGGGTGGCCAGTTCGATGCGGCCGATTTCCGGGTCATGCTCGTCGAACCAGGCTAAGGGAACGGTAAAAGTATGGTCCACTTCCCCCTGGCTGAGGACAAACCGGTCCGTATCCATATAAGCGGCAAAGGGCCATACCGTGACGCCTACAGGCGATTCCATGTAATCCAAAGGGCCCCAGACGTGGATATGAGACGGATCGACGCCGAGTTCTTCATTCGTTTCCCTGAGGGCCGCTGCCAGGGCGCTGTCGTCGCCATCGTCGATACGGCCGCCGGGGAAACAGACGTCGCCAGGCTGCCAGCCCAGCTTGCTGCTGCGCACTTCGAACACGACCTGTTCTTGCCCGTCTTTATAAATAATCGGTACTAAGACGGCACAAGCCCGCGTATTCATGCAGGTATTCTGACGGACAACGCGGTCCGGCCAGGGCTTAAAAGCGTTCATAGACGACTCCCTTCTAATAAAAAGACTAAGTTCAAAGAAGTACAAAGTAAAAGAGGCTGTCTTCACGCGACAGCCTCTTTTGAATTTTAACTATTTTATGACGATGTTGATGATTTTCTTCGGTACGACGATGAATTTAACCACTTTCTTATCGCCAATAAATTCCTTGATATGCGGTAAGGCCAGGACTTGTTCCTGCAAAGCGTCCTTATCGATATCGACGGCGACGGTCAGGCGGTCGCGGACCTTGCCATTGATCTGGACAGGCAGTTCGATTTCGTCGACGACGAGAGCCGATTTGTCGACTTCCGGCCAATCCTGGGCATGGACGCTGCCTTCAAAACCGCAGAGCTGCCAGAGTTCTTCCGTAATATGCGGCGTGAACGGTGCCAGGAGCTTGAGCAGGTTCTTGTTGGCTTCCAGGGCAACGGCCTTATGGATGGTCTTGTTAGCGCCGACATAGGCATGCATGGCATTGACGTATTCCATGATCGAGCTGACAGCCGTGTTGAGGCCGTAGTTGCCATCGGTACCGCGGATATCTTCGGTGACCTTGGCCAGGGCCTTAAATTCCTGGAAACGCAGTTCTTTTTCAGCTTCTGTGTAATCCGTCCCATCCTGACCGGCTTTAGCCAGATCCTGGAACTGGTGGACAATGCGCCATACGCGATTCAGGAAGCGGTACGAACCTTCGACGCCCTGGTCGGACCAAGCCAGGTCGCGTTCAGGCGGAGCGGCGAAGAGGATGAACAGGCGGGCCGTGTCGGCACCGTATTTAGCGATGATTTCTTCCGGCGAGACAATGTTGCCTTTGGATTTACTCATCTTGCTGCCGTCGAGGAGGACCATGCCCTGTGTCAGGAGGCGTTCAAAAGGTTCGACGTTGTCAACGAGGCCGGCATCATAGAAGACTTTCATGAAGAAACGGGAATACATGAGATGCAGGATAGCGTGTTCGATGCCGCCGATATACTGGTCGACGTTCATCCAGTGGTTGGCTTTCTCAGGATCCCAGGCTTTTTCATCATTGCGGGCATCGGTGTAGCGGAGATAGTACCACGACGAGCAGACAAAGGTATCGATGGTATCCGTTTCACGCGTAGCCGGGCCGCCGCACTTCGGGCACGTGCAGTGGACGAAGTGTTCACTCGTAGCCAGCGGCGATACGGCACCGGCTGTGAATTTGACGTCTTCCGGCAGCTTGACCGGCAGCTGGTCTTCCGGTACGAGCTGTTCGCCGCATTTCGGGCAGTAGATGATAGGGATCGGAGCGCCCCAATAGCGCTGACGGGAAATGAGCCAGTCGCGCAGACGATAGTTGACGCGGCGTTTTCCTAAGCCCTTTTCTTCCATGTAGTCGATGATGGCTTTCATGGCCTTATGCATTTCCATACCCGTGAAAGGACCGGCATTGACCAGGACGCCGTCTTTGTCTTCATAGGCATGGTCCATTTCTTCCAGCTTCAGTTCGTGGTCTTTCGGCTGCAAGGTAATGATTTTAGGGATGTTGTATTTCGTAGCGAACATCCAGTCACGCTGGTCACCGGTCGGTACGCCCATGACGGCGCCAGTCCCATAATCGTAGAGGACGTAGTTGGTGATCCAGATCTGGACACTCTTGCCCGTGAGCGGATGGACGCAGTCGATGCCGGTATACATGCCGACTTTTTCCGATTCTGTGCTCGTCCGTTCGATATCGCTGGTATTGCGTACTTTTTCGCAGAAAGCTTCCAGTTCGGCCTTCTTGGGATTGTTTTCCAAAAGCTTGTGGACCAAGGGATGTTCCGGCGGCAGGACGACGAAAGTGACCCCATAAATCGTGTCCGGACGCGTCGTGTAGACGGCGACTTTTTCCTTCAGACTGGGGATATCGAAACTAAATTCCAAGCCTTCACTGCGGCCGATCCAGTTCTTCTGCATGGTCTTGACGCGTTCCGGCCACCCCGGCAGGAGCTTCAAGTCTTCCAGCAGGCGGTCGGCATAATCGGTGATCTTGAAGAACCACTGTTTCAGGTCCTTTTTGACGACCGGCGTGTCGCAGCGCCAGCATTTACCTTCGATGACCTGTTCGTTGGCCAGGACGGTGTTGCATTTTTCGCACCAGTTAACTTTCGCTTCTTTGCGGTAAGCCAGGCCCCGCTTGTAGAGCAGTTCAAAAATCCACTGCGTCCATTTATAGTATTTTTCATGGCACGTAGCGACTTCGCGGTCCCAGTCATAAGACAGGCCCAGCGCCTTCTGCTGGCGCGTCATGTTGGCGATGTTGCTGTATGTCCATTCTGCGGGCGGGATATTGTGCTTGATAGCTGCGTTTTCTGCAGGCATACCGAAAGCATCATAGCCCATAGGATGCAAGACGTTATAACCGTTCATGCGGCGATAACGGGCAATGACGTCACCAATCGTGTAATTGCGGACATGTCCCATGTGCAGATTCCCCGACGGATACGGGAACATTTCCAATACGTAATACGGCGGCTTGCCGTTGTCTTCGCTGCAGCAGTCGCATTTACTTTCTTCCCATACGTGCTGCCATTTCTTTTCTATTTCCTGTGGAATATACTTTTCCAATTGTGAGAGCCTCCTATCCTGCCCCAGTCAAAATACAGACAGTCTGTATTACAGCGTCTTGAGTATTATTATAGTGGCAGGGCGGCGTCAAGTCAATTCATGTTTTGCAAAACGCTGCCAAAAATGTAACGGTTCAAAGCCCTTGCGCCAGAAAGCGGCACCGCCCAAGCCATATGCCTGGACCAGTCCGGCCTTGGCTTTCAAAGATTTTTCATCTTCGAACCAAATCTTGACGGTCCCCGTCGTCAGGGGTAGTTCCAGGTAATAGAGCTGCAGATCGTCATTCCAGACGACATAATCTTTATAAGCCTTGAGGATATCTTCGCTGTCGGCCATGGTCAGGGTGCGGACAAAGAGCTTGCTCTTGCCGCTTCCCTTATGGGCCGAAGACGTCGATGGTGTCGTCGTCAGCTTTTTGGGCGCCGTCTTGATATGGCGCGGCAGGACGCGGCGCTTATACGTTTCCCCGTCAAGTTCGACCGGCATGATGACCGGCTGTTTGACCCGGCGGGCATTTTCCTGTTCTGCCGTCACGACCTGGACCAACATCGGCAAAGCGGGCGTTTCGGCTGCTTCGGTCTTTGCCTCGCCGTATTTCACACCTTTCATCGGCGGTGCGCCGACGACAGCCGGCCAGTCGCGGATATCTTTCGGTAAGTCGCGGCCATCGCTGGATTCATACCACAAGCGCATGTACAGGGGCATGCCCAGGAGGACTTTCGAAGGCGGTACGAGATCGATCGTATTCTGCACAGCCCGTTCGACCCAGGGATAGGAAGCGACAGGACCGGCTTTGGCGCTGCTCCGGCCGAACTGGTCATAGGCCATGACCATGAGGTAGTCGAGATGCGGGGCCAGGGCCGCCCGGTCATAGACGAGGGACCAGTTGGGACTGTCCGAAAGAGGCGTGACATCCATGGAAAGCTTGATGCCGTAGGCATGGCAGGCCTGGGAAATCTTGGCTACAAAAGCCGTCAAAGCGTCTTTATCGCTGTAATTGATGTTTTCAAAATCGATGTTATATCCTTTGAAATCATATAATAAAGCGTAGCCGACGAGCTGGCGGACCATGGTATCCTGGAGGCGGCTGTTGCTCAGGATCTGATGGGTCAGTTTGGGGTTGAAATTATTGTCGAGCAAAGGCCACATGGCGTATCCCTTGCTGGTATACGTCGAAGCCAGCATATCGAAGTCGGGATTGCGCAGTTCGATGCCGCTTTCAGTCAGGCGGAAAGCGCAGGGAGACATGACAGGCTGGTGTGTCTGTAAGGACGGCAGGTTGGCGTCTTCCTTCATGACAGGGTCCCAGAAGAGGACCGTCCCCATCTTCCCTTCTTTCACTGCTGCCGGGGCCGCATCCTGCACCTCGCGGAGTTCCGGTACCGTATGGACGGGCTGGGACGGCGGCAGGAGTTCGTTCTTTTCTGTCGTCCCGTTGCCCAGGACATAGCTGATGCCCAGTGGACGGCGGACATGGCGGATATTGATGGTCCGGCCGCCGCTGACAGCCCGTCCCGGCAAGGTCAGCTGTACATTTTCATTCTGCCAGGCCGTTGAACCGTTCCGGGCCTTCGGCAGGCGGAACCAGTACGTCCCCTTGGCGTGGTCGGCTTCGCGGATGCCGTATTGTTCCAGCGCTTTATCCGAGACGAGCCAGCGGCCCTGGTCTTCGACGATTTCTAAATCTTTGATGGCTTCATTGGGAATCGGATTGGACACGACAGGCACACTGAAAGCCGGGTCCGAGGCCTTGGCACTGTCGGTGACTGGGCCATTGGCCAAGGAAACAGCGCTCAGGGACAGACAGATCAAGGCGGCCAGGCAGGACGTCCGCATAACATGGTTGTATTTCATCGTCATTTGCTCCTCATGAGGATTGGAAAAAACTCTTCAATCCTGTATAATTCTATGGTAACCGTGAACCTATTCAGGTTTTGTTCACATTGTTTCATTATACCACAACAAAGGGGTGTTTTATATTGCATCAATATCTATTTTTTATCGGTTCTTTCCCGATCCGGGCTTACGGGCTGTTGTTCATGCTGGGCATCGTCTCTGCCGGTATCACGGCTTACTATATCATGAAGCACGACGGCCGGGGCTGGCACGTCCACATCTTTGATTTCACCATGTACTGCGGCCTGTCAGGCATCGTCGGCGGCCGGCTGTGGGACGTCTTCTTCTTCGACTGGCCGTACTACCACAACCACCTGGCAGAAATCCCCTACGTCTGGCAGGGCGGCATGGCCATCCAGGGCGGCCTGCTCTTCGGCGCCGTCGCCGGCATCGTGTATACCAAATACCATCACATCGACACCTGGGCCTTTGCCGACCTCCTGGCACCGGCTATCATCCTGGGCCAGTCCATCGGCCGCATGGCCAATCTCATGAACGGCGACGCCTTCGGCCATCCTACAGGCGGTGACTTCGGCATCGTCTATCCCGACACGACGCTGGCTTATCACACCTACGGCAGTCAGCCCTTGTGGCCGGCCGAAGTCTGGGAAGGACAAATAGACGTCCTGGTCTTCGTCGCCCTGCTCCTCTACAGCTGCTTTCCTCACAAGAAGGGGCAAGTATTCTGCCTGTACGTCATGCTCTACGCCGTCGAACGGTTCTTCCTGGAATTTCTCCGCGGCGACTACGTCAATTTGACCCTGGGCCTAAAATCAGCCCAGATGACCAGCGCCATCGCCTTTGTCATCGCTCTGGTCATTTTCATCGTTCTACAGTTCAAAGGGAATGTGGATGAAAAAATCAGTGGCTAGTGGTTCGTGGCTAGTGGCCTGTTGGCTGCATCGTAGGGGCCGTCCTGAAAGGCGGCCCGCCTGAATCTCTGTACACGCAAAAGAGGCTGTTGCATTAAGCAAAAACATGTGCTTAATGCAACAGCCTCTTTTGATTTACGGGATTCCCACAAACGGGACGCTGGCGAGTATCTCCTACTTTTCTTCCCGTTCCAGGGCATCTTTCAGGGTATGCCATGCCAGAACGGCGCATTTTACGCGGGCCGGCATGTTGGAGATGTTCTTCAGAGCGATGGCATCTTCCAGTTCTTCCAACTTGTCATCATCTGTGACTTCCCGTTTGATCATATCCAGGAAGAGGTCGACCAGGCGCAGGGCTTCTTTGACGGTCTTGCCCTTGATGAGGTCGATCATGATGTCCGCCGAAGCCTGGCTGATGGCACAGCCGTGGCCGGTATAGGCGGCGTCTTTGATGACGCCGTCCTGGATGTCGGCCTGGAGGGTGATGTCATCACCACAGCTGGGATTATGGCCGTGTTCGCTGAGGTTGGCATCTTCCAGGGGATGTTTGTTTTCCTGACACTGATTGTGTTCCAAGATGATGTCGGAATACAATTCGTTCATATTTTCCATGACTCTCTATCTCCTTAGTCTTTAAAACCCATCTGCTTGCGGACGAGGGGCAGTTTTTCCAGGAAGTAATCGACTTCTTCCAGGGTATTGTAGATATAGAAGCTGGCACGGTTGGAAGCTTCTACGCCCAAATGAGCACCTAAAGGCTGAGCGCAGTGGTGGCCTGAACGGATGGCGATGCCGAAGCTGTCCAGGATGGTCGCTGCGTCATGAGGATGGACGCCGTCGATGGTGAAGGTGATGACGCCAGTCTTTTCAGCCGGATCCGTGCTGCCGATGATGTGGATATGGGGAATCCTCTTCATCCCTTCCAGGCAGTGGCGGGTCAGTTCTTCTTCATGGGCTTCGATATTGTCCATGCCCAAATCTTCCAGATAGTCGATAGCAGCGTGCAGGGCAACGGCGCCTTCGACGTTCTGGGAACCTGCTTCAAATTTAAAGGGCAGTTCGTTGAACGTCGTCGACTGTTCTTTGACGTATTCAATCATATCGCCGCCGAGGAGGAACGGTTCCATGCCTTCCAAAATGGCTTTCTTGCCGTAGAGGACGCCAGTGCTGGCAGAGCCGCACATCTTGTGGCCGGAGAAAGCGAAGAAGTCACAGTCCATATCCTGGACGTCGGTCTTCATATGCGGCGTCGACTGCGCGCCGTCGACGATGGCAATGGCACCGACAGCATGGGCTTTGGCGACGATTTCCTTGACCGGGCGTTTCATGCCGAAGACGTTGCTGACGGCGGCAAAGGCGACGATTTTCGTCTTGTCGTCGATCTTGGCCAGGTCTTCTTCGGTGAAGTGGCCTTCTTCGTCGAGGTACATGTAATCGAGTTCAGCCCCGGTCTTCTGGCAGACGCGCTGCCACGTGACCAGGTCGGAATGATGTTCCGAAATGGGAATGACGATCTTATCGCCCTTCTTCAGGCGCGGTTCTGCATAGCTGCGGGCTACGAGGTTCAGCGCTTCTGTCGTATTGCGGACGAAGATGACTTCTTCCGTCGAAGCGGCATTGATGAATTTACGGACTGCTTCGCGGGCTTCGTCGTACAATCCACCGGCTTCGATGCTGAGGACGTGGGCGCCGCGATGGGGATTGCCGTTGTGGTGTTCCAGGAGGTCTACGATGGCGTGGATGACCTGGTACGGTTTCTGCGTCGTCGCAGCATTATCAAAGTAAACGATCTGATGTCCATTATGGACTTTAGTCAAGATGGGGAAATCTTTGCGTACATTTAGCATGACAATCACCTTTCTTGCGGCAGAACTGCATCTTTTCACGGACAGCCTGGAGCGCTCTATTTTCTAAATCTTTATCGCCCAAAGCATCGATGACCGGGCGGATGTTCGATTCGACGATGATCAGCTGGGCACCGCTTTCGTTGAAGCCGCGGCTCATGAGGTAGAAGAGCTTGTCTTTATCGATCTGGCCGGCACTGGAAGCGTGATTCCCGACGACGTCATCTTCTTTGCAGAGGAGGAGCGGTACGGAAATGGAATGGACCTTCGGGCTGAGCAGGATGCACGTATCCGATTCGGAGCCGACAGCCTTCTTGCCGCCGCGGAGGAAGTCGATGGTACCGCGGAAGAATTTCTTCGACGTGTCGAGGAGAGCGCCTGTCGTCAGGATATCCGTATTGGTCTTGACGCCCTGTGTCGGAACCCAGTAAGAGAAGTCGACGATCTGGTCGTCATGGCCGAGGTACATGGCCTGGCTGTTGAAATTACTTTCATCCTGCATGAGGTCTGTCTTATAGTAGACAATGGCTGCTTTGCCGCCCAATTCGGCACTGACGTAGTCGATGGTGCTTTCTTTGCCGGCATCGCCATAGCGGTGTTCGACGTGGCGGACGTGTTCGCCGTTGAGCTGGACCTTGCTGATTTTGACGTGAGCGCCTTCGCCGGTCTTGACGAAGGTCAGGAAATTGACGGAACCGTCTTCGGCATCGCCGTCAAATTCCAGATAAACAGTCAAGTCGCTGTGGGCAGCCGCTTCGATTTTGAGCTGTGCCGTGAGCTGAGGCATATCGGCGCTGAGGCTGTATTTGAGATGGACCGACCCTTTCTGGTTTTCGCCGACGCTGACGGCGCAGCCGGAATTGGCCTGGTTCAGTGCTTTTTGAAGTTCTTCCGCATTGGAACCCTGGAAATCATTGAGGCCTACAATCTGGTTGCCTTCATAGAAAGCGACAGCTGCTTCGCCATCGTGACGTTCTTCCGGCGTGTAAGCCGGGAGAGCCTGGGCTTTCAAGGGGTCCAATTCCAAGTGATTGACCTTCATCCAGCGGAAGGTCGGACGCGGGAGTTGGTTGTACTGGATTTTTTCTGTCTTTACTGCCATGATGTTCCTCCTCCCCTATTTCAACGAACCTTTGAGTTCGAGATTAATCAGGTTGTTCATTTCGACGGCATATTCCAGAGGCAGGGCCTTGGATACCGGTTCGACGAAGCCCCGGACGAGCATAGCCCGCGCTTCATCTTCGCTGAGGCCGCGGCTCATGAGGTAGAAGATAGCATCATCGGAAATGCGGCCGATGGAAGCTTCATGGCCGAGGTCGATATTGTCGTTCTTGACGACGATAGCCGGAATCGTATCGGACTGCGATTCTTCGTCGAGCATGAGCGATTCGCAGCTGACGTTGGCTTTGGCACCGTCAGCCGGCGGATTGATGACGACACTGCCGCGATAGATGCAGACGCCGCCGCTCTTGCTGATGGATTTGGAGTTGATGTTGCTCGTCGTATTCGGCGCATTGTGGACGACTTTCGAGCCCGTATCGAGGTACTGGCCCTTGCCGGCAAAGGTGACGCCGGTAAATTCGCAATGAGCGCCTTCGCCCTGGAGGATACTCATGGGATAGAGGCACGACGTGTGGGAGCCGAAGGAACCGGTGACCCAGTTGATAGTGCCGTTCTTGCCGACGATGGCCCGTTTGGTATTGAGGTTGTACATATTCTTGGACCAGTTTTCGATGGTCGAATAGGTCAGGGATGCATCGTCACCGATGAACAATTCAACGCAGCCCGCATGAAGGTTGGCGACATTGTATTTCGGCGCCGAACAGCCTTCGATGAAGTGTACCTTGGCTCCCTTTTCGACGATAATCATGGTATGTTCGAACTGGCCTGCGCCCGGTGCATTAAGACGGAAATAGCTCTGCAGCGGGATGGAGACGTCGACGCCGGCCGGTACATAGACGAAGGAGCCACCGGACCAGACGGCACCGTGAAGGGCGGCGAACTTGTGATCCGTCGGCGGGACGAGCTTCATGAAGTGGGCCTTGACGATGTCTTCATATTTTTCAAGGGCCGTATCGAAGTCGGTGTAGACGACGCCCTGCTGGACCAGTTCGTCCTGGATGCTGTGATAGACGACTTCCGAGTCGTACTGGGCGCCGACGCCGGCGAGGGATGTCTTTTCGGCTTCCGGGATCCCCAGGCGGTCGAAGGTATCTTTGATGTCATCCGGTACGTCGTTCCAGTCAGCTTTCATCTGAGCGTTCGGGCGGACGTAGGTGACGATGTTATCCATATCGAGTTCGCTGATATCCGGACCCCAATCAGGATAGTCCATATGGTTGAAGATGTCCAGCGATTTGAGGCGGAAATTGAGCATCCATTCCGGTTCGTGTTTCTTTTCGGAAATTTCGCGGACGATATCTTCCGTCAGGCCGGCATCGGTCTTATAGGAATAGGTGAAATCTTTCTTAAAATTATACATATTGCCGAAATCAGCAAAGGTATCGATTTTCTGACGTTCTTCTGCCAGTTTTTCTTTTTCCTGTTCGACAAGTTTTTCTTTGTTATCAGCCATAGCTGTACCTCCTACTATCCTTTGTATGCGTCGTAGCCGTTGGCTTCAATAGCCTGGATGAGCGATGCATCGCCGGTCTTGACGATCTTGCCGTCGATGAGGATATGAACGAAATCAGGTTTCAAGTGCTGTAAAATTTCACTGTGGTGGGTAATGACCAGGATAGAATTATTTTCATTGTGGTACTTCGATACCGTTTCCGATACGATGCGGACAGCATCGACGTCGAGGCCCGAGTCGATTTCGTCGAGCATGGTCAGTTTCGGTTCGAGCATGCACATCTGGAGGATTTCCGTCTTTTTCCGTTCGCCGCCGGAGAAACCATCGTTGACATAGCGTTCGGCATAGGATTTATCCATTTTCAGCTGTTCCATCTGAGTGTGGAGCTTCTTGCGGAATGGCATGATGCGCTGCTGCTGGCCCGATACAGTGCTCTTGGCGTTACGGATGAAGTTTTCAACGGAAATGCCCTGGACAGCGATGGGCTGCTGGAAGGCCATGAAGATGCCTGCTTTGGCGCGTTCGTTGACGGGAGCGTCCGTAATATCCTTTCCTTCAAAGAAGATCTTGCCGGCTGTGACGACATATTTCGGGTTACCCATGATGGCATTGAACAGCGTCGATTTGCCGGCGCCGTTGGAACCCATGATGACATGTGTTTCGCCTGTGTTGATCGTCAGGTCGAGGCCTTTGAGGATTTCTTTGCCTTCGACAGCGATATGCAAGCCTTCTACTCGTAATAATTCACTCATCAGTATCACTCCTATAAAAGTTATGCGTTTTCTTCTACCCTGTCTGCCAGGATAAAACGCAAATTTTTGTATTGATAAAGTGTACTATTTAGATACACTTACTGGACTGTTCTTAATGTACTCCATAAACGCCATAAAGTCAACCTATTTAGTAGCGTTTCTGGTTATTTTTTATCAAATTTATTATGCATCCACCGGGTCCGTGCCTTGCTATGCATCCAAATCTGCATGACACAGACGACGACAGCCGCCGCCAGCAGGCCTAAGAGACCTGCCGACGGGCCATCGACGGCAATGGCATAAAACAGATAGGCATAGACGACGATCCACAAGAAGACCTTGAGCTTCATGAGTTTCGTCAGCTTATTCACAGGCGCCGCATCCTTCACAGTTTTCTTCGGGATCGCCGAAGAGGCGGGCTTTCTGGCCGCGCATGGCCAGGACAGCCTGGATGTACATGGCACATTCGATGCGTTTCTTCTGGATCTTGCAGCTCAGTTCATACGGCGTCTGGATATTGCCACCGTACTTGATATTGTTGGCATGGCAGCCGCCGCTGCAGAAGAACTTGGCCCAGCAGTCGCAGCAGATGGGCTTGTTGAGGACGTGCATGTCGCGGAAGAGCGGCGGCAGTTCCGTATTGGTCACGCCGTCATAGACATTGCCGATGACGTAGTCGTCCTGGCCGACGAACTGATGGCACGGATAGATATCGCCGTTGGGGACGACACACATGTATTCATGACCGGCACCGCAGCCGCGCAGGCGCTTGGCGATACAGGGACCGCGGTAGAGATCCATGATGAAATGATAGTAAATGAAGGGACGGCCTTCATCCATACGCTTCAAGTAGAAATCAGCCAGGCGGTCATATTCTTCGTAAATGCGGGGCAAATCGTCGTCCGTAATGGCATAGGACAGATCGTCACCGACGACAGGTTCCATGGACAGGCCTTCAAAGCCGAGGTCGGCCATGTGTTCTACGTCTTTGGTAAAATCGAGGTTGTATTTTGTATACGTCCCGCGGACGTAATATTCTTCACCATTGCGATGCTTGGCAGCATAGACCTGATTGTCCGCACAGGTCTTATAGGAGCCGTGGCCACCGGCGTCGGGGCGCATGCGGTCGTGGACTTCCGGACGGCCGTCGAGGCTGAGGATGAGGCTGATGTGGTTATCCGTCAAATACTTGACTTTCGCCGGGTCGAGAAGCATGCCGTTCGTCGTCAGGGACAGTTTGAAGACTTTATCGTGGATCTTTTCCTGTTCCCGGATGTATTCGATGGTCTGCTTGACGACGCCGAAGTTCATCAGCGGTTCGCCGCCGAAGAAGTCGATTTCGCAGTGCTGGCGTTTGCCTTCGGTGCTCTTGATGAGCAGATCGACGGCGTGTTTAGCTACGTCGAAGCTCATGAGTTCCCGCTTGTGCGTATCATAATCGCCCTGAGAGGCAAAGCAGTACTTACAGCGCAGGTTGCAGTCGTGCGCGATGTTCAGGCATAAGGACTTGATGACCGGTTCTTCTTCGGCAACGACCTTGAAGTTTTCCGTCATCGGTGCAAAGAGCATTTCCTTTTCGATGAGCCCGTCCAATTCCCCCAGGGTTTCATCTAAATCCTTTTTGTCATAAGTCCCGGCAAAAGCCTGATAGACAGCTTCTTTATTGGTACCGTCATAGACGTCGAGGACATCGTAGGTCATCTTGTCGATGACGTTGATGATGCCGCTGTTGACGTCGAGGAGCATGTAAGTGCCGTTCTGACAGTATTTATGAATCATTGGTTTAATTTCAGCCATGAATAATGTTTCCTCCATACAAAAAGAAGGGGGTGCCGCGCGAGCGACGCCCCTTTTCCTTCACGTAACTTATTTTGTGCAGATCTGATTGCCAACGGTGCAAGAAGTTTTGCAAGCGGACTGGCAGGACGTCTGACATTCGCTGCAGCCAGCGTGCTGTGCCGTCTTCTGAATCGATTCTGTGTTGATCGTAATGATGTGTTTTGCCATGATATTCACCTCTCTATCAATGATTATTCCTTATTTTACCACATTCTCAGTGATTCTACAATATGACAGGATTACAAGAGTTTGAAGCCTTCAAAGAAGAAATTCTTGCCCATGCTGATGACGATGGATCGTTCATCGAATACGTCATTGGTATCGAAGAATACGTCGAAGCCTTTCTTATAAGTGGCATAAATCGAAGTGATGCGACTTAAATAACTGCGGATTTCCTCTGCTGTCACTTCCGGTTCGCCGTCAGAACGCCATTTCTTGTTCTTGAAATTCGCAATCAGCGGCGCGTGAGCGATAACACGGGAGCGATGCGCCAAAACCCAGTTCCAAACTTCTTCGCCGTACTGCTGCGCTTCCTCTTCATGGCCTTCATCGAGGCCATCGAGAGTGAACAGGACAGGCCGGCCTTCATACATGATTTCATCCATGTAACTGCCTTTGACATATTTTAAATTCACAGAAGCACCCCCTGCAAAATCATGTGAAACATGACGAATATTTATGTCTAACAGTAATAATTGTATCGTGCTTCCGGAAGATTGTCAATAAAAAGAGCTTGCCGCATATGCGACAAGCTCTTTTTAAGTTTGAAGTTAAAAGTTTGATGTTTGATGTGGATGGTTTGAAATTTAAAGCCATCGCTTCAAACGTCATACATCAAACTTCACACATTCAAAAATTAGTCCATTTTTACGAAAGCGTCTTTGTCTGCGCCGCAGGTCGGACATACCCAATCTGCCGGGAGATCAGCGAATTTCGTGCCAGCTGCAACGCCGTTGTCTGCGTCGCCTTCAGCTTCATCATAAATATAACCGCAAATGCTGCATTCGTACTTATCCATGTTCTTTTCCTCCTGAATCAACGTATTAACGAATAATTCTTATTAATTATTTTTGACATGTTTATGATATCATATTGGGCAAAAAAAAGCAAGATTATTTTACGACTTATTTTGCCTGTCTTCCCATATTGATATCGATGATGCCCGACGAGTACGGAGCTACCTCATACTGGCCGAAGACGAAGTGGATATTGCGGCTCTTGTCGAGGTAGAAATTCTTCGGATCTTCCGTCAATCCATTGAAATATGACGACAGGACGTGGCCGCTCAAAGTCAGCTTATTCGTGATTTTCTGTAGGGTGAAATACTTTTCATCACCCGGTTTGACCAAATCCCGCCAGTTGGTGATCCGCTTGCCCGTCGCTACATCGAAGACGACGCCGGTCTTCCAGCTCGTCGGATGAGCGGCTCTGTCGAAATAGAGATAGCCTTCATCGAGGAAGGACAAATACTTGCCATCGTTCAAGGTGACGGTGTACGTCTTTTCTTCCGTCAATTTGATGCCCTTATCGCCCTGCTGGTCGAAAAAGGTCTTGGCCTGCTGCTGTTCATCGGTAAAATACTGGGCTATCAATTGGGCCGCTCCGGCGTTGTTGGTCATGGTAATGGCCGGGTACTGGATACTGAGGACACTGCCATCGCTATGGGTATAGACGGCTTTCGGCGCATCCTGGATAAGGGCTGGCGAAGCAGCCATGGCGACGGCCCCCATGAGCCAGGCGCCACATAAAATGGTAAGGACTTTTTTCTTCATATAATCCCTCCTCTTTCATTTCTTTTTATTATACCATATTTATTGGGTCATTTTCCGCTTTTCATCGGTTCCCAGGCGGAAGAAATAATAAACATTTTCGGCAGCCTGGCGGTTCATGCCCGGCACGGCAGCCAGTTCCTCGATGGACGCCGCTTTCATGTCGCCTAAGGTCTTGAAGGCCGTCCACAAGGCCTTGCGCCGTTTGGGTCCGATGCCTTCGACGTGGTCCAGGATGGACACGAGGCTGCGCTTGCCCCGCAAATGACGGTGATAGGTAATGGCAAAGCGATGAGCTTCGTCACGGATAGCCTGCAACAGCTGCAGTTCCGGCGTGTGGTGACTGAGGATGATAGAATCGCTGCGGCCTTCGACGAAAACTTCTTCGATGCGCTTGGCCAGACTGATGACCGGCGCTTCGCAGCCGGCCTGGCGGATGACGGGCAGGGCCGCATGGAGCTGGCCTTTGCCGCCGTCGATGATGATCAGGTCCGGTACGGGCCAATCCTTTTCACCATAGCGCCGTTCCATGATTTCCGCCATGGACTTGAAGTCATCAGGCTTACCCTGGACGGTCTTCAGCTTAAAGCGGCGATACTCCTTCTTAGCCGGCTGACCATGCTCGAAGACGACCATGGAAGCGACGGTCTCGATACCCTGGGTATGGGAAATATCGAAGCACTCCATGCGTTCCGGCAGGCAAGGCAGGTTGAGGATCCGCGCCAGGCCTTCGACGGCACCGGTCGTCTTGTCCACGTCGTGCTGCCACTGCAGCCGTTTCTGTTCCAAAAGGCCGGCTGCATTTTCAGCAGCCATGTCCAGGAGTTGTTTCTTCGTCCCCCGTTGCGGGATGACGACAGTGACTTTCTTCCCCTTCTGCTGGCTCAGGCGGCGTTCGCAGCCTTCCCGGTCTTCCAGGCCTGGCACGACGATTTCTGCCGGGATGAAAGTCCCGTCGCCATAATACTGGTCAACGACGGCTTCCATCAGGGACGGCACATCGTCGTCGCTGCCGTTGTCCAGGGAAAACGTTTCCCGTCCCATGAGCTTGCCCATGCGGACCGTATAGATCTGGACGCATGTCTGCCCGGCCTGACGGGCCAGGCCGATGACGTCCATATCGCCGCCAGTCGTATTGACGATGTTCTGCTGTTCCTGGATGACGGCAATGGCCTTGATCTGGTCACGGTACATGGCAGCCTTTTCAAATTCCATGGCCTCCGCAGCCTCTTCCATCTTCTGCTGCAGCGCCTGGGAAACGCCGCTGTCCCGGCCTTCGAGGATATCCAGGGCCTGGCGGACCAGGACCCCGTAATCCCCTTTGGTGATATAGTGGACGCAGGGCGCATCGCAGTGATGCAAATGGTACTGCAAACATGGCCGGTCCGTCGGCATGGTCCGGCACGACCGGATGTGGTAGGCCCGCTGCATGAGCTTCAGGACGCGGTGGACGGCTGTCGAATCGGCAAAGGGGCCGAAATAGCGGGCGCCGTCGCGGCTGACGCGGCGGGTCATGAAGATGCGTGGGTAATCTTCCTGGACGGTGACCTTGATATAGGGATAGGTCTTGTCGTCGCGGAGCATGATGTTGTAGTGGGGATGGTATTTCTTGATGAGCGTATTTTCCAGGATGAGGGCTTCCATTTCCGTAGCGACGACTATCGTTTCCAAGTCCACAGCATGGCTGACCATGGCCGCTACTTTCGGCGCCCTGTTGGCATCGTGGCGGACATAGCTGGTCACGCGGTTGCGCAGATTGACGGCTTTGCCGACGTAAATGATTTTCCCCTTCTCATCTTTCCAGAGATAGACGCCGGGCTGGGTCGGCAGGTTACGGACCTTTTCCCGGACGGCTTCGCTGACAGCCATGGCTTATTCTCCCTTCTCGCCGGCCATGAGGGCCTTGGTGCGTTCCAAGACGGGCTTGAGGAATTTTCCCGTATACGAAGCCGGTACCTGGCAGATTTCTTCCGGCGTTCCCGTGGCGACGACGGTCCCGCCGCCGGCACCACCTTCGGGACCGAGGTCGATGAGATAGTCTGCCGTCTTGATGACGTCCAGATTGTGTTCGATGACGACGACGGTATCGCCGCCGTCGACGAGCATCTGCAAGACGTCCATGAGCTTGTGGATGTCCGCCGTGTGCAGGCCCGTCGTCGGTTCATCGAGGATATACAGGGTCCGGCCGGTACTGCGCTTGGACAGTTCCGTCGCCAGTTTGACCCGCTGGGCTTCACCACCGGATAAGGTCGTCGCCGGCTGGCCCAGGCGGATGTAGCCCAGGCCGACCTGCTGCAGCGTCTTCAACTTATTGACGATGCGCGGGATATTTTCAAAGAACTGGCAGGCGTCGTCAACGGTCATGTTGAGGACGTCGGAAATATTCTTGCCCTTGTATTTGACTTCCAGCGTTTCCCGGTTATAGCGGGCACCGTGGCAGACTTCGCAGGGAACGTAGACATCGGGCAGGAAATTCATTTCGATGCGGATGATGCCGTCACCCTTGCAGGCTTCACAGCGGCCGCCTTTGATATTGAAGCTGAACCGGCCGGCTTTGTAGCCGCGCACCTTGGCTTCTGTCGTCTGGCTGTAGAGCTGGCGGATGGCATCGAAGACGCCCGTATACGTGGCCGGATTGGACCGCGGCGTCCGACCAATAGGCGACTGGTCGATGTTGATGATCTTATCGATGTATTCGACGCCTTTCAAGGCCTTGAACTTGCCCGGCCGGTGCGGCGTTCCGTAAACGGCCTCAGCCATGCCCTTGTACAGGATTTCATTGACCAAGGTCGACTTACCCGACCCGGATACGCCTGTAACGACAGTCAGGGTCCCGATGGGGATGGACACGTTTATATGTTTTAAATTGTGTTCGGCTGCGCCGATGATTTCCAAAAAGTTCCCACTCCCCAGCCGCCGTACTTTCGGGACGGGAATGTACTTGGTCCCCTTCAGGTACTGGCCCGTCAGTGACTGAGAGCAAGCCATGATATCTTCGGCCGACCCTTGGGCGACGATGGTGCCGCCGTGTTCCCCTGCAGCCGGACCGATATCGACGATATAATCGGCAGCCCGCATGGTATCTTCGTCGTGTTCGACGACGATGAGTGTATTGCCCAGGTCGCGCAGGCGCTTGAGGGCTTCCAGGAGCTTGTCGTTATCCCGCTGATGCAGGCCGATAGACGGTTCGTCCAGGATGTAGAGGACGCCGACCAGGCCCGAACCGATCTGGGTCGCCAGGCGGATTCGCTGGGCTTCGCCGCCAGACAGGGTCCCGGCCGTCCGCGACAGAGTGAGATAATCGAGGCCGACGGTCTGCAGGAAATTCAGACGGGCCTTGATTTCCTTGAAAATCTGTTTGCCAATGAGCTGCTGCTTTTCCGTCAATTTCAAGCTATCGAAGAAGGGAATCATATCGCTGACAGGCAAATCCGTCAATTCAGCGATGTTCAAGCCGCCTATCTTGATGGCCAGCGCTTCGTGGCGCAGGCGCGTGCCATGGCAGGTCGAACAGGGCTTGACGGTCATGAATTGTCCGAACTGGTCGCGCATCATATCCGATGAAGCCTCGCGGTAGCGGCGGCGGACCATGGGCAGGACGCCTTCAAAAGTCGTCGAGAACTGCTTTACCTGGCCGCGCAGGTTCTCATATTCAAAGACGCACAGGTCGTCAGAACCGTCCATGAGTTTTTCCTGCAGTTCTTCCGGCAAGTCGTCGTAACAATTATCCAGGGTAAAGCCATAAGGCCGCAGGAGACCGCCGAGCTGGCGCATGAACCACGAATCGGGATTACTGCTGAGAGCCGCTACAGCGCCGTCGGCAAAGGATTTCTTGCGGTCCGGCAAAACGAGGCGGGCATCGACTTCCATGGTACTGCCGATACCGGAGCAGGCCGGGCAGGCCCCGAAGGGACTGTTAAAAGAAAAGAGATGCGGTTCGATTTCCGGCAGGCTGACGTGGCAGTCCGGGCAGGCGAAATGCTGACTGAAAGTCAGGACTTCTTTCGTAGCCATGCGGAAAATATGGACGATGCCATCGGCCAGTTTAGCCGCCGTTTCCAAAGAATCAGTCAGGCGCGTCAAGATGCTGTCCTTGATGACCAGGCGGTCGATGATGACGTCGATGGTATGCTTCTTGTTCTTATCCAAGGGAATATCGTCGGACAAGAGATAGACTTCGCCGTCGACGCGGACGCGGACATAGCCGTCCTTGACCAATTTGGCCAGGAGTTTCTGATGGTTCCCCTTGCGGCCGTCGACGACAGGGGCCATGACCATGACCTTTTCGCCTTCGCCGAGGGCCATGACAGCATCGGCCATCTGCTCGATAGTCTGCTGGCGGATGGGCTTGCCGCATTTCGGGCAATACGATTCGCCGACGCGGGCATAGAGCAGGCGCAGGTAATCGTAGATTTCCGTAACCGTCCCGACGGTCGACCGGGGATTGCGGCTCGTCGTCTTCTGGTCGATGGAAATAGCCGGCGACAGGCCTTCAATGTAATCGACATCGGGCTTATCCATCTGGCCCAGGAACTGCCGGGCATAGGCCGACAGAGATTCGACATAGCGACGCTGGCCTTCGGCGTAAATCGTATCAAAAGCCAGGGACGACTTGCCCGAACCGGACAGGCCCGTAAAGACGACGAGCTTGTCCCGGGGAATCTTGACATCGATGTTCTTTAAATTGTGCTGACGCGCACCTTTAATGACAATATATTTATCTTCCATGATGCTCCTATACTCAATATTATATAAAACATGTCGGACTCAGCGGGTCGCCCACACGGCGACCCCTACAACGGAAATGTTCAAAAATTTAATCCATCACGGTAAACGATGAACGACCCACGACAAACGATAGGATAAAAGGGATGGCGTATGCCGACAAAAACCTTTGCATGACTATTTTCTTTTCGCGTCAGGCCGCTTGATCTTGCGGCGATAGCGGCGCTTGGGCATGTCGGCCCCCTGCATGTCTTTGGGCAGGGTGTCGTCGTGGCTCATGTCGGCCAACTGCTGGCGCAGTTCCCCTAAGCGGTCGCGCAGTTCCGCCGCTTTTTCGAATTCCAGGTTCTTCGACGCTTCCTTCATCTGCAAGGTCATGGTCTTGATGACCTTATTCAGGGCTTCGCGGGTCATCTTGCCGCCTTTCTTCCCTTTCTGGCTGCCATAGGCCGCTTCATCTTCAGCGACTTTCGTCAGTTCGATGAGGTCGACGACGTCTTTTTTGACCGACTTCGGCGTAATATGATGTTTTTTATTATAAGCATCCTGGATTTCCCGGCGGCGCTGGGTTTCTTCCATAGCCTTGGCCATGGAATCGGTGATCTTGTCGGCATACATGATGACCGTGCCGTTGACGTTCCGCGCTGCCCGGCCCATGGTCTGAATGAGCGACGTTTCCGACCGCAGGAAGCCTTCCTTATCGGCATCGAGGATGGCTACCAGCGAGACTTCCGGCATATCCAGGCCTTCGCGCAGGAGGTTGATGCCGACCAGGACGTCGAAGACGCCGGCCCGCAGGTCGCGGATGATGTCGGCCCGTTCGATGGTAGCGATATCCGAATGGAGATAGCGCACGCGGACGCCCATTTCTTTCAGGTAGTCCGTCAAATCTTCGGCCATCTTCTTGGTCAGCGTCGTCACCAGGACGCGTTCGTCCTTTTCCGTACGCTGGCGGATTTCCCCCAACAGGTCATCCATCTGGCCGGCAATGGGACGGACTTCCACGTTCGGGTCCAACAGGCCCGTCGGCCTGATGATCTGCTGGGCCAGATTGGTCTGGACTTCTATTTCATAGGGCCCTGGCGTAGCGCTGACGTAGACGATCTGATTGATGCGTTCGACAAATTCTTCAAATTTCAAAGGCCGGTTGTCCAAAGCCGACGGCAGGCGGAAACCGTATTCGATGAGGTTTTCTTTGCGCGACCGGTCGCCGGCATACATGGCCCGCAGCTGGGGCAGGGTGACGTGCGATTCGTCGACGAGGATGAGGAAATCATCGGGGAAATAATCGAGAAGCGTATACGGCGCCTGACCGGGCTTGCGACCGGCCAGATGGCGCGAATAGTTTTCGATGCCTGAGCAATAGCCCATTTCTTCCATCATTTCCATATCGTAGCGCGTGCGCTGTTCCAATCGCTGTGCTTCCAGCAAGTGGCCCCCGTCTTTCAGCACTTTCAGCCGTTCGTCCAGTTCCTGACGGATCGTCCCTAAGGCCCGTTCCATCTTGTCCTTGGTCGTGACATAATGGCTGGCCGGATAGATGGCGACGTGCTTGCGTTCGGCAATGACTTCGCCTGTCAGGACATCGACTTCGGTCAGGCGGTCGATTTCGTCGCCGAACATTTCGATGCGGATGACGGAGTTGTCGAAAGCCGCCGGAAAGACTTCGATCGTATCGCCGTGGACGCGGAAAGTCCCGCGTTCGAGGTTCATGTCGCTGCGGCTGTACTGGATATCGACGAGCTTATGCAAGATCTCTTCCTGCGATTTTTCCTGCCCCAGGCGCAGGGATACGACGAGTTCGCTGTAATCTTCCGGGTCACCTAAGCCATAGATGCAGGAAACGGAAGCGACGATGATGACATCGCGCCGTTCAAAGAGACTCATCGTCGCCGAGTGGCGCAATTTATCGATTTCATCGTTGATGGACGCATCTTTCTCGATATACGTATCCGTCGAGGCAATATAGGCTTCAGGCTGATAGAAGTCATAATAGCTGACGAAGTAGCCGACTTCATTATCGGGAAAGAAGGATTTAAATTCGCTGCACAACTGGGCTGCCAAGGTCTTGTTGTGAGCGATGACCAAGGTCGGTTTCTGGACGGCTTCGATGAGCTTGGCCATGGTGAAAGTCTTCCCGGTACCGGTAGCCCCGACGAGGACCTGGGCCCACTGGCCGGAACGGACGCCTTCCGCCAGGGAGGCGATGGCCTCGGGCTGATCGCCCATCGGTTCATACGGGGCGACGACGTGAAAGGGATGAGACGTGTCGTAATCTTTATTGTAATGGGACATATCCATAAGCGTTACCTCTTTTTAGGGCCCTTCTTCCAGTTCCTATAGAGAGACCAGGGCCAGAGAACCGTAACCAGGACGGTAAAGGCAAAACCTGCGTCCGACCAGTTGCGGGTAAACAAGACGAAATACGACCAGGCCAGAGCGGCAAAGCCGACGAGGTACAAGACCCAGGTACGGGTATCGAGCCCGTGGACAGGTCCCTTCTTCTTTTTAGGCTGTGCCGCTGCCGTCGTCCCTTCCGGAACAGCCGCAGTATGGCTGGCTTTTTTGCGCCGATTTTTGCGTGACATAGTAGTCCTCCTTATTTGTTGACGATTTTTCCGATATTCTTCAATTCAATGGACAAGGTCCCGTCGGGATTATTGATGAACTGGATGAAATCGGTATTTTCGATGTATTCTGAGGGAAAGGTAATTTCAATGCCCGTATCGGTCTTGATTTTATGGCTGCGGCCGGCTTTCTGGGCATATTCCTTTTCGATGGCCACGGCCTCGGGCAGTTTGGCTTCTTTGATTTGCTCTTCAAATTCCCGCTGCAGCACTGGCGAATCGCCGAAGACATCGCTGCCCAGGTCCTGGGGTGAAAAAGAATCGGCTGTTTCAGCATTTTCTACGAGATAGGTCTTGGCCTTCGACAAGGCTTCAACCGTACTGGCTCCGTGTTCTTCAGCCACTTTCTCGGCAATCTTGCTGACGACTTTCACGGCTTCCTTGCTGGAAATGACCGACGTACACTGCAAGAGCTTGTCCGGCAGGAGATAGACGTCTTCGCCATCCATTTTCCGCTTCTTGTCGACGAAATGGATGGAAAAATCACTCAGCCTGATGAGGGCATAGGCATCGGCTTTCTGCGCCGTCCCGGGCAAGATGGCGTAATGCTTGATGAGCTTGTTGTATACCGTCCCTTCGTCGTCGAGGATCTGATGGGTATAGGCCGTCTTGTTTTCCAGCATGAGGATGCCTACGTTGCGGACATCGTCGTCATCCTGGAAATCAATGACCAGGAGGTCCGTCGATTCCGGTTCGTCGCAGTGAGCCAGGAGCTGATAGAGTTCACGGGCCGTCTGGGATGCCAGGTCGTCGAAGGTCATCGTCCCGTCGGCCAGAGCCTGCAGCTTCATCTGAAAGGCACTGGTCGCATAGAAGACGCCTGTCTTCTGGGCGGCATCGCCGATGATGCGGTTCAGCCGTTTGCTGACGTATTCGTAGACGACATCGCTGCTGAAATCGAGGTCTTTCTGGGATACCACGCAGACATTAGTGTTGAAATCAAAAATATGGAGTACTGCTTTATTAATCATCATAATGAGTATTCATCCTTTACGCTTGTTTTCGTAATTCAAAGACACTGGCTTCTCGTGAACAGAGGACGCGGAAAGGCAGCCAGTGACCCGTACCGCGGTTGACATAGCCCTTGCAATCGCCTTTCTGGAACAGGCCGCGGAGGTATTTGAAGCCCAAGGCCGAAACCAGCGGCGCAATGGGCGCGAACTGGGCACCGTGCGTATGGCCGCATAAGGTCAAGGGGATGTGGTGGGCAAAGCCCTCATCGATAAAGGCCGAATGGTGGGCCAGCAGGACGACAAAAGCGTCTTCCGGCACTTTGGCCAGTGTTTCCCGGACGTACTGTTCCCGTTCTTTGGCAAAGGCCTCGTCGCCTTTGGCAAAACTATAATCAGCAGCCGCAATATAAAAAGACCGGCCGTCGCGGCCATTACGCCCTTTCAAGCCCTGACCGCAGCCACGGCTGGCCTGAAAAGAGGAATTGCGCAGTACCCGCACCGGCGTCGCTTCGAGCATGGCCGTGATGGCATTGAAATCGCGGTAATACTCATGGTTGCCGTAACAAAAGTCGATGCCGTCGGGAAAGCGATGGACATTGGCTTCAAGGATGGCCCTGGCTTTCGGCAAAAGGGCCAATTCATCAATGAAGTCGCCTGTGATTTCTAAACGGTTCACGCCCTGGGCAGCTACGGCATCCAAAGCTTCCTGCAGCCTCCGGGGACTGAAGAAGAGCCCCATGTGCAGGTCTGACAGCTGACCGATTTTATAGCCGTCGAGATAATCTGGCAGATTTTTGTATTTCAAGACGTGATACGTCGTGTCTAAATCGCGTTCGCCTAAGAGATTGCCGGCCCCGCTGGTAGCCAGAGCCGCTGCCGGGACCAGGGCGGCCAAGCCTTTGAGGAAAGCCCGCCGTGTCACGCCGGACGCCCGCCGCTGCCGCCGTCGCCGGCGGCGCCTGGGACGACAGAAGAATCGGGCTATGGCGACGACGACCAGGCAGGGAAAAGCCAGGAGACAGGCCAACAGCCAAATCAGACCGGCCATGGCCTTGCGGTCGTATAAGCCATCCCAGCCAGAAGCGACGAGGCCGGGAAAGAGGTCTTCATAGTGATAGAGGCCGAAGGCCGACAAGACAGCCAGCAGCAAGGCCACCAGGAGCAGCAGCCAGCGATGGCCCGTTCGGACGACATAATCCCATAACAGGGCCGAGACGACGCAGATACAGGACGTAATGATCATGAAATTAATAAAAAAAAGCCCTTTCATCAATTATACCATGGCAGTAATCTTGCCATGCGGCCCGGCCCAGGGCAAGGACGCATAAGCTTTACAGTCGATCCACTGCCAATCCTCCTCTTCTTCGAGTTTTCCCTGGGTAATGCGACCTTCATAAATCGTCATCTGCCAGGTCTTATGCGAAAAGACGCTCTTCAGAGAGCCTATGGACTGGTCATCGGCAGCCAGGGTCAGTCCTTTCTGCGCCAAGAGCTGACCGACAGCATGCAGGCCTTCCTCCCCTTTTCCCTGGGCATTAGGGAACTCCCACATCGACGCCAGCAGGCCCTTTGGCGGACGGCGATGGACGAGCCACTGAGAGCCGTTACGGACGACGACGACCGTAATATCTTCGACAGGCGATTTCTTCTTGACCAGCCGAATGGGCAGCTCCCCTTCTTTCCCGGCCCGGTGAGCCAGGCAGAGCTTTTCCAAAGGACAGTCCTGACAGCGGGGATGCTTAGGGATGCAGATCATCGCCCCTAAATCCATGAGGGCTTCGTTAAAAGCGCCTGGCGCATCATCCGGGAGCTGTTCCGCTACGAGGACCGTGACTGCTTTCTTGACCGGCGTCGACAGGATATTTTCTTCAATATCATAGAGGCGGGCAAAGATGCGCAGGACATTGCCGTCGACAGCCGGTTCTTTCTGGCCATAAGCCAGGCTTAAAATGGCGCCGGCTGTATAATCGCCAACGCCCTTCAGAGACTGTACTTCTTTTTTATTTTCCGGCACATGACCGCCGTATTTGGCCTGTACTTCCTGGACTGCTTCATGGAGATTGCGGGCCCGAGAGTAATAGCCCAAGCCCTGCCACTGACGCAGGACTTCATCCTGGGAAGCCGCCGCCAGGGCCGGAATAGTCGGGAAATGTTCCATCCAACTGTCATAATAGGGGCGGACCGTTTCGACCTTCGTCTGCTGCAGCATGATTTCCGACACCCAGACTTTATAAGGATCCCGCGGCGACTCGTCGCGCCAGGGAAGGTCCCGGCCATGGGCGGCAAACCAGTCGAGGAGCAGGGGACTCCAATGTTCTTTCTTTATATCCATCATAAATAAGCCTCTTTCTTTCTACACTATTCACTACTAGTATAGAAATCCAGAGGCTTTTTGTCAAACACGCGTTCTCTAAGTTTCATCAAGTTTCCGAACGGACCCCATGGCGGATACGCAGGTCCTCTTTCTTGGGCTGTACCGCTTTGCGACCTTTCTGATATTTTTCATACTGCTGCAGCATTTTCCATTCGCGGAAATTTTCTGCCATAATTTTTTCCATTCGCCATACATACATAAGGAGGCCCCCTCTCAGGATACGATGTGATAGAAAGCAAAAAGACAACGACATCATGGATGACATCGTTGTCTTTTCTTTGACTCTATTATATCGCCGATTCATCTCTTGTCAAGAGACTAATGTATTTCTGCGCTTCCTACGAAACGAACCACGAACTACTATATCCGATGCAAATGTTTCAGGGATAAGTCCAGGATGGGCGCGGAATGGGTCAGGGCCCCACTGGAAATGTAATCGACGCCGATATCGGCCAGGGCGGCGATATTTTCTTTCGTCACGTTGCCGGAACATTCTGTCTCAGCCCGGCCGTCGATGAGGGTCACGGCTTCTTTCATCATATCGTGGCTCATATTGTCCAGCATGATGATATCGGCGCCGGCTTCGACGGCTTCGCGGACCATGTCCAGCGTTTCCGTTTCGACTTCGATTTTACGGACGAAAGGCGCATAGGCTTTGGCCAAGGCAATGGCTTTGGCTACGCCGCCGGCGGCACTGATATGATTGTCCTTGAGGAGGACGCCGTCAGACAGATTGTAACGGTGATTCTTGCCGCCGCCGACAGTGACGGCATATTTTTCAAAGACCCGCATGTTCGGCGTCGTCTTTCGCGTATCGACCAGGGTGATTCCCGTACCGGCCAGCAGGGATACGACCTGATGGGTATAGGTCGCGATGCCGCTCATGCGCTGCAAATAGTTGAGGCCTACCCGTTCGGCCGACAGGATGGCCCGAATGCTGCCGACGACTTTGGCCAGCTTCTGGCCCTTGTGGACTTCGTCGCCGTCTTTGACAAAAAAATCAAACCAGACTTTGTCATCCAACAGGGTAAAGGCCCGGGCAAAGACGTCGAGGCCGGCGATGATGCCATCCTGTTTACATAGGAGTTCCGCTTCGCCCTGACAGTCTTCCGGCAAAATGGCATTGGTCGTCACATCTTCGCCGGTGATGTCTTCCTGAAGGGCCTGCAGGATCAAGGGATCAGCCTGCAATTTCATGGTTACGCTGTTCATCACATTCACGCTCCCTTTCCATTTCACCTAAAACATGACGGCGGTATTCATCGGCCAGCGTAGCTTCATGGCTGCGCAGGAAGGCTTCTGACGGCGCACAGGCTTTGGCGAAATCAGCTTCACTGACAATCTGCTTCGGCTGCTTATCACCTTCGACGATATGCTGGGCTGCGCGCTTGCCAAAGACCAGGCTTTCCAGGAGAGAATTGCTGGCCAGGCGGTTACGGCCGTGGACGCCGTTGCAGCTCGTTTCGCCGACGGCATAGAGGTGGTCCATCGTCGTCTGGCTGTACTTATCGACGTGGATGCCGCCCATGAAGTAGTGCTGGGCCGGCGTGACCGGGACCCAGTCTTTGGTCGCATCGATGCCGTCTTCCAGGCAGCGTTCATAGATATGTGGGAAATGATGCTTAATGACGTCTTCGCCGAGAACGGTCATATCGAGCCAGACAAAAGGACGGTCATCTTTCTTCATCTGTTTGCGGATTTCTGCCGTCATCAAATCGCGGGGCAGGACTTCATTGGCAAAACGCTGGCCATCCTTGCCGCGCAGTTTAGCCCCTTCGCCGCGGACCGATTCGGAAATGAGGAAGCTCCGGCCGGGCTTCTTAGAATAAAGCGACGTCGGATGGATCTGGACGTAGTCGATGTGTTCCAGTTCGACGCCGTGGCGCATGGCGATAGCCAGGGCATCGCCCGTGAGATGGGGGAAATTCGTCGAATGGTCGTACAAGCCGCCGACACCGCCGCTGGCCAGGATCGTTTCATCGGCCTGGATGGCCCGGTACTGGCCCTGGCTGTCGCGGGCAATGATGCCCAGGCAGCGGTTCCCATCGGTGACGATGTCGACCATGGTCGTGAAATCGCGAATGGTCACATTGGGCAATTGACGGACAGCGGCTAAGAGATGGCTGGTGATTTCCTTGCCCGTAATATCTTCATGGAACAAGATGCGGGCCCGCGAATGGCAGCCTTCCCGCGTGTAGTCGAGCGAACCGTCGGCCTTGCGGGCAAAATCGACGCCGTAGCCGATGAGTTCGTCGATGACCGGCCGCGACGAGCGAATCATGATATCCACCGATTCGCGGCGGTTTTCATAATGACCGGCTTTGAGCGTATCTTCCATGAAGCTGTCGTAGTCGTCCTTATCGTGAAGGACGCAGATGCCCCCTTGGGCTAAAAAAGAATCGCTATTTTCTACTTCATCTTTGGTGATCATGAGGATTTGTCTATCCTGCGGCAGGTGCAGGGCGGCAAAGAGGCCGCTGGCACCGGTACCGACGATGACAATATCTGTTTTTTCTGTTTCCATGACATATACCTTCTTCTATTTAGCTAATTCCAGCATCCGTTCCAATGAACGGACGGCTTTACTAGCGACGGCCGGATCGACGTGGACTTCATTCGTTTCATCGCGCAGGCAGTCGCGGACTTTTTCTAAGGTGACCTTTTTCATATTGATGCAGTACGCATCTTCCATAGCCGGATAAAAAGTCTTATCGGGATTGCGCGTCTCTAATTCATAAAAGACGCCGCCTTCCGTACCGATGATAAATTCCTTGGCGTCGGACTTCCCGGCATAATCGATGATTCCCGACGTACTGCCGACATAATCGGCCAGGGCCAGCACTTCTTTACGACATTCCGGATGGGCCAGGAACAGGGCCTGGGGATGAGCAGCCTGGACCTTCTTCACATAAGCCGGATCGACCGTATCGTGGCGCGGGCAGAAACCGTTGTTGAGGATAAAATGCTTATCCGGGACCTGTGTCGAAACGTAGTGACCCAGATTCTTGTCGGGCGTAAAGAAAATATGCTTATTCGGCAGCTTCCTGACGATCTTGACGGCATTAGACGAAGTAACACATACATCGGATACGGCCTTGACAGCTGCCGTAGAGTTGACATAGCAAACGACGGCCAGGTCATCATACTGGGAACGGACCTTTTCAATCGTCTCCACATCGGCCATATGGGCCATGGGGCAGCTGGCCGTCGCATCCGGCATGAGGACTTTCTTCTCAGGGTTCAGCATCTTGGCACTTTCGCCCATGAAATCGACACCGGCAAAGACAATGATCTTGGCATCCGTTTCAATCGCCTTCTTGGCCAGACCAAAAGAATCGCCGACAAAATCGGCATATTCCTGCACTTCATCAGGAACATAATAATGAGCAAGGATAATCGCCTGCTTCTCTTTCTTCAGCGCTGCAATCTCATCTTCGATATACACAAAACTTCATCCTTTCAGGGAAAAGGTTGCCCCACAAAGACGACTCTTCATGTGACAACCTCTCTTGTTCAAAGTACATAACGGCTCACCCCGGGACAGGACAACCCGTTTTTTGTTTACCCTATTATACCGTATCGGTAAAGATTTGACAATACTACTGTCAAGACAGTGTAAGATGTAAAAAAGAGGCAGTGCATTAAGACAGCCTCTTTTAAGTATTCAGTTTGCAACTTATAGTTTTTATATTCCCTATTTATGGTCGTAGTATTTTGGGTCACTGAAATATTCCTTTGTCTTAGCCCGTACCTGCGGGAAGAGAATGAGCAGGGCAATCATGTTAGGGATGACGACTAAGCCCATCGCTACGTCCTGGATGCCCCAGACGAGATTGATTTTTCCTAAGGAGCCGATGAGGCACAAGAAGGGGAAAATGTATTTTACGACATTCGTGACTTTATTGCCGAAGGCATACGTAAAGCTCTTGGCGGCGTTCCACCACTGGCCCATCAAGGTCGTAAAGCAGAAGATGAGCAGGGCCAGTGTACCGGCGTGTTTCAACGGTTCCCAGACGGTGCCGAAAGCGTTGAGTGCCAATACCGTTGCCGAATGGCCGGAGTGCTGCATATCGGTGACGCCGACTACGAAAGCCGTAATGCTACAGATGACGATGGTGTCAAGAAAGACTTCGGCAACCCCCGTAATCCCTTCATCGACGGGATGGGGTACAAGCGAACAACCATGAGCAAAGGGAGCCGTCCCTTCCCCGGCTTCATTGGAATACATGCCGCGGGCAATCCCGTACTGCATGGCTTTCGCAATGACATAGCCGCCAGTACCGCCAGCTACGGAATCAAAAGACCAGGCCTGGGTAAAGATTTCTACAAATACATGCGGCAGCTGCTGAATATTCAAGAGGACGACCAGCACACCGATGACGATATAAAAGATGGACATAGCCGGAACAAGGTTCATGGCCAGATTAGCCAGACGTTTCAAGCCGCCCAGAGTGATGCATAAAAGCAGGATGATGAGGACGACACCGGTCATGTACGTCGGGACGCCGTAATTCGAATAAAGGATGCCTGAAATCGTATTGGACTGTACCAAGTTAGCCCCCATCATTTTCGTACACATCAGCACGGCAATTACGACGCCGAGCCAGGGCATTTTAAGGCCATCGCGGATATAGTACATAGGACCGCTGAGAAGGTTACCGTTTTCATCTTTGCCGCGATACATCTGGGACAAGACGATTTCACCATATTTCAAGGCCATGCCGAAAAAGGCAGCTACCCACATCCAAAAGACGGCGCCCATGCCACCAGACAAAATAGCCGTAGCGACCCCGACGACGTTACCGCCGCCGACGTTACCAGCCAGCGTGACCATCATCGCTTTGAAAGTGGAAATAGATCCATTCCCTTTGTCTTCGTGACGGGACTTATAAGAATCGATGAGGGTCCGGCGGATAATGAAACCAAAATGGCGGACCTGGATAAATCCGTTGGAAACAGTATATAAAATCCCTAAGGCCAGCAAAACGAAAACCAGCCATCTTCCCCATAACCAGGAATCAATCAATTGTACAATTGCTTCTAAATTTTCCATGTCATACTCCTTCCAAGACGCGCTTTACCATATCCGGGAAATTGCCAATGACGCAATCGACGCCATAATCGCGCAGCTGTCTTACACTTTCTTCATTATTGACCGTAAACGTATTGATTTCAATATGATGTGCCTTGACTTCCGCCACCGTTTCTGCTGTCAAGCTGCCATAATACGGATGATAACACTGAACGCCGACACCTTCTGTATAAGCGCCAGGGTTGATGAGCCACGTTTCCGTCAACAAGCCATATTTTAAATCAGGCGCCAAGGCTTTCATGCGCAGGACACTTTCATGATTGAAACTCGAAATGATGACTCTATCTTCTAAATGATAGCGCTGCAATACAGGCCATACTTTAGCCTCAATCCCTGGATAAGGATAGACGCCCGTCTTCAATTCAATGTTCGTCACCAAGGGCGTCCCGGATACCCACTGGCAATACTCGTCAAAAGTCGGAATGGTCTGAAAGCCCGCTTCTTCTGAATAGATATACGAAGCATCGAGTTTCTGCAATTCTTCCAGCGTATAATCGCGGACATTGCCCGTGCCATTCGTCGTCCTGTCGACCCGTTCATCATGGATGACCACGAGCTCACCATCTTTCGTCAGCTGTACATCCATTTCAATCCCATCGGCACCACATTCTAATGCCTTGCGGAAAGCGAGCATCGTATTTTCCGGATATTTGCCGCTAAATCCGCGATGTGCAAAATTCTTCATAAAAAAACCTCCTAGTAATAATTCTGTGTCCATTATAGAGTATATCTGCTTGACGAATCAAGAAAAATTTTTCATATTATAATTTACAATATTTTACAACTTACAATATGTTTTATACCCATATAAAAAGGACCTACCACACCAACATGTAGTAAGTCCCTTCAAGATTTAAGATTTCAGCCACTCTCTAACAACGAGCCACTAACCACTAACCACTATTCCTTATCCATGGATCAAGTCAAGCATGGCGTGGAGTTTGTCGATGGTTTCTGCTGCTTCCTGGCGGACGTCTTCCGGGTCGCGGGTGATGCGGGCGACGCCGCTGTCCATGGCAGCTTTGGCGACGGCGGCGGCGACGGCCGGAGCGACGCGTTTATCGAAGGCGTCGGGAATGACATGGTCTTCGGCCAGTTCGTCATCACTGACCAGAGAGGCGATGGCATAGGACGCAGCCAGTTTCATGTCTTCGTTGATGCTGCGGGCCCGGACGGCCAGGGCACCGCGGAAAATGCCCGGGAAGACCATGACGTTGTTGATCTGGTTCGGTGCATCCGACCGTCCGGTGCCGACGACTTTGGCACCGGCTGCCTTAGCGGAAGCATAGTCTGTTTCCGGAATGGGGTTGGCCATGGCGAAGACGACGGCATCGTCAGCCATGGACTGGATGATTTCCTTAGTAAAGATATGCGGGGCCGATACGCCGAGGAGGAGGTCGGCGCCTTTGACGGCATCAGCCAGGGTCCCATGGGCATGGGACGGATTGGTCAGGGAAGCCAGTTCAGCCTGGACAGGATTGAGGCCTTCCATGCCATCATAGAGAATCCCCGGACGGTCGACCATAGTGACGTTCCGGGCACCGGCGCGGACCAGGAGGCGGCCGATGGAGGCACCGGCTGCACCGGCGCCGTTGATGACGATGCGGGCCGTCTTCAAGTCCTTATGGACATAGCGGAAAGCACCGATGACGCCGGCCAGGGCGGCAATGGCCGTACCGTGCTGGTCGTCATGGAAAACGGGGATGTCCATTTCCTTCTTCAAGGTCTGTTCAATTTCATAGCACTTCGGCGAAGCAATGTCTTCCAGGTTGATGCCGGCAAAAGACGGCTGCAGGCGTTTCACCGTTTCGATAAATTCCTTCGGGTCCTTCGTATCCAGGCAGATAGGGACAGCATTGACACCGCCAAAGACCTTGAACAGGACCGATTTCCCTTCCATGACCGGCATGGCCGCTTCCGGCCCGATGTCGCCCAGGCCGAGGACACGGGTCCCATCGGATACGACAGCAATCATGTTGCCGCGGCAGGTCAGGTCAAAAGACAGGTCCGGATCTTTCGTGATTTCCCGGCACGGCTGGGCAACGCCCGGCGTATAAAGGATACTCAGGTCGTCGTGGGTCTTGAGGACTTCCCGGGGGATTGTTTCAATAATGCCGTGTTTGCCGCGGCGGATTTTCATGGCTTCTTCATCAAAATTCATAACGCTAAAACTCCTCCTGTAACTGATTATGCATTAAAAATGGCCTGAGGTTCTGTAAATTCCAGCATCCCATCCTTGCCGCCTTCACGGCCGATTCCGCTGTCCTTGAAACCGCCGAAAGGCGCTGTGACGTCACGCGGGCTGTCGTTGACGTAGACATTGCCCGACAGGATAGCCGCTGCCACTTTGGAAGCTTCGGCTTTATCCGGGCCCCAGACGGCCGCATTGAGGCCATACGGCGTATCGTTGGCAATGGCCAGGGCTTCCTCAACCGTATCATAGGTAATGACGCAGAGGACAGGCCCGAAAATCTCTTCACGGGCAATGGTCATATCGTTGGTCACATCCGTAAAGATGACAGGCTTGACATAGTAGCCTTTTTCCGGAGCTTCCGGACGGCTGCCGGCCAAGAGGGTCGCCCCTTCTTCCATGCCTTTGGCGATGTATGTATCGACGGTCTGCCACTGGTCATACGAAACGACAGGGCCGATTTTCGTCGTTTCCAGGGACGGGTCGCCGACCGTGTATTCCGGCAGTATCTTCAGCATGAGCTGTTCAATCTTGCCCTTTTCTTCCCGAGGGATGATTAGACGTGACAAGGCTGTACAGGTCTGGCCGCTATTGAGGAAAATAGAATTGAAGCACTGGCGGATGGCTTTTTCATAGTCCGCCCCTTTCAAGAGGATGAAAGGCGACTTGCCACCCAATTCCATGCTGATGCGCTTCATAGAGCCCAAGGCGCGTTGGGAGACCTTGATGCCAGCTGCCGTCGAGCCGGTGAAAGAAACCATGGCGATATTCGGGTTATCACAGATGGCATTGCCGACCTGGCTGCCCCGGCCGGCGACGAGGTTGAAGACACCTTTTGGGAAACCGGCCCGGTCAAAGGCTTCGGCCAGATAGTACGCCGTCACCGGCGTGTGCTGGCTCGGCTTGAGGACGACCGTCGCTCCGACGAGCAGAGCTGGGACGACTTTCTGGATAATCTGGCCTAAAGGATAATTCCAAGGGGTGATGCAGCCGATAACGCCTAAAGGCCGACGATAGACGACGGATTGAGATAAATGTTCGACCAGTGGCAATTCTGGTGCCAAGTCGATATACGACTGGGTCCGCACGAACTGGTAGCCGATATGGTTAGTCCGGGCAAAGGCCACCGGTGCCCCTAATTCCTTGACGACAGCGTCGACGAGCTGCGGTTCCAGTTTAATCATCTGGACCAGCAAATTTTTCATATACGTGATGCGGTCTTCCAGCGGCATAGCCGACCAGGCCGGGAAAGCAGCGGCCGCGGCCTTGGCAGCCGCAGCAACATCATCGGCACCGGCCGCAGCGACCGTAGCAAAGACGCTCTTATCCGCCGGATTCTCGACCTCGATATATTGGTCGGATAAAGGTGCCACCCACTGACCATTGATGTATAATTTCTTCAAATCCATGAAACTACCCCCTTTTACTCGAGATTATTCTTTAATTATAGAGAGAAGTCCTCGATTATGCAAGTCAGAAAAATAGACTGCCCAAAAGGCAGTCTATTTTTAGTGGTTAGTGGCTAGTGGCTAGTGTTATTTCGCTTCGGCTTCTACCGGTTCTTTGCTGGAGACGAAGTGGCCGATGAGGGAACCGCCGATGAGGCCGATGATGAAGGGCACAATCCAGCCGAAACCGTAGGTCGACAGGGGCGTAGCCGTAACGATGGCCTTAGCAAAGCCCAGGCTGCTCAGACCCGGCAGGGATTCCAGGAGAGCAAAGAGCGTGACCAGGTATACCGAGCCCTTGTAGGCGCCGTTATTGGGCATGAAGCGGCCGATGATGCCCAGGACCAGGAGGGCCAGGCACGGCGGATAGCAGACACCGAAGATCCAGCCGATGTAGGTGACGATACCGTCGACGCCGAGGAGGGCCGTCAGGGCCGACAAGATGCAGCAGACGACAGCCACTTGTTTGTAGCTGACGCGTTTGCCCGTAGCCGTGCTGGTGAACTCAGCTACGGCTGCAACCTGACCGATAGCCGTCGTCAGGCAGGCCAGGACGACGGCTATGCCCATGGGAACCATGACCCACGTGCCGACGCGCTGGATAATGGCGACCAGGAGTTCCGCACGGCCGATGGTCTGGGCATAATCGCCGCTGACGCAGGCACCCATGTAGAGCAGGCTGCCGTAGATGATGAGCAGCAGGATGAAGGAAACGATGCCGCAGTAGATGAGGACTTTATTGCGCTGGCCGACAGTCGTATAGCCTTTGCCGTAAATGGAACTGATGAAGACAGCAGCCATGATAAAGCTGACCAGGACGTCGCCCGTGTTATAGCCGCCGAGGAAGGCGTTGACGAAGGGATGATCCACAGCCGGATCGACGGGCGTCCCCAGGGGATTGAAGATACCGACAAAGGCGACGATGACCAGGATCAGGGCCAGGAGGGGCGTCAGGTATTTGCCCATGCGGTCCATGACGTTATTCTGGTCAGCGACGAAGAAGAAGCTGATGACGAAATAAACGATGACCAGCGGGACGAACGGTGCCGACGGCAGGTTGCCCTGAATACCGAGCTGGATGGCCGTCGCGCAGGTACGGGGAATGGATACGAAGGTACAGACCAGCATGAGTGCTGCCAAAAGGATATTATACGTATTCTTCCCTACCCGTCCGGTAATGGCATGGACGTCGCCGTTGAGGCCGATGATGATGAGTGTAAAAATCGGCAGGAAAATACCGGACAGCGTCAAACCAGCCAAGCCGGACAGGAAATCACTGCCGCTGTTCAAGCCGAGCTGAGGCGGGAAAATCAAGTTGCCTGCACCGAAATAGGTAGCGAAGAAGGCAAACCCCAGGATGAGCACATCCAGTCCCCGGATGGCCTTGCCGCCAGAAGAATTGTTGTTCATGAAGATACCCCCTAAGAATAAATGTGAAAATAAGTACGTAATACGCCAAAAGAAAAGAGGCGCTGCCTCCAAGCTGCGCCTCAGTCATAACGATATCTTTCAGGAATAGCCTGTAGGAATTGGCACCTTACCGCTGGCAGGTTGCCGCAGCGTCATCGGGCCCGTCCCTCAGCTGCTCTTGATATTACTTATGAAATTTTGTCTGTATTAGTAATATTTTATTAAATTTTTAATTACTTGTCAATGATTTTATTTTATTTCTGACAACTCGGACAAAGATCGGCTAAAAAGCAGTTGTCACACAAGGGCTTACGGGCTTTGCAGACCCGGCGGCCATGCCAAATGAGCCAATGATGGGCCCGGCTCCACCATTCCTTGGGAATAGCCTTCTGCAGTCCCTTTTCGACTTCCAGCGGCGTTTTGCCTTCCGCCAGCTGCAGGCGGTTGGATACGCGGAACACGTGGGTATCGACGGCAATGGCCGGCGTATCGAACAAGATACTGACCAGGACATTGGCCGTCTTGCGGCCGACGCCAGGCAGCTTCACCAGTTCATCGAAGGTCTGGGGCACTTCGCCGTGGTATTTCTCACAGAGGATGGCACAATTAGCCAGGATATTCTTGGCCTTGCTGTGATAGAGGCCGCAAGTCCGTATCTTTTCTTCCAGGCCTTCCAACCCTAAAGTCAGCATCTTTTCCGGCGTATTATATTCCGGGAACATGCCAGCCGTCACGATATTGACCCGCTCATCCGTACACTGGGCCGACAAGATGACGGCAATCATCAGTTCAAAGGGCGAGTTATAATGCAGGGCCGGCTTCATGATACCGTACTGGTCCTGAAAACGCTGTAACATTTCATCTTTTACTTTCTTAGAAATAGCCATATTATTTTACTTCCTCATCCGTATTGATCACGTCGTTCAAGCTCCCCATTTCATAGCCGCCCAAATCGAGGGTGACGTAGGTAAAGCCCGTATCTTTGATGGCCCGGACGATTTCCTGGCGATGAGCCAGGATCGACGGGATTTCATCGACAGCCACTTCGATGCGGGCTACATCCCCGTGATACCGGACGCGCAGAGACCCCTGGATATAAGGAGCTACCGCCGCTTCGGCTGCATCGATCTGGGCCAGGCGGTGCGGCGTCAGTTCCACACCGTAGGGAATACGGCTGGCCAGGCAGGCCGCACTCTGTTTATTCCAGGTCTGGAGGCCGAATTCCTTTGATAAGGCACGGATATCGGCTTTAGCCAAACCCGCTTCGATCATCGGGCTGCGGACGAAGTCAGACAATTCTTGCAATGCCTTCATGCCGGGACGATAATCGCCGAGGTCGTCGACATTCCCCCCATCGACAACCCACTGATAGCCTTCGGCCTTGGCCAGCTCCACCAGTGAGGTAAAGCGTATCTTTTTGCAGATATAGCAGCGTTCTGGCGGATTCTTTACGAATTCCGTATCTTCGAATTCCGTCGAATGGACCAGACGGTGCTCGACGCCGATGACCTTAGCCATGGCTTTGGCGTCAGCCGCTTCACTGCCCGGCAGGGTTGCCGAAACAGCCGTCACGGCCAGGACGCGGTCTCCCAAGGCCTGGTGCGCTGCATAAGTCAGGAACGTGCTGTCGACGCCGCCGGAAAAACCGATGACGACGCTGCCCATATCCTTTAAAATCTGCTGGAGTTTTTCATATTTCTTGCCTGTCTCTGTTGAAATCAAAAAGAGTTCCCCCTCGAACCAATATAATCTTGATAGAATTGCCGGATGACGCCCTTCATTTCTTCGTCATCGACATAAGGCAGCGCCTGCTGCCATAACGCCTGAGGCACGCCATAATAGGCTTCGGCGATACTGCCGGCAATGGCTGCCTGCGTATCCGTATCGCCGTTGAGCCAGATGGCCTTGCGAATCGTATCTTCATAATCCATCCCTTCCAAGAAACATTCGATAGCTTCAGGCACACTGTCGTCCGTCGTACAGGTAAAGCCATAAGACGGACGGATCTGAGCCAGAGTCTGGGACAAATCATAGAAATACTTTCGGAGATACGCGGCGATCTCCGCTTTCCCCTTCCCCTGCCGGGCCAGGAAAATAGCCGAGGCGACGGCGACGGCCCCCTTGATGGCCTGCGGATGGTCATGGCTGACGACGGCCGTCAGTTCAGCCAGTTCCTGCGCTTCATCAAGGGAAGCGGCTACCCAACCGGCCGGGCTGACGCGCATTGCTGCCCCATTGCCATAACTGCCATAAGCCGGCGCTTCGTCGGCCAGGAACCAGCGGCGGAACATGCCGCCGAAACCGGCATTGGGATATTTCCGGCACCAGTAGCGGAGCTGTCTCCGAAGCGGCCCGACATAGCCACAATGAGAAGCCTTCCCCTCCATCAAAGCCGCCGCTACGGCTACAGTCGTCACCGTATCGTCGGTAAAGCGGCTGGCCCTGGTAAATAAAGGGAAATCTAAGGAATCTGCTGTTTTATCAAATTCATAAACAGAACCGGCGATATCGCCAATGATGGCACCTTTCATGCAATCATCTCCTAAAAGAAATGGGCTGATTCTTCTTTCAATACTTTATCGCGCAAAGCCGACAGCTTCGTACTGCGCTGGACCCACATTTCTTCTGGGTTGACCAGGCGCAGGTATTCCGGCCATAAAGTCTGGATTTGCTGGTCGGCATAGGCCATGATTTCCTTGAGGTCCGGTTTCTGATAGACCAGTTCACCTTTCTGGAAAATCGGGATGAGCATCTTCTGGACGCGGTAGGTCCCGCCGGGAATGGTCCGCGAACGCCACGGGGCTTTGTCGCTCTGAAGGAGGAGGTCCTTCGATTCGTCGATGCTTTCGCCTTCGAGGATAATGATGTCGGCCTTCATCTTGCCCGTCTCTTTATCGTAAATACGCAGGACGTTCTTCAGGCCCGGATTGGAAATCTTTTCCACATTATCGCTCATCTTGATTTTAGGTACGAACTTCCCGTCGTCATACTGGCCGACGAGTTTAAAGACGCCTCCCAGGGAGGGGCTGTCCTTAGCGGTAATCAAATTCGTGCCGACGCCCCAGGAATTGATGACACAGCCCTGGGCTTTCAATTCGGAAATGAGGTTTTCATCGAGGTCATTGGAGGCAGCAATGATGGCATCGGGGAAGCCGGCTTCGACAAACATCTTATGGGCTTCTTTCGACAAATAAGCCAGGTCGCCGCTGTCCAGGCGGATGCCATAAGCCTTAGGCAGGGTGCCGGCCGCTTTCATTTCCTTGAAAATCGTGATGGCATCTGGCACCCCCTGTTTCAGGGTATTATACGTGTCGGCCAGGAGAATGAGGTTGTTCGGATACTGGCGGGCATAAGCGCGGAAAGCTTCCAGTTCTGACGAGAAGCTCATGATCCAGCTGTGGGCCATCGTCCCTAAAACGGGCATGCCGAACTTAGCCCCAGCCAGGACGTTGCTGGTCCCGTTAAATCCGCCGATCATAGCCGACCGGGCACCGTAGACGCCGGCCGATTTCCCCTGAGCCCGGCGCAGACCAAATTCCATGAGATTATCCTTGCCAGCCACCGTCCGGACGCGACGAGCCTTGGTGGCAATAAGGCTTTCATGGTTCATGATCATGGACATGCATGTTTCTAACAATAACGCTTCGTCTTTCTTCGTCTGGACGCGCAGGAGCACTTCCTGCGGAAAAGCGACTGTTCCTTCAGGCATAGCATAAATGTCACCTGTAAAGCGCAGGTCCTTCAAGTATTCGAGAAATTCGTCCTGGAAGAAGCCCGTACTCTTCAAATAGACCAGGTCGTCCTCACTGAACTGTATATTGTGTACATAATCGATGAGATGTTCCAGCCCGGCGACGACCGTATACCCCCCTTGGAAGGGATTGGTCCGGTAGTAACGGTCAAACACGCATTGTTGTTCGTGCTTGCCTTCAAAAAATAAGCCCTGCATCATCGTCAACTGGTACAGGTCTGTCAATAATGCTTTCGTATACAAGATAACTCGCCTCCAAAAAGTAGTTATTCCTATTATACATCAGTTAACGATAAAGGAACAACGAATTACCGATTTTGCATACATTGAAAAATCCTATACGGACTTGGCATGATAAAAGGCGCTGTCGCATGAAGACAGCGCCTTTTTTTAGTGGTTAGCAGTTAGTGGCTAGTGGCTAGCGAATCACGAGCCACGAACCACTTCACTTCCTCTTCAACACTTTGTGGACAGCCTGGATGACGTCACTGGACGACAAATTATAGGCTTTCAGGAGATCGTCCGGTTTTCCTGATTCACCGAAGCGGTCCTGGATGCCGACGAGTTCTACGGGGACGCAGCAGTGCTGAGCCAGGGCTTCGCAGATAGCGCCGCCCAGGCCGCCCATGATCTGGTGTTCTTCACAGACGACGACGGCCCCCGTTTCGGCCGCACAGGTACAGACCGTATCCAGATCCAGCGGTTTCACCGTATGGATATTGACGACGCGGGCCGAAATGCCTTGGCGATCCAGTTCATCAGCCGCCGTCAAGGCTTCATGGACCATGAGGCCGTTAGCGAAGAGCGTCACGTCGCGGCCATCCCGGAAGATGGCTGCCTTGTAGAGGTCAAAAGGCGTATCCTTATCGGTAACGACGGGCGCCGGATTGCGGCCGAAGCGGACATAGGACGGTCCCTTGATGTCGTAGACAGCCAGGGTAGCCTTATACGTTTCCCACCAGTCACACGGCGTAATGACCATCATATGCGGGATGACCCGCATGAGGGCGATATCTTCCAAAGCTTGATGCGTAGCGCCGTCAGGGCCGACGGAAATGCCGGCATGGGCCCCGCCGAGTTTGACGTTGAGGTTATTATAGCAGACGGTATTGCGGATCTGCCCCCAGGCTCGGCCTGTCAAAAAGACGCCATACGTCGAAACAAAAGGTACGAAACCGGTCAGAGACAAACCGGCCGCTGTGCCGACCAGGTCTTGTTCCGAAATACCAACATTGATATATTTTTCAGGATATTCATGGCGGATCCATTCGGTCCGCGTCGATTTAGCGACGTCCGCATCGAGGACTAGGACATCGTCATGAAGACGACATAATTCCAACAGGGCCTTCCCATAGCCGTCGCGCATCGGTACTCGTTCCATTACGGCACCTCCGTTGTCAATTCATCCATAGCCAGGCGGTACTGGGCTTCATCCGGTGCCGCACCATGCCATTGAGCCTGATTTTCCATATACGATACGCCTTTGCCCTTCACGGTATGGGCCAGGATGACCGTCGGCTTGCCTTCATAAGTTTTCGCCGCACTGTAGGCCTCATACAAGGCATCCGTATCGTGACCGTCGACGCGGAGGACATGCCAGCCAAAGCTTTCCCACTTGGCGTCCATGGGTTCCATATTTTTAATCGATACCAGGGAATCGACGAGCTGTAAGCCGTTGCAGTCCACAATCAGACAAACATTGTCCAAATGGTGCTGGGACGCAAAGGCCGCGGCTTCCCAGATCTGGCCTTCCTGCTGTTCCCCATCGCCGATGAGACAGAAGACCTGCGGCATTTCGTGGCGTATCTTCAAGGCCAGAGCGATACCGTTGGCAATGGACAGGCCCTGCCCCAGAGAGCCGACAGCGCAGTCGAGACAAGGCAGTTTTTCCAGGTTGGGATGCCCCTGGAGCGCGCTGCCGACAGTCCGCAGCGTATCGAGCAATGCCAGGGAAAAATAGCCCTTGTGGGCCAAAATACTGTAATAAGCCGGGGCCGCATGGCCCTTGGACAAGACAAAACGATCCCGTTCCGGCGCATGGGGCCTGTCGGGAAAACACGTAAAGACATCGGTAAAATAAAGTGTGGCCATGATTTCGACAGCGGATAGTGAACTGCCCGGATGGCCAGAACCGGCACAGTAAATAGACCGCACCGTATCCCGCCGTATCTGCGTACACACGTCATGTAGATCATGCTTCATGAAGCATAGCCTCCTATATCAGGCCGTCAAGAAAAAAACGCCGCATACCCCCGTTTATGTCTGGCGGCGATACGCGTGCGTTCGGACATACGACCTCTTTTGTTCGTTTCCATTTCTTGATTTTATTGTACAATGATTATATACACAAGTCAAACAGAATATACCATCTGGATATGCTTCATGACTGCATAGCAAGACGTGCTTTCGTAATATAAATAAATGGTATAAAAAAAGAGGCTGCCCTTGAAGGCAGCCTCCTTCCCCTATTCTTTCATGGCTTTGACAACTTCTGGATCTACGGCGAAGCCGTGGGCTTCATCAGGGAAACTGCGGTCCTTGACGTCGTGGATATACTGCCCTACGGCATCGACGATGGTCTGATGGAGGTCAGCATAGGTCTTGACGAATTTCGGGCGAAAACCATTGCTCATGCCGAGGAGATCCGTGCAAACCAAGACCTGGCCGTCGGTCCCATTGCCAGCCCCAATGCCGATGGTAGCCGCCGTATGCAGGGCTTTGGTGATTTCCGTCGCAATATCTGTCGGGACACATTCCAAGGTGATGGCGAAGGCACCGGCCTCTTCCAGTTTCAATGCATCGGCAATCAATTTCTTAGCTGTTTCACTGTTCTTACCTTGGACACGGAATCCGCCGAGCTGATGGACGGACTGCGGGGTCAGGCCGATGTGGCCGACGACAGGGATACCGGCTGTCGTCATGGCTTTGACAGCTTCGCAGACACTGGCGCCGCCTTCGAGCTTGACGGCATCGCAGCCCGTTTCTTTCATGAGGCGGCCGGCGTTATGCAGGGCCTGCTGGGTGCTTTCCTGATAACTCATGAAAGGCATGTCACCGACGACCAGGGCCCGTTTGACACCACGGACGACAGCCGCCGTGTGATGAATCATATCTTCCATGGTGACCGGCAGCGTCGATGTATGGCCCATGACGACATTGCCCAGGGAATCGCCGACGAGGATCATATCGATACCGGCTTCATCGACATTCTGAGCCATGATGTAGTCATAAGCGGTAATCATGGAAATCGGCGTGCCTTCTTGTTTCATTTTCTTAATGGTCAGATTGGTTACTTTTTTGTTCATGATGGACTCCTTCTGCCATCGCAAGGATTCTTGTCAGCTCGTCGTGCTGTTGTGCTGTAATCGTTTCGTTCTTTAAGGCTAAGTCGGCGGCGGCACGGCCAAAAGCGCAGTACGGATGTATCAGTTCAGCCGGCATGACCGCCAAATGCTTGACGACAGTCCCGGCATCACCGCGGGACACAGGTCCCGTCAAGGCCGTCCGCCAGACCTTTCGTTCCCGGACATTCTGCAAAGTCCCATCGACGAGCGGCATGAGTGCCTTTGCCGCATCGCCGTCACTCTCTGTCCAGCGTCGCATGAGCTGCTGAGCCAGGGCCAGGGCCGTCACGACGTAATTGGAACAGAAACAGGCTGCTGCATGGTAGAGCATCCGTTCTTCAGGCGGCACGAAAAAAGGCGTACTTCCCAAGGTACAGACGATGCTTTCTGCAACTCCCCGGGCCTGTTCGTCCCCGTCGACAGCCATGTAAATCCCCTTCAGCCGTTCCGCGGACGGTTCGGCAAAACTTTGCAGCGGATGGATGCTCCCTGTATGGATTCCCAAAGAAGCCAGCGCTTCGAGGGGTGATAAATCCATAGCACCGCTGCAATGGAATACGCAGCGGTCAGACAACTGGCGCTCCCCTTTCAAAGAAGCCGCCAGCTCACGGCTCACGGGAGCCAGGACATCGTCGCGCACTGTCAGCAGCAGGACATCGCAGTGCCGGATGAGGTCAGCGCCATCAGTATAGGCCGTGGCATGGAGCCTGGCAGCCTGCTCCTGTGTATGTTCCGCTGTAGAACAAAGGATGCCTTCCACAGCAGAAGGAAAAGCTAAAACAAAAGAAGCGCCGACTCTGCCGGCGCCGATAATACCTAAACGCATGATAACTCCCTCAAAAAAAAGCGCACCCCACCCGGGAATGCGCGTAAAAAGCCTACGTTTACAAGAATTCGTCCCGGTCTTTCGATCCAAGCGATATGCTATAAAATTATGATAGATTGATGACCCGGATTTTATACGGTACGGATCCAAAAGATTCCGTCCAACCCGAATCACATGTACAGGATACTACATTTGTGAAACTTTTACCAATAACTTTTAGGAATAGGTGAGTATGATAGTGGTTCGTGCCCTATAGGGCCGACCACGTGAGGCGCCCGTCCTGAAAATATTCACGAAAACGAGATACGCCAATTCTAATAACGGGCTCGCCACGTGCGGGCCCCTACTGCTAGCCACGAGCCACTAACCACGAGCCACTAAAAAAGGACTTGCCGCATAGCGACAAGTCCTTTTTCGCACACAATATGGTGGGCGGTAATGGATTCGAACCATCGACCCCCTCGATGTCAACGAGATACTCTAACCAACTGAGCTAACCGCCCATATTTCGTACTTCTCTGTGCGACTTGTTTATTATAACCTACTTCTCACATTTTAGCAAGGGCTTTTTTCAACATTTTTCACAGCTTGACTTGAACTCCACTCTAACCAGTATAATAAAGGCAAGGAGGGATTGTTTTGAAGATAAAAGATGTCAGTGAAAAATTCCAGATTTCGCCGGATACGCTGCGCTATTACGAAAAAATCGGCCTCATCCACAACGTAAGCCGTGATAAGAACGGTATCCGCAATTACAGCCAGGAAAACTGCAATACCATTGCCTTCATCAAATGCATGCGCGCAGCCAGCGTCTCCATCGAAGGCCTGTCGCGGTATATGGAACTCTTTCAGCAAGGCGAGGCGACGCGCAAAGAACGGCGTCAAATCCTCACAGAAGAACGGGACCGTTTAGAAAGCCGCATGAAAGATATTCAAGAGGCCCTGCAGCACCTGAACTGGAAAATCAAGATGTACGATGAAGGGAAGTTCTAATAGCAGGCAGCAGTTCGCAAAGGCTCCCTTTTTAGGGGAGCTGGCCGCCTCAGGCGGTCTGAGAGGTTGCTTTATATTTTGTAGAAGCTGGCTTTAATTTTTTACCATTTGCTGCAAACTAAAAACTACAAACTTAAAACGCAAAAAGAGGCTGTCTTAATGCGACAGCCTCTTTTTTTCACACAATATGGTGGGCGATAATGGATTCGAACCATCGACCCCCTCGATGTCAACGAGATACTCTAACCAACTGAGCTAACCGCCCATATTTTATACTTCTCTGTGCGACTCATTTATTATAACCTACTTTTCTCTTTTTGGCAAGGGAAATAGAAAAATTATTTTAATAACTTTTCCATTTCATAGGACAACTGTCGCGGCGTCAAAACGCTGTCGAAGGGGCGCGTCATCTGGCCACCGCAGGCGATGAAGATGAGTTTCGGTATGTCATGGACGCCATATTCCTTCAACATCGGTTCCCGGACACAATAGACAGGCAGGCCTGCCCCGCTCTGCTTCATATAAGACAAGCTGTCCTCCTGGTCCGGTCCGACAGGGACCGTCACGAAATGAATGGCTTGCCCATACGTTGGATACACTTCTTCCAGTGCTGCGAGCTGGCGCAAACTGTCCTGGCTCCAGGAAGACCAGAAGAAGAGGCAAACCGGTTTCTCATTATACAAGGCCTGAAGCCGCACCGTACCATTAGGTGATTCCAGAGATTCATCAGGGGCCATCATTTCCGTTTCAGCCGTCGTCACGTCTTCCGCTTCCTTGATGACATCCGAACTATAAGCCTCTTCTTCCTTGCCAGGCCAGAAAAAAATCGTCAATATCAAGCAAATACAGGCAAGCCCTGCCAGGATTCTCGTTTTGATGGTCATGTCTCTCTCCCCTTTTTCCTTATATCCATTATAACTGAAAAAAGTGGTTCGTGGCTAGTGGTTCGTGGCTAGTGGTTCGTGATTCGTCGCGATGGATTTTTTGTCCCTTCGATCTACGATGAACGACCTACGATGAACCTAAAAGAGGGCTTGTCGCCATACGACAAGCCCTCGAATCTGGGGATAGGATCTATTGTAATTGCGTGTTATGCGTGGATGTAGATGCGGACGGCACGGTTGATGAGATTGATCTTGCGGCCGTAGAAGGCATGGTACATGATGAAGCAGGCAACAGCGACGATGGCTGCTACAGCATAGAGCTGCGGGAAGGTGAGCAGGCCGTGGAGGCTGCCGAGGACATAGGGCCCTACGCCGATGCCGAGGTCCAAAGCGACGAAGTACGTCGATAAGGCAACGCTGATGCGGTACGACGGCGTCAATTTAATGCAGACAGCCTGACCGTTGGACATGAACGTACCATAGCCAAGGCCAACGAAGACGCCCGATAAGAGCAGCTGCCAAGAAGCACCGGTAATGCTGAGGAGGAACAAGCCGATAGCCAGGCAGATGTAGCAGGGATAGAGGACGTAGTTTTCGCCTTTGTGGTCGAAGATGACACCCGTCATCGGACGAGTGATAGTGATGACAACGGCATAGACGACGAAGAAGAACGTACCGGCCTGGACCAGGTTGATTTCACGAGCATAAGCGGCCAAGAATGTCAGGACGCTGGAATAAGCGAAGCCCATGAAGAAGCCGATGATGGAGATGATCAGTACGCGATATTCGACGTAATTGTCGAGGGTCATGGCTTTCATGCGGGCAACCTGTTCCGACGTAAGCGTGATTTCGTCGATATGGAGGGCGATGCAGCCAATCATGCACAAGCCGACGAGAACGGCACAGAGGGTGATGATGAAGGTGAAGTTCGTGACGACGATGAGGAACATACCCAGGAAGGGGCCGACAGCGGCAGCCAGGCTGGTGCTCAAGCCGTAGTAGTTGATGCCTTCGCCCCGTTTTTCTGCCGGAATGCAAGAAGCGACGATCGTATTGGTCGCCGTCGAGACGATACCATAGGCCATGCCGTTGAGGAAGCGGATGCCATAGAGAATAGCGAGATTCGGGATATAAAAGTATAATAAGGTCGTTACGAAATAAAAGAGGATCCCGCCATATAAGGACTTGCGGCGGCCGTATAATTCAATAGCCTTGCCGAACTGCAAGCGTGCCAGCAGGGTGCCGACAATGAAGATGCCCGAAGCCAGTCCGGCTTCACCGAGGGAAGCGTGCAATTGGTCTTTGGCGACGACGGCGATGATGACCATTAATAAGTAATAAATAAGATAGACTACAAAATTGATACCTGTGTCGAGAAGGAAATCTTTGTTCCAAAGTGATTGATTCGACATTGTGTATTCACTGCTCCTTTCGTATTTGCAAGCTAGATTCTACACCTTCTCTCCCGTCTTGTATAACGCAAAAAAAAGATACCTGCCATCGTTTTATATGATGGCAGATACCTTTATCATTATTTTTTAATATGATAGACGCGGCGGATATAATCGACGAAAACCTGGATCGTCGCGTATTTCGGGTTGTCTTTCTTATACACGAGATAACACGGAAGGCGCAGGGGCGGTTCCAATTCACAGTAACCTTTGGCAATGCCCATGGCCTGGAGGAAGCGTTCCGGCAGGATAGCCCCGATGCGGTTCTGCTGACAGTAGTTCATCATGGCATAAGGCGTCGAGAACCAGGCCTGCGTCTCCTGAGGCGGACAGGCGTGAGACGTGAAATAATGGTTGATGTAGCGATTCATCTCATACTGGGGCGAATACTGGGCCAACGGCTGGGACGCCACATATTGCGGCGTCACGGCATGTTCCGGCAACTTGAGGTTCGGCCCGTAATAGACGAGGTTCTCGATGCCGAAGAAGACCTTCTCATACTCTTCCAGATGCAGCGCCGGCAAGTAAAAGAGCGATACAATATCCAGGCGGTCTTCTTTCAGCCATTGGATCATCTCCCGGACTTCCAGGTTATAGACCCGGAACGAAGCGCCGCTGTGATGTTCCTGGAAATAAGCCAGGTGCCGGTTCATGTGGACATCCCCTAAGGACAGCATGATGCCTACAGACAGGGACTGGGTCTTCCCCATCCGTCCTGGCAGTTCGCTCATAGCCTCCTCCAATTCGCCCAAAATATGGGCTATTTTCGTATAGAACAGCTTCCCGGCCGGTGTCAGATGACTCCCCCTGTTCGAGCGTTCAATGAGGCGGACGCCGACGAGGTCTTCCAATTTCTTCATCTGCGCACTAAAAGCCGACTGGGTGATGTTGGCAGCATTGGCAGCCGTCGTGAAGTTCCCATACTTCCCATAAATGACGAAATTCCGCAGCTGCTGTATCGACGGTAAATCCATGGGGCCTCCTTATGATAAAAGGCGCCGTCTACGAAGACAGCGCCTTTTAAGTAGTTAGTTGTTAGCAGTTAGTGGCTAGTAGATGGCTCTAAATTTAAGCCCTCTTCTACAAACTACAAACTCCGTACTACAAACAATAAAGAAAGGAGCATCACATGACGACAGAAGCCTTCCTGTGACGCTCTCTCCAGTCACTTATTCATCTAAGAGTTCATCGAATTTTGCATTGGCTGCTTCAAATTCTTCGTCCGTCGGTGCGACGTAGACGTCTTCACCATCTTCCTGGTCGACGCGGGCTATGATAGCATCGCCGCCTTCTTCGTCTTCTGTGACTTCGACGAGCAGGGCGAATACGTTGCCATCGAGGGAGATGCGCTGCACTTCCTGATATTCCACTTCGTTGCCTTCGTCATCAGTTGCGGTTACGATGATGACTTCTTCTAATTCGTTGTTCATTTCTTCCGACATAATAGTCCTCCTTAATGAGATTGAGCGTCTAAATAATTCTGTAAAATGAGGATGGCTGCCATTTTATCGACAAACTTCTTGCGCTTTTCGCGGCGTACATTGCCTTCCTTCAATACATTCTGGGCCATGACGGTCGTCAGGCGTTCATCCCAATAGACAATGTCTATATCCGGGACGGTTTGCTGGAATCGTTCGACGAATTCTTCGATTTTCTTCATATTCTCGCTGTAGTCACCGTTCATATGACGCGGTTTGCCTACGACGATGCGATGTACTTCTTTTTCTTTGATCAGTTCGCGCAGACGAGCAAAGTCTGCTTCATCGGATTGACGGCGGATCGTTTCTACGCCCTGTGCCGTAATCAGCAAGGCATCGCTGCAGGCAACGCCGATGGTCTTGGAACCGACATCGAGTCCTAAAATTCTCATATGTCTCCTATAAATTGTGCTGTTTGACGTACGAACGGACTAATTCTTCGATGAGCTCATCCCGTTCGATGCGCCGGATATTGCTGCGAGCATTGTTGTGGCTCGTGATGTACGTCGGGTCACCGGACAGGAGATAGCCTACGATCTGATTAATCGGGTTGTATCCTTTTTCTTCCAATGCATGGTACACATCTTCCAGAATCATGGATGCAACGGTCTTTTCTTCACTTCGGTTTTGCATAATCATCGTTTCGTCGCTTACTGCCATGTTCACTCACATCCTTTTTTATTCGATTGGCATGACTGCCAAAAATCTATGCTAAAATATCGCTTACGGCCTGGACGCCGGCTTTCAGGGCTTCTGCCAATTTTTCCGGTTCTTTGCCGCCAGCCTGAGCCATGTCGGGACGGCCGCCGCCGTTGCCACCAGCAGCCTGAGCCGCTGCTTTGATGATCTTGCCGGCATGGAGTCCTTTTTTCGTATCGCCCTTGGCGACTTTGCAGACGAAGTTGACTTTGTCACCATGGGTCATGCCCAGGAGGACGACGCCGCTGCCGAGTTTATCCAGGACGGTATCGGCCAAATCGCGCAGGTTGTCCATGGAATCAGCCTGAGCCGAAGCTGCGACGACGGGGACGCCGCCGATGTCTTCCTTCGCTGCCAAGATGCTGTCCATATCGGACAAGGCTGCGTCTTTCTTGAGCTGTGCCAATTCTTTTTCCGTATCCTTCAACTGGGCCAGGAGAGCTTCCAGTTTAGCCGGTGCGTCGCTGACTTTGGCTTTCAAGAGGCCTGCCAGCTGTTGCAGTTCCTGCGATTCGTCCTTGGCCAGCTTGAGGGCTGCCGGCCCGGTGACGGCTTCGATGCGGCGTACGCCGGAACCCGTACCGGTTTCGCTGGTAATGCGGAAGGAGCCGATGACCGACGTATTGGTGACATGAGAACCGCCGCAGAGTTCGCAGCTGAAGTCGTCGACGGAGACGACGCGGACGACATCACCATATTTTTCACCGAACAAGGCCATGGCGCCTTTTTCCTTAGCGGCATCCAGAGCCATTTCTTCGATGGTAACAGGGACGTTCTTGAGGATTTCTTCGTTGACCAGGGCTTCGATCTTATCCAATTCGGCCTGCGTGACCGGCGAGAAATGGGTGAAGTCGAAGCGCAGGTGATCCGGCGTGACCAGGGAGCCGGCCTGATTGACGTGGTTGCCCAGTACCTTGCGGAGGGCAGCCTGCAAGAGGTGCGTTGCCGTGTGGTTGCGGGCCAGGTTCAGATGACGCTGCTTGTCGACGGCAATATCGACGGCGTCGCCTGTCCGGAGGACGCCTTCTGTGATTTCAGCGATGAGGTATACCAAGCCATTCGGGAGTGCCTGGGCATCGGTAACCTTGGCCTTGCCTTCAGCCGCACAGAGGACGCCGGTATCGCTGAGCTGGCCGCCGCCTTCGGCATGGAAGGGGTTGTCATCGAGGATGATCGTCACTTCCTGACCATCGCGGGCTTCGCTGATTTCGACACCGTCCTTGCCAATCATGGCAATCGTCGCTTTGACAGCACTTTCGTCGTTGACCAGTTTGGACTGGTCCAGTTTCGTCGTATCCGGCGTAGCGACTTTGGCCGAAACCTTGGTATGCGCAGCGCGGGCCCGGTCCTGCTGTTCCTTCATGGCTGCCTGGAAGCCGTCTTTATCGACTTTGAAGCCCTGTTCGCCAGCGATTTCTTCAGTCAGTTCCATCGGGAAGCCATACGTATCATAGAGCTTGAAGACTTCTGCCCCCGTGAGGACTTTGTCGTCACCGACATGGGCCATCATATCATTGAGCAGTTCCATGCCCTGTGCCAGGGTAGCACTGAACTGTTTTTCTTCGGTATTGATGATCTGTTTGATGAGGGCTTCGTGTTCCCGCGTTTCCGGATATTCGTCGCCGAGGATGTCCAGGACCGTATCGACGAGGCCTGCCAGGAAGAGGTCCTGAATACCCAGGAGACGGCCGAAGCGGACAGCACGGCGCAGGATACGGCGCAGGACGTAGCCGCGGCCTTCATTGGACGGCAGGATGCCATCGGAAATCATGAAGGTAATGGCACGGATATGGTCGGCAATGACCTTCATGGCCATCTTCTGCCGGGGATCACTGTAATCGCCGCCGGAAATGGCGATGACTTTTTCAATGATCGGGAAGATGAGATCCGTTTCAAAGTTCGATTCTTTCTGCTGGATGACCGAAGCCAGTCGTTCCAGGCCGCAGCCCGTATCGATGTTCTTCTTGGCCAGCGGTTCGTACTTGCCGTCTTTGGTGCGGTTGTACTGGGTAAAGACGAGATTCCAGATTTCCAGATAGCGGTCGCAGTCGCAGCCGACAGTGCATGTCGGTTTGCCACAGCCCCGTTCCGGGCCGAGGTCATAGAAGATTTCGCTGTCCGGACCGCACGGGCCTTCGCCGATTTCCCAGAAGTTATCGTCGAATTTGAAAATCCGTTCATCAGCCAGGCCGATCATATTATGCCAGTAATCATAGGCTTCTTTATCGTCAGGATAAATGGTGACATACAATTTGTCCGTATCCAGTTCCAAGACCTTGGTCAGAAATTCCCAGGCCCAGGAAATGGCTTCTTTCTTGAAATAATTGCCGAACGAGAAGTTGCCCAGCATTTCAAAGAACGTATGGTGACGGGCTGTACGGCCTACGTTGTCGATATCGTCGGTGCGGATGCACTTCTGGCTGGTCGTGACGCGGTACGACGGCGGTACGAGCTTCCCCGTGAAATACGGCTTGAGCGGTGCCATGCCGGCGCCGATGAGGAGCAGGCTCGGGTCGTTTTCCGGAATGAGCGGAAAGCTGTGTAGGATCAAATGCTCCTTGCTCTTAAAGAATTGTAAATAAGCTTTGCGGATTTCATTACCCGTCATGTACTTCATATCGTAAACACTCCCTCTAAATATCTTTCTACATGGGAAAATTATACGCTCATTTCCCCCTGTTCGGCAACCTTTTCTTGTTATTTTTTATCCCACAGGCCGATTGTATAAGGAAAGGCTAGAGGACGACTGTTCCCTAGCCAGTTTGCCTATCTCCGGACCCGTGTAGCACCGACATAGCGCGGCGACCAATAACCGCTGTCGAGGCTGTCTACGCGGATACCGCCACTGCTGGTGGCACTGATGAAATTGTTGTTACCGACATAGATGCCCGTATGGGATACGCCTGGTTCATACGTCGTAAAGAAAACCAGGTCGCCCGGCATGAGTTCGCTCCGGCGGACCCGCTGGCCCACTTCATATTGTTCATCGGCCAGGCGCGGCAGGTTGATGCCATTATGGGAAAAGACATATTTCGTAAAGCCTGAGCAGTCGAAGCCTTCAGCCGGCGTATTCCCGCCGAATACGTAAGGAATCCCTAAATACTGATAAGCGGAATGGACCAGCTGGTTGCCGAAGGCATCGCCGCCGCTGAAATGGCGGTATTTGCTGATAGCACCATTGTTGAAGCGCGTACTCTGCCCTTTCTTCATGACCGGCTTCGGCGGCAGTTTGGAACGATTGCCTGTCAGGAGATAATACGTCCAGCCGCCGACCTTGCCGCTGACCTGGATCTTCTTATCTTTCTGATACTGCGATACAGCCTGTGCCGTATCTTTCGTATAAACGCCGTTGACATTGACCCGATAGCCTTTGCTGCGAAGGATCTGCTGAATGGAACGGACTTCATCGCCCCGGCTGCCAATGGTCAGCGGTGAAGCTGCCAGCACCGGCAGGGCGGCGAAAACGAAAAGTGCGGCCAATATCCAAACTTTACTGATTTTTTTCCACATAAATACTCCTCTCTGTCTCGAAGGCCATACAACGCAAGGGCTTACCTGTCTTTATGCTGGCCGAGTTCAGCCCGCAGCCAATACAGAGGTCTATGCTTTACCTCTTCAAATATACGTCCTATATACTCTCCGATGACACCGATAAAAATGAGCTGAAAGCCGCTGAACAGGCAGTCGACGATCATCGTCGTCGTCCAGCCCTGTACGGCTTCGCCCACGATATTACAGTAAATGACATGCAGGATCAGTAGCAGGCTCAATAAGCCGCTCAGCATGCCGACGTAAAAGGAAACCCGCAGGGGAATCTTAGAATAAGCCATGATCCCGTCGAGGGCAAAATGCAGCATCTTGCGCACGGAAAACTTGGATTTCCCGGCATAGCGCCTCGGCGCTACGAAATGAATGAAGGTCTGGGTATAGCCGATATCGCCGATCATGCCGCGGATGAAGCGGTCGTGTTCGCGGAACTGCTTGAATGTTTCCAGTACCCTTTTGTCGATGAGGCGGAAATCGGATCCGCCCGGTGTGATGTGGACCGGAGATACAGTATTCAATATACGGTAATACCATTTCGACGTCATCCGTTTGAGGAAACCCGCATCGTCTGTCGATTCACGTATCGTCTGGACGACATCGTTGCCTTCGCGCCATTTCCGGACCAGTTCAGGAATCATCGATGGCGGATGCTGCAAATCACCATCCATGGTGATCACGGCGTCGCCAATTGCATGATCCATGCCGCAGGTAATGGCCAGCTGATGACCGAAATTACGAGCCAGGATAAAAGCCCGTACGTGTCCATCCTGCTGGGTCAGGCGGCTGAGGATGAGGGGCGTCGCATCTTTGGAACCATCGTCGACAAAGATAATTTCATAGTCCATATCAAGTGTCGCTGCGGCTTTCGTCGCCTCTTCATAGAACTTCTCAATGTTCGGCTGTTCGTTATATACTGGAACGACAATAGACAATACCTGTCGTCCCGTCCCTCTCGTTTCTAAATTCAATTATATCATCCCAATATTTTTGTTGTCAAAACCGGCCGCCTTGTTTTCTGCCACGACAGATGCCAGGAACTTGCTGATTTCTGCCTGCGAGGCATAGCCGATAATGCGTTTCAGCGGTTTCCCGTCCTTAAAGAACAATAACGTCGGAACCGCCATGATTTCATATTTTTCGGCAACATTCCGCATGGTATCGACATTGATGCGTACCACTTTCACAGCATCGCCAAAATTCGCGGCTGCCTGGCTGATTTCTGAATGAACCATCTTGCACGGCTCGCACCAGGGAGCCCAGAAGTCTGCGATGACAATGCCCGGCTGGCGAAGGACCTTCACGGAAAAATCAGCATCACTGTCAATCGAAACTACCGCCATGATTATGCAACCTCCCATCTGGCCGACAATAAATCAAATTAATTATACCACTTTCGCTTAATGAAGCCAACTAGAAAGATTGTTCTTTGTAAAGGGAGCAAAAAAGGAGCTGTCCTTTGAAGACAGCTCCTTTTTGGGTTTGAAGTTGAAAGTTTGATGTTTGATGTGGATGGGGTAAAATTTAAAAGCCATCGCCTCAAACATCATACATCAAACCTCAAACATTAAACCGAAGTACCCGTTCGAAGAGGTTCTTGGCCAAAGGGCCGAAGCCGTCGCGTTTGAGCGACGAATAGGCCAGGGCCGGCCGGTCCGACGGGAAGAGTTTATTTAACTGGGCCAGGTTGCGGTTCTTTTCGTTGGCCTTGAGCTTATCGGCCTTGGTCCCGACAATCTGCAGGGGTACGCCGGCACTGGACAGCCAGTCATAGGCCTGCTGGTCGATGGCCAGGCCCGGGTGGCGCAGGTCGACGAGCAGACAGAGGACGCAGAGGTTCGGCGACTGCGTGACGTATTCGCCGATGAAAGCACTCCACATGTCGCGGTTCTTGCCGCCGGTCTTGGCAAAGCCATAGCCCGGCAGGTCGACTAAATAGAAAGGCAGCCGCTGCTCCCCTTCTGCTTCATCGCGCCGCCGCAGGGCGGCACTGAAATAGTTGATGGTCTGGGTCTTTCCCGGTGCACCGCTGACGCGGGCCAGGCCGCGGTGGTTGCACAGGGAATTGATCAGGCTCGATTTACCTACGTTGGAACGGCCGAGGAAGGCCACTTCCGGTACAGACCCTTCAGGGTACTGGTCGCGGCGGACAGCCGTCGTGGCATAAGCGGCCTTGATGATATCGTACGAAGCCATCAGGACTTCACCAGTGCCTGAGCCAGCACTTCATCCATATGATGAACAAAGACGAATTTGACATCCTTTTTGACCGACTGCGGCACTTCGTCCATGTCTCGCTTGTTTTCTTCAGGCAGGAGGATCTTCTTGATACCCGCCCGATGAGCAGCGATGACTTTTTCTTTGATGCCGCCTACGGGCAGGACCGTGCCGCGCAGGGTAATTTCGCCGGTCATGGCGACATCGTGGCGGACGGCTTTGCCCGTCAGGGCCGATGTGATGGCCGTCGCCATGGTGATACCTGCTGACGGGCCATCCTTGGGGATAGCTCCTTCAGGCAGATGGATGTGCAAGTCCATGTTGGCGTAGAAATCGGCATCGATGCCCAGGACATCGGCCCGGCTGCGGACGTAGGTCACGCCGGCTTCAGCCGATTCTTTCATGACATCGCCGAGCTGGCCTGTGAGCAGCAGGCGGCCCTTCCCTTTGACGGCAACGGCTTCTGTTTCCAGGACTTCCCCGCCGACCTGGGTCCAGGCCATGCCGGTGACGATACCGACTTCATCGTCCTTATGGACCGTTTCCGGCAGGAATTTGACCGGGCCGAGCAGTTTTTCCAGGTTCTTGACAGAAACGCTGAGCGGCACTTCATCATTCATGAGCAGGGACTTGCCGATACGGCGGCAGACCGTACCGATCGTCTTTTCCAGGTTACGGACGCCGGATTCCCTCGTATACCCTTCGATGATACGGCGCAGGACGGCGTCGGAGAACTTGGCCTGACTCGGCCGGAGACCGTTTTCTTTCACCTGCTTCGGTACCAGATAGCGCTTGGCGATCTGGACCTTTTCCTCTTCTGTATAACTCGTGAAGTCGATGATTTCCATGCGGTCCATGAGGGGCCGGGGAATATCACCGAGGACGTTGGCCGTCGTGATCCAGAATACTTTCGACAAGTCGAAAGGCAGTTCCAGGAAATGATCGCTGAAAGTATTGTTCTGTTCCGGATCGAGGACTTCCAGCATGGCCGACGACGGGTCGCCGCGCATATCGGAAGTCATCTTGTCGATTTCATCGAGGAGGAAGACCGGGTTCTTGACACCGGCCTGCTTCATGCCGGCCAGGATGCGGCCCGGCAGGGCTCCGATGTAGGTGCGGCGATGGCCGCGGATTTCGGCTTCGTCGCGGACGCCGCCCAGGGATACGCGGACGTACTTGCGGTTCATGGCGCGGGCAATGGATTTGGCAATGCTCGTCTTACCCGTTCCCGGAGGGCCGACGAAGCAGAGGATCGGCCCTTTCAGGCTGTTCGTCAGCTGTTTGACTGCTAAATATTCGATGATGCGGTCTTTGACCTTCTTCAGTCCGTAATGATCTTCGTCGAGGACTTTCTGCGCTTCATTGAGATCCAGGCGGTCCTTGGTTTCCTTCTTCCAAGGCAGGGCCATGGCCCAGTCGAGGTAAGTACGGATGATTGCCGATTCTGCCATCATGGGCGGCATGGAATCGAGGCGGTCTACTTCTTTGAACAGGGCTTTTTCGATGTCTTCATCGAGTTTCATCTTCTTGATCTTATCGCGAAGTTCCTGGACTTCCGTATCCTTATCGACTTTATCGCCCAATTCTTCATGAATGGCCTTGATCTTTTCACGCAGGTAATATTCTTTCTGCTGCTGGTCCATCTTGCCGCGGACTTCCATGTTCAGCTTCGATTCCAGGTTGGCAATATCGACTTCCGTATCCAAGAGGGACGCAATACGGCGCAGGCGCGCTTCGACATCGGCCGTTTCCAGGAGCTGCTGGCGGATGACGATCCGCAGGGGCAGCTGGGAAGCGGCAAAGTCAGCCAGGACACCCGGTTCGTCGATGTTCTTGGCATTTTCACTGGCTTCTTCTCCATCGCGGAGATTGCCCAGCCAATCGAGGAGGCGCTTGAGGACAACCCGGCGCAGGGCTTCTTCTTCCACTTCATTGCGGCTGATTTCGGCCACTTTGACAGCCGCCCCTTCGAGGTAATCGGCCTTCTGGGAAAAGCCCTGCATGCGGACGCGGGAAATCCCGTTGACCAGGATGCGGACCAGGCCACCAGGCATGCGCAGGAGCTGTTCTATCTTGACCAGGCAGCCGATGGTATAGACATCGTCGAAACCTGGATTGTCTTCGTTTTCATCGACCTGGGTAGCTACCAGGAGCTGCCGGTCGTGTTCCATGGCATAATCGACGGCTGCCAGGGATTTATCGCGGCCGATGTCGATGTGGCTGACCAGCTTCGGATAAACCACGATGCCCCGGAGCGGGACAAAGGGCAAAGCCAGGATATCTTGTTCATTGAGCACAACGTTTTCGTTCATACGTTTCACCTTCTTCTATGGAAAAATAAAACTCATTTCCGGTTCAAGAAATGAGTTTTATTGTACATTATATCATTTTGCCTCTTTCAGTACGAGGTCGGGCTCAGCGCCTTCTTTGACGCATTTTTCCGTCACGACGCACTTGCTGACATCGTCGCGGCTCGGTACATCAAACATGACGTCGAGCATGATCCGTTCGATGATGGAGCGAAGCCCACGGGCACCGGTATTGCGCCGCAGCGCTTCCTTGGCAATGGCCTGAAGAGCTTCTGGCGTAAATTCGAGATCTACGTCATCCATGGACAGCATCTTCTGATACTGCTTGACCAGGGCGTTCTTCGGTTCTGTCAAGATATGTACCATCGCATCTTCATCGAGAGGATTGAGGGTAACCAATACGGGCAGGCGGCCAATCAATTCCGGGATGAGGCCGAACTTCTGGAGGTCCGTCGGGATGATTTCCTTGAGGAGCGATTCCATGGAGTGTTCGGACTTGGAGTGGATGTCCGCACCAAAGCCCATGTTCTTATCGGTCGTACGGTTGAGGATGGTCTTGTCGATACCATCGAAAGCGCCGCCGCAGATGAACAGAATGTTCGTCGTGTCGATCTGAAGCATTTCCTGATGAGGATGCTTGCGGCCGCCCTGAGGCGGAACACCGGCAACGGTCCCTTCGAGGATCTTCAAAAGGGCCTGCTGAACGCCTTCACCGGAAACGTCGCGAGTAATGGACGGGTTTTCCGATTTACGGGCAATCTTATCGATTTCGTCGATGTAGATGATGCCCCGTTCAGCTTTGGCAATATCGTAATCAGCAGCCTGGATGAGCTTGAGCAGGCAGTTTTCGACGTCTTCGCCGACATAGCCGGCTTCGGTCAGGCTCGTCGCATCGGCGATGGCAAAGGGCACATCGAGGAGACGGGCCAGGGTCTGGGCCAGGAGGGTCTTGCCGCTCCCGGTCGGGCCAACCATGACGATATTCGATTTCTGGAGCTCTACATCGTCATCAGAAGCGCTGAAATTGGTCTGGAGCCGCTTGTAATGGTTGTACACAGCGACGGAAAGAGTCTTCTTGGCTGCTTCCTGACCGATGACGTATTCATCAAGGGTGGCCTTGATTTCATGCGGTGTCGGCAGGTCTTTCAGCTGAAAGTCCGGCGTTTCTTCCGCCTTTTCCTCTTCCATGATGTGCTGCGCTACGGCAACACATTCGTCGCAAATGTAGACGCCCGGGCCGGCAATGAGCTTCTGTACTTCACTCTGGGGCCGGCCGCAGAAACTGCAACGCGGTTCATCATTCCTATCGTTCATCTTGTCTTCCTCCTGTCCTATTTCGTTTCATCCGGCAGCGGACGGGTCAGGATTTCATCGATAAGGCCGTAGGCCTTGGCTTCTTCAGCGGTCATGAAATTATCCCGTTCCGTATCCTTCTGGATGACGTCAATGGGCTGTCCTGTATGTTTAGACAAGATGCCGTTCAATTCCTTGCGCATGCGCAGGATTTCGCGGGCATGGATTTCGATTTCCGTAGCCTGGCCCTGGACACCGCCGAGAGGCTGGTGGATCATGACCTGGGAGTGCGGCAGGGCAAAGCGTTTGCCCTTGGCACCGGCTGTCAGGAGTACCGACGCCATGCTGGCAGCAGAGCCGACACAAATCGTCGAGACGTCCGGCTTGATGTACTGCATGGTATCGTAAATGGCCATTCCTGCCGTGACGACGCCGCCAGGGCTGTTGATGTATAAATGGATATCCTTGTCAGGATTTTCTGCTTCCAGGAAAAGGAGCTGAGCAATGATGCTGTTGGCAACGGCATCATCGATGGGACCGCCGAGGAAGACGATGCGGTCTTTCAAGAGGCGGGAATAAATATCATAGCTCCGTTCACCTTGCGCCGTCTGTTCGACGACAATCGGTACATACATATTTGTCAAAACTAACACCTCCGGAGAATGCGTTTCCCGGATTAGTCTTCAGCCTTAACTTCTTCAGCTTTAGCTTCTTCTTTCTTGTCTTCGTTCGGGTCGACGGCATTTTTGAGGATGAAGCTTGCTGCTTTTTTACGGCCGACAGACTGTACAAGCATGGGAACGCGATGTTCTTTCAAAATAATCTTGTAGACTTCTTTCGGGTCTGCGCCGAAGTTCTGGGCCATCGTAATGATTTCAGCCTGGAGATCGATGTCTTTGACTTCGATGTTTTCAGCTTTAGCGATAGCTTCAAGAACGAGGTCCATTTTTACGTTTTCTTTAGCCGGTTCAGCGTAATGTTCCTTGAGTTTGTCCATATCCTGGCCCATGTATTTGAGATAATCGTCGAGGCTCATGCGCTGTGTTTCCAGTTTCATAGCCAGTTCTTCGATCATCTGGTCGATCTTGTCGTCGATCATGACCTGCGGGATATCGACTTCTGCGTTGTTGACGGCTGTCTTCAAGACTTCAGAGTTGAATTTTTCCAAAGCCTGGAAGGAAGCTTTCGATTCGAGGCGTTTGCGGATGTCGGCTTTGAGGTCGTCGACGCTGTCGAATTTGCCGGCTTCTTTAGCAAATTCATCGTCGATGGCCGGGAGTTCGCTGCGTTTTACGTCGTTGACTTTAACGGCGAAGACAGCTTCTTTGCCAGCCAGGGATTTTTCAAAGTAATCTTCCGGGAAGGTGACTTTGACGTCTTTTTCGTCGCCAGCTTTGCAGCCGATGAGCTGATCTTCAAAGCCAGGGATGAAGCTGCCGGAGCCAATCTGGAGCGGATAGGATTTGCCTTCGCCGCCTTCGAATGCGACGCCGTCGACAGTGCCTTTGAAATCGATGACAGCGAAGTCATCTTTTGCGATTTCCGTGCCTTCCGGAGCTACGACGAGTTTTGCATGCTGTTTCTGGAGGTTAACCAATTCTTTGGAAACGTCTTCGTCAGTTACGTCGACTTTATCTTTGGCAACGGTAATGCCTTTGTATTCGCCGAGTTTGACTTCCGGTTTTTTCGTGACCGTAGCTTCGAATACGACATCTTTGCCTTTTTCGTCAGTAATGACGTTCAATTCCGGTTCAGTTACAGGAACGATGCCTTCCTGATCGAGGGCGTCGCTGTAGGCTTTATTGGCAATAGCTTCAAAAACTTCCTGTTTGACAGCATCTTTGCCCAAGAAGCTTTCCAGTACCATGCGCGGTGCTTTCCCTTTACGGAAGCCCGGGATATTGACACGGCTTGCCAAGTTCTTGCAAGCGGCTGCAGCCTGTTTGGAAGCATCTTTAGCAGGCACTTCAATGTGCAGGGTTACTTTGTGCTGGTCTACTTCATTTACTGTTACGTTCATTCTAAGTATGTCCTCCTTATGGGCCGGTAGAGCCCTGAATATCTCTAAAATACCATATTACGCTCTACATCATACCACAACTTTACTTTTTTTACAATACGGGTAAAGGCGCTGTCACATAAAGACAGCGCCTTTTGAGTTTGCAGTTTGTAGTTTGTAGTGGAATGGTTAAAAATTAAAAGCCATCTTCTACAAACTACAAACTCTGTACTACAAACTAATCTCTTCCTACCGCAATTCGCAGTCGAATTTTTCTTTCAGGTCTTTGACGATGGCGTCGACCGGGGCCTGGATGTCGGCATCGGTCAGGGTCCCTTCTTCGGAACGGAAGACTAAGGAATAAGCCAGGCTCTTGTAGCCCTGCGGTACCTGTTTGCCCGTATACATGTCGAAGAGATGGACTGCTTCCAAATTGTCGCCGCCGTCTGCTTTGATGACGCTGACGATGTCGGCATTGGTCGTAGCCAGCGGTGCCAGGAAGGCCAAGTCGCGGCTCGATGCGGGGAACTTAGCGACTTTGTGATAATCCGGCAGAAGGTTGACCAAGGGCAGGATGGCGTCCATGTGCATTTCAAAGACGTAAACCGGGCCGGCAACGTCGTAATTGTCGATGGCCTTGGGATGGATTTCACCGAAGTCGCAGAGGACCTTGCCGTCTTTGACATAGCGGGCCGCTTTGCCCGGATGGAGCGGTGCCCAGTCGGAGACTTCCAAGTCGGCCTGGATGCCCAGTCCCTGGAGGACGGCTTCGACGAGGCCCTTGACGTCATAGAAGTCGTAATTTTCCGCTTTTTCCGGCCATTCGGCTGCCGTGCGCTGTCCATAGAGAAGGCCAGTGACATAGAATTCCTGTTCCGGCAGTTCCGTCAGGGGCAGCTGTTTCGGGCGATAGACCGGGGCGATTTCATAGATGCCGACAGACGGATTCTTGACGGCCTGGTTGCGGACCAGGACATCCATCAGCGTCGGGATGAGCGTCGTCCGCATGAGCGGGAAGTCTTCCGTAATCGGGTTGAGGATTGGTACGGCATTGTATACGGCGTCACCGTCTTTGAAGAGGAGCTTCTTCAGCTGGTCCGGATGCATGAAGCTGAAGGTGACCGTTTCGTTGAGGCCGCTGCTGCTGAGGATGGACGAAATCTTTTCGCCTACATCGTGATGGAAGCCGGCTTCCCCTTTGGAGATAGGCGCTGCCGGGCGCGTAGACGGGATATTTTCGTAGCCGTAGACGCGGGCTACTTCTTCGGCGATATCCGGCATTTCCGTGCAGTCGCCGCGATAGCTGGGGACGACAGCAGTTAACGTATTGCCGTCTTTTTCGATGCCGAACTGCAAGGTTTCCAGGATGTGGACCATGTCGGCTTCCGTGATTTCTGTGCCCAGGAACTTGTTGACCTGAGCTGCCGTAAAGGCAATGCGCGTCGTAGCTTGCGGTTTCGGATAGACATCGACGACGCCTTTGGCTACGTCGCAGGCCCCCATTTCCTGAAGGAGCTGGGCGCAGCGGTCGATGGAGTTGATGCAGCTATCCGAATCGAGGCCTCGTTCAAAACGGCCCGAAGCTTCCGAACGCAGGCCGAGCATACGGCCGGTATGACGGATATTGGAGCCCTTGAAGGATGCACATTCGAGGATGACCGTCGTCGTCTGGTCCGTGACTTCCGAATCCATGCCGCCCATGATGCCGGCGATGCAGCAGGCTTTTTCTTCATCGGCAATGACCAGCATGTTGTCCGTCAATTTGCGGTCTACATCGTCCAGCGTCTTCATGGCTTCGTCAGCCTGGGCCCGGCGGGCAATGAGATGATGGCCGGCGACTTTATCGTAGTCATAAGCATGGAGAGGGATGCCCAATTCGATCATCGTGTAGTTCGTGGCATCGACGACGTTGTTGATGGGACGGACGCCGGACTTGCGCAGGCGCTGCTGCATCCACATAGGCGACTTGCCGATCTTGACATTCAGGAGCAGGCGGGCCGTATAGCGGCTGCACAGTTCGTCATCGTCGATGGAAACTTTGACTTTTCCGTCGATAGGCGTATCACATTCCTTGACGGAAATTTCCGGATAGAGGGCTTCTTTACCGCTGAGAACGGCAAATTCACGGGACAAGCCGACCATGGAGAAGCAGTCTGCCCGGTTCGCTGTCAATTCATATTCATAGACGACGTCGCGGACCTGGAGATAGTCGGCAGCGTCGACGCCGAGCGGCGTATCCGGCGGCAGGATCCAGATGCCTTCTCGTTCTTCCGGCAGGAGCAGGCTGTCATCGAAGCCAAATTCGTGAGCCGAGCAGAACATGCCGTTGGACAAGACACCGCGCAGCTTCGAGCGCTTGATCTTCGTGCCGCCCGGCAGATGAGCGCCGTGGACAGCGACGGGGACGACCTGGCCGACGCGGACGTTGGTCGCAGCCGTGACGATCTGGAGTTGTTCGTCGCCCATGTCTACCTGGCAGACGACGAGCTTATCGGCATCGGGATGTTTATCGATCTGAAGGATTTTCCCGGTCTTTACTTTCTTGACTTCTGTACCCCAGTATTCCACCTGTTCGACAGGGATACCGGCAATGGTCAGTTTATCGGCAAATGCCTGCATGTCCTGGTTCATGTCGACGTCGACATAATCCTGCATCCATGTTAAAGAACTTTTCATTATTCATACCCTCCTAGAACTGGTTCAAGAACCGCATATCGTTTTCATAGAACAAGCGCAAATCATCGATGCCGTATTTCAGCATGGCAATGCGTTCGACGCCCATGCCAAAAGCAAAGCCCGTGACGACATCCGGGTCATAGCCGTTCATGCGCAGGACGCTGGGGTTGACCATGCCGCAGCCGAGGATTTCCAGCCAGCCCGTGTGGGAGCAGACCCGGCAGCCTTTGCCGCCGCACATGACACAGGAAATATCGACTTCAGCACTCGGTTCCGTAAAGGGGAAGTAGCTGGCGCGGAAACGGACTTTCGTCTGGGCACCGAAAATATCGCGGAGGAAGTCTTCCAGCATCCCTTTGAGGTCAGAGAAGCGGATGTCCTTGTCGATGATCATGCCTTCCATCTGATGGAAGACCGGCGAATGGGTCGCATCATAGTCACAGCGATATACCTTGCCCGGCGCGATGATCTTGAACGGTTCATTGGGCTTATGGGCCTGCAGCGTCCGTGCCTGCATGCCCGACGTGTGAGTCCGCAAGAGGATATTATCCGTAATATACATGGAGTCCTGCATATCCCGGGCCGGATGATCTTCCGGCAGGTTCAGGCACTGGAAGTTGTAATAGTCCGATTCGATATCGTTCCCTTCGACGATGGAAAAGCCCATGCGCAGGAAGGAATCTTCCATGAGGCGCAGCGTCTGATGGAGCGGATGTTCATGGCCCATGACCGGTTTGCGGCCCGGCAGGGTAATGTCGATTTTTTCCGATTCGATCTTGGCAGCCAGTTCCTGGGCCTTGACTTCTTCCATCTTGGCCTTTAACTGTTCTTCAATGGCATTGCGGGCCGTATTGACGAGCTGCCCGATTTTCGGTCGTTCTTCTTTGGAAAAATTCTTCATTTCCTTCATGATTGCTGTCAGTTCCCCTTTTTTACCCAAGAACTTGACGCGGATATCTTGTACGTCCTGAAGATGTTCGCTCTTGGCGAGCTGTTCATTGACGGCCGCTTTAATGGCCTCGATCTTATCACTGATCATATTTTTCTTCCTCCTACTGGCGAGTACAAAAAAAATAGACTCCCGCCCCTAAAGGGGCGAAAGTCTGATTCGCGGTACCACCCTACTTGATTCTCGATTGTCCTGTAACGGGAACCCCCGTCCTGCCTACTCCGTTCAACAGGAGGCTCTAAAGTGAACGCATGGAACTTCCGGCACCGGGCTCTCAATCCATGGCCCGGATTTCCTGTAGGCGGAGTCAGTTCCATCCCCTCTTTATCATTGCCATAATATACCTCTATGGGTTTGTTATCTATTGTATCAGTAAAGTGTCTTATTTGCAATAACCAAACGCTGAATTTGGTTGGTGCCTTCATAAATCTGCATGATTTTGGCGTCGCGCATATATTTTTCGACAGGATATTCCTTGATATAGCCATAGCCGCCCATGACCTGGACTGCATCGGTCGTGACCTGCATAGCCACGTCGGACGCATTGCATTTAGCAATAGCCGCTTCACGGCTGAAGTCCATGCCCTGGTCCTTCATCCAGCAGGCGCGATGGACGAGGAGGCGGGCGCCTTCGACTTTCATAGCCATATCGGCGATCATAGCCTGGACCATTTCAAAGGAAGCGATGGGTTTGCCGAACTGGACGCGGACTTTGGCGTATTCACAGCAGGCGCGGAAAGCCGCTTCGGCAATGCCGACGGAAACGGCGCCGACGAAAGGACGGGCAGCGTCCAGGGTATCCATGGCGATACGGAAGCCGTGGCCTTCCCGGCCGAGACGGTTTTCGACCGGCACGAAGCAGTCCTGGAAGATGAGTTCTGTCGTATTGGAAGCACGGATGCCCATTTTGTTTTCAGCTTTGCCGACGGTGAAGCCTGGCGTCCCCTTGCGGACGATGAAGGCTGTCAATCCGCGGATGCCGCCGCTCTTGCGGGTATTGGCGAAGACGACGAAGACTTCGGCCAGGGCCCCGTTGGTAATGAAGCATTTCGTACCGTTGAGGATATAGCCCTTGCCATCTTCGGTCTTCATGGCACGCGTCGAAACGGAACCGGCATCGGAACCAGTCCCCGGTTCGGTCAGGGCGAAAGCAGCCAGGTTGTCATCGTTGATGATGTCGAAGTAGCGTTTCTTCTGGTCATCGTTGCCGGCAATGATGACCGGATACGAAGCCAGGGCATTGGCAGCCACCGTCGTAGCGACACCGGCACAGCCTTTGCCTAATTCTTCATAAATAGCGGCAATGGTGATGGCGTCGAGGCCAGCTCCGCCAAATTCTTCGGGAATAGCGACGCCCAGCAGGCCCTGAGCAGCCAATTTTTCGAGGAGCCCTTCATGGAGTTTCCCCGTTTCATCCATTTCTGCAGCGTAGGGGACGATTTCTTTTTCCACCAGGTCGCGGACGACTTTGATGATTTCTTTCTGTTCGTCGTTATAAGCAAAATCCATCTTGTACTAACCAACCTTCCCTATAATTACATGACTATTTTATTAATCGAGTTTCTTCAAAATATAAAAAGACGACCGCCCTTTTACAATAATATTCCCGCTGGCGTCGTAGCACTTACATTCGACGACAATCGTCTTCCGGCCGTGGTGGATGACCTGGCCGATGCCGGTAATGTGCTCACCGCCTTTGACGCTGCGGATATAGTTCATATTGATTTCCAGCGTCGTCACCTGGAAGCCCAGGGTCCGGCTGGCCATGCCCATGAGGGTATCGCAGAACGCCGCCAGGACGCCGCCGGAGGCAATGCCCCGGTAATTGCAGGAGTGACGGCTGATATCAAAGCCGACACGGACGCGGCCGACGTCGAGTTTTTCTACCGTACAGGGCATACTCTGAAAATAAGGAGTTTGGGAATAAATATTCTCAAACATCCGCTGCAGCCGTGCAGCTGCTTCAGGACTGACCGTTTTTTCTGGTTCATTCATCGCCCTGCCCTCCTTCATCGCCAAACACATAAGGGCCGGTTACAAAGAACGTCCCCTTGCCATGAGCCAAATAGCGGTCATCATTATCATAAAAATCACAGAGAGCTACCATGGTCGTGCGGCCGTTGTGGATGACCTGGGCTTCAGCCCGGATTGTCGTGTTGGCAAAAGCCGGACGCAGGTAGTTCATGCCCAAGTCCAGCGTGAGGACGGCTTTGCCACAGACTGCGCAGGCAGCTTCCATCGCCGAATCGGCCATGGAATAGAGGACGCCGCCGTACATGGTGCCATTGGGATTGTCCCATTTCGAGCCTTTATTCTCAAATGTAAGGACCGTACTCTCTGTTTTAGCCTTTTCCACATGGAAATCCATGAACAAGTCAAATGGATTTTTATGGATTTCTTCTTCCCATTGTTTATTATCCATCGATAACTCCACTCCTTGGCCAATAACATAAATACCCTTACATTTTACTATACGAACAATCATCCGTCAAACAATTTCGTGGTTCGTTTGCCGTTCGTCGTTCATCGAAGATGGCTAAAAAAATTGAACCCCCACTACAAACGATGAACGAACCACGACAAACGATATGCAAAAAGGGCTGCCGCATGAAGGCCGAAACCTCCATAGGACAACCCTTTATCCGACATGCCTGACCTGGTCTTTACCCCCACACTCGCCTGCTGGGACGTTCGCTCATAGACGTCTTGTCCCCCACTACTGGCCCTCTCGCGTTTTTTACGCGGCAGGTCTTACTTCTAGGCCGCACTATGATCAGCATCGCTTTGGATGCCTTACGTGGATCGCTTGGTCTGCGACTGACATCGACTTTCAACCACAGCACATGTCATTGGTACATTATACGGGACGGAACCGTCCATTGTCAATATCAGAACTTATAGCCCATGCCGACTTGCCAGCCTTTGACATCGTCGTCGTAGTTATCGACGTCGACGCTGCTGCTGCGGTATTTGATATGGGCATCCCAGTTCGGCGTGATATCGTAGCCGACGCCGACTTCATAGGTGTTGACATCATCGCCGACGCCGACAGAGGCAAAGCCCTGCCAGCGTTCTGCCAAAGGAAGCTGGCCTTTGAGGCCTACCTGGTAGCCATAGGACTTGGTCGTGTTATACGTTTCGGTCTTGACGTAGGACCCGCCGGCATAGGCCGACAGATACGGCGTAAAGCGGTAATTGCCGACGAGGTAGTTTTCGTTGATCTTGTTGTCATTGTCCCCTTTGGTATAGTTGTTGACGTACTGGATATCCCAATGATTGTTCAGTACATACGTGACGTCGCCACCGGTCAGACGGCTCTTGGCACTGCGGCCGCCTTCTTTCTGGTCAAAGCCATAGTTGGCGTTAGCCTTCAAGTCGCCCGGCTGGGGATCCCGGAGCGGGGCTGCCATAGCCGCCGAAGTCACGGTCAGGGCGGCCAGGGTCGCTGCCATAATAATTTTTTTCATAACCTTCCACCTCCATAGAATTATAGGTTATCTTTTTCCATAATAACGGCTCAGGAGTTCTTCGCCGGCGGCGATGACCTGGCTCATGGGAATAACCGAAATACCTTTATAATTACCTTCACGGATAATCTGTTTCATGCTCTTGCCCACTTCGTAATGGTTCGTCGATTCCAGGACGATGGCCCGGTCCGTATAGGGACCGTAGAGCTTGGGATTGCTGGGACCATACAGGGCGACCAGCGGGACGCCCTGGCTGACGGCGACGTGCATAGGGCCGCTGTCGTTGGTGATGAACAGGGAGCAGCAGCGGATAGCCGAAGCCAGTTCGCCAATGGTGAATTTCCCCGTGGCGATGATAGGATCCGATTCCATCTGGGATGTCGCTTCTTTGACCATATCTTCATCCATGGGACCGCCAAAGAAGACGCATTTGAAGCCGCGATGGGCAAAATAATCGGCAACAGCGGCAAATCGTTTGGCCGGCCAGCGTTTCTGCGGGACGGCACTGCCGATATTGAAGCCGATGAGGGCGTCGCTGTTATGGACCCCCTGGGACCGGTAAAATTCCGTCGCTGTATCATCCCAGGCCTTACAGGTGAAGAACTGCAGGCCGTCGCTGCGATAGTCGTCGATGCCCAGCTGGGCCAGGACATTAATGTACATATCGGCTGCATGGAGATGGATACGGTCCAGGCGGGTGTAGCGGTCCATCAAGGGACGCACCAGGAAGTGGCTCATGCCGACGAACTGTTTGGCATGGATGACCGCCGCCAGGAAAGACGTCCGTTCATTAGGATGCAGATTGATGAGGATGTCGTAGTGATGCTGATGTAAATGCCGCCCGATGCGCCATAAGGCCCGGACGGAGTTGTCCTTGCCCTTCTTATCGACTGTGACTAAGTGATCGATATTGGGATTATAGCGGACGACGTCGGCCACTTTCTCATCGACGACGAGGGTGATGTCCGAGCCCTGGGCATGACGGCGCAGGACCTGCAGGAACGGGGTGATGAGGATGAGGTCGCCTAGATGCATGAGAAAGGTGACGATTATTTTTTTGTTGCGCAGATTAATCATAGTTTCACCTTCTTCAGGACGCCTTCATAGACCTGCCACAGCATGTCCGGCGTAATCTGGGCCATGCAGTCCGGATCATCGACCAGGGGCCGTTCCGGCGTCGCCTGGGACGTCGGCGACAGGACCATATGGATATAGGCGTCGTCGTTTCCGCCGTAAGGGCCGGTCCGCTGGGGACACGTCGGCCCAAAGAGGGCGATGAGTTCTTTTTTCAGGGCATTGGCAATATGCAAAGGCCCCGTATCGGCACTGATATAGAGGGTGCTCTCGGCAATGGCCGCCATGAGCTGCCGTAAATCAGTGCGGCCTGTATAATCGAAGACACGGCCCGACGAATCGTGGTCCTTCAGGGCCTTCCCTTTAGGGACGTCGTCGCCGCTGCCCAGAAGGACGGCAGCCATACCGGACGCCGTCAGGCGCTGCAGGAAGGCCTGCCAATGGGACAGAGGCCATTCCTTGACATTCCAGCGGGCCCCGGGCACGATGGCCACATAAGGACCTGTCAGGCCGTCAGCTGCCAGGCGCTGGCGCCAGGCCTGTTTTTCGCCGCAAATATCGGGCAATGGAAATTCGACGGCATCGACGCGGCCGCCGAGGACGCGGACCGTATCGAGATAGCGTTCGATGACGTGGTCGTACTTATGGGGACCTGTAAGGCCCTTGCTGACCAGGAAACTGCCTTCGCGCATTTCCCAATAGCCATAGCGTTCCCTGGCACCGCTCAAAAAGGCGACGACGGCGCTCTTGGCCAGTCCCTGGAGATCGAAGGACACGTCGAAATGAAAGGCGTGGAGCGTCCGGCGCAGTTCTTTACAGTACGACAGGGATTTCAGGCGTTTCTTGTCGACATAGATGACCTCGTCAATATAGGGCCTGCCCGGCAGGACCGGCGCAAACTGTTCATGGACAGCCCAGACGATGCGGGCATCGGGACAATTCTGCCGCAATGCATAGAGCGTCGGCAGGGCATGGAGGACGTCGCCGAGAGAGCTCATCTTGATGACCAGTATATTCTTATATGCTTTCACGGCCCTTCCTTTCTGCGACAATGGCCCGGACGAAATCGTCCAGCCTGCCGCCGGTGAACAAATAGCCATCCATGCCGGCCCGCTGCCCACATTCCACGTCGCGGGGCATATCGCCGATCATAAAGGACTGCTTCAAATCGATATCGTAATCTTTTGCCGCCTGCAGGACCATGCCCGGTGCCGGCTTGCGCCAGTCGCTCTTCTTATCATACGCTTTGACCGGCGCCCCTTCGAGATACGGGCAGTAATAGACGGCCGTAATGATGCCGCCGGCCTTGGCCGCTTCCTGACACATCCAGTCGTGGAGGACCTTGACGTCGTCTTCCGTATAGTAGCCGCGGGCGACACCGCTCTGGTTGGTGACGACGATGATGGCATAACCCTGGCGGGTCAAATAAGCCAGGGCCTCCTTGGCCCCGTCCATCCATTCAAAGTCCTTGATGAAGCCCAAGTAGGATTTATCGACATTGAGGACGCCGTCGCGGTCGAAAAAGACGGCCTTCCTCATTCGTAATACCCGTCGCTCTTTTCCAGGATGCTGCAATATTCCTTGACGGCTTCCGGAAGCAGCGTAAAGCCGCGGTCATAGCCGGCTTCCATGAGCTTCGTCGTATCGGCCTGGGTATAGCTCTGGTACTTGCCCTTGAGGATGTCCGGGAAAGGCACGTATTCGATATGGCCTTTGCCGCAATAGTCGATGACGCCCTGGACGAATTCATTGAACGTATGACCGATGCCGGTACCGCAGTTATAGATGCCCGACAGCTCCGGATGTTCCCAGAAATAGAAGATGACATTGACGACGTCGTTGACATAGATGAAATCGCGGATCTGGCCGCCGTTTTCATATCCTGCCGTCCCTTCGAAGAGAGTGATCTTCCCTTTTTCCTGTAATTCATGATATTTCTGGAAAATGAGCGAAGCCATGCGGTCCTTATGGTTTTCCTGGGGACCGAAGACATTGAAATAGCGGAAGCCGACAATCTGGCTCTTGGCCAGGGGCAGGACGCGACGGACGAAGCGGTCGAACTGGAGCTTGGAATAGGCATAGGGATTCAAAGCCTGTTCACACGACGGGTCTTCGCGGAAGCCATTCTTGCCGCTGCCATAGGTCGAAGCCGACGACGCATAGAGGAAGGGAATCTTGCGCTGCATGCAGTAACGCAGGAGATTCTTGCTGCCTTCGTAGTTGTTCTTCATCATATAACGGCCGTCGTAGTTCATCGTATCCGAGCAGGCCCCTTCATGGAAGACGACGTCGATGTAGCCGCAGTCGAAGGTATCGTCGGCCATCTGTTCATCGAAGTCGGCATAGTCCATATAATCAAAGAAATCGAGGCCCTGGAGGTTGCGGCATTTGCGGCCGTCCGTCAGGTCGTCGACGATGAGGATGTCGTTGATGCCCCGGTTGTTCAATTGTTTTACGATATTGCTGCCGATAAAACCGGCACCACCTGTTACAATTTTCATAGTTTCCCCTTCTTTACTAAATCAGCTATTTTTTCAATCAGTCCCGTCGTAGAATAACCATCTTCAAAAGAAATGATTTCTACGCGCTTGACCGATTCCCGGCCGATGACTTCATTGGCTTTATAATCTCCGCCCTTGACCAGGATATCCGGCCGCAGGACCTGTAATAATTCTTTCGGCGTATCTTCCTCGAAGATGACGACTTCATCGACACAGGCCAGGGCGCTGAGCAGGATCGCCCGGTCTTCCTGTTTGACCAGCGGCCGCGTCTCCCCTTTCAGCCGTTTCACAGAGGCATCGGAATTGAGGCCGACGACGAGGTGCTGGCCCAGCATGGCGGCCTGCTGCAAATAGAGGACATGGCCGCGGTGCAGGATATCGAAGCAGCCATTGGTAAAGACGACGGTATCGCCTTTCTTCTGCCACTGGCGTATCTTTGCAGCCGCTTCTTCCCGGCTCAGTGCCTGGTACGGATGCCAGTGGGTCGGCTGCCATTCCTGCCACAGCTTGAGCAATTCGTGGCGATGGATGGGATAAGTCCCGACCTTGGTGACGACGATACCGGCTGCGGCATTGGCAATCTGCAGGCTCGTGCGGATTGATAAGTGACCGGCAATGGCCGACAAAAAGGCGGCGGCTACGGTATCGCCGGCACCGGATACGTCAAAGACTTCCCGGGCCGTCGCCGGATTGTTCCACACCTTGCCGTCTTTGCCGATGACGGTGATGCCCTTTTCCGACCGGGTCACCATGAGGTGGGCAAAGTCATACTGCTCATGCAGGAGTTCTGCCGCTGCCACGACGGCCTGGCCTTCATTGGCTACGGACCGGCCCAGGCAGTCGCTGAGTTCTTTCATGTTCGGCGTCACGAAGTCGGCCCCGTTGTATTTCGTCCAATCACTGCCCTTAGGGTCGACCAGGACAGGGATTCCGGCCCGGTTGGCTTCTCTGATGATGCTCTGGGCCAGGGAATCGGTGAGGACGCCTTTCTTGTAGTCCGATAAGATGATGCCGTCCAGGCCGGCAGCCACACAGTTGTACAGCCAGGTCATGAGCTGTTCTTCTTCCGTAACGGCCAAGGGCGTCACTTCTTCAAAATCCAGGCGTACCATCTGCTGACGGGCACCGAGGATACGCATCTTGGTCGTCGTCGCATGGTCCTGGCGCACGACCAGGCCCGAGCCATCGATATGGGCATCTTCCAGCAGCTGGTGCAGGAGGACTGCATTTTCATCATCACCGATGAGGCCGGCCAAGAAGACGTGGCAGTCGAGATTAGCCAGATTCGAGGCTACGTTGGCAGCCCCGCCCAGGACGGACGTCATGTGATCGACTTTATTGACAGGCACCGGCGCTTCCGGCGAAATGCGTTCGACCTTGCCGAACACATAGCGGTCGACCATGATGTCACCGATGACGGCAATGCGCAATTCCGGCAGGACATGGTTCAAAAAATGATCGATATAATTTTCTGTCATAGTGTTCCTCGATTCCAGTCTCTTATTTATTTTCTTTCGTTCCCATGAGGTGCTGCAGTTCGGCCATGAAACTTTCCAAATCGGCAAATTCGCGGTAGACAGAGGCAAAGCGGATATAAGCCACTTCGTCGACAGAGCGCAGTTCACCGAGGACCATTTCCCCTATTTTCTCGCTGGACACTTCCTGGGCCAGGGTATTGCGGATATTGCGTTCGACCTTGGTGACGATGTCTTCCAGCTGCTGCCGCTTGACTTCCCGCTTGTTGCAGGCCCTGAGCAGGCCGTTCAGCAGTTTGTTGCGGTCGAACAATTCATGGCGGCCATCCTTCTTGACGACGATGAGCGGCACTTCTTCGACCATTTCATACGTCGTGAAACGGCGGCCGCACTTCTGACATTCGCGGCGGCGGCGGATGGCCTTGCCGTCATCGGTAGCCCGCGAATCCGTTACTTTTGTATCTGCACATTGGCAAAAGGGGCATCTCATGTTTCTTCCTCCAACCTTGTTCTCGACGATATTTTTAAAAAAAAGCGGGTCCGCCGGGATCCGCTTTTTTCATGCTGATTATCTCATCCACGTAGGAATTTCTACGCCGCCGGCATTGTCTTTCGTATCGCCGGTTTTCGCAGCCGTACCATTGCCCTGGCCAAATGCGGGAATCGAAGACGGTTCTTTGCCAAAACCAGTAGCTACGACAGTGATGCGGATGGAATCTTCCATATCCGGATCAATGACGGAACCAAAGATGATATTGGCTTCCGGATCGACAGCTTCAGCCACTTTTTCAGCTGCTTCGTTGATTTCGTACAAGCTGATGTCCGGGCCGCCGGTAACGTTGAGCAAGATGCTCTGGGCACCGTCGATGCTCGTTTCCAGGAGGGCGCTGTGGATAGCCCCATCGACAGCTTCGACAGCACGGTTTTCGCCGGAGCCGACGCCGATACCCATGATAGCTTCGCCCTGGTCGGACATAATCGTCTTGACATCGGCGAAGTCGAGGTTGATGAGACCCGTCGTCGTAATCAAGTCGGAAATGCCCTGTACGCCCTGGCGGAGGACATCGTCAGCGACGAGGAAGGCATCCTTGAGGGGCGTCTTCTTGTCGATGATCTGGAGCAATTTATCGTTCGGGATGGTGATGATCGTATCGACTTTTTCTTTCAAGTAGTCTGCGCCTTTATCAGCGACTTCCTTACGGCGTTTCCCTTCAAAGGAGAACGGTTTGGTAACGACAGCTACCGTGAGGGCGCCCATTTCCTTGGCACATTCGGCAACGATAGGAGCTGCACCGGTACCGGTACCGCCGCCCATGCCGGCCGTGACGAAGACCATGTCCGCACCCTGCAGGGCCTTGACGATTTCTTCTTTGCTTTCCAGGGCAGCCTGTTCACCGACCTGGGGATTGGCGCCGGCACCGAGGCCGCGCGTCAATTTTTCACCGATCTGGATCTTGACATCGGCTTTCGATACTTCCAGGACCTGGTCTTCCGTATTGACCGAAATGAACTGGACGCCCTGCAAGCCGCTTTCTATCATACGGTTGACAGCGTTGTTACCGCCGCCACCGACACCTATTACTTTTATATTTGCAAACTCTGCCATATCGCATTTTCCTCCTTCAGACTCTATAACGCACACCCTGTGCAGTAGGATTCCTTATTATTTTACACTATCTTAGAAAATTTATCTACCTGTTTTTGAAAATCAAGGCCCTATGCGTCTTATTTCGTCTTGACAAGGGGCGAGCGCACATCCGTGTCGATGTATTGAACGGCCAGATGATTTTCCTGAACTTCAGCCAGCAGCGTTTCTGTCAGTTTCGCCCGTTCTGCCGGTTCATCGCCGCTGCCGAGGTGGATGGGGACGGAATCGGTCGTATAGGCGACGAGACTTTCGGGATTGCCCACGTTGATTTCTGCAATATCCTTGAGGATATCCGGCGGCAGGCTTTGGAGATAGACCATGGCCGAATGGAGCGTCGGGTCGGTCACCGTATCCCCTAAGAGCAGGTTATCGACTTTCTTGCCCGTCATGATCGGCAGGGATACGCCTTTGATCTGCGGCCCCAGTTCGATGACCCGCCCCGTCTTGTCGACATAGGCAAAGCCGTAGAGCGTCGTAATGACAGCTGCCGGCTTGCGTTCCGTCAAGGTGACGTGGATCGTCGCCGGGAACTCCCGCGTAACCGTCGCATCGGCAATGCGCAGGTCCTTCTTCAGCCGGTCTTCCACCTCGTCTGTCGACAGCTGGACGACATTGACATAGGAATAGGCCCCACAGGCCCGGTAGACGTCTTCAAAGGACATGTTTTCATTGCCATCGACGATGATCGTCCCGAAAGAAACGGGAGCCAGCCGCAGGAACAGCCAAAGGACGAAGACGCCGAGGATCGTAAAGATGCAGCCGATCCGGCGGCGCCGGGCCCAGACTTTTTTCTGATGAGCCCGTTTCTTCTTCAGCCGCGCAGCCTGACGGGCCTTGCGGCGGCGCTTGGCTTCTTTCTTGGCAGCCAGCGCTTCCCGGTCCGGTTCGTTCAGCGGGTCGTTCTCAAGATGAGGAGGAATAAACACATCATGAGGATCGTTAGGCAGCACGACCCGTCGCTGCCCCGTATGATATGATTTCTTTCTCATTAAAACTTACCTACCGATGCTTCCAGCAAAATCTTTTCACACAAATCTTCAAAGGACAGGCCCATGGCCCGGGCGGCATCGGGGACCAGGCTGGTCGCCGTCATCCCCGGTACGGTATTGATTTCCAGGACGAAGGGGTGGCCTTCCTTGTCGGTCATGATATCGACGCGGGATACGCCACTGCAGTGGCACAGGTGGAAGACATTCAAAGCCAGGTCCTGCATTTCCTTGGTCAGTTCCGGCGAAATCGGAGCCGGGCAGAGATGCTTTGCTACGCCCGGTGCATATTTGGAATAGAAGTCGTACTTGCCCGTGCTGGACACGATCTGGATGACCGGGAAAGCTACGTCGTCCATGACGGCTACAGTAAATTCATCACCATCGATGAAAGCTTCAGCTACCAGGGACGCACTGTACTTGAAGGCTTCTTCCAAAGCCGGACGGAGTTCATCTTTCGTCTGGACGATGACCGTGCCGATGCTCGAACCCTGGCCGGACGACTTGATGACGACAGGCAGGTCGAAGCGCTGTTCAATATCGGAGACGATGGCATCGCGGTCCTGCGTCGCGAAGTAATAAGCGAAAGGAGCCGTGGCGATGCCGGCGCCCTGGAAAGCGGCCTTGCTCATGACCTTGTTCATACCGACGGCACTGGCCATAACGCCCGGGCCGGTATAGGGGATCCCCATCATTTCGCATAAGCCCTGGATGACACCGTCTTCGCCGTAGCGGCCATGAAGGGCATTGAAGACGATGTCGATGCCCTTTTCCGTCAAGGTCTTGGCAAATTCTTTCGGTACGAGTTCCATCATTTCGATGTGGTATCCCTTTTTCGTCAGAGCGTCAGCAATGGCAGCCCCAGTGCGGCGCGATACTTCTGCTTCTGTCGAAGGACCGCCGACGACGACGGCAATTTTTTTATCTTTCATGTCTTCCATTTCCTTATTTCTCCATTTCTTTAGCTTCAGCGAGATAGGCTTCGCCGACTTTATAAATATCTCCGGCCCCCATGGTGATGACCAGGTCGAGGGGACGGGAATTTTCCTTCAAATAAGCCACTAAATCTTCCTTATGCGGGATATAGGTGACATCCTGCCCTGTCGTTTCCTTGACCTTCCGGGCAATGAGTTCTCCCGACACGCCGGGAATGGGGTCTTCACCGGCACTGTAGACGTCGGTGATGATGAGCTTATCAGCCTTGGCAAAGGCGCTGCCATACTGGTCGAGGAGCAGTTTCGTCCGCGTATAGCGATGCGGCTGGAAGAGGCAGACCACGCGGTGCGTCCCCATATCGCGGGCTGCTGTCAGGGTCGCATTGATTTCCGTCGGATGATGGGCGTAATCATCGACGACCCAGACGTCGCCGACAAAGCCCTTGGTCTGGAAACGCCGTTTGGCACCGTGGAAATGACTCATAGCCGAAGCGATGCCTTCAAAGGGAAGACCGCAGGCATCGGCGACGGCTGTTGTCGCCAGTGCGTTGAGGACGTTATGGCGCCCCGGTACGTTGAGGACCATGTCCCCCATTTTTTCGCCATGCTTATAGACGGAGAAATGGAGCTTGCCCTTGATGTAATGAAGGTCTTTGGCCTGATAGTCCGCCGGCTGTTCAAGGCCATACGATACATAACGCCGTTCCGTCTTCGGAGCCAGGGCCCGGATCTTATCGTTTTCAAAGCACAGGACAGCCAGGCCATCCTGGGGATCGAGCTTCTGGATGAACTGCTTGAAGGCGTCGATGACGTTGTCCAGCGAGCCATAATGGTCCATATGGTCGGCGTCGATATTGGTGACGACGGCAATATAAGGGTTCTGCTTGAGGAAAGTCCCATCGCTTTCATCGGCTTCGGCAATAACATAAGGGCCTTTCCCCAGGATGGAATTGCTATGCAGGTAATCGACTTCGCCGCCGATGACGATGGTCGGGTCCTGATGACATTCTTCGAAGACCTGGCCCAGCATGGACGACGTCGTTGTCTTGCCATGGGCACCGGCTACAGAAATCCCCTTCCCCCAGCTCATGATGTGGACCAGGGCATCGGACCGATGGATGACCGGAATCCCGCGGCGGCGCGCTTCGGCCAGTTCTACGTTAGTATCGCGGATAGCCGACGAAATGACGACGACCTGGGCATCCTTCAGATTTTCCGGACGCTGGCCGATGCAGATACGGGCCCCTTTTTTCGCGAACTGTTCCGTCACCGGCGACGCTTTGAGATCCGAACCGGATACATGATATCCTTTTTCAATGAAAACATTGGCAATTGCCCGCATTCCGGCGCCGGCAATGCCGATAAAATGAACGTTTGTAACCTCGTTCAGATTAACCATAGGTTTATTCCACACCCTTCTTTACCTGTTACCGACGACGTTTACGGGCAATGGACAGGGCCAGTTCAGCAATATCATGTGCCGCCTGGGGCTTGCCCATGGAGCGGCTGGCCTGTGCCATCGCTGCCAGCGCCTTCGGATCGTCTTTTAAATGAATGATTTCTTCCAACAATTCCCGGCCAGTCAGCATCTTGTCGAGGATCATCTTGGCCGCACCGCACATGACCAGGGCCTGGGCGTTATAGCGCTGGTGGTCTTCGGCTGCGTACGGATAGGGAATGAGGATCGACGGCACGCCGCGGACAGTCAGTTCAGCCAGCCCGACAGCCCCGGCCCGGTATACGGCCAGGTCACAAGCGGCCAAGGCTTCCGGCATGTGGTGCAGATAAGGGATGATGCGGCTTCCCTTGCCATAACGGCCGCGACATTCGATACCCGGCAGCTGTTTGACGACGCGGTCGTATTCATGGTCCCCCGTGACGTGGAGGATCTGGATATGTTCGTCGTTGCGGAAGTACTTGTGGACTTCGATCATCGCCGTATTGATGCTGCGGGCACCGCGGCTGCCGCCGGCGACGAGGAGCGTAAATTTATCCGGGTCCAGGCCCAGGGCCTTACGGCCTTCCTCCCGGGTCACCGTAAGGATATCCTTGCGGACAGGATTCCCCGTATAGACCAGGATATCTTTGCGCTTGAAACGGGCAGCTGCTTCTTCATAGCCCAGGGCTACGCGATTGACGAAGCGGCTCAAAATCGTATTGGTGACGCCAGGGATGACGTTCTGTTCCTGAATCAGTGTAGGCACACCGCTCAGGCTGGCTGCCAAAAGGACCGGGCCGCAGACGAAACCGCCCGTCCCGATGACGACGTCCGGTTTGAATTTGCGGATGATTCCTTCTGCCTTGATCAGGCTGCCTGCCGTCTTGCCCAGGGTGACGAGGTTGCGGACGGAAATCTTCCGTTCCAGGCCCCGCACATCGAGGGTAACGAAAGGCAAGCCTTCTTTAGGAATCAATGTATTTTCCAGGCCGATTTTGGAGCCGACGTAGAGAAATTCGGTAGGCTCGATGTCGGCAATCGCCCGGGCAATAGTAATCGCCGGGTAGATATGGCCGCCAGTGCCGCCTCCGGAAATAATGACTCGACGCATGTTCCTGCCTCCTGTTGATTTCAAATATCATTAAATGGCGTTGACAATGCCCTTGAAGACACGTCCGCGCTGTTCAAAATTGTCATACATATCAAAGCTGGAGCAAGCCGGCGACAACAGGACGGCCTGCGGTGCTTTGGCAATCTTGCGGGCCAGCATGATCGCCCCTTCCATACTGTAGCCAGTACGGCGGATATCCTGGATGCCCGCTTTCTTGGCAGCGGCTTCGAACCGTTCCGCTGCATCGCCGATGAGGATCAGCGTATCGACGCGTTTCGCCGCCAGAGCCATGAAGTCATCGAGCGGCGTCATCTTGTCATAGCCGCCGGCGATGAGGATGAGGTGTCCCTGGGGGAAGGCTTCCAAAGCTTTCATGGACGCATCGACGTTGGTCCCCTTCGAGTCGTTGTAATAGGTAACGCCGTGAAGGGTCCGTACTTTTTCCAAGCGGTGTTCGACGCCCTTGAAATCCTTGAGGACCTGACGGATGACATCGAGGGGCGCCCCGGCAGCATAGGTCAAGAGGATCGCAGCCAGGCAATTCTGGATATTATGCTTGCCAAAGAGGTGCAGGTCCGTTTCGGCACAGACGACGGTATCCCGGCCCTGGAGGCGCAGGATGAGCTGGCCGTCCTGATAGAATGCCCCTTCCGGGACTTCGCCGCATGTCGAGAAATAGACGACAGTCCCCGTCATGTCTCCCGCCATGTCCCGAACCCGTTCATCGTCGTAATTGAGGACGGCATAATCGCCCTTGTCCTGATTGAGGAAGATGCGTTCCTTGGCAGCGGCATAGCCTTCCATCGTATGATGGCGGTCCAGGTGGTCCGGTGTGATGTTGAGGATCGTCGCCGCTTTGGCCTTGATGCTGTGCGTAAATTCGAGCTGGAAACTGGAAAGTTCGGCGACGACGACGGCCTCCTCAGGCAGATTATCGGCCTGAGCCGAAAGGCCATACCCGATATTGCCGCCGACGACAGTCTGCCGTCCCGTGGCTTTCATGATTTCGCCGACCAGGGTCGTCGTCGTCGTCTTGCCGTTCGTCCCGGTAATACCGATCACGTCGGCATCGGTGACCCGGCAGGCCACTTCGACTTCACTCCAAATCGGCAGGCCGCGGCGGATGGCTTCTTTCATGATTGGGATTTCCGGAGAAATGACCGGCGACGGGACGACGACATCCATGCCGTCGAGAAGATTCGTTTCCTGGCTGCCGAAGACCAGCTTGACGCCGGCCGCCTCGATATCCGGCCACGGCTGTTCGGCCGTGTCGATAGCCTTCATATCATTCAGCGTAACAGTCCCGCCATGGCCGGCCAGGACCACAGAGGCAGCGCGGCCGCTGATGCCTGCGCCGATGACTAAGAAATTTTTTCCAGAAAAATCCATGATGCTCATTACCAACACCTGCTTTATGTAAAATATCGTAGTTCAATCAGAAAAGCCGCAAGCCCTTATTTGCAGGCCAATACGACGATGATGGACAGAATTGCCATGAGAGCCGAAAAGCTCCAGAATACGGTGACGACCTTGACTTCACTCCAGCCAGACAGTTCAAAATGGTGGTGAATGGGGCTCATCTTGAAGACGCGGACCCCGCGGGTCTTGAAGGAGATGACCTGGATGATGACCGACAGGGCTTCAATGACGTACAGGCCGCCAGCCAGGATGAGGAGCAGTTCCGTCTTGGTCAGGATGGCCATGGCAGCCAAGGCCCCACCCAGTGCCAGGGAACCCGTATCGCCCATGAACATCTTGGCCGGATGCTGGTTATAGAAGAGAAAGCCCAGGCAGGCCCCGGTCAGTGCCGTCCCAAAAATGGCAAAATGGGAATAGCCCAAAGCGACGGCGATGACGACGTAGGCCACGGACGTAATGGCGCAGGACCCGGCAGCCAGGCCGTCGAGGCCATCGGTCAGATTGACGGCATTGCTCGTGCCGACGATCATGACGAAGACGAAGAGATAGTAGAACATCCCCAGATCGACGGTGATGGAAGTAAAGGGAATCCACAAAGTCGTCGGGAAATGAAGAAAGGCATCGAGGATATAGCAGAAGACAGCTGCCATGACGAACTGGCCGGCCAGTTTCTGTTTTGCCGTAAGGCCCAGGTTGCGGTGCTTGATGGCCTTGATGCTGTCGTCGAGGAAGCCGATGACGCCATGGCCCAGGGCCAGGAACAAAGCCAGCCCTTTGCGCAGGTCCATGGGGTCGAAAATGAGGCACGATACGGTCAGCGCCGTCAGGATGAGGATGCCCCCCATAGTCGGCGTACCGGCTTTATACTTATGGCTCTGCGGCCCTTCTTCTCGTTCGGACTGGCGGGCGTGGAATTTCTTCAATTCCTTGATGACAAAAGGTCCTAAGGCCAGGCCGATGACCAAGCTGACAATAAAGCTGAAAACCAGCATTTTAAACATTCACATTACTTCCTTTCAAAATAGGGCAGTATTTTTTCCATGGCAAAGCTGCGCGATCCCTTGAGGAGGACCGTGTCGCCATCCTGGAGCAGGGCTTGCAGCTGACGGGCCGCCTGTTCATGCGTATCCGTCGTATAGACAGCCGTCATCCCTTCCGCTTGGGCCGCAGCGGCGATATCTTTCGCCAGATCGCCCATCGTAATGAGGGCGTCGAGGCCGGTCTGGGCGACGAGGCGGCCAATGGCTTCATGTTCCCGTTTCGCCCAGTCCCCCAATTCACCCATGCCGCCGAGGACGGCAATCTTGCGTCTCTTGGTCAGCAGGTCCAGCGTGCGGATGGCCTCTGCCATGGACGCAGGATTGGCGTTATATGTATCGTTGATGAAAGTATAAGGCCCGATATGCAGCAGTTCCTGACGCATAGCCATTCCGCGGTATGAGGCCAGGCCGCGCTGTATCTCTTCTATACTCAGTCCGGTCAAATGGCCGACGGCGATGGCAGCCAGGGCATTATAGACATTGTGACGGCCGATGACGGGCATGGCTGCCTCGAAGCCGCTGCCAAAGCAGTGGCAGTGGAAACGGACGCCCTGTTCATCGCAGACGATGGCATCTGCCCGGACGGCATCGTCCATCCCCGTTCCGTAGAGGACGCTGGTCCCCTGGCACAGGGCCGTCATCTGGCGGACAAAGGGATCGTCACCATTGAGGACAGCCGTTCCCTTTTCATCCAGGGCCTGGATGAGTTCGCCCTTGGCCTTGGCAATGTTTTCCTGCGATCCGAGCAGTTCGATATGGCTCTTGCCGACGTTGGTGACGACACCGATGGTCGGTTCGCCGATAGCCGCCAGTTCAGCAATCTGTCCAAGACCGCGCATACCCATTTCTACGACGCACGCTTCATGGTCCGGCGTCAGCTGTAAGAGCGTCTTAGGCAGGCCGATTTCATTGTTGAAATTCTTTTCCGTCTGCAGGACCTTGTATTTTTCACCGAGGACCGTGGCAATCATATTGCGCGTCGACGTCTTGCCGACAGAGCCGGTGACAGCCACGACGGGGATGGAAAAGCGGCGGCGGTGGAACCGGGCCAGGTCCTGATAGGCCTTGAGCGTATCGGTGACGACGAAGAGCGGCGCCGTCAGGCCTTCATATTCCGGGCGTACTTCCGATACGACAGCACCGGCAGCGCCGGCTTCCAAGGCTTTGCCTACGAAGTCGTGGCCGTTAAAAGACGTCCCTTTGAAGGCGACGAACAGCGAACCTTTGGCAATGGCCCGCGTATCCGTGCAGACCTCGCTGAAAGAAACAGGAGCCGCCGGCTTCAGGAGCCGGGCGCCTGTCGCTTGAATGATTTCTTCACTCGTAAAGACAGCCATTATTTATCTCCTCTGTGCAATGCATGGACGGCGTTGCGCGCTTCTTCGCGGTCGTCGAAATGAATGGTCCCGTCATTGAGGATCTGATACGTTTCATGACCTTTACCGGCAATGACGATGATGTCATTGGTCTGGGCCAGTTCGACAGCGCGGTAAATGGCGTCGCGGCGGTTGACGATGACTTCATGGTGCTGGCCCGGCTTCAGACCTTCTTTGACGCCGGCTTCGACTTCTTCTACGATGGTTTCCGGATTTTCCGAACGGGGATTATCGGACGTAACGATAGGGATATCGGCCAGTTCGGCCCCGATGCGGCCCATGATGGGACGCTTGGTCTTATCGCGGTCGCCGCCGCAGCCAAAGACGGCAAGGATGCGGTTCGGTTTCATAGCCCGCGCCGTTTCCAGGGCTTTCTGCAGGCTGTCCGGCGTATGGGAATAGTCGACGACGATGGCGAAATCCTGACCGGCTTCGACGAGTTCAAAACGGCCCGGTACGGAATGGAAGGTCTGGATGGCCTTGTCGATGGTCGCTTCATCGACACCTTCGGCATGAGCCGCGCCGATGGCAGCCAGCGTATTATAGACGTTGAACAAGCCCGTAATGTTCATGTTGAGATGGACATTGACGAAGGGGCCGACGACGTCGAAAGAGGATTTCTTCAATTCAACTTTCAAGTTGGACCCTTTGAGGTCGGCATCCTTTTCGACGCCATACGTCAAGACCTTGCAGTGGCAGGCATTGAGGATATCCTTGGACCAGGGGTCGTCGATGTTGACGACAGCCGTCTTGTTTTCCTTGACGTGGTCGGCAGCGGTCAGGCTCTGGAAGAGTTTAGCCTTGGCAGCGACGTAGTTTTCCATGGTCTTGTGGAAGTCGAGATGGTCCTGGGTCAGGTTGGTGAAGACAGCCGTATCGTATTCGATGCCGGCGACGCGGTTCAGAGCCAGGGCATGGCTCGATACTTCCATGACGACATGAGTCATGCCTTTTTCCTGCATGAGGGCCAGGAAATGCTGGAGTTCGACGACATCCGGCGTCGTGTTGTGGATTGGCAGCTCTTCATCGTCGATGAGGGCATGGATCGTGCCGATAACGCCGACATGGTAGCCGGCAGCCCGCAGGATATGGGCGATGATGTGGGTCGTCGTTGTCTTGCCGTTGGTGCCGGTGACACCGATCATGCGCATCTTCTTGCCGGGATAATCATAAAAGAAAGGAACCATGTCTTCCAGGGCATGATGAATATCCGGTACCTGGATCTGGACCGTGCTCTTGGGCAAATCCAGGTGTTTCGTCGTCAAGACGGCGACGGCCCCTTTTTCGACAGCCTGGGCTGCAAAAGCGGCGCCATCGACGTGGACACCGGAAATGCAGACGAAGAGATAGCCGGATTCAATCTGGCGTGAATCCGACGAAATACCGGTAATCACTGTATCGGCACTGCCGTTGAGATTATAAATGCCTTTGATCTGTTTGCAAAGTTCTCCTACCGTTTTGGTCATAATCATAGGTCCTCCTTGATGATTCTTTTTCTGTATTCTCTATGAACTAAATACCAATGAGGTCGTCGCACGAAGTGCGTCGACCTCTCGGTTTTAAGCAATTATCGACGTTTTCCCCTTGCGGCTTGATCCGTCTGGTTCCCGTAAAGGATCCGTGACGGCGCTACCATGCCGAGTCGCTTCGTCGCGGTCGTGTAAATTCGTTCCGGTGTTTCCAATTTGGAAATCTCGACGCGCAATTCATCGTTTTCGCGCTGTAACTGCTGCGTCTCGCGCTTCACCTCCATGAGCTCTCCGCTCTGCTGGTATGCCCAGGAGGTCAGGAGATTGGATACAATTACGATGGCCGCAATCATTCCAATCGGTATCAGGACGAATGTCGCCCCTCGCCGGATTGCGTCTACAGCAGCCGTCCGCCATAAGGGTATGCTCTTGTCACCATGTATGTTCCCGGCTTTCCTCACCAACATACGCAACACATCCATTTCCATGATCATAGCCCGGCCCCGTTATTTGCGGACACCGACGCGAAGCTTCGCACTGCGGGCCCGCGGATTCGTATCCAGTTCTTCCTGTGACGGCAGGATAGGCTGGCGCTTCACTTTCAGGATGGCATGATGATGGCACGTACAAACCGGCATGTCCGGCGGACAGATACAGTCTGTCGCCAAGAGCCTCAATGTCTGTTTGGCAATGCGGTCTTCCAGGGAATGGAAGGTGATAACGCACAGCCGGCCGCCTGGCTTCAGGCGCTGGGCAGCGTGTTCCAGGGAATCGTGAAGGATTCCCAGCTCATCGTTGACTTCAATACGGATGGCCTGGAAAGTCCGCTTGGCCGGATGGGGGCCGTCCTTACGGGCGCCGGCCGGGATGGCCTTCTTGATGACCTGGACCAGTTCCTCCGTCCGTTCCAAAGGCTTTTCCCGCCGCGCTTCGACGATAAACGCCGCAATGCGCTTGGCCCATCGTTCTTCGCCGTAGGTCTTGATGATACGGTATAAATCAGCCTGGCTGTAGCCATTGACGATATCGTAGGCACTGCGCTTCTGGTCCCGGTCCATCCTCATATCCAGGGGCCCGTCCTGCATATAGGAAAATCCCCGTTCCGGTGTATCGAGCTGATAACTGGATACGCCCAAATCGAACATGACGCCGTCTACTTTTTCAATCCCCAATTCATCGAGTACGTCTGGCAGATAACGGAAATTCCGCTGTACCAATATGCGCCGGCAGGCAGTATCCTTCAAGCGTTCCGTCGCGGCTGAAATGGCATCCTTATCCTGGTCAAGGCCGATAAGCGTCGCCTTGGCCGACAAGCGCCCGGCCAGTGCCCGGGAATGACCGCCGCCGCCAAGTGTGCAATCGACATAAATCCCGTCAGGGTCGGTGATCAAGTTATCTATGGTTTCTTGGCGAAGCACACTGACGTGATGAAAATTCATAATTCCTCCTAAAAGTCCAAGTCCAGGGAATCGTCGAGACTTTCTGCGATCTCTTCCATGACCGGTATGGTCTTGGCGGCATAGGCTTCGTAAACGTCTTTGCTCCAGATTTCGACCTTATCCCCTGTCCCCAGGACAGTCACATCCTTGACCAGCTTGGCATAGGCCCTCAATGTCGCCGGAATCAGGATGCGGCCTTGTTTATCAAATTCTACTTCAGCAGCACTGCCGAAGACAAACCGCTTGAAGGCGCGGACGTTTTCTTTAGACGCCCGGAGTTTCTTCAAACTGCCGGCCAAACGCATCCACGCCTCCATCGTATAGACAGAAAGACAGCCTTCCAAACCGCGGGTAACGACGAACTTTGGCCCTAGTTCATCCCGAAATTTGACAGGCAAAATAACGCGACCTTTTGCGTCAATGGAATGTTCATATTCACCCATAAACATAAGGCCGCAACTCCTTTCACTTTTCACCACATTTTACCACATTTACACACGTCGTGACAACACAATGGAGAAAAAAAGAAGCTTTGCCTGAAAGTTTCTTCTTTCAGACAAAACTTCTTAGTGATTCGTGGCTCGTGGTTCGTAGTTCGAGTTGAAAGAGCGCCCCTACAGCATTTTTACGACAATGGGCTCTTTCCGCAATTTACGAAAATCGCAGCAGCGGATAAGTTCGTCCCTGCTGTAGCTGCGCCGTTCCGGCACCAGGCCGCCGGCATAGGCCAGGTGCGACAAGATGGCCTCAGCCGTCATGCCCCGTTCCCGCAGTGAGCGGATGGTGATGCCGTGCTGGCGCTTGGATAAACGGTTGCCGTATTCATCGACGAGCATGGGGACGTGGGTATATACAGGCGGTGTATATCCCAAAGTTTCCATGAGCCAAATCTGCTGGGCCGTCGATGACAGGAGGTCTTCCCCGCGCAGGACATGGGTCACGGCCATGGCTCCGTCATCGACGGAAACGGCCAGCTGGTAGGCATACATGTCATCGGCCCGGCGGACAACGAAGTCGCCGCAGCAGCGCGCCAGGTCTTCATGGAAGGTCCCGTAGACGCCGTCCGTAAAGGAAATGATCCGCGCCGGTACATGGACCCGCCACGACGGCTTCTTGGTCATCTGCTGCCGCTGGGCTTCGCTCATACCGTAGCAATGGCCGTCATAAACGGTGTGCTCGCCGGCATGGGGAGCGCCGACAGCCTGCAGGCGGGCCCGGCTGCAATAGCAGGGATACAGGAGGCCGGCCTTATGGAGCTTCTCCAGGGCCGCATCATAGCGGTCATACCGTTCCTGCTGGATGTACGGGCCATAAGGACCGCCTACATCCGGGCCTTCATCCCAGTTAAGGCCCAGCCAGTGCAAATCTTCCATCAGGGCCCGGGTATAGATAGGCTTCGACCGCTGTTCGTCGATATCTTCAATCCGCAGGACCAGCGTCCCGCCGGCCTGGCGTACCTGCAGCCAGGCCAGGAGGGCCGACCAGACATTGCCTAAGTGGATATAACCCGTCGGGCTCGGCGCAAAACGTCCGCGCATAGCACTCACATCCTAATCAGGCAGCGAAACGAGGTTGGCAAACAAATCCTTCGCTTCGCGGATTTTGGCTTCACTGCCCATGACGCAGACGTTGTCGTCTTCCATGACGGCACGGATACGCGGTGCCAGGGCCCGGATATCGGCAGCCGTCGTCGCCAGGAGCTGATCCCGGCGCTGCTGGGCAATGTCTTCCGTCGTGCCCGTAAAGTACCGGCTCATGGCCTTGGCTCCGCGCAGGGACGGCGTCAGGGGTACGTCAATGCGGCTCAGCGTCCCGATGACGTATTTCGTCATTTCCCGATCCGATACATCAAAGGATTCCAGATAATCGGCCAAGGCGTCATAGGCTTCGACGCTGGAGCGAAGATTGGGGTCACGGTACGAGCAGAAGACCATGTCGCCATTGTCATAGAAGCGGGTAAAGGCGCCGTAAGCCCCGCCCTGGACGCGGATTTTCGTCCACAAATAACCGTATTGGAGAATCGTGTCGAGAACCATGAGGGAGCCGTCGTAGTCATAGCCATGGCTGCGGAAGTTGCCGCCTTTGGCTACGTACTGGACCGTCCCGCTGGTCATGATGCCTTCATTCTTCCGGGACAGGCCGAAATCGCACAAGCCCTGGGGCTTTTCGCCCTGCGGCAAGGCTTGGATCCACGCCGGTACGACGACTTTGGCCGTCTTCCAGTCTTCCTGGCTGGCCGTCACTTCCAAAGTCAGGGCCGAACGGGTAAAGATTTTTTTCATGACGGCAGACAGTTTGGCGCCGATTTCATCGGCATCGCTGCGGATGCGTCCGGCGATGTCCGTAATGAATTGGTAATAGGACAATTCCCCGGCGTCGCAGAAAGCTTCGACAGGCGAAACATAAGACAAGACGCGGTGCATGACGATCGTATGACCCCGGCGGAACGCATCCATATCCCAGCCGGCCTTCGTTTCTTCGACGAGCTCAGCCAGGCGGTCCTTATTGGTGAAAACCGTGTGCAGGGATATTTCCTTCAACAAATCGACGAGTTTGTCCAGGTTCTGTGTCAAGCCCTTGGCCTTGAAGCGGAAAACAGGCATGTAATCCTTATTGTCTGTCCGGTTTGAGAAAGCCGAGACACTGTAGTCGATGCCGCCGGTATACAGGTCGATGAGCGAGGCGATGTCCCCATACGTGTGGTCTGTCGTGTCCATGTCGCCGATGAGGTCGCTGAGCAGATAGACATAGGAAATTTCTTCCCGCGTCAGGCCGTGGAGGTCGAAGTAGGCATTGACATAGGTAATGCCGTTCGTTTCATCCGGGACATAGCAGACCGTGACGCCATCCATCGTCTGATGTTCCATGGCAATCGAATCGACCTTCTTTTCCAGGTCGTCCCGGGTCAGGGTCGGAATCGTTTCCAGGGCTTCCGGCGAATCGGGCGTAGCCTGCCGTTTCTGCAGGGCCTGGGAATCAGCTACGATGGCATCGATTTCTTCTTTCGAAAGCGAAGCCTTGTAGGCCGCCAGCTTATCGGCCAGAGCCTTGTCGTGCCGTTCCGTCAGGCCCGGTTCAGGGACTAAGGACACGAGAGCATAATAAGGATTATCCAGGATATATTTCTGGATCAGCCCTTCGAAATAACCGTTGTCGATGCCGCGGCGCAACGTTTCCAGTGCCCCTTCATAGGACAGGGCTGCCAGGGGATCCATATCGTAGAGCCACGTATCCATGCAGCGGATGCCATAGATGAGTCCCTTCGGGCGGCCGACGAAATCGGCTTCACGCAGGGCAAATTCCGTCCGGTTCAGGGCGCCTGTGAGCAAGGTCTTGTCCAGGCCGCTGCGGACCATATCGCTGAGGACCTTGCGGACGAGCGGCAGGATCTGAGCCTGTTTGTCCGGATCCGACCCATTGACAGAAATGCCCCACAAAGGCTGCAAGATGCCATCCTGGAAATCACCGGAAATATCCTTGCCCAGTCCGGCATCGACCAGGGCCTTTTTCAGCGGAGCTGCCGGCGACTGCAAGAGGACATAAGTCAGGACTTTGAAAGCCATGGCTACGGTTGGGTCCAGGGCATCGTCGATGACATAGGTCAGGCTGTGCAGGGTCTTGTGATCCGTCTTTTCTCCCGTCGCAATGCCATAGGGATAGGTCTTGACCTGGCTGCCCGGGCAAGTCTGGCGGCCGATGGCCGAATCGACAGACTGGACATGGAACTGGCTCAGGTATTCCCCATCGATGAAGGCCAGGGTCTGGTCGATATCCATATCGCCGTAGAGGAAGAGGTAACTGTTCGACGGATGATAATATTTGGCGTGGAAGGCAGCAAAGGCTTCCTGTGTCAAGCTGGGGATATCATCGGGATTGCCGCCCGATTCGACGCCATACGTCGTATCCGGGAAGAGGGCATCCATGACGTGCCGTTCCATCTGCGAATCCGGAGAAGAAAAGACGCCTTTCATTTCGTTATAAACGACACCGCGATAAGTCAGCTCACTATCGGCCGAATCGAGATGATAGTGCCAGCCTTCCTGCATGAGGACCTGTTTATCTTTGATCATGTTCGGGAAAAAGACGGCATCCAGATAGACATCCATGAGGTTCTTGAAATCGGCAGCGTTGCGGCTGGCTACGGGATACATGGTCTTGTCCGGGAACGTCATGGCATTGAGGAAGGTGTTGAGCGAACCCTTTACCAGTTCGACGAAGGGTTCCTTGAGGGGGAACTTCCGGGAGCCGCAAAGGGTAGAATGTTCGCAGATATGGGGTACGCCCGTGCTGTCAGACGGCGTCGTCCGGAAAGAAATGGAAAAGACTTTATTGTCGTCATCATTCTGGATATATAACAAGCGGGCACCGGACTGGATGTGGTGCAGCTCATAAGCCTGGCTGTGCAGTTCCGGTACGTAACGGGACCGGTCGACGGCAAAGCCATGGATAGTCTGTTTTTCTTGTAATTTCATAAAAAAATACTCCTTATCGTATATGTAATGTATATGATGGGCTTGCTAAGCCTGCAAAAGCAGCTGGCTCAGAGCCGCTACGGTATCGGCCGTATACTCTGGCTGGAAGGCCTTCCGTTCCGCTTCATTGCCATACCCGTAGGTGACATAGATGACGGGCAGGCCCAGTTCGTGGGCTCCGATGACATCGAAGCAGCGGTCGCCGACCATGACGGCATCGCCTGGCTGCAGCGGGCCCAGGCCATCCAGGATACGGCGCATGACATCGGCTTTCGTATCGGTACCGCCGACGGCAGGCCCGGCAATGGCTTCCACGTAAGGCGCGATGCCGAATTTCTGGCAAATCGCTTCGGCATGGACCTGGGGTTTGGATGTAGCGACAAACGAGCGGATGCCCGCTTCTTTCATGGTCTTCAGCATGGGAACGATGCCGTCGAAAGCCCGGTTCTCGAACTTGCCGATCGTGCTGTAGCGTTCCTGGAAATAGGCATAAGTCCGGCGCGCCTTTTCCGGCGAAAAGCCATAGACTTCTTCAAAAGTCGTCAAGAGCGGCGGCCCGACGACGGTGTGCTGGTCCAGCCGGCCTTCTGTCGATTCGCCCATCTTTTCCAGGGCATAGGCAACGGAATTGATGATGCCGTCTTTAGAATCGGTCAGCGTACCGTCCAGATCGAATAAAACGTATTTATACATAATCTTCTCCTGTTAAAACTATACTTAATGTGTACCCTATCTATTTTAGCTTGCTTTGCCAATATTTGCAATCATTTGGCCGGCACAGAGACCGTGAAAAATTTCCCATTGTTGACCATTTTGGTACACTTATGGTATAATAAATTTACAATTAACAAATAATTATTTTTAACTATATCTGCTCCGCAGACTCTCAGAAAGGAAGTGCTCTCATGAAACACGTCATCCGCCCTTCTTACGATTTATATATTAACGGCCGCTGGGTCCCGTCCAGCGACGGTTCTACTTTTAAAGCCATCAATCCCGCTAACGGTGAAGTCCTGTCAATCTGTGCCGAAGCAACGCAAGACGACGTCAACGCTGCCGTCCGCGCTGCCCAAGCAGCCTTTCCGGCCTGGAAAAACGTATCGCCTCGAAAACGCCAGGACATTCTCTTGAAAATCGCCGACATCATCGAAAAGAATGCCGCCACGCTGGCCCTCATCGAAACCTTGGACAACGGCAAGCCCATAAGGGAAACGAAAAACGTCGACATCCCGGCAGCAGCCGACCATTTCCGCTATTTCGCCGGTGTCCTCCGCAGTGAAGACGGCCGGGCATCCACGCTGGACGACCACACGCTGAGCCTGGTTATCCACGAACCGATTGGCGTCGTCGGCCAGATCATCCCCTGGAACTTCCCCTTCCTCATGGCCGCCTGGAAACTGGCCCCGGCCCTGGCTGCGGGCTGTACGATCATCCTCAAACCGTCGAGCACGACGTCCCTCAGCGTCCTGGAACTGATGCACCTCCTGGAAGGCGTCCTGCCGGACGGAGTCGTCAACGTCATCACCGGTAAAGGCTCCCGGTCGGGCCAGTACATCCTCGACCATCCGGACATCCAGAAACTGGCCTTCACAGGCTCTACGGAAATCGGCCGCGACGTCTATAAGGCAGCTCAGGAAAAACTCATCCCGGCCACCTTGGAATTAGGCGGCAAATCGGCAAACATCTTCTTCGACGACTGCGATTGGGACATGGCCATGGACGGGGCCCAGCTGGGCATCCTCTTCAACCAGGGCCAGGTCTGCTGCGCCGGTTCCCGCATCTTCGTCCAGAAAGGGATCTACGACAAATTCGTCGCTGAACTGGCAGAACGCTTCAACCGCGTCAAAGTCGGCCTGCCCTGGCTGGAAGACACGCAGATGGGCGCCCAGATCGACGGCCGTCAGGTCGAAAAGATCCTCAGCTACATCGAAATCGGCAAACAAGAAGGAGCACGCCTGGCCTGCGGCGGCGAAAAAGTCACGACAGACGGACTGGAAAAGGGCAATTTCATCAAGCCGACGATCTTCGCCGACGTCACCAACGACATGCGCATTGCCCAGGAAGAAATCTTCGGCCCTGTCGTCTGCATCCTGCCCTTTGAAACGGAAGACGAAGTCATCGCCATGGCCAATGACAGCGAATACGGCTTAGGCGGCGCCGTCTGGACGCGCGACATCAACCGGGCCCTGCGCGTAGCCAAAGGTGTCGAAACGGGCCGCATGTGGGTCAATACCTACAACGCCCTGCCGGCCGGCGCACCTTTCGGCGGCTACAAGCTTTCCGGCATCGGCCGCGAAACAGATAAGACGACCATGCGCCATTACATGCAGACCAAGAACATCTTCATCAACCTCTCGGAAAAACCGAGTGGCTTATACGAATAAATCATCGTGAAAGGACACTTCCTCTATGACAGCTAAAAAAATCATTTCTCTCCTCCTCATGCTGCTCCTGGTCTGTACGGCCGTCTACGGCTTCACCTCCGTCGACCGGCCGGGCCAGAGCCAGCCACAGGCCACGACGAGTGCCAGCACTAAGAAATAGTAATTGACAAGAACCTCCTTTCTTCCTATAATAAAGCCATTGCAGAGAAGAAAGGAGGTTTTTCCATGAAAAAGGTACTGTCGAAAAAAGAAAAAGCCCGGCGCCAGACCATCCGCCGGTCGCCGAAGATCAAACAGGCCATCCGCCGCCTCGACCCGTCGCGCATCCTGACGCTGGATCTGGAAACGACGGGCCTCACAGCCGATGCAGAAATCATCCAGCTGTCCATCATGAACGGCTGCGGCAACATCCTCATGAACCGCTATTTCAAACCCCTCTATACGGAACGCTGGGATGAAGCGATGGAAGTCAATCACATCACGCCGGAACAGGTCGCCCAGGAAGACCCGTTCATCCTCTGGGCCGATACGGTCAGCCGCCTTTTCATGGACGCAGACCTCATCGTCGGCTACAGCACCTTCAACGACATCGCCAAGCTCCACGCTTCTGGCGTCGTCCTGCCCGACAAGGACATCTATCTCGACCTGGCCGAAGCCTTTTCCCTCATCCATTATCAGGAAACGAAAACCATTACCTATGAAAAGCTCATGAACTGCGCCGCCCATTACGGCTACCACGGCCGCAACTGGCACGACAGCCTGACCGATACGGACGCGACCCTCTTCTGTTTCCAGCACATGCTCGATGACGACCAGGCCATCTTCAAAAAACGCCGTTACCCGCAGATCAGCGGATAACGGCGTTTCGTCGTCTCAGTCAGACGCCCCGGTCATCGGGGTTCCAGATGAATTTATGGAGCTGGAGCTGCATGTGCCAGTCCGTCAGGCGGTTTTCCTTCATGAACTCGACGATGCGCCGCGGCTCGATCTTGCCGAAGACGGCGCCGACATAGACGGCACACTTCGGGCGGTACAAGCGATAGACACCCAAAGCCTGACGCAGGTCGGCTTCATCGCCGACGACGAACTTCAGGACGTCCTGGGGCCGGAGCTTCTCGAAGTTTTCCGGCAGCATACGGTTGGCCATGTCCGAAGACAGGCTCTTGTAATCGACAGTGAACCAGACGTGATCGTATTTGAAATACGGTTCGATATCCATACTGCCATTGGTCTCGATGTTGACGCTGTGCCCTTTCAGTCCCGCCAGAAGGGCGTGGATATCCTGGCACAGCGGTTCGCCGCCCGTCAAGGTGACGTTGGGATAGGAGACCTGGGCGATGATGTCGGCAATGTCCATATGCTGGCCTTCATTGAAGGCATAGGCCGTATCGCAGTACGAACAGCGCAGGTTGCAGCCGCAGAGGCGGATGAACGTCGCCAGCTGGCCGGCTTTCTTCCCTTCCCCGTCGATGCTGTCGAAAATCTCGTTGACACAGAGGCTATAATTCATAAGTGGCCACGTTCCCTTCACTTTCCTGGACCGTTACTTTGACACAATGGGGCACGGTGTCGCAAATCCATTTGGCGATATTTTCTGCCGTCGGATTGAAGTCGAAGACATCGTTCAGGTTCTGATGGTCCATCTTGGCGTGGACCATTTCCTTGATTTTCTTGAAATCGACGACCATGCCGTTGCGGTCCAGTGCTTCGGCCTGGCAGGTCACATAGATGATCCAGTTATGCCCATGGAGATGCTCGCACTTGCTTTCATAGTCGAGGACCAGGTGGTGGGCAGCGGACACTTCCATCCGCTTGGTTACAGTATACAAAAGGCGTTCCTCCCTTATCGCTCGGGCCAGCTATAAGCCAAGCTGGTAGATGCGGTTGGCATTGTTGAAGAAGACGTCATCCCAATACGTTTCGGGAATGAAATCTTTGACAAAGGTAATATAATCGGCGAAATTGGCCAGGGGCCAGTCGGTCCCGAACATGACCCGGTCGTAAGAACCTAGATAGTTCAGCCAGTCCCGGAGCATGGAGATATACCCCTGTTTGTCCCGCAGGAAGGTGACCATGTCGGGAATCTTGCCTTCCAAAAGGCCTGACAAATCGACGGCGACGTTGTGGTTCTTTTCCAGGACGGCAATGGCATCCTGCAGGAAAGGATTGCCGATGTGGCACATGACGAACTGGACGTCGGGATATTTGACGGCCGCTTCATCGAGGGTCATGGGATGGCTGTACTTCAAGAGGGCATTGGCCGTCGCCGTCAGGCCCGTGTGGATGGCGACGGGCTTATTGTACTTCCGGGCCAATTCGTAGATCGGGTCGTAGAGTTCATCATAGACGTAGACGTGGTTATAGCCCGGATAGAGCTTGATGCCGCAGCACTGCTTGCGCTTGAGGTTCTCTTCGACCTGTTCCACCATGAGGTCCATATTGTCATAAAAAACGTTGCTGTCCAGGCCGATGCAGTAACTCATGTAATCGGGATAGTGATGGCCGGCCGGGTCCAGGGTCTTGTTGCCCATGACGACGCCGTGGACGATATTGTTATCTTGAAAGGCCTTGTGCAGACATTCTTCAGTATTGGTATAACCGGCAGCAATAGCAATCTGATTGAAGCCGATATAGTCACAGAAATGGAAATGACTGTCAATGACCCGCAATTCCTTAGCTTTCATAAGCACCTCTATTCCTGGATAGCCGTTTCCAGGGCAATGTGAATCATATCATCGAAAGACGTCTGCCGTTCTTCCGGCGTGCAGGCTTCTCCCGTCAGCAAGTGGTCGCTGACCGTAAATAATCCCAGGGCCTGGGCGCCGTATTTGGCAGCCAGCGTGTACAGACCGGCCGTTTCCATTTCGACGGCCATGATGCCATACTGGGTCAGTTTATCGTTGTCGATTTCGTCATCGTAGAAGCGGTCCACCGAGACGATGTTGCCGACCCGGGCCGGGATACCCTGCTTGACCGACTGTTCATAAGCCTGGCGCAGGAGGGTGAAATCAGCCAGCGGCGCATAGTTGATGGAACCGCCGAAAATGTTGCGGATGATCGACGAATCCGTCGTCGCCCCCTGGGCGATGATGACGTCGCGGAGCCTGATATCTTTCCGCATGGCCCCGCAAGTACCGACGCGGATGAGTTTCTTCACGCCGTAATCGCGCATGAGTTCCGTCGCATAAATGGAAATCGACGGGATTCCCATGCCCGTCCCCTGGACCGACAGGCGGACACCCTTATAAGTCCCCGTATAGCCGAGGATGTTGCGGATATCCGTATAGCAGACGGCGTCGTCCAAAAAAGTTTCAGCAATATATTTAGCCCGCAAGGGATCGCCAGGAAGCAAGATGCGGTCGGCGATTTCACCGTCACGAGCAGCAATATGAAGACTCATGATAATTTCCTCCTTAAAATAGCATATATGTATTATACCACATGGTTTGAAAATGGCTATCTCTATGCTACAATGTATAGTAGGTATCAAAAGGAGCGGTCATCATGAATGAAAATCCCTTATCTCACATCTTGGAATATAATCTGGACCTGGGCAAAACCAAGCCCGACACGGTCCATCGCGATGAAAAGTATTGTCCGTTTTGCGACGTAGCCCATCTGAAGAATGTCATGGAAAAGCGGGGTCCTATGATCTGGCTGGAAAACGCCTATCCCGTCCTCAAGGATTCGTGGCAGACGCTGATCATCGAAAGCGATGACTGCGATGGCGAATTTTCATCGTATACGCCGGAATACGCCCTGAAGCTCATCCAGTTCGGCCTGGAAAAATGGCAGCAAGTCAAAGACATGGGGAAATTCCGGTCCGTCGTCTTCTACCGCAACCACGGCTACATGTCCGGCGGCACGATCCATCATCCCCATTCGCAGATCGTCGGCTTCAAGGACTACGACTATCACCAGGATATCAAGCCCTTCCATTTCGTCGGACCTGCCATCGTCGAGGAAGACGGCCTGACGGTCAACTTGTCCCAGCGCCCCATCATCGGTTTCTACGAAGTGAACCTCATCCTCAAGGACCGGGAAAAGCTGGGGAAATTCGTCCGCTATATGCAGCGGACGGCAGATTATTTCATGCACTCCTTTGTCAGCTTCAACGACAGTTATAATATCTTCTTCTATGACTTCCCGGCTGACGATGCCTTGTATGTCAAAATTATCCCGCGCTTCCTGACCAACCCCCTCTACGTAGGCTATATGATTCCCCAAATCGCGAACGGAGGCCATTCAGCGCGCTTCATTCATGCTTTGCAGCAGCGCTTGCATGAACTATAAGAAAGGACGGTTATTACAACTCTATGCGTTTATTTGCAATCGGTGATCTACATTTATCAGGCAATCCCCCTAAAAAGCCGATGGAAGTCTTCGGCAGCCGATGGAAGAACCATTGGCAGCGCATCGCCGCCGACTGGAAGAGCCGTGTCAGTGACGATGACGTCGTCCTCATCGCCGGCGATACGTCTTGGGCCATGCACCTGAAGGATGCCCAGGAAGACCTGGATCAGATTCGGGCCCTGCCGGGCAGGAAAATCATGATCCGCGGCAACCATGACTACTGGTGGGAAAGTGCCGGTAAGCTGAACCGCATGGACGCCGAAAATAAGATACAGTACCTCTACGGCTCGACAGCTGTCCTGGGCGACAAGGAAATCGCCATCTGCGGCACTCATGGCTGGGTCTGCCCCGGCGATATCCATTACCAGGAAGACCGGGACGCCAAGCCGTACCGGCGGGAACTCCTGCGCGTCGAACGGACCCTGCAGGAAGCGGAAGCTTTACAGTGCCAGCATACGATTCTCCTGCTCCACTACCCGCCGGTCTGCGACCTGACCAAGCCCAGCGGCTTTACGGACCTTTTAGAAAAATACCACGTCCCGCTCTGCGTCTTCGGCCATCTCCACGGCATGCAGCCCGGGACCATGTTCCCGCGCCGTTATAACGGGACACTGCTCCAGCTCGTCTCGGCCGATTACCGGGACTGCAAGCTCTTAGAAATCAAATTCGACGGACAGGAGGCCCTGCGATGAGCCAGATAGCCAAAAAACACCTCTTAGCCGGCATCATCTTCGGCGATGCCGAAACGGGTGAATACATCTATCTCCCTGGCGGTGAAGTCGGTACAGACCATCCGCTCTGCGTCTTTGAACACGACGGACAGAAAGAAGACGTCGATCTCGACCAGGCCGGCTACCTCGTCGACCACCTGACCTTGAAAAAATGCAGCCACCCCACCCTGGGAAAACGGTCGTTTTAGCAGTAAAAAGGGATTGTCGCACGAAGGCTTTTGCCGTCATGCACAATCCCTTTTTTCACGTGGTTTGCCGTGGTTCGTGATTTGTTTGCCGTGAAGGTTTAAATTTTTTAACAATCTGCTGTATGAAAATATCATTTTTCTTGCAGCTGTGAGAATTTTCGGCAAACGAACCACAAAAGGGGCTTGTCGCTTAATGCGACAGCCCCTTTTCGTTTGTTGATGAACGACGAACGGCCTACGATGAACGACGAACGACGAACTAGCTCTTCTTAAGGGTAAACCAGAAGGTGACGCCATCCGTTTCGTTGCGGACGCCGTATTGTTCGCCGTGGAGTTTCACTAAAGCAGCAACCGTTCCCAATCCCAGGCCGTGGCCGCCGAAGACGCGTTTCGGGCTGCGGGCCCGCGACGAGTCGATCTTATAGAAAGGCTCCCAGATGCGCTGCTGATATTCTTCAGCAATGTGGCTGCCTTCATTGTAGACGGAGATGCGATACCGCGTCCCCAAGTCATCGGCAAAGACGCGGATATGTCCGCCGGACCTCGTATAATCAATGGCGTTGCTCAAGAAATTGGTCACAATCGTATCGATCCGTTCCGGGTCGCCATAGACGTTCATCTCAGCTGGCAGCTCCCAATCGGCAGTGATGCCCTTATCGGCAATGGCTTTGGCAAAACGAGCCTTGCTTTCTTCGGCCAGGGCCGTGAAGTCGAAGACGGTCTGCTCCAGTTTGAAGGAGCCCGTTTCCAGACGCGACAAGTTGAGCAGGTCCTTGACCAGTTTATCCATCTTCTGGGTTTCACTGCGGATGACGGCACAGTAGCGCTGTTGTGTCGCCTTGTCGATGTCCAGGGTGTCCAGCCCTTCGGCGTAGCCCTGGATGATAGCCAGAGGCGTCTTCAACTCATGGGAGACAGCGGACAAGAAGGATTTGCGCATATGTTCCACTTCCTTGGCCTTATCGAGCTGTTTCTGCAGTTCCGTATTGGACTGCTGCAGCGCCGTCAGTGCGACATCGAGCTGATGGGCCAAGGTATTGATGCTGTCGCCGAGTTCACCAATTTCATCGTTGAAATGCCCCTGCCAGCGCTTGGAAAAATCGAGATGGGCCATGGCCACGGCCAGATTCTTCAGTTCCAGCAGGGGCCGGGTCATGCGCTTCGTCAGGAAAAGCGTACCGATAAGGGCCAGGACCAGCCAGAGGAGGCCGCAGACGATGATGAACCGCTGGACGATATAGATATTCTCCCGCATGGGCGCGACGGACTGGCTGATGATGACATAGGTGCCATCCTGGATGCGGTCGATGAGGTTGAAATGCTCAAAATCGGGCATATCCTTATACAGCTCAACCTTGCCCAGCATGTCCTCATCAGGTACCTTGCCATTGAGCAAATCCAGGAGCTCTTCTACATGCAGGGGCATCTTGAAATTGTTCTTCACCTGAGCCGCCTCATCTTCTTTCCCCGTGACGACGACATCATGGCTGGTGAGCGGCGGTTTATCCGGCGGAATAAAGACCCGCCGCCCCGGCCGGGATGAATAGACGAGCCGGCCATGGTCGACGATGAGCACATCCAAAGCATAATGCTGGCTCAAATCATCGAGCTGGCTCTCGTCTGGCTTGCCTTCTTCCCGGTAGATGGTGCTGATTTTCTGGCTGGCTTCACTCATGGCTTCTTTCTTCATGAAATAATAGTAACGGTCAAAGCCGAAGCCAACGGCTGCCATGAGAGTGATGATGAAGAAAATCGTAAAAAAGCCGACATAGAGTCCAGCCTTAAACTTTAACGACCAGCGCGCTTTGCTCATTTTCCATCATAGCGGTAACCGTAGCCGCGGACCGTGCGGATATAGCGGCCTTTATCGCCCAATTTGATGCGCAGGCGGTTGATGTGCGTATCGACAGTCCGCAAATCACCATAATAATCGTAATTCCAGACCTGATTGAGGATCTGACGGCGGCTCAAGGCCTTGCCGGTATTGCTCATGAGATAATTGAGGAGCTTGTATTCCGTCGGACTGAGGTCGACGTTCTTGCCGTCGATGACGACCTGGCGGGCATCGCGGTCGATGGCGACGCCATCGTCGGCTTCATGCGTTTCCTGTTCATTCTGGGAACGGCGCAGGAGGGCTTTGATCTTGGCGACCAGGATTTTCGGGCTGAACGGCTTGGTGATGTATTCATCGGCACCGAGGTCATAGGCAAAGAGCTGGTCGATTTCTTCGCCCTTGGCCGTCAGCATCATGATGGGCACTGTCGATTCACGGCGGATTTCACGGCATACGGTCCAGCCGTCGTACCCCGGCATCATGACGTCCAGGAGGATGAGGTCCGGGTGTTCTTTATCATAAATATCCAAGGCTTCTTTGCCGTCCGACGCTTCCAGGATTTCGTAGCCTTCGGGCTTCAAGAAATCGATGACTAATTGACGCATGAGCTGTTCATCATCTGCAATGAGTATTTTTTCCATAGTTAGTTGTCCTTCTTTCTGATAGAGTCTGTATCCGGCAGCTGGTCCAGCCAGTCACCGATGGACCGGCCGCAAAGGATGAGGTCCGGTGCCAGGTCCCGCAAGGGTACCAGGACGAAAGCCCGCCGGGTCAGATAGGGATGGGGCAAAGTCAGGGTTTCCGTCCGGCACGTTTCGTCCGGGCTGTAGACGAGGTCGATATCAATAGTCCGGGCGCCCCACCTTTCGTGGCGCACGCGTCCTAACCGCCGTTCGATATCCAGACAGGCGTCAAGCAGTTCCTGTCCGGACAGTTCCGTTTCGACAGCCACGGCCCCGTTGATAAAGGCAGGCTGGTCGGTCTTTCCCCAGGGCGGTGTTTCATAGAACGGGGAAACGGCCGTCACCATTACCCCTGGCGTATCGGCCAGGAGACGGACGGCCTGGCGCAGCGTCGCCATCCGGTCGCCCAGATTGGCGCCGATACTGAGATAGAATCTAGCCATGGCGCCGCCTTTCCAGGACGATGGCCGCATCATCAAAGGGTCCGCCGATGGGGGCCTGCGGCTTATGGACGGTCACGGTCAGGGCCTGGACCGGTGGGAACTCGGCCAGGATGCGGTCGGCAATGACCTGTCCCACCCGTTCGATCAAGTCGAAGGACGGCCCTTCGGCGACTTCCTTGACGACGCCATAGACGGCACTGTAATCGACAGTCTGCGTCAGGTCATCGGTCTGGCCGGCCCGTCCCAAGTCCGTTTCCAGCGTCAAATCGATGTGAAAAGGCTGGCCCTGGCGCTTTTCTTCGGGCAGACAGCCATGATACCCATAAAAATGAAGTCCTGTCAAGACGATTTTATCCATCTTTTTCCTCCTCCATGAGCAGTTTCCAAGCCTGATCATAGGCGGCTGTCCCCTCTTTCAGACAGCCCGATGACGCCGTCGTTACGATATTTGAATCGATAGCCATGCGGTCGCGCATGGTCAGGCATAAATGAGTCGCTTTGACGATGATCAGGACGCCTTCCGGATCGAGGCCGCGGCAAATGGACTGGCACAGGTCATCGGTCATCCGTTCCTGGAGCTGCGGCCGCCGGGCCAGGATGTCGACGGCGCGGACAAAATGGCCGAAGCCGGCGATAGTCCCGTTTTTCGGATAATAGGCCACATGGACGGAGCCGAAAAACGGCAGCAAATGGTGTTCGCACATCGAATGGAAGCGGATGTTGCGAACGACGACCAAGCCATCGCTCTGGGTCGCAATGGGAGCCTGCCACTCGTCATCGGGATTTTCCCTGAGCCCCGAAAAAAATTCCCCAAAAGCCTGAGCGACGCGGTGCGGCGTCTTTTCCATGCCCAAAGCCTGGAGATCCAGTCCCAGGGCCTCTAAAAACTGCCGCATCGCAGCGACGGCTTTTTCATTTTCTTCCAACGTAACCAGGTCCTCCTTTATTTACAAAATGAAGTAATACGCAGCGATAAAGATAAGGCCGCCGATAATGATGAAAAAAGGACTGGCATACTGCTGCCAGACACTTTGCACGTGATCGAGATAGATTTCCTGTGGATCCGCCGGATTATAACGAAGGTCCAGTTCATCGCCGGCCGTATAATCCCATTCGGCATCGCCAAAGGCATACCGGGCCTGATAAGTCTTGCCGTCTTGCGTCTGAAAACGGACGACGGGGTAATAAAGAGTTCCGCTCTTCATCTTCTTTTCTTCAAATCCGAGGAGCGTCCCTACAGCCGCTACCTTACAGCGCCGCGTCATGCTGCGGAACTTCCAGCCGTGATAGGCCCCGACGGCAATGAACAACACGCCGAGGATAGCCGGGAGATAATAAAATATTTGCAAGAACATACATACCTTCCTTTCTATTCAGGCCGATGCCCGAGGAAACGGCTGATTTCCATTCCCAGGACCGCCCCGATGATGCCGGTCACGATCTGGGGCCAGCTCATAGCAAACAACAGCATATGGCGCACAGCCGGCGGAAACGCAATACAGGCGAACAGCAGGTAGAACGAGCCATAGAGGATGGCCGCCTTCCCCAAGGCACCGCCGCAAAAAGCCGGCAGACCGTACCGCTGCCAGCGCCAGGCCGTCCAGACGTAGAAACAGTTGCCCAGCCCTACGGGAAAGACAAAGGGAAAGAAGGGCAGCATCCCTTCCAGCCAGGCAAAGACCGGCGTACACCCGGCCACGACCAGGCCGGCACGGCGGCCGATGAGGAGGACCGCCACGAGGAGACAGGCATTGACCAGGGACCCGACGACGAACATGCTGACCTGCGGCGGTATGGGAATGACCAGGCGGAGTCCCTGCAGGATCAAGGTCACTGCCAGGATGAATCCCGTGCGGGTCACTTTTTTTATATCTTCTGTCATAAAGCCTCCCTGTCCAAGCTGAAAAAATTTGTTATAATAGGATATGTCATTATCCTAATTATCTTTATTGTATCTTTCGAGGTGTCAGATGTCAAAACGATTCATTCATTCTATCAACTATATGCGCGGCCTTTGTATGCTCGGCGTCATCGCCATCCATGTCGGCTCCGTCGCTATTGTCAACCCGTCTCCCAATCTGGGGCTAGTGGCCATCCTGGAAATCCTGTCCCGTTTTTCCGTGCCGACCTTTTTCTTCCTGTCGGCTTTCGGCATGTTCTACAGCCAGCCCCTGGACCAGCCCTTCGTCTATAAAGACTACCTGCGGCGCCGCCTGCGGACGGTCTTCGTCCCCTACCTGGCCTGGTCCCTGTTTTACATGGTCTACGTATCGGTCATCAGCCACAACTTCAGTGTCTTCCAGCCTTACGCCTTTTTCCGCACCTTGTGGTACGGCCTGGCCATGTATCATATTTACTTCCTGGTCATCCTCTTGTGGTTCTACTTCCTCATGCCCCTGTGGCGGCCGCTCCTGCGCTTCATGGATAAAGCACCGTGGCTGTCGTTTATTCTTCTCTTCTTCGCCAACATGGCCTTCAACTTCTATTCCAGTTATATCTGGACGGTCCATTCCAACAATCCCCTCATCCAGGACGCTTTCAACTTCCGTTTGAACTACATCGTCCTGCACTACTTGTTCATCTTCATGTTCGGCGCCTTCACGGCAGAACACTTCGGCACCGTCACGGACTGGCTGAAAAAACACGGCACCCTGGTCAACGTCTTCCAGGCGGCGACGACGCTGGGCATGCTGGCCGCGTACTACGGCGTCATGCACTACCTGGGCTATGACCCCTTATCGGCAGTCTTCACCATCCATCAGCTCAGCCCCATCGGCATGGCTTATACTTTATCGACCATGCTCTTCCTCCTCTACTGGTGGGAATGTCGGCCTGTACCGCAGTGGGTACACAAAGTCTTCTCCCTCCTGGGCGACTACTCGTACCCCATCTACCTGGTCCATCCGGTCTTCCTCAGCGCCTGCACGGGCCTGGCGGCTCACCTGCATATTTACCTGCGGGCCGTCCACATCATCGCCATCTACGTCATCGTCACAGCCTGTGCCGCCGCCTACTCATGGGTCGTCGTCGAACACAAACTGCCAAAATGGCTCAGCATCTGCGTTAAAGGCAAGTGATGTCGTATAAAAAGAGGCTGTCTCTCGAAGGCAGCCTCTTTTTGAGTTTGAAGTAGTAAGTTTGATGTTTGATGTGGATAGCGTTAAATTTAAAATCATTACTTCAAACATCAAACCTCAAACATCACACCCTTTATTTTTCGTTCTTTTCCTTTACTTTGGCCAATACGTCATTCGCCATGCGGGCTCTGGCCTTGATGACGGCATTGCCGTCTTTGATGGATTCCGGATAGAAGCTGCTCTTATACTTATGCTTCTTCGTCTTGGTAATCATCTTTTTCAGCTGGATCGTCTGGTCATCGATGTTATACACATAGGTGCAGTAGTCTGTCGTTTCGCCGGATTGTTCCACCGTATCGAAGGACAGGATCTGGCGGCCCATATCGTAATAGAGCTTGGCCGAGTTCATGTCGATGGACGTATACTGGTTATATTGCCACATATTATCCGCTGCGAAGACCGATGCCGACAAGACCAGGGAAAAGCCCAGGGCCAAAAGCATTTTTTTCAATTTCACAGGTAACACCCCTTACTTCTGTTGTTTTTAGATTATTATATCATGAAACAGCCGTAAAAGGTAATAGATTTAGCGATTATCTACTTTTTCAGGATATAAATCGTGCTGGGACAGGCGCTGCCAGGCCACGTCAGCCCAGGGCGTACCGGGCCGGCCGTAATTGCAGTACGGGTCGATGCTGATACCGCCGCGGGGCAGGAATTTCCCCCACACTTCGATGTATTTCGGGTCCATGACCCGGATGAGGTCGTCCATGATGATATTGACGCAGTCTTCATGGAAATCGCCGTGATTGCGGAAACTGAACAGGTAGAGCTTCAGCGACTTGCTTTCTACCATGCGTTCCCCTGGGACGTAAGAAATATAAATCGTCGCATAGTCCGGCTGGCCCGTCATGGGGCAGAGACTGGTGAACTCGGGACAATTGAACTTGACGAAATAGTCCCGGTCGGGATGCTTATTGACAAATGTTTCCAATAAAGACGGATCGTAGTCCTGGGCATACACCGTATGCTGATTGCCCAGCTTGGTCACGCCCTGCAGTTCTTCTTTACTTCGGCTCATAGATCAAAACTCCTTTTTCAAAATATAGCGATGGCTCAGGGCCTGGATGAGCAGGACCCCGCAGATAGCCGGCGGCAGCTGACCGACAGCCAGGCTGCTGACCAGGACGGCATAAGGCAGGTTGAGCAGATACGACAGCCAGGCGCTGACGCAGAGGGTCGGCACCCACCAGATGGGCAGGGCAGCCAGCCAGGGATTATAATGACGCTGACGGACCTGGACGATGAGCCATGTCGTGACGATGCCGACAAAGCAGCCACCGATCATGTCGATGAAGCCCAAGCCGCCAAAGAGAAAGTTAGCGATGAAGTTCGCAAGCCCCAAGGGTACGACCAGGAAAGGATATACAAAGGCCAATGCATAGAGCGACGTGGCGATGCGGATCTGATACGGGCCAAACGAAATGCCCTGGGTGACGTACAAGATGACGATGTACAATGCCATGACCATAGCAGCGACGGTCATGCGTTTCGTGTTCGCTAAGAAATTATACATAGGCGTTCCTCCTTTCAACTGAGAGCAAAAAAAAAGACGGGGTTGCCGAAACAATCCCGTCTGCATTGCAAGATACCTTTTGTAATGCTTCCTAGTTTTGTTTACCGACAGGATGGATTGCGAACTGTCGTATGCTGTTTTGAGGCCTACCAGATGACGTGGCCTAAGACGTGGTCGATGGGGACCGGGCCGATGAAGCGGCTGTCACTGCTGTGGTTGCGATTGTCGCCCATGCAGAAGACATAGCCTTCGGGAATCTTGATTTCCCCTTTACGGCTGTATTCCATCGGTTCATTGATGTACGGTTCATCTAACGGCTCGCCGTTGCGCCATACCTTGCCGTCATGGAAAGCCAAGGTATCGCCTGGACGGCCGATGACCCGTTTGACCCAGATATTCTTGGTCTGCAAATCATGATTGAAGAAGGCCATGTAATTGTTCATCGGTTCGGCAACGTCATCTTTCCACGTACGCGGATACTGGACGCGGCTGTCGATGATGACAATATCCCCATAATTCGGGACTTCCCCCAAGACGTGGTTCCACTTGGATACGATGAGGTATTCCCCATTGTGCAGGGTCGGCATCATCGATTCACCAGAAACGCGGGTCGGCTGGAAGAAGAAGATATGGATGACCATGGCAATGGCCAACGCGATGATAATGGAATAAATCCATTCGTAAACTTCATGTAGAAACGTATTCACGCTGCAACCTCCTCACTTGCGTACTCGTATATTGTAGCAAACCAGGGGTATAAAAGCAAGAGTCAGGGAAGGTCGCTTTCGCCGATGATTTCAAGGCCTTCTGCACGTAATAAAGCCGCTGTCACGCCGTCGCCAGCCGTCAGGGTCCGGGAAAAAGTACCGTCGTAAATCTGTCCATGTCCACAAGACGGACTTTTCTCCTTCAAGATGGCTTTCGTACAGTGGAACAGCCGGGCCCAATACAGAGCCGCTTCGGCGCCACGCTGGTACTGGGCCGTCACATCGCTGCCATTCGCGGTGACGACACGACTGCCCTGACGTTCAGCCGCTGGCCGCGGCGTCGCCAGGCCACCAGCCTGTTCCGGACAGACCGGGATCAAATGGATATCATCCCGTCCGAGCAAATCCTGTACCTGCGGATAAACCTTTGTCTGACCATCATAGCGGCAATACTGGCCGAGCAGGCAGGCGCTGATTAGAATGTTCATAATTTCACCTTAGTCAAAGAGAGTCATTGATATTTTTATAAACATGAGTGTCTTTGAAACACTTTATCTAATGATAGCTTTTGCTACCTTAGTCGTGCTGGTTATTTCGGTACGTAAATAAGTAAGTACGATATCTGAAAAAAACCGTATACCAATGCGGTACACGGCCTTCTTCAACATCTTAACCTAGAGGAGAGCCGATGTGCAGCCATCGGACTATCTCTGTTTTTAGTATAACGTGAAATCCTAAAAAAGGCAAGCACATCGCTCCCTTAAATATGTTGAAAAACAAGCTATACCATATTATAATACAGGTTGCAACACGAATTTCAACTCATCCATTTATCGTCAAAGGAGTGTTCACACCATGGAACAAAAGAAGACGCGCAACACCGCCGACTTTCTTGTCGAATGTCTGGAAGAAGAAGGCGTCCATTATATCTTCGGCATCCCCGGCGAAGAAAACCTCGCCGTCATGGATGCCCTGGAACATTCGAAGATTGAATTTATCACCGTCCGCCACGAACAGGGCGCCGCTTTCATGGCCGACGTCTACGGCCGTCTGACCGGCAAAGCCGGCGTCTGCATGGCTACCCTCGGGCCTGGTGCTACCAACCTGATTACTGGCGTCGCCGATGCCGACTGCGACGGGGCCCCGCTGGTCGCCATTTCCGGCCAGGTCGGTACCGATAAAATGCACATCACCGCCCATCAGTACCTCGACCTGCGGGCCATGTTCGAACCGATTACCCGCCGCGCCTACACCGTCGTCCGTCCGGACACGATGGCAGAAATCACCCGCCTGGCCTTCAAATATGCCGAACGGGAAAAACCAGGTGCTACCTTCATCGACCTGCCGGTCAACATCAGCAAGATGCCCGTCGCCGACGATGAAAAACCGTTACAGCATAAGACGATCCTGCCGGAAACGGCCTTGGAATCGCAAATCGAAGCAGCTGCTGCCATGATTTCCTATGCCAAGAATCCGGTCATCCTGGCCGGCAGCGGCGTCATCCGCAGCAAAGCGGCCAAGCAGCTCACGGCTTTCGCAGAAAAATTGAAGCTCCCCGTCATCAATACCATGATGGCCAAAGGCGCCATCCCCTTTGACAATAAATATTCCATGTGGACCGTCGGCATCCCCATGGACGACTATCAGACCAAGATGCTGGAAAAAGCCAGCCTGGTCATCGCCGTCGGCTATGACATCATCGAATATGCCCCGGCCAAATGGCATTTGACCAATGCCGACATCATCCACATCGACACCATGCCGGCCGATATCAACAAGAACTACCAGCCGGAAGTCGAAGTCGTCGGCAATATCCCCAACTCGTTGGAACGCATCATGGCCAAAGCCGCCCGCCTGGCTGAACCGAAACAGTTCCTCGATCTCCGTCAGAAAATGGTCGACGAACACGAAAGCTACGCTCACGACATGTCCTTCCCGGTCAAACCGCAGAAAGCCCTCATCGACTGCCGCCGCATCATGGGAAAAGACGATATCGTCATTTCCGACGTCGGTGCCAATAAAGTCTGGATTGCCCGTCATTACAACTGCTACGAACCGAACACCTGCCTCATCTCCAACGGCTTCGCCACCATGGGCATTGCCGTCCCCGGTGCCATTTCGGCCAAACTCGTCCATCCAGATAAGAAAATCCTGGCTATCACCGGCGACGCCGGTTTCCTGATGAACGTTCAGGAATTTGAAACGGCTTACCGCCTGGGCACGAACTTCGTTACCCTCATCTTCAACGACTGCAGCTATGGCCTGATCAAATGGAAACAGGATATGCAGTATGGCCATCACCAGTACGTCGACTTCACCAACCCGGATTTCGTAAAAATGGCCGAAAGCTTCCACGCCATCGGCTACCGCATCGAAAAGACCGAAGACCTCCTGCCGACACTGAAAAAAGCCTTCCAGCAGGATAAACCCGTCATCATCGACTGCCCCGTCGACTACTCAGAAAACATGAAGCTCACAGAACATCTGGAAGAATTGATGAAAACGTTGTAAAAAAAAGTCCTGTCGCATAGCGACAGGACTTTTTTAGTGGTTAGTGGCTAGTGGCTAGCAGTTCGTAGGGGCCGTCCCAAAGGGCGGCCCGTCTGGATATTTGACGCCAAACTACAAACTATTTCTTCGGCATTTTTTCTGCGTTTTTCAGCATATCCGTGACGGCGCTGATGATGTCGTCATCGCCTTCTTTGGCGATGTTGCCGAGGATAGCGGCGACTTCCATCGTATCGCCATGCTGCCAGGCCAGGCAGTGAATGGTTTCCGTAAAGGGATTTCCATTGATGACCAGCGATTTGGCAATGGTCCATTCATAAAAGAGATGACCATTGGTCTTCTTCGCCGTCACCGGCGAGACGACGCGGAAGCCCTGCGGCAGGCGCCCCGGCATATTCTGATTCAGCCGGTTCATGAGTGTCCGCATATCCGGCCGGCTGCCGATATCGCGGAGGTAGGAATTTTCCCGGTTCTCCCCATATACAGCGGCTTTGACATCCCAAATCGTCGCCGTATAGTGCAGCAAATAGGCGTACTGGAAATCGGCATCATCTTTCTTGACGACCTGATACGTTTCCGGCTGAATCGGGAAGATTTTTTCAAACAATGCAATGACGTCATTCCCTTCATCCGCTGCCGTCAGCATGGGCTGCCGTCCGGACTGCATGTAGATATCATCGGGCACTGTGATGATGCCCCAGTTGGGGAACTTAGTCATCGTCCCTTTATCCTTGGCCAGCGATGCCGTCCCAATCGACAGGACAGCCGCTGCCATCAGCAAAATAGCTTTGATTCTCATAATTTCACTCCTCGTTTTTCTCAAACAGTAACATGTTCATTGTATCCCATGACGCTTTTTCTGTCAAAAAAGAGGAAAGTATGATATGATATAGTTATGTAAATCGCCTCAATCTATACGATTCAGGCATATTCCCATTTACTTAGGAGGTTATACCACTATGGAATTCAACATCAAAGCGAACTCGACAGCAGAAGTTTCCGAAAAATGCACAGAAAACAACACGGCCATTAAATTAGGCAGCGGCAAATCCCCGGTCTATGCCACACCGGCCCTGGTAGCCCTCATGGAAAACGCAGCCATCAACGCCTGCGATCCTCAGCTCCCGGAAGGCTATAACACCGTCGGCATTGCCATGAACGTCAAACACGTCGCAGCTACTCCGATTGGCCTGACCGTCACCGCCAAAGCTACCTTGGTCGAACAGGACCGTAAAAAACTCACCTTCAAAATCGAAGCTCACGACGAAGCCGGCCTCGTAGGCGAAGCTACCCACGACCGCTTCATCATCGAATCGGCACCGTTCCTGGCCAAAGCCGAAGCAAAAAAAGCTGCAGCTAAATAATATCTCGCAGCTCATATAAAAAGGGGTTGTCGCACATGCGACAGCCCCTTTTTTAGTTTACAGTGATGACTCTCCAATGGTCCCTAGCTGGCTTGCTGTTCAAAGATGTCCTGAGCCAGGCCCATGGGTTCATCGCGGAAGATTCGTTCGTCCATGGTCTTCAGATCTTCGGCAATGTGCGGCACGAATTCCATCTGGTCGAGGATATCCTTTTGCAGATCCACGCCCGGTGCGATTTCCGTGAGGACCAGGCCTTTGTCGGTGAGGACGAAGACGCAGCGTTCGGTAATGAACATGACCTGCTGATTATGTTTGTGAGCATAGTCAGCACTGAAAGTAATCTGGCCGACCTTATCGATGAATTTCTGGACAGCCCCTTCATGGGTGATGACCAGTTTGCCGTCGCGGATTTCTTCGCGCAGGCCTTTAGCCGTGAAGGTACCGCAGAAGACGACTTTATGCGTGTTCTGGGTGATGTTGATGAAACCGCCACAGCCGGCGATGCGGTCTTTGAACTTACTGACATTGACATCGCCTTTGGCGTTACATTCAGCCATGCCCAGGAAAGCCATGTCCAGCCCGCCGCCATCGTAAAAGTCGAACTGATACGGATGGTCGACGATTGCATCGGCGTTGGCCGATCCGCCAAAGTCAGCGCCGCTGGCCGGTACACCGCCAATCGGTCCGGCTTCGACAGTCAGTGTCAGCTGATCGCCGATACCTTCTTCATTGGCTACACTGGAGACGCCTTCCGGAATCCCGATGCCCAAGTTGACGACGGCGTTGGGTACGAGTTCCATCGCAGCCCGGCGGGCAATGACCTTACGGGCGTTGAGTGCCATCGGCGGAATCTGGGACAGAGGCATACGCATTTCACCGGTATAGGCCGGGTTCTGGACCTGACGGACCTTGGACAAGACGATGTAGTCGACGTCGATGCCCGGCAGGACGACGTGTTTCGGCGGAATCGTCCGGTTTTCGGCCAACGTTTCGACCTGGACGATGACCATGCCGCCGCTGGCTTTGGCTGCCAGGGCCATGGGCAGGAGCTCCATGCGGACTTCTTCGTTATCCGTCGATACGTTACCGTTCAAGTCGGCACAGGTCCCGTGGACGATAGCGACGTCAATGGGGAACGGTTTGTACCACAAGTATTCTTCACCATCCAATTCCTTCACTTCTACCAGGTCTTCCTTGGTGATGCTGTTCAATTTACCGCCTTCAATGCGGGGGTCGACGAACGTATTGAGGCCGACGCGGGTGAAGAGGCCCGGCTTGCGGCCGGCAATGCTGCGGAACCACTGAGCCATCGTACCCTGCGGCAGGTTATAGCCTTCGACCTTGTTGTCCATGACCAGTTTACCCAGTTTGGGGGCCAGGTTATAATGACCGGCAATGACCCGTTTCAGCATGCCTTCATGGGCGAAATGGCTGGCACCTTTGCTCACACCGTCACCGATGCCGGCTGTATGGACCAGTGTCAGCTGCTGCGGATATCCGGTCTTGGTAAAGCGGTCTTCCAGGGCCTGCAATACTTCTTCCGGTAATGCACACTGTGCAAAACCACAAACGGCGATAGTCGAACGATTCTTAATAAGCGATGCTGCATTTTCTGCTGTAATCAGTTTTGCCATGATGACTCCCTCCTTATAGATTGCCTTGCTTATCTTCGATGAGCTCTTTTTCTTCTCATCTTCTGACTTTAGTATAGCCCTGTTTTCCCTTGAAAAATACGCACAAAGCCGTGACAAAAGATGAAAAAGTTGCCCGAAAGATGACAAACGTGACAAGGTCTTTCCTTGAAGGTGTCCCGCCGCAGCTATATAATGAATATAAAGAATATACACACATTCAATTTTACCATCAAAGGGGTCTTAGTTATGAATCCTTATGCAGAAGTCCTCAAGCAGCTGCTGCAATACACGGAGACGAAATATACGACCTTATCCCAGGCTATCGACTACGACATGTCCTATATCAGCAAATGGGTCAACGGCGCCCGCCTGCCGGCTTCGCGCCACGCCGATCGCATCCACGAAGACATGGCCCGCTTCTTTGCCGATACCGCCCAGAAACAGCACCAGGAAGACGACTTGAACCGTATCTTCTCCTTTGCCGACGACGGCCAGGATCTGGCGTTCCATCTCTACGGGCTGCTCAGCCAGGCCTATCGCCAGGCCCAGATCAAGACGGGAAAAAATGAAAACCGCGACCAAGCTATCCATTTCTATGCCGGCCGTGCGGACTGCCACACGGCCCTGCGCCAGCTCCTCCACCAATACATCGAAGGCCTCCCGTCTCAGGGGATGCTGGTCATGACCGGCCAGTTCCACGTCCTCGACCAGAATGGCATCTGGCAGATTCTGGAAGAATGTCACAATGACCACTGGTCCTGTGATGTCCACTTAGGCCTGAAAATGGATGTCTTCGCCGCCCACATGCCCCAATCCGTCAGCAGCCTCTACCAGTGCCTGGACCATCTGCTGACTTATAATTTCACCATGCATGAAATCAATCACGAGTCGTACCGCAACATCATCGTCCTCAAAGATGCCTTCGCCTACCTCTATTACGTCGACGGCGACGATTACATCGACATGTGCCTGACCATCACCGACCCGGTCCAAGTCCGGGAAATCTATAAGAAATGCTGCGCCTATATGATGGTCCAGCCGGTCCTCATGGAACCCCGCCAAACGCTGGGCATGGAACGCTTTGGCTACCGGGACATCTTCTTTACGTCCAATAAGTACCTCTTCTTCCTGACTAATGGCCTGGAATTTCTCCTCCCCGACGAAGTCTATACGTCCCTGTGCCAGCTCGTCGACAAAGGGAAATACCCTAACGCCACTAAAGAATGGGTCCGCCGCATCCAGTACATCTGGTACCGCATCATCGAGCAGGGCCGCATGAAAATCATTATGCCCAAAAATTCCATCATCCGCTACCTGGAAACGGGCTGTTTCTACCTGACCGACATGAACTACCAAATGACGCCAGACGAAAGAAAGGCCCAGCTCAACCTCATCGTTGAAAAGATGAAGCAGAACCCGGCCATTACCTGTGGGATTCTCCTCCCGGCACCGGGAGAAAGCAGTTATACGAATTTTTCTAATCTCGCCTTTTACGGCAACTACACGTCAGCTTTCTTAAAAAAGAACACGCACCACATCCTGCCGCAGACCAAACCGATTTACTTGCTCAACAACCCTCAGCTCATCACCTGTATGCATGAGTTCTTCGACGACCTGAGCCGTTCGCCCCAGTACAAAGGCTTCTCTGCCGAAAATGTCGACGCCCTGCGGGGCCTCATCATGCCGCTCATGACAGTCCCGACAGAAGAAAACGGCGACGCCTAGTGTTCCGGCTGGGAAATACCGCGGACCGTGATCTTAAGGATTTCGACGGCCATGCCCGTCGTGTATTCTACTTCCTGCTGGATAGCCTTGCGGATGCGGCTCATGAGCTTCTTGATGTTCTGGCCATAGGCGATGGTCAGGGACAGGATGATAGCCAGGCCATTGCGCGTTGAATTGTAATTGATGGCCACCCGCAGACGGTTGATCTTGGTGACGCCGCCATTTTGTTTCAACGCATGGCGCACTAAGGCTTCCAGTACTTCGTTCGAAAAGGTCAGCTTGCCATAATAGCTGAAGACAGGCCGGACGACGGACCGTTCAAAGTTGGAAATCTGCTTGCCGTTACGGCCGTAGAAGAAGGAGCGTATCGGGTCCAGGAGATAGCCCTGGAAATGGGGCTTCAGTTCCATCGTCGGCACGGGGATGATATGCTTGCCTTCTTTCAGTCGGATAGCCCGGGCCTTGGCGATCTCGGACGGGCACGATACATCCTCGATGCGGATGAACTGCGACGCTTCCGGCAGATCCAAGGCCTGGCAGATGCGGTGGATCATGTGTTTCGACGTCCCCAGGATGAGCAGTTTCGACGGATGGACTTTCGCCAACGCCGCCCGCATGGCTGCTGCATCTTCAGGCTTGTTGAAAATGGCCCGGCGCACGGCCTTCAGGCGGTTCGTCTCTTCCTTGGCCGACCGGCCGGCAACGATACGGTTGTGGTCGATGAGCAGGCCGTCGTCGATGATGGTCTGGATATCGTGGTCATAGGCGACGACCAGGGCATGATGGCTCTTGCCGGTACCACTGGCCCCAATAAAACCGAAAACTTCCATGAATCTCACCTGCTTTTCTTAAAGCTTATCCTTTTACATCATTCAGTAAGGCTTTTACAGCTTGGGCATCGACGGTGAAGACGCCGACCTTTTCCGGGAAGCGCCCTGTCGTGCCGTGGAAATCAGAGCCGCCGCTGACGTACCAATGACGGTCCTCGGCCAGTTTCAAAAATTCCTTATAACGGCCGCGGTTCTTGGGGTGATAGACTTCGACGCCGTCAAAGTCATGGGCCAGGACCTGGTCCAGCGTCCGCTTGAGCAGTCCCGGATGGGCCAGGACGGCAATACCCCCGGCCTGGCGGATAAGGGCGACACAGTCGTCGATGCTGCGGCGGTGATACGGCACGTAGGCTGGACCCCCGCGATAGAGAAGCTTATCAAAGACCGTCTTGACGTCCGGGAAATAGCCTTTGGCCACGAGCTGGCGGGCAATATGGGGCCGGCCGACGGTGCCGCCCTGTCGCAGCGTCGCTTCGATGGCGCTGCGGTCGATATCATAACCAAGCGCCCGGCAGCGGTCGACGATTTCCAAGGCCCTGTTGAAGCGCCGTTCCTTGAACTGGGCGCAGTAATCCTGCAGCTCTTCATCAGCCGTATCAATGTCGTACCCCAGAATATGGACATCTTCGCCGTCACATTCCGAACTGATTTCAATAGCCGGAATGACGCGGACGCCTGGCGCAAAAGAATGGCTGCCATCATAGGCGGAGACGGTATCGTGGTCAGAAATGGCCATGACACTGAGCTTGGCATCGACAGCCATCCGGGTCAGCTGCTCCGGTGTATAGACACCATCGGAGCAGGTCGTATGCATGTGTAAGTCTACGAGCATGGGAAGCCTCCCTGTAATAAATGAAGAATCGATTTGATGCCGACGCCGGTCGCCCCGATGAGGCCCGTTTCGTCGGCTTTTTCATTGAAAGCCGGACCGGCAATATCCAAGTGGATCCACGGCGTGCCGTCGTGGACGAACTGCTTGAGGAAGAGGCCTGCCGTAATCGCGCCGGCTTCGGGACCACCGACGTTCTTCAAATCGGCTACGTCGCTTTCAAGGAGCTTTTCATATTCTTCATCAGCCGGCAGCTGCCATATCTTTTCGTGGACTTCCGTAGCGGCCTGGAAGAAATGGTTCATCCACTCCTGGTCGTTGCCGATCATGCCCGTCCGGACAGTCCCCAAAGCCGTCACGCAGGCGCCGGTCAAAGTCGCCAGGTCGATGAGGCGCGTCGCCCCTTTTTCCTGGGCATATGTCAGGGCGTCGGCCAGGATGAGCCTTCCTTCGGCATCGGTATTCTTGACTTCTACGGTCTTGCCATTATACATGGTCAGGATATCATCGACATGATAGGCCATACCGGAAGGAATATTTTCGACCAGCGGGATGACCGCCAGGACATTGACGGGATACTTGAGCAGCATCAACGCCCGCATGACGCCGACAGCTGCTGCGGCCCCAGCCATATCGTCCTTCATAAATTCCAGATTGGCATGACTTTTAAGGGACAAGCCGCCGCTGTCATAGGTGACGCCCTTTCCGACGATGCCCAGGACTTCCCGGCTGTTAGGGTCCCCCTGATAGGCGATGGACAAGAGCTGCGGCGGATTCATGCTGCCCTTGCCGACGGCGACGATGCCGCCCATATGGCGTTTTTCCAAAGTCCACTTATTGAGGTTCTCAATGAGGATATTATCGCCCTTGAGCATCCCGACGGCGATGTCGGCGAACTTGCGCGGCGTCAAATCGTTCGACGGCATGTTGACCAGATCCCTGGCGGTATAGATGCCTTCATAGACCGAAGTATACATATAGCACATAGAATTGAATTCCTTCGGCCGCAGGCTATGGGTCAGGATATTGATATTGCCAATGGTCCGGCTCTTGGCCTGGCGTTTATAGCGGGTAAATTCATAATTGCGGTACAGCAGGCCATCGATGAGGGAACCCAGATCCATATCCAGGGTATCAGCCATGACAGCCAACTCGCTGACGCCTTCCTTCATAGCCGCTGCCATGAGGCGCCGGGCCATACGGAAATCTTCATACGTCGAATAACGGATGGGCTTCCCTTCCAGGCCGATGAGGAAATAGGTCTTAGCCTGACCATCCGACAGGAAATGGAAGACATGGAGGGATGTATATGGTAACACCTCCGGATGCTGTTCAACATAAGCCCGGATGACCATGACATCATCCTTGGGCAACTGACGCAGCGTCGACAAGCGCCGATTGATGCCGACGGCAAGCGTCTCCATACCGCCATTGCCATTATAAGTAATCATGCGCATCGCTCACTTTCACTCTATTTACAAATTAAGTATTTTGGGTAAAATCTCACTGCTTTCATTATACATTCGCCGTATCGCCAAAATCAAGAATCGGGAGAAATTCAACTTTCTGTAAATTTTTTTAAAAAAAGCTTGCAATTCTCTCCGATTTAGTGTATTATACTACATGTGCTCAGGAAACAGTGAGTACGAAGAAAAACAAAACATGGACCATTAGCTCAGCTGGCAGAGCACCTGACTCTTAATCAGGGTGTCCAGGGTTCGATCCCCTGATGGTCCACCATAGCAAAAAAAGAGGCTGTCGCATTAAGACAGCCTCTTTTTGAGTATTAAGTTTGCAGTTTGTAGTTTTTAGTGGTAAGGGACGTCCTGATAAGGCGTCCCGCTGCGAGATTCAGGTATAACCTGTTCAGAAAAAGCCCGGTAACTTATGCGTAACGTACAGCATAAGTTACCGGGCTTTTCTATCCACTATCGTTTAAAATATAATCTTACTTCACGATGACGGCCAGTACGTCGCCGGTCTTTACGTTATCGCCGGGATTGACGCGGATTTCGTGGAGCGTGCCGTCAGCAGTGGCTGTGATGTCGTTCTGCATCTTCATGGCTTCCAAGACGAGGATGATGTCGCCTCGTTTGACGGCTTTGCCAGCTTCGGCTTTAAGAGCCGAAATCTTGCCCGGCATGGGGGCTTTGACCGTAATGGCGCCATCAGGGATCGGGCCGCCTACAGCGGGAGCCGGTGTAGATGCCGGTGCAGCCGGAGCCGGTGCGGGAGCTGCCGGAGCGGGTGCCGGTGCAGATGCCTGCGGAGCCGGAGCTGCCACCGGAGTGCCGCCCATTTCTTCGACTTCTACTTCATACGCTTTGCCATTGACAGTAATCTTGAATTTTTTCATATATCTTGTCCTCCTGGATCTAAATACGTTTTCAGTTAACGACTCATGCCACCCAGGCGGGCTGCCATAGCCCAATTTTCCCGATGGCGTTTATAACCGCGCTTCTGCAGACGGATAGAGCGGATAGCTGCCGGTGAATAGCCATAGGCGGCAACAGCAGCCATGATGACGGCGACGACTTCATCCGAAAGCTCCCCTTCCGGAGTGGCCTGGTTCCCGTCTGATACGACGGTCATCGGCCGGGCCGCTACGACAGCCGGCTGACGCTGGCCGACAGGGATGACGGGGTGGGTCAGTTCCTGTTTTTTCGGTTGTGTCGGTTGCGGCTGGACCGTCTTTTCAGATTTTACAGCTTCCTTCAAGTCCTGGACGGCTTCTGCCAGGTCTTTGACGCTCTGCTGGAAATCGGCGACATCCTTCATCTTATCTTCCAAGGCACGGAAGCGGGTATTATAGTACCGGCTCAGGACCAAGGTCATGGCAATCAACAGGACGATGACGGCAAATTGAATTTCTATCATACGGCAGCCTCCTTATAACGGCATGTTGCCGTGCTTCTTCGACGGCCGTTCTTCCCGTTTGCTGTAAAGCATTGCCAAGGCGCTGATGATGCGCGGCCGCGTTTCCTTCGGTTCGATGACGCAATCGATCTGGCCGTGTTCAGCAGCTTTATAAGGCGTCGAGAATTCATTGATATATTCTTGCTTCTTCTTTTCCTTTTCCGGATCGTGTTTGAAGATGATATTGGCAGCTCCATCGGGACCCATGACGGCGATTTCTGCCGACGGCCAGGCCATGACCATGTCAGCACCGAGCTGACGGCAGCACATGGCGATATAGGCTCCGCCGTATGCTTTGCGGGTGACGACGGTAATCTTGGGAACCGTCGCTTCACAATAGGCATAGAGCATCTTGGCACCATGACGGATGATACCGCCGTATTCCTGGGTCGTTCCCGGCAGGAAGCCCGGTACATCGACGAAAGTGACGACGGGGATATTGAAGCTGTCGCAGAAGCGGATGAAACGGGCCGCTTTGTCGGACGCATTGATATCCAGGCAGCCGGCGAGGAACTTCGGCTGGTTGGCGATGATGCCGACAGTCTGGCCGTCAAAGCGGGCAAAGCAGGTGATGATGTTCAGGGCATAGTTTTCCAATACCTGGAATACGTTGCCGTCGTCGACGCAGGCTTTGATGACATCGAGCATATCATAAGGCATGCTGCTGTTATCGGGAATGACCGAATTGAGGCTTTCATCTTCACGGTTCGGATCATCATCGGAATCAATGACCGGTGCTTCTTCCATGTTGTTGCTGGGCAGGAAATCGAGGAGGGCCTTGATTTTTTCAATGCAGTCATCTTCATTTTCACAGGCAAAGTGAGCGACGCCGGAAATGGAGCTGTGTGTCATGGCACCGCCCAGTTCTTCTGCCGTTACTTCTTCGGCCGTGACCGACTTGATGACGGCCGGGCCCGTAAGGAACATGTCCGACGTATTCTTGACCATGAAGACAAAGTCCATCAAGGCCGGGCTGTATACAGCACCGCCGGCGCAGGGCCCCATGATGACGGCAATCTGCGGGATGACGCCAGATGCAGCCGTATTATTCATGAAAATGCGTCCAAAGCCAGACAAGGCATCAACACCTTCCTGGATGCGGGCACCGCCGGAATCATTGATGCCGATGACAGGCGCCCCCATCTTCAGGGCCATTTCCTGCATCTGGGCAATCTTGTGGGCATGCATTTCGCCAAGGGAACCGCCTTCAACCGTAAAATCTTCGGCGTAGGCGAAGACCAGACGGCCGCGGACCGTACCGTAGCCGGTAACGACGCCGTCGCCGGGGATTTCCTTTTCCTGCATGTTGAAATTCATACAGCGATGATGGATGAACTGCCCCATTTCGGTGAAGCTGCCTTCATCAAATAATTTAGCCAGCCGTTCGCGGGCTGTCATCTTGCCTTTTTTATGTTGCGAATCGATTCGCTTCTGACCGCCGCCCAGCTCGATTTTCGCGAGCTTTTCATGGAGCTGGTCAATCTTTTCCTGAACTGTAGCCATTCATATACCTCCAGTATCAAAAGTATTTCATCAGGTCACATAACAATTAATTATATCATAGAATATTCAATTTTTATAGTCTTGCGCCTATACCGTTCAGTACTGGCCGCGGACGACTTCCACCTTCTTCCCGCAAAAGGCGATTCCGTATTTCCATACCGTCTGGATTCCCCGCCGGCGAAATTCCGTCACGTATTCCCGCTCTTCAATCTGCTGCAACGCCTCCTTGGCCTTATCGGCCATGTCCGCTTCACTGGCAGCTACCTTGAATTCCATGATGACGCCAGCCTTCTCTACCTCCCTGGGGATAATGGCCAGGTCAAAGCGGCCGTATCCGCTTTCCCGGTTCGATTCGACGGTATAGTCCTTGCCTAGGAACAACGCCGTCATGCCCAGCATGAAACCGTGGTAAAAACTTTCCTTATTCGCTGTATCGTAGACGCTGACGACAGCTTTTAAAATCTGCTGTAATTGCAGGGCAAAATTTTCTGCTTCCCCATCCAGGAGATAATCGAACAAGTCATCAAAGGTATTCTTATTGACATCTTTCGCCAATGTATTCAGGATTTCAGTGCTGTAGAGTTTACGTATCTCTGCATTCGGGATGCGGAGTGAATACCGGTCATCACTAAGAGACAATGCCTTGTCTACAGTCAAATACCCTGTCGTCAAAAGTAAGGTAAACAAGGCTCCCTGGTTTCGGCCTATTTCCGGATAAATGACGCTTTCATCCAGCGTAACGCGAACACTTCCTCCCTCTAACAGCGCATAGACCTGTTTTATCCGCAGTGCATCGGCATGAGACAACAGGACCCGTAAAATTCCGTTACCCGAAGTCCGTACCCAATACGGCCGGGGATGGCATCCATTGGCTACGTAATTGATGACCGACCAGGGATTATAAATTTCACTGCCGCCAATTCGATAACCATCATACCAAAATTTCAGCTCCGGCAAATGATCCTGTAATTGCAACGCCGCCAGCAACGATTGCACCTCTTGAGATGTAAATCCAAAAACTTCACCATATCGGCTGCGCAACACCGAATAGACATCAAAATTATTCAAGCCGCTAAAAATACTTTCTTTCGCGACGCGCAGGACACCCGTAAGGATGGCAAACTCCAGGTTATCGTTGGATTTCAGCACACTGCCCAAGAACTGTTTCATAAAAGCGATGCAGTCATCGTAAAAACCGCCTTCCCAGGACTGCTGGATAGGCGCATCGTATTCATCAATAAGGACAATGACCTTCCGCCCGTAATACTGCCGCATCATGAGCAGCAATAAGGCTAGCGCATTCGCCATCCCTGCCTTAGTCGCCTTTCGGGTTACAATATCCTGAAATTTCTCGATGAGTTCCGGCTGTACCTTTTCACTTTCCCGGACTTGCGTATGCTGTAAGAAAAGCGCCTGTAAATACTCAGCCCACATATCCAGCATATCCGTCCAGGAACGGCATGAAAAATCCTTCAAGGACAAGAACAATACCGGATACTGTCCGCGCTGGGCCATGTAATCTTCCCCAGCTCGGTCGATAGCCAGACCTTCAAAGAGGTGGCGGCTCTGTGCTTCTTTTTCAATGGAAAAGAAATACTCCAGCATACTCAGGGTCAAGGTCTTGCCGAACCGCCGCGGCCGCGTAATCAGCGTCACCGCACTGTGCCCGTCGATGAGCTGGCGGATAAAGTCCGTCTTATCGACGAAATAATAATGTTTGCTCCGTATATCAAAAAAATTATCGACACCAATCGGCATCTGCCACTTCATAGACTCACCCGCTTTCTTTCATTTCATTATAACAAGAATTGCGAGAAACAAAAAGAGGAGCCATCCCATGAGAGGATGCCCCCATGTATGACTCCTTGATTTCATAACTCCACAATTTTGACGTCTTTGACGTTTTTTCCCTGGCTCCGCAGCCACATTTCGATGCTTTTCCCGTAGACTTCTGCTTCCAACTGATAGGTCCCGTTATCTTCACTCAGGATTTTCGCCGTCGGCAGGCGGTCCAGGATAGCGTCGATATCGTAGCCCGTATAGGTGAACGTGACACGCTGCAGCCGACCGCCGTACATGAATTGGACGCGCTTGCAGAACCCGCCTTCCTGGAAACGCCGGTTATAGGGAATATGGAACGTCTCCTGTTCCACTTCCAGGGTCTCAAAGGTGTCCGTATTTGATACAATGAAACGATAGTAGGAATTTTGAACACCCCCGTGTTCAAAACTATAACTATACTACATTGAATTCATTCCAAATTCCCTCAAGCATCACTATCATAAAATTCTAAATAAGTGCCTAAAGTTCGATATGTACACAAAATCAGCAACCCTCATTCCAAATAGGGGGTTGCTGACTTTGTTCTTTATGGTTCCTAGAATCCAGGATTCTCTCCATGAAGCAAAATTCTTCGGCTCGTCTTTCTCTCTAGAATTTAAACCGGAATCCTGCATTAAACTGATATTTCGTTTTTACATCTGCTTTAAAGTTCCGCTCTGCGTCCAGATAGAATTGAGACGTATCCGCCAACTGAATATTGGTTCCCAAGCCAACAACATACCAAGTATCGCCCAGGTCATCCCGATCGGTAAAGCAAACATCGTCCCGGATGCTGCTTTCCGTACGGCCTAAGAAATCATGGTTAATGGAAGCCTTCAGATACACACGGCCAGGATGCTTGGTCTGTTCCTGGAATTCATGGCTGATTACAAAGCCCAATCTACCAATCAGGCTATTTCCATTATCCTGATGGACTTTGGCACCATTACGAGTTGTGTATTCATCTCCCCACAAGTAGCTATAGGTAAGCTGTGCTTGGGGTTCAATAGTCCAATGCTGCCCCAGTACTTTCTTCCGTCCATATTCGGCGCTGATGCTGCTGCCCCAGTTTTCAAACTTTCCATGGTCCCCATAGGCAGTATTGTAATCAGAATCAATACGCCCCACACGGGCAACCAGGTCCAGATAATGGCCATGAGGACGGATATTCGTTCCATACAGAGACAGAGCCGTGGATTTTTGTTCACCGTGCCCCTCTGTATAACCTGTATCCCCCCACATATGGGAAATGGCACCGCCATAGATCCAGCTTCCAGCCTGATCGGTCTCCACTTTCTTATCCAGACCAACCTGGACTGTCCGGTAGGTTCCCTTAAATCCATGTTGTCCGCTTCTTTCCATTCCTTTATGAATGAAACGGGCCCATACCCCTTCATCAGCCTGATTATACCGCAGTTCACCCAGGCGTTTTAAGAGGGTATCATCATCACGCCACAGGGCCAAAGCCGTATGATAGGCTGTTCCAGGAACTGTACCATTAGGGTTGATGGCATTGCCATTTTCTCCGCTGGAGGAATCCGGAGTCAAAAACCAGTTGTCGTATCCATCATAAGCAGGATTATCCCTATCCGTTTCCTTTTGAATCACAAGATTTTTATTATAAATCCGCTTATAATTTTTCATCTGAACCTGCTGGTTTGCCGTGAAAGAAGCTCTCTCCGAAGCAGTAGAGGCGAAATAGAGCTTACTGTTATTCTCCATTCCGTTCACACTGCTGTTATCAGTCATTTTCAAAGTATAACGGCTGTTATTGCCATCATGTGCCACCAGAAAATCACTGCTGTCCCCATTTCGATAAGTTTCCACATCGTTGCCCATATAGTGCAGATCCATTTTCACCATGCCGCCAGAACCGCCTAGCCATTCTGTCTCCAATTTTCCGGCCGTCCCCTCCAGAGAAACAGTGCTTCCCTGATCCAGGTAAACAGCATGCGCTGTACTGTTACCGGTCAGCTGCCAGAGCGAATTTCCCGCAAGAGAAATACTGCCGTTTCCGGAAGCTTTCCCTTCCCATAAGCTTTTGCCATCCAGTTCAATATGCGCGGCTCCATCTGCGGCGCGGTCATCCAGATTTCCTGTCCAACGGCTGCCGCCTCGCAAAGCGATATCAGCGCTTCCGGCCGTCGTTTCAAGATCGCCCTTCCAGGCAGACCCCTCATCAAAAGTTGCCGTCAGTTTGCCTTCCACTGTTTTTATAGGCTGATGGTGTACATCCTCGTAGGTTTTCTCCCCATTGCTCATATTTCCGTTCATGACAGACTGGTTGGTAAAGGACAGATTCATGGTTCCCGCGTTTTCCACATTGCCGCTCAAAGAAGATACCTTCCCGGAATACACCGCATTCAGCGTATTTTCACCCTGCGCCTTCAAATCCCCGACCTGCTTTGCGTGAGCGCCGGTCAGATTCAGATTGACCGTATTGCCCGCGTAAATCTTTTCCCGCCACGTCGGATCCGTAGTGCTGGAAGATGAAATCATATTTCCCACAGATTCCGCGTTGCCTGTCAGACTCCCGTTGGCGCCGGACAGATTGACCGTAATGGTACTTTCACTGGTATAAGCGTTAATATTCCCCGTCATGGAAGCATTGTCTCCGGAAAAGTTTGCCTGAATAGATGCATTGTCGGTTTCAGAAGCGTGGCTGGGATCATCCCAGGATGTTTTCAGATCCCCTTTGAAATTCATATTTTTCCCGGTCATATCCAGCTGAATATTTCCTTTGGTTTCTGCTTTTACCTGCCCTTCCACCTTGCTGTCATTTCCTGTAATGGAAATCTTAGCCAATCCTTCCGATTCTGCTTTGAGCAGGTTGGAACTATCACCCATACCATCTTCATAGGAACGTTTTAGAGCAAACCGCTCGCCTGTTGCATGAATCACAAGCGTTCCTTTATCGCTTACAGCGGTATCACCCCGCACAAAGGAATCGTTTCCGTTTACATTGAGATCCACTTTTGCCCCATCGGACACGCCAATGGCGTCTTTTGTAAAGACTCCGCCGCCGAAATCATCGGCTTTTGTATCGATAAAGGACCCATCTCCCGTCAGATTGGCCAGTACAGTGGTTCCTTGCCCGCGCGCCTGAATTTCGCCCAGGATTTTCACCGTTCCTTTAGCGTTTTTATTAATGGTTACGTGGGTTCCTTCCCCTTGAGGACTGGTTCCGGCACTAATGCTTGCCCCCATACCCGGAGCGGTAATCGTTACATCGCCCCCTATGTTGGGATTAATATCAATATCACCGCCCACTCCTGTAACAGTACCCTTAATATCTACTTTTTTGGCTGCCAGGTTCACATTGAATCGATTGCCACCTGCCCCAGGGCCGGCCAAAATTGCACTATCTTGCCCTTCCAGAGTAATAGCGTCTGCTTTAATTGCAATACCATTCCCTATAGGATTAAACATGGACATCATGGAGTTGCCTATGGCAGGACGACGAAAGAAATCACTCCCATCATCTTCGGAAGAAATCTTGACCGTACTCCCTTCTCCTCCCAAAATAACAATGCCGCCACCATTATCCACCATGCCATATCCATTTGTAGAGCGAATGGTTAAATTTTTAAAATCTTCAATGGTTACCGATCCAGTGCCTTCCGTAAATACACCGTCGTCATGGGAATCAATACGAATATTTCCGCTGGCCTCTATATGGGTTGTCCCATCAGAAATAATCCCTTTATCCGTCCACTGGTTTCCTGCAAAATCAGTATGAATTGTAATATTTTTTGCCTTCACCTGAGCATCACGGATGGCGGCACCGTCTCCACGGGAATTATCCGTCCAGTTGATTACAAGATTCCGGTCAGGATGATCGTAAGATTTGAAATCACCTTTACTTGTATCCCCACGGCTTTCGCTGACCATTTGATTGGTCAATATATCCGTATTGGTTGCCGGATCATAAGCTGCATAAGTTGGAGTACCTATGCCCAACGAAAGAATACTGGTCATGGCCAAAGCGGCGACCACTCCTTTTCCCTTAGACGAACTTGGTTGATTCCTCCTGGCAATTTCAGAAACAGCGACCTAACAATTCTTTGTCCGACTCCAAACAACACGATAACCCTTATTCATCAATACGCCTCCTTTATAACTGATTTAAAAATACATTTTTGCCATTACCGATTTACAACAAACCTATCAACAAAAAATTTCGTTTTATTTAACAACAGAAGAGGAGACCACCACATAAGTTACCCCTTCCGAATAAGGAGCTAAATCTCCTGGCTGAAAAACAAGGACCACTCCGTCTTTTCCCGTATCCAAGTAAAAATTCTTAGTCATCTCTTTTGGAAAGAAGTCTTCTGTCAATTCAAGTTTTTTCCATTCTGAATTATACAGGGTCCCTTTTCCATCCTGAATAGCTTTTTTCATATCTGCTAAGGTCGTTACATTAGTAACTTCTGCCAGCGTTGCATTGCATTTTTTATTTTTGTCATATACAAAGGCAGACACTTTTGTTTCCGGATTGGCCATGTGGTTATTCATCCAGGTATTTTCATAGACACCGGAAATATACCGTTTTCCCTGATACGTTACAACATAAGAGGAAGTCGTAGTATAAGATATAACCGAAACTTCTGCAGATTGCAGCTGTTCTGAAACCGGTGAAAAAGCTGCCGTTGCAATTGCTAATGCTACCATCATTTTTTTCATTTTCTTTTCCTCCATTTTTCTGAACATACCATTCACCAATCCATCATGCCATCAATAAAATGCTCAACACGCTCATTCATACGTTGTTCATGGGTTTTATCCTTATTTTCTTTTGTTCGTTCCTTATTCCAACAATCATTCCGATGATGTCTGTGGTCATAAAAGTGATAAGAATAATAAGGCACTTTGTCCTGGTGAAAGAAAGTTTCTTCATTATACTTTTGGGCGGCTTTGTTATATTTCTGAATAGCTCTTTTCCGCTGCATCAACAGGTTTTCTATTTCCCTGTCAATGTTCTTTACATAGACATCCAGGTCCGTTCGAAAAGCATCCATCTCACCACGAGATGCCATGGCTGGTGTCAGTGGTTCATTTCTACTGGTAAAAGGTTGCTGTGCAAACGCTGTACTGACAGAGGCAACGGCACAAAACAGAGAAGCTGCAATAGCTTGTCTTGCAAACAATTTCATGGGGTGTCTCTCCTTTTTTGTCACAATAACTCAATTAAACACATTAAAAGATAGCATTATTTTACCATAAAGAAAAGCATCTGTCATTCTATTGGAACAACAGATGCTTTTATGCTTTTTATTGGCAAAAGTTATTTTTCAATATGGCTTCCGTACACATCCCGAAGCTGGTGATTCACCTTGTCATTCTTGTCATTTACCCGCACCCGTTCTATCTTATGCCGGTCGTTATCTTTACCGGAAATACGATCCACACGGAAACGTTCCACTTCCTGGACTTTGATGAGTTCTGGCTTAAATTCTTCCACGGCACGACTCATATTGCTATCATTCGGTGCTCCGTTTTGCAAAGCCCGATAAATAACCGTTGCGTATTCGTAACGAGTCATCGCACGATCGCCCTTAAATTCACCATCGGGATATCCTTCCAGATACCCTCTGTCGGCAAGAGATTTCACATAAGTGTAAGCCCAGTGATCTTTCGGTACATCTGGGAAATTCACATCATGAGAAGCTCCAGCCATTTTGCCACTCATGAATTTTTGAATGATCGCATCTTGCTTGGCTACAATCTTCTTTAATTCCAGCACATCCTTTGCCAGTGCCACACGGGAACGGCTTACATGGTTATGCTGTCCAAGTTTAAAGGTCACACCGGCATTTACCAGGTTCTCGCCTCCGCCAAAGCTGCCACCTACAGACAGCATGGTATCTTCATTAGGCCGATAGAAGGCCCCTACAGCTACTGCATGGGCATCTTTATAATTACCGTAACCTGCTGCAAAATCCCATTTATCATCCGGGTCAAAATCCTGAGGATGAAGAGCGGCCAGAGCAGCTGCTCCTGCACCAACCCGGTCCACCCGGTCATCCAATTTCGTAAGGCTGTTCCCTATGGTATTCACACGATGATCCAGGTTAGTAATGTTATCTGCATTATTCTTCACTTGACTGTCCAAAACAGAAAGATTTTGTCCGGCTGTATTCCCTGCCTTCACATAGGAACCATCATTCGTTACACGGGTCTCATTATATACAGTTCCACCTGTTACAATTCCCTTATTGCCATTTGTGATTTGCCCGTCTGTTTTCACATTAATTTTATAGGTAGAACTTCCATCTGTATTAGGAGTTTCATCCACCGTAACGTTTTCTCCAGCAGTTACGGTATTTCTCGTATCTACGCTACCAGCAATAGCAGACAAATCCACGGAGCCTGTTACGGCATTTCCCGCAGTATCAGTAACATTCATGGAAAGGGTATTACCGGAAAGGCTAAGCCCATTAGCACTACTTACCAACGTATCATTCCCATCAGAAGCTCCGGCAACGGCTTTTTTCAGCTGCGCCACATTGACAGCGTCAGTATCTGCTGTGCCCGCTGCTACACTGGTAATCTGACGAGTAATATCATTTCCCACATCGCCTACAGAAACGGCTGCTGATGTAGCCTTCCAGGTGGAATTGGTCTCTGCGGAAGCCATGCCCGTAGCCGGATCATATCCTGCGGCCCCCTTATCTACCGTAGCATTGGACTTGTAGCCAAGAGCCACTCCGCCTTCTTTGCTGACTTTTGCATCATACCCGACAGAAGTCGTATTGGCCGCGGAACGGGTATCTGCACTGGAAAGGCCGCCGATGGCAATCGTATTATTGGCCGTCACGGTATGTTCGTTACCCATGACAATGGTATTGGACGCATTGGTTACGGTGTTCTTAAAGCCGGATACATAATTCAATTTAGCAACATTGCCAGCTGTACCGGTCACCGTATTATTGACACCGGTAATCTGTGTTTTCTGTGTATAATCAGCTTTGTTTCCTCCGCCCATAGCCATGGTAGAACCACCGCCCTCAGCATTCTTTATAACCCCCATCAAAGTCTGCTGCAAAGCTTTTGGTGAATTACCGCTGCTGGTAGGTGCAGAAACGGTAGTTACAGAGTTCGTGATCTCATTACCTGCCCCAAAAATCAAAGCCCCATTGGCATTGAACTCCCTGTTTGCCACGCCAACAATATTATTGCCTACACCTGAATAGTTAGATGATGCAGTTTTGGATTCAATGCTATTTAAAGAACCTGTAATGGTAGCTCCGAAATTTTGAGAAGCATTGGAACGGAAACCGCCTCCATCATATGCCCCCGTAATAGCAGAATACGCTCCATTCACCACGCCAAACGCAGAATTATTGAAACTATTCACGCCAATGGTTGTCGCATTAACACTGACTTCATGGGAACGCATACTCGCTTCCGAACCAGTGTCTACATTGGTGTCTGCAATATCGCCTTTATAGTTATGAGTCCCCAACATGACACTACCAGAGCGAGCATAGCTATTTTGTCCAATGGCTATCCCGGTTACCACTTTAGTGGGATCTGCAGGAATAAAGGGAGATTGCAAGCCTAAAAATCCCGATCCGGTAAAGGTCGTTTGATTAAAATTAAATCCTTGTTCCTGGGTGCCTGCCATATTCTCCGAAAATGCACCGGCACCAATAGCAATGCCCCCGCCCTGGCTTACATAGTTATTCGTACGGGCGTTGTTTCCAATTACCACATCTCCCGTCGCAGCGCTGGCTCCATTGGAGTAGGAAATGGTCGCATGGTTGCCAATCGCCACATTTTCCGCTTTCGGCGCATTGCTGCTTGTCCCGATAGCCACACCGGGGCCTTCGCCAGCCGGGTTTGTTGCCGGTGCCGCGTTTGCTGTATAACCACCCAGCAAAAAACTCATTCCCACAGTAGCTACCAAAGCGGTTTTCACTGCTTTAGAGGAAGCGCCTTTTGTTTGTCGTTTCGCCATTTCAGAGACGACCACATGCGCATGTTTCACTTCACTCCAGATAACTCGATACACCCTGTTCATTACAATCTTCCTTTCTCCTACAGGAATTATAAAATTTTCTATAAATTTTATTATCCCCCCCCCCGCGTTTTCTTGTCAAGATGTTTTCAAGAAATTTTTCTTATCAAGACAAAGAGAAAAGCGAACCTGTAATGCTTGGAGCCAAAATTTCATCGACTATGACTCCCCAGCACTCCTTCACAGTACTATTTGCACGAAACAAAAAAAGACAAGAACCAGAGCTATCTACCGCTTCGGTTCTTGTCTTTTCTATTTAAGCCATTTATTTCACAATATGACTGCCGTACACATCACGGAAATCTTTCTCTGCTTTGTTTGGCGCTATTCACGCGCACACGTTCTACTTTATGACGATCGTTGTCTTTGCCGGAAATGCGGTCTACCCGGAAACGATCTGCCTCCCGGGCCGCTTCAATTTCCGGTTTAAACTCCTTCATACTCTGAACCATGTTGCCATCTAACGGTGCCCCATTCTGAAGGGCCCGATAAATAATGGCAGCATATTCATAGCGGCTCATGGCAAGATTCCCTTTAAATTCTCCATCCGGGTATCCTTTCAGATAGCCTTTATCTGCCAGAGACTTCACATAGGTATACGCCCAGTGACCCTGAGGCACGTCCGAAAAGGCAACGCCCGTTGTCGACGCTCCCGGTGCACCCGTTGCATGAAGCGCTTTCAAGATGGTCTGGTTCTGATTTTTTAACAGCTGTACTTCTGTTTTAAGATCAATAATTTCTTTTGCCATAGCCACCTTGGACCGACCTACGCTATTCTTCTGGCCCAGCTTAAAGGTGACACCGGCATTGACCATATTTTCACCGCCGCCGAAAGAGCCGCCGACTGACAGCATCGTATCTTCATTGGGCCGATAGAAAGCGCCGACTGCCACCGCGTGAGCGTCTTTATAATTCCCATAGCCTGCGGCAAAATCCCACTTGTCATCAGGATCAAAGTCCTGCGGATGAAGAGCGGCCAGTGCCGCCGCATTAGCACCCACTTTATTCACCCGGGAATCCAACCGAGCCAGTCCATGAGCGACCCGGCTTACTTCGCTGTTTGTCGTTCTTACGGCTTCGTCCAGCTGTCCTTTGTTTACTGCGTCGGTGGCATTGGTTCCATTTGCCACATTGCTGATCGTCTTGCCGCCGGCATCGATGCCGTCTTTTGTTATGGACGGACCGTTATGGATGGTGACACCATTGTTGTTAATGGTGGTGTCTCCGGTGGTTACACTGCCGTCATTGCCCAGATTGAGATTCTTTGCCAGACGGACTTTCAGATTGTCCGTTCCGTCGGACACAACGCCGATGTTATCCGCAGTAGTCAGTTTGCTCGTATCACGGATGCCACCAATGACGTTCACCTGGTTATTCATTTTCTTTTTGATAACATCCCCGGTATCTCCGCCGTACTTCATACTAGTATTTTTGATGTTTTGAATATCTTGGGTGTTCTTTGAAATCGCCTCAGTGTTCTTGCCGACTTCACCGGCCAGACTGTACAGCTGGCTGCCGTTTATGGCATCCGTACTGTCCGCACTGACCTTTCCAGCCGCCACATTGATCACCTGTCGTTCTTTATCTTTCGCGCCTACACTGACAACACCGGTCGGATTGTTGCCGGCAAAGTTCCCAAAGTCTCGGGTCGTTCCATCAGAGAGGGGAATCGTTCCTTTGGTTTCCTTTGTTGCGGCACGGTCAACGGAACCGGCTCCCAAAGCGACGGAATCTTTCTGTGTCGCTTTCGCCTGCATGCCGAGAGCCGTGGAATTAACAGCCGTTGCCTCGGCGCCGAGCCCCACAGCCGTCGCATAGGCTTCGTCTGCTCTGGCAGTAGTGCCGATTGCGGTACCGCCAATACCTTTCGTTTCATTGGCGCGGGACTGATTCCCAAGTGCCGTCGACCAGCTGCTGTGCGCGTCAGCCCCCACCCCATAGGCGCTGCTGCCCCAGCCGGTTGCTTTCGCATCCTTTCCGACAGCTGTAGCAAGTCCCAATTGATCTTTCGCACCGGCCTGTGCATTGTACCCAATCGCCGTATTGCCGCCAGCTGTATCTATAGCGGCTTGACTGTCTGCTTTGCTAAATGTTTTTGCTCCCATTCCAATCGCAACGGAACGCATATCATTTGCTTGTGCTTCACGACCAACAGCTACGGAATCCTTCAATGCTGAAGCATAGCTACCGGCCGCCAGAGCATTTTCGCCTTTGGCGCCGTCATTATTGTAATTGGAATCCGCATCCGTGTCTTCACTGCCAGCTGCTACCCCGGTAATCTGACGAGTCACTCTCTGATCTGTATTCCCCACAGAAACAGCATTAGCCGTAGAGCGCCAGGCGGGATCCATACGGGAAGAAAATCCCCGGCTTCCCGGGTCCCATCCAGCAGCGCCTGCTTCGCGATCTGCTACCGATCCGCTGCCAATGGCGACCGCGTCCCGCACCAGTGCCTGAGCGCCCGCTCCCATGGCGACGGAGTTTGCTCCATTTGATCCGACCATACCGCCGGAAAGAGCGGTACTATTTGCACCTCGTGCCGAAGAAGACACTCCGGATGCCAATGCTCCTTCCCCTGTAGCAACGGACAAGATGCCTACGGCAACGGAGTTATCCCCTGCCGCTCTGGTCGCATATCCTGCCACAAGGGAATTATCTCCTTCAGCACTCGTCGTATGTCCCACAGCCAGAGCATTGCTTCCTTTCGCCTGCGTTTTATATCCCATAGCTGTTGCACTGCTTCCTTCAGCTACGGTCGCGTGACCCACAGCCAGGGCGTTGCTTCCTTTCGCCTGCGTTTTATATCCCATAGCCGTTGCACTTTCTCCTTCCGCTTTCGTTCCGTTTCCCATAGCAGTGGATTGAGCTCCCGATGCCGTGGTATTCTGTCCCACAACGACAGACCCGATACCAGTGGCGTTCTCACTATTAACCAGAGGTTGATTCGGCTGCGGCAATGCAGCTAAGCCGCTTACCGGCATGCCCACGATGGCCGCTGCCAGCACTCCTCTGACAATGGCGGTTCTTACCGATTTACTCTTACCATGGTTCTTTGCCAGTTCGGAAACGACCACATAAGCATTCCGTACTTTTGACCAGACAACTTTATAGACTTTATTCATAATGATTCTCCTATCTCATGCATATCATCAAAAACCATTTTTAACCACATTTATCAATTATCCACTCTTCCCTTTTTTGTCAATAGTTTAGCACCAACTTTTATAAAAAGTTTTATCTTTTTCCAGTACTCTATCCCATTTTTAAATGTTACCCGGATATCATCTTTGCTGTATACCATGATGAAGTCCACCAGACTGCTCCACAGCCGGGCATCGAACTCCTTGATGAGTTCCTGATTCCGAAGTTCCTTGATGAAGCTGTCCATCTGTAGGCTCCCTGCTTTGCGGTACTGGATGGCTTCACAGGTCTTGTCGTACTGCGTCTTCGCCACTTCATACCGGCTGACCAGTTCATTGTAGTTCCGGTCATAATCATCCTGATTCTGCGCGACCCTGGCGTTCTCGGCTATGAGCTGCTGTACCTTGTCGGCCAGCAGGTTCAAATCCGTGTTGAACCTGTCCTGCTTCTCTTCCAGTGCTTCTGTGTCAGTGAGCCGTTCCTTCAGCAGGGTGATGCTGTTAAGGATTTCCGCTTTGTTTTCAATGAGTCGATTGGCAGCCCAGACGAATACTTCCTTGATATCATCTTCTGTCAGATGCGGTGTCTTGCAATGACTCTTGAACTTGCCGTTGCATCGGTAGATGGTCCTGCGGTACTTGTCGGTCGAATGCCATACCTTGGCCCCATACCAGCCTCCGCACTGGCCGCACTTGATTTTGCTGGAGAAAATCGTGGTGTTGTTTCTATCCGATACATTACAAATCTAAATCCTTCCAAAGTTCCTCAATCGGTCTACTTCTTTTTCCATCTCGTACATATTCATGATATGCATCATCAGCTACGACAAGATCATATTCATCTTCAATTCTCTCAAAAAGAGCTCTTTTAAACGCCTCTGCCAGAGTCAAAGAATGCATTTTCGCATAGCTATCCGCCAGCTTTCTTTCTTTTTCCGTTAAATGAATTGAATAACTCATAACGCTCCCTCCTTCTTGTACTACTTGTTATTTGGTTCGTCAATATGAGATATCCCTTAGACACAAGCCAAAAGTTCATAATCGGTGATGCCACGGGCCACGGCTCTGGCCATGGCGTCCTGGGCATTAGCCAGAATATTTTCATCATCCGGATTGGTGATGAAAGCCAGTTCAACGAGAACGGCCGGCATATCGGTATTGGTCAGGACGTAGAGTCCGTTGACGCCAAGGGTGGCAGTCTTCACGCCGCGGTCTGTCGTATCTCATACATTGCCGAATCACTGCGGACATTACAGATGATGTCCAGTCCGGGATAACGTAAGGCTTGCCTGTATGGCAGGCATGGTCATGCAACAGAGAAACAACATCGAACTTCTTGCCGAATTTCGGTACCGTCGTATCATCGACACTGAGAAAGACCGGTTCATTCTGTAAGGCCGCCGGGATCAGGCTGCAAGCCAATTGTGCTGTTTGCCGGCGGAGAGAACGGCTCGTCACCGTTTCGTTCTGAAGCGCCCGGTAATAACTATTTAAGCAGCGATGCGTCACCTGGGACAAGAAATTCCGATGAATCTCCGCTTCAAGTTAACGACATCTCCTTGAGTGATTCTCGGCTCGTGGCAACGACCGTGACTCGTGGTTCGTAGCTCGTAAAAGCCTGCCATTATACTCGAATAGGCTGTGATTGAATCACTCTAGCTTTTTATTTCTCTCCCATTTGCTGACGGATTTCCCGGGGCGTTCCATGGGGTGCATAACCGTTTATGGCAGCCAGGCGGATCAGTGTTTCGCCTTTTTCCCTGTCTTTCGGAACACCGATGCCTTCTTTATACATCTGGCCCAGCCAATATTGGGCCACGGCGGCTTCGACGTTAAGTTCGCCGCCCTGCAAGGCTTGTTCGAAGTAATGGCGGGCTTGGGCGTAATTTCGTGTGACGCCGCGTCCCATAAGATAGAGCATCCCCAGCATCCAGCCGACTTTTTCCGCATCCCGGACGTGGCCTCCGTCGGAGAGGAGTTCTAAGCCCCACGTGTATAAGTTGATGGCCTGATTCTTCTTGGTTTGTTCGCTTCTATCCATGATCATCCCTTCTGCAACATACGAGTTCTATCTTTACTATAGCATCTGAAGATGACAGGTTTTGTCAAAATGTACCATGCAGTATCTTTCCTTTCTCTGTATCTTCTGTCTTCGTATTTTTCTTATTATACCAAGGATACTTCAGGGACGGAAAGGTGCCAAATTCTTTCAGCCGGGCTTTGAGCTGTTTTTGAATTTCATGTTGCCAGAGGTAGCGGTCAATCATTTCTTTTTGGGCATACAATACGTTGTCTTCGACTTGATGGCGCGTGAAGGTATTCAGGCCATCTATTTCTAAGAGGTAGGTATTCAGGCGTCCCACCAGTTCCCAGCAGGCCATTTTATCTTCCATGACGGCCTGGTACTGTTCTTTCAATTCTTCACGCATGTGGTAATAGTCCGTCAGCGAATGGACGTTGGAAAGTCTGTCTTTTTCCAGGACGGCTTCGGCTTTCTCGGCGACGCCAGCCCGTTCGAAGTCGTAGAAGTGGCAGTCGTTCAGGAGGTAGCCATGGATGTATTTTCCCAGTTGTTCGTTGAAATTCAGGGTAAAGACGGCATGGCAGCGTTCACATTCAACGGTCTGTACCATATTCGGCAGATTATGGTTCAGCAGGTTCCCCTGTTCATCGCGATGATTACAGACGGGTTCCCAGGCATAACGGCGCCGGCTTTCCTGCAAGGTCGTGCCGGCCTTTTTGAAGCAGTGTCGATGAGCGTGAGTGCTTCGTCCTGGTTAAGACCCGGGACATCGTCGAGGAGATTGACTGTAGTAGACAGTATCTGTCTTGACATGAAAAAAAGGCTGTCGCATTAAGACAGCCTTTTTTTGAGTATTAAGTTTGCAGTTTGTAGTTTTTAGTGAAGGGTTTTTAATTTAAAGGCAACCTCTCAGTCAGCTTCGCTGACAGCTCTCCTATAAGGAGAGCCGGGCCGCCCTTTGGGACGGCCCCTATGATGCGGTTCCATGGGCCGCGGCGACCTGCCGCCCGCGGACTGCGCCGGCATTTATTTTCATCGCCTGTATGCGATTTCGTAGGGGACTTCCTGTTAAGGCGGCCCGCTACGCGCTGAGGGTATCCTGAAGCGTCGTTGTCAGTTTGAGTTTGTCGCGGCGAAGCCGCATCTGAATCCGCGGAAAAACCGTGGTTCGTTGTTTGTGGGTTCGTGGCTCGTAAAAGCCTGCCATTATACCAGAATGGGCTGTGACTAAATCTCTCTAGCGGGCTCGCCACGTGCGAGCCCCTACAATTCATCCCATACACACAAGGCCACAGGCCATATATTTTTGATTCACTGCGGCCACATTCATTTCCCATTGCCTGTATGCAATATCGCAGGGGCGTGCACGTGCCTTTTCAGCCCGTCTGGTCATGACTGTAAGGAATGGCAAGACGGATGCTGAAACGGACCGCTGTAGAGGGCGCGTCCGCCGTAAATCTTGTGAATAGCCGGAATATATGACGAACGGTACGTACACGTTCGTCATATATTCCTGAGTCTGTTGCGGCGGAACGCCGCTTCTGAATCCGCAATCTGAGGTTAACGAACGAACTACGATGAACGACAAACGGCAATCTTCTTGCCGCAAAAAGCAATGCCATATTTCCAGATTTCTTTGACGCCGCGTTTCTGGAATTCCGCGACGTATTCCCGGTCTTCGATTTGCTGCAGCGCTTCTTGGGCTTTCTCTTCCATTTCGTTTTCGCTGGCAGCCACTTTAAATTCCATGATGACGCCGGCCTTGCCTATTTCTTTCGGGAAGATGGCCAGGTCGAAACGGCCGTAGCCGCTTTCTCTATTTGATTCGACAGTGTAGTCTCTGAGGACGAGGGCGGTCATTCCCAACAGCAAACCGTGATAGAAACTTTCTTTATTGGCCGCATCATACGTGCTGACGAATTGGGCAATATAGCGCTGCAAATCGTCGGAAAAAGTTTCTGCATCGCCGCACAGCAGCGCATCCAGCATGGCATAGAGATCAGAAACAGCCATTGCCTCTTTCATACGCTGTAAAATCTCGAATTGGTAGGCATCGCGGATTTCTTTATTCGGAATCTGCAGACGGCAGAAAGGCCCGCCCGGCATCTGCCTTTTTTCGACGACCGTCAAATAACCCGTCGTCACCAACATAGAATACAAAGCATCTTTGTCCCTGTTCAAATCATCATAAACGAGGCTTTCCCGGATGATGGCCTGCACACGTTTTCCTTTCAACAAGGCATACAAATCCCGTTCCTGTTGAACAGAACGGTACTGCAGCAAGCGATACAAAATCGAATTCCCTGACGTATTGATCCAATAGTCGCCGCTGTGGCCCTGGTCAAAGAAATTGATGACCGACCAGGGATTATAAATTTCAATACCGCCAAAACGATAGCCATCATACCAAGCCTCTATTTCCGGCAGCTCGCGTTCATGCTGTAAATCTTCTGCCATATGAACAACATCGTCTGTAGTAAAGCCAAAAATATCCGCATACTCTTCATCTAACACAGAGCAGACCTTCAAATTGTTCAGACCGCTGAAGATACTTTCTTTTGAAATACGCATGACACCGGTTAAAACGGCGAAGTCCAGCGTATCATTGGTCTTCAGGGCACTGCTCAGGAATTGACGCATGAAGCCGATGCAGTCTGTGTAATAACCGCTTTCCCAAGCCTGTTGGATAGGCGCATCGTATTCATCGATGAGGAGGATGACCTTTTTGCCATAGTACTGCTGCATCATGGCCATTAAGTTACTTAGCGACAAAGCCAATTCATCTTCCGTGGCCACGCCGTCAACGACATGCTGAAAAAGGCGTTTCCAGTTCTCATCGACAGTTTCATTTTGACACAAGTACCGATACTTGGCAAAGACCTGTGAAAAATAGAGACGCATGAAGGACAGCATTCGTTCCCATGATGACCATGACGGATTCCTGATATCCTTCAAGCTTAAAAAAATCACCGGATGCTGGCCGCGCCGGGCCACATACTCACTGCCGGCTTTTTCGATGGATAGCCCATCAAAGAGATGGCGGCTCTGTTCTTCTTTTTCAATGGAAAAGAAATACTCCAGCATACTCATCGTCAAAGTCTTGCCGAAGCGCCGCGGCCGCGTGATCAAGGACACAGCACTGTGCGCATCGATGAGCTGGCGGATGAAGTCCGTCTTATCGACAAAGTAATAGTGTTCATTCCGTATTTTCCCAAAATCATCAATACCGATTGGCATCTTCCACATAGCCTCACCTACTTCCTTAAAACACTTTCTTAATCGTGTCGGCGGCATTGTTTTTCCCAGCTCTGCCGTCGCTTGGTGTGGCCGCGTGGACGACGATGTAACGGTCGTCACCATAGTATATCGTCTTGTAATGGCCGCCGTCGTGGGTAATTTCAAAGCCGACTTCCTTCAGTCCCTTGGCGACCTTCGGCGTCATGCCCCGGTAGCTGCTGAGCAGGGCCTTGACTTTCGCCGCCCGCTGTTCACTGATTTTCTGGTAATTGTTCGAATCGATGATGTCCTTGACGACGTCATAGCGGCGCGTGTGCTTGGGCAAAGATTCCAATTTCTCTGACAGTGTCTCTAAGAGCAGGTCTTTGATTTCACCGGGATAGAAATCGTCTTCCGTTCCCATCGACAGTACAGGGACCTTGGTATTGGAATCGATTTTCGCCCGCAGCCCCTGGTTTTCATATTCCAGGCGTTCGACCTGACTGCACAGCTGTGCATTTTCCTCCTGCAATTTCTTCATATCGTCATCAAAGCTGTCCAGTATCTTATCCGCTTCTCGCTTGGCATCGGACAGGGCCTGTTCCCGTATGTTCTTGGCCGCAGTCTTGCGCTGGCTCTGGAGGGTAAGCAGCTGATGCAGCGCGTCACGCCGTTCTTTCTCGGTAGCTTCGTATTCCGCCTGGGAACTCAGATAGCGTTCCTGATAGATGGCACTGTTGACACCAGCCCAGGTATAGAGCGGGTCGATCAGCTGGGCATTGGCGTACTGGATCACCGTCGCGATGACTTTCTCCAGAAGGCGCTTTTCCTGCCCCTGCCGATACAGATAGCGCCGCTGCCCTACGGCCTGATTAGGGAAATAAATATCGATGCAGCCCGGCGGGAAATGCAGTTTCGGGCAGGCTTCCCGCAGGGTTTCACGGAATCGGCTGTCTTGCCAAACAAGGACATGGGCCGCCCCTTTAAGGCGCCCTGCCAACCGCCTGACATCGACAGGATTTATGTCGTCTGCCGTCTTGGCAATGAGTACCAATGGCAGGCGATAACAGTTCTTGCCATGAAGGAAAGCTGTTACGACGGCTGCGTTTTCTTTATTTACAAAAAGCGGCGTCCGCAGCACGTCCAGGCCGTTATCTTTCTTCAAATACTTCTTCTGAATGAGCATGGTGATGAAATGAGGCGTCGAAAAGGCAGAATCGACTTTCAAGGCTTCTTCCAGATAGCTTCGGTCCAGGCGGATAGCCATCTTCATTTCCTTAAAATTCATGATGTAATCCGTATCCCAGATAACGCCGTCAGCATCATGCTTTTCATAGCGCACAGCCACAATCTGCTGCTTCTTCAGCTCTTCAATCTCCAGCCAAAGCGTATCCGTCCCGCAGCGCACACTGTATTCCCCGTTCCAGGATAGATTTGGAATCACGTTTTCCGGATACGGACTAGTCTGGTTCCATTCAATCACCAGACGTATAAAATCCTCTTTCATCATCTTGCCGTCAATTTTTAAAACTGTAGAAAATAGCTGCATGAAATCACCCGATTCTTATATATTATAATAACATTATAGCAAGTATTTAGGGAAATCAAAAGGAGCCATAACACGAGAATTATACCTCATGCCTAGCTCCTTACATTATAAATCTCTGAAAATCAACTCAAATTTCAGATGATTACATTTCAACGATTTTAGCCTCTTTGACGTGGTTTTCCCGGCTCCGCAGCCACATTTCGATGTTTTTTCCGTAGTTACGTTATCAACATACTCCATGCGGTATCCTTTGTCGACGTAATCATAGACAATGTCGCACGGCGTCCCGTTGCCAACGGTCATGCCATCATGTCAAAAAGCCCGGATGTCTTCAATATCCCGTTGGATGCTGCGCTCATTCACGCCATACTGTTGGGCAGCCGCTGCCTTCTTGATAGTCTGACCGTCCAGCAGCTGCGAATACAGTCCCAGTACCCGCGAAACCTTTCCCACTTTCAAATTATCACCTCCTGTTACATCATAACAAACGGAAAAGATATATCCTGTCTATTTCTAAGATTACACAAACAGAAAGTAAATCAGTGTATAGAAAAGCCCCAGACTCATGCCATTCTTTTTCATAAGTCTGGGGCTTTGAATTTTAACGACCGTGTGCCATTCGTCATGAATTAGGCTATGCACAGGCTTCGCGCGGGGCGCCGGTTATGGCGCCCCCTACGCGACGGGCTTAGCCACATGATTATTTAATAGTCGCCACAAGGCGACCTTGTAGGGGTGTCCGCTATGCGCCGCAGGGGCCACCCGAGGACGCATTGTCAGTTTGATTACAAAGGCACACAGCGCCATCGTTGTAGGGGTCGCCGTGTGGGCGACCCGCTATGCGCTGAGGGCATCCCAAAGCGTCATTGTCACTTTGAGTTTAAAGGCGCGCAGCGCCATCTGAGTCCGAGGCGATGCGCCAGCGAGCCCATCGATGAACGAACTACGATGTTTGCTAAATCAATAGAAGCTGCGGCCGTAGGCTAATTCGAAGGCCATCTGGCCTGCCGGCAGGGCGACGCCGGTGGCGGCCCAGCTGCCTTGCGGGTCCAGGTAGCGCCAATCGCCGTTGTTGTCGAGGACACACATGCGGTCTGAATCCATGTTGTAGTAGAAGTAGTAGGTCTTGACGCCGACGATTTCGCCTTCGCCGCCGTTGTAGAAATCGTTTTCGTCACCCGTAGCACTCTGGGCCGTGACGACATTGATGGCCAGCTTGTAGTACGGCGGGGCATACATCTGGTTGACCAGCGACGTCTTGTCCACGTACCAGGCCGTGCCCATATGGCCGTCCACGCGGATATAGTCCGAATTGTCGTTCAGGTAGTACGGATAATTTGCCGAAGCCACAGAAGCAAAGGCCAGCAGCAGCAAGGTAAAGAAAACAGTACAAAGTTTTTTCATGAAGATTCCACCTTTCGAAATGCACTCAAATCTTTAAGCTACTGTAGATTATACACACGCCCGTAGACAGATTCTGTCATCGTGCCAAAAAAGGGCTGCCGCATTAAGCGACGAGCCCTTGTAGTTTGTAGTCTTTAGTTTGTAGTTTTTAGAAAAATTAGGGGAGACTTTCTTCCGGACTGCGGACGGCCGACTGCGAACTACGAACTGCGGCGCCATTAGGCACCTACTGTCTTTCTCTGCTCTTTTCTGCTTTTCACGAAATGCGGGATTCTCACCTCGACGGGGCGGGCGCCCCACATGGGCGCCCCTACAGCTGCTTTCTTCTGCCGCCACTAAGCGATACGGTATTTCTTTTCCAGGCGGTCCAAGAGGTCCATATAGCCTTGGGCAAATTCTGGGCCTTCTTCTTGTTCCATGTCTTTGACGGTCTGGTCAATCTTGGCTTTGATGTCGTCCGACAGGCCGCGGTCGGCTAAGGGGTAGACGACGTTATTTTCTTTTTCTACGTGCTGCTGCAAGCGGTTGGCATAGGCCATGGCTTCCGTCAGGATTTGGAGTTTATATTCGGTCTTCGGTTCCTGAGCGTAGAGTTTGAGGGCTTCGTCGAGGGCACGGACGTGGGCACGGATGAGGTCGTGTTCGACGAGCATGCCGTGTTTGATGATAATCGAAGCCACTTCTTCCAGGTGGTCGACCATTTCCGGAAAGAGGACGAGTTCTTCCCGGCGGTGATGATGGCCGTCAGCGTAACGGCGGATGAAATCGAGGATTTCCGCAAATTCCTGCTGGTCGATTTCAGCGCCTTCCAAGATGGCGCAGCATGATTCTTTGATGACTTTCAGCATCCGTGAAATATTGGCATGTTGTTTGACCATGACTTCCGTGCAATACATAAGGGTCCCTCTCTTTCGTTTAGGCAGATTTCTTTACGATTTCATACTGGCCTTCAGCCGGGCTGGTGAAGGCGTAATCCGTGGCAGCCAGCAGGCCGTCGACTAAGGCTTGGCGCAGGGCATAGTAGCAGTCGCCGTGGCCCTGCCAAAATTCACTGTGCAAGTCCATGGTGCGGTCCCAGGCAATGCGATTGTCATCGCTTTCGCGGACGCGGTTGACCTGGTCACAGGGCATGCCGTCCAGGAGCAGGTCGTCCAGGCGGTGGAAGGCTTCCGGTGCCGTAGCGGCGCTCAGGTGCTGGCTGGTACCGAAATCATAGGCCGCTTTTTTCAGCGCCGTCAGGCGGTCTTCCTGATTGCCGGCGACGTCGAGTACCAAGGCAGCATAGCGGCCTTCGGCGTCGTGGATGCGCGACTGGAGCCAGCCGTGGATGTTCGATTCGTCGATGACTTCATCCAGTTTGCGGCGGTCTTTGCTGCCGTATTTATCGGCCAGATCGCCATCGGACCAGCCCTGGCTGGATGCATAGCGGATGAGTTCGTCAATCAGGCTTTCCTGGAACTGGATTTTATTGTATAACCAAAAATGGATAGGTCCTAAAAATGCGCTCATAATGATATCCTCCCCTTACTGTTTGTTTGCTTCGATAGCGACGTTGACGGCTTTGGTGACAATTTCCGGGTCGAGGCCATGGACGAAGCAGGCGTTTGCCAGGCTTTCCTGCTGGGAAGACGGGCAGCCCAGGCAGTGCATGCCCTGACCGATGAGGGTATCGACGACTTCCGGGTGAAGGCGGATGATATCGCCCATGATCATGTCAGACGTAACTTTTTCATTAGCAGCAAATTTATTCAGAACGGATTTCAACATAGTAACTACCTCCTAAAGTATGTGGACAACTTTTATCTTATCTCTGAGTGAGCTTTCTCTCAACTTCTGAACGTAGTATACCATGGATAGTGGAGGGAATCTGTTGTTATTACAACATTTGAAAAAAATCGTTCGTCGTAGGTCGTTCATCGTTTGTCGAAAATCCACGCAAATACAGAATGAGGCTATCCACAGGATTCACGCGGGCCTCCGGCTATGGAGGCCCCTACAAAGTTTAAACCATCACGTCAAACGGCAAACGCCAAACGAACCACGAAAAAAGGGCTGCCGTGCAAGCGGCAGCCCTTTTTTCTTTATTCTTCTTCCGGAAGTTCTGCGTTGTGGTATACATAATGGGAAAATAGCAGGAAAATGGCGTAAAATAGCCATTTATACCACTTTTTATTTCTTAAAATGTAGCCACCGTTTTATCGTCTAACCGATAGCAAATAGATTTGTTATTATCCTGCCTACATAAAATACATTATATATATGCAGTACAATCCTCTATTTAATCAACGTTGTGTGGTTCCGGACCATACAACCGTTCCATAGCCGCGCGAGTGACAAGCCAAGTGCCGCCTGATTTTCTCGCTTCCGCTTCCGTGAATCTTGGTGGCGACTTCTTGTAACCAGAGCACGCCTGTCGGATTGTGATAGGCGCAACTCCCCACCGTTCTGCCGCTTCCTTAGCCGTCATAATATCTTCCAATGAATTCATGAAATATCACCCCCATAATCGAATGCATGTAGCCAATGTGACAATAAGAGCAGCTGCAATGGATAGCCAATCACGATGAAAATATACTCGGATATATGCCATTGCAGTTAAAATAAGTAGTGCAATCGTCCAAACCATATGCTATAATGAAATGGAAGAAAGGGGAAAGGCGATTGCCTCGCCCCCGTTTTTCCTTAGCCTTTCAAGAAAGCGATTATTGTAACCACTCCTGCTAGAATGGTAATTACGTTAGCCGCTATCTGAAGGGCTTTTTCTATTTTTTCCATTTCATTCTTTCACCTCCTTTCTATATATTTATTATACATCTTTTTCGGTGTTTTTGTCAAGCTTTTTAGATTGATTTTAATAAAAAAATCCCACCAAACTAAATAATAGTCTAGTGGGATTTGTCCTATTTACTATACATTTAAGGTATGTAGTTGTGTTTGAAGTTTATGTAGTTCCGTGAAAACAGAAATACCTAGTTCTTCAGCAATTTGCAGTATTTTTCATATTCTCCTGAAAATTACATCCATGAATTTGGATGTAATACACGATACCAATAAAAACACCACATAACAATATCAATAAGCAAAAAAGAGAATAATATTATATTTATTTTAGTTATCAAACGTTCTTTTTTATTTACCAATATACACTGATCATTGATTTTCTGAATAGCACATAATAACAAATTCAATAAATTAAATATCAAAAGGCCAATCATAATCATAACAAAAGCAAGTCGATAGATTGATGCTTTATCAATATTGCCTAAGACAGAGCCAGAGAACACCATACCAGCTACAAACGTAATAACAATTGATGAAAATATACCTAAAATTGCAACATAATCTCTTTGTATTTTTTGTGACTTTTCTCTTAACTCGTTTGACTCCTTCTTCAAATCTCTCAAGCTCATATTTGTTGAATTTAATTGCTTTTCAGCTATTTCCACTCTATCAATCCAACTTGAAGAAAACGCAATTCTTGCATATTCTAATAAAATATGATCATATAATTTAAAAAAGCCCTTATTAAACTTATCATTATTTTGTAAGTTATAAATTTTTTGGATTATATCTTTATCCTCTGAAATTTTTTCTATGCTAATTTCATTTTTCTTATCTAATATCTCCTTTAACCACTGCGTGTTATTACTTAAATTCTCTAATTTATTGTTTTCGCTACTGAATATCCTGTTTTTATTAGGTGGTATCAATCGAACCATTGTATTAAAAATATTTGAGTACGAATGCCTGAATTCAGGTTCTTCATCGCTGTTTTTAGCATAAAGTTCTTCTAGCAAATCCAAAATGCGCAATAAACTTTGCACATCGTTATTATCATCATTTTTATTTACTTTGATATTTAATGGTTTTTCAGCTAATATATTAATTACTTCGCTAACATTCTTATCTTTTTCAGAATTTCTTACAGTTAAGCTTTCAGAACCTATATTAATATGTTCAATTTTACCATCTTTAACCATATCAAACCTCATTTTACTACATAATTATTTCTGAAATATTGTAACACGCTTTCATTAGATATTATGTTATCACCTGAAGAATGATACGCCTCATACCAAGGTGAATTTACTTTATGGGTTTCATTTACTAGAGCAAACGCTGGTGTTCTTAAAAAAGAATCTATAACTATATTTGCTGCGGTTCCTTCTTCTTCATTAAGATTTATTCTATCATAGTTCAATAAAATAGGCGTAGCTCCATAAGAAGAATAAGCGAAATATACTTCAGGCACAACCGGACCATATTGCCAAGCTTCTATGCGGTCTCCAAATGCCGGCTTACCATAATTAACTAACATCACCCCTTGCACAAAATATAACATTTTTTGCAATTTTAAATTACTAACAGGGTACCCTTTATTTAATGTTTCAGTAATGACATATTGAGCGACATCTAAAGCAGCCATTGTACATCCTCCCTTCTTCAAATCTTTTATATTAATTATATCACTCTTGTCAATGTAAAAAACGATTTTTTTTTTACAATTTGATCTCAATCTTCTTTTTATATTCATTCTATGGCATTATTTATGTTACAGCACTTTACAACTTTTACGCTGCCTCGAAAGTTGACGAAGCGAGTTTACACAAGGCCTGCACTAAGTCCGTTGGATTTTTTGCGGTTTGAGCTTTAGAAACCAAAGTGCCTAAAAATATTTCACGCTGTATTTGCCAGCTTATATGGCTTCGCAGCTCTTGTGGACTGGCGTTTTGGTACTTCGCAAAATGATCGTCCAGATACGGCAGCATTTTCAGGCTGCTGTGAACGAGGTTTACCAGGTTCACCCTATGTTCAATACCATTTTGGCGGCGAATCCGGTAGGCATTCAGCGACCAGAAGGCCTTCTGCTCATAGTAGTTGGTTTCAATGGCCCAACGCAGCCTGTATAACTTCAAA
>OKUM01000013.1_pt1 | contig 149166 bp, 134 predicted proteins | sample 1606801 | NCBI WGS metagenome assembly OKUM01 (sample SAMEA3882546, study PRJEB24775) | human gut metagenome | biome: human-associated habitat; feature: intestine environment; material: feces | place: Netherlands | collected 2009/2010
CCTTTTAAGGGTGGTTGCAGTCTTTTTTTATTGCGCGTTTTTTTACAGCCCCTTTCATTCAAATCATTAAAACTTCTTTATGAGTACCCGCTTTTAGTCAAGCGGTTATTTGTATTATTCAATATCGATTATCAGCTCCCACCGATAATGTCCGTTACACTCTTTATTAGTGCAGACAAAGTAATGTGCCTTATCTGCTGTTGTATTCACAGGAACATAGTAGCCGTTATGGCAAACAGGACACTCAACTTTTTCGCCTTTTTTTAACTTTGTGAGAATATCATTTTCTTATGCCATGAACATAGCCCCCTTTTCTCCAGTTAAATTCAGGATAAACGTCTTTTACTGCAAGCTTTGAACACCACGCACAACACTTGCTGTGGTCTGAGCGGATAACGTACACCCTAAGTCCTGCGATGAAACGAAAATTGACTCACACGCTCACGTGGAGCGTACGTTAAAGTTACATATTTAGCAAAAGTTTAATTCTAAATAATCAGGCATTTCCAAACTGTAGTGTACATAGCCAGGATTTTCTGTGAATGTTTTATCCTTATCATATTCACCATTTACATATTTATCTAAGTTAATAGATTGCTCTAAATATTCAAAGTTCCACTCAAATTTACAAGCTTCCCAAATAGTCATATCTGAATATTCTGCAGAAGGACTACTCAAAAGTTCTTTAAGCAACTTTTTTTCTTTATGCGAAAGTTTCCAAAGCTTTTGGTCTTCTGCATTTTTATTTTCAACATAATCTGCTGAATTAAATAAAATTCTAACCACCTTAGCAGCATCTCCATAATAAACGTTATTATAAAATTTGAAATAAGGATGTCCCTGCCTTTCAGAATCGGGATTTACAGCGATACTTACATTATTCTGATTATCCCTACATACAGTTGACATTTCATCTAAGTATTCTTTCAAAAATAATTTAATCATTGCATGATACCTCTCTCTTTTTTACATTATCGTATTTCAACTCACACGCTCACGTGGAGCGTGACACAGCTTGCAGGGTCTATGTATTCAAGCATTTTATTTCAACTCACACGCTCACATGGAGCGTGACTTATTCCTGGTTTGCCAGCCTTTTTTTCTTGTGCATTTCAACTCACACGCTCACGTGGAGCGTGACACATTCCACGCTATGTTGACACGTTTGAAAAGGATTTCAACTCACACGCTCACGTGGAGCGTGACCTGGAAACCAAGTACGGCGTATTTCAACCCAAAGACATTTCAACTCACACGCTCACGTGGAGCGTGACGCGTTATCACGTTGTCTGACCCGATGAAGAATTTGAATTTCAACTCACACGCTCACGTGGAGCGTGACGTCATGACGTTCTGCTTGCCGTGCTTTTCAAAATTTCAACTCACACGCTCACGTGGAGCGTGACCTCATGTTTTGCGTGTTCTCTTACTGTGCCGTCTATTTCAACTCACACGCTCACGTGGAGCGTGACCTTGCGTGTTTTCATTTCTTTGAGCTGCTTTGCCAATTTCAACTCACACGCTCACGTGGAGCGTGACGCCCCTCACCGCCTATCTGAGCGAAAACGTCTGAATTTCAACTCACACGCTCACGTGGAGCGTGACGTTCTTCGGAACAGTTGACAGCAAGGTGCTTTTCATTTCAACTCACACGCTCACGTGGAGCGTGACTGAACTCATACGGCATTTTCTGCTTAGTTTGAAATTTCAACTCACACGCTCACGTGGAGCGTGACTCGTCAGGCTGTTCAAACTTTCTCATCTGAGCATATTTCAACTCACACGCTCACGTGGAGCGTGACATTTTGCCCTTTTATTGTAGCACACTTTTTTAAATTTCAACTCACACGCTCACGTGGAGCGTGACAGGTCACAGCGTACCAATGGACAAGCTTGCACCAATTTCAACTCACACGCTCACGTGGAGCGTGACCGTTGCGAGCAAGTATATCCTGCTGCTGTCTGATATTTCAACTCACACGCTCACGTGGAGCGTGACTTTATACTTACCGTTGCTGTACACGATCTCTACACCATTTCAACTCACACGCTCACGTGGAGCGTGACATGACGGACAAGAACGGAAAGAACATCAGAAAAATTTCAACTCACACGCTCACGTGGAGCGTGACGACGGTGAGGACAGGCAGTCCAACAAGATTAAAATTTCAACTCACACGCTCACGTGGAGCGTGACGCAAAGATGATACGATAAGAATTGCAGGTGAAAATTTCAACTCACACGCTCACGTGGAGCGTGACGATTTACAGTCGAGTTCTCAATAACTTCATTGTCATTTCAACTCACACGCTCACGTGGAGCGTGACAATCCAGTAAATGACGATATTGTTTTTGACGGCAATTTCAACTCACACGCTCACGTGGAGCGTGACTATAATCCCATTGAAAACTATTCCATGACAGAAAATTTCAACTCACACGCTCACGTGGAGCGTGACCTTTAGGTGTTTGGGATTTTGAGGGGGTTTATTCATTTCAACTCACACGCTCACGTGGAGCGTGACATGTGTGGTACAAATTTCGGTAGCGGTGCAAAAATTTCAACTCACACGCTCACGTGGAGCGTGACTAAAAAGTTCGTGCCTAGCCCATGCAGTAATCCATTTCAACTCACACGCTCACGTGGAGCGTGACTTTTACAAGTCTTCGCCAATTTTAACATCATTTTGTATTTCAACTCACACGCTCACGTGGAGCGTGACAAAGTTCATTACTTGTTCATCAATGGTGTCTGGTATTTCAACTCACACGCTCACGTGGAGCGTGACTGGTAACAATATCCAGTGCATTGAAAAACGGCAATTTCAACTCACACGCTCACGTGGAGCGTGACGTCTTGCCCTGCCTGTTCTTACCGCCAATAACAGTATTTCAACTCACACGCTCACGTGGAGCGTGACAGGAGGTGATAAGAATGTTTGACAACCGCCTGAAAATTTCAACTCACACGCTCACGTGGAGCGTGACCAAGACCCTCTTCTGGAGAGTTGGTTCTATAACCATTTCAACTCACACGCTCACGTGGAGCGTGACCTGAAATTGTACCTGTTACGAAACGCCAGGTGCAGATTTCAACTCACACGCTCACGTGGAGCGTGACCCTGCCGTTCATAGCTTCCTTTACCTCGTTTTTATTTCAACTCACACGCTCACGTGGAGCGTGACACTTGATGTTGTGTATATCTGGTGCTTGCTCAACGTGATGCGGACTTATTTTTTTATTTAATGGGTATCGGTTTGATTTTGTTCACTGTGCGTTCACAAATAGCATGGCATTTTCATGCGAACTTACTAGGGATTTGTGGATCACTTGGGGTACGCTGGTCAAAATATTAGGACGCCTTCAGGGTCATAGGTCTCTTTGGTGCCGTAGTGTTCTACTCTATGCTTCCAATTGTTGCCTAAGTAATATATCCGCAGACTATCATGCTTTGGGTCTATTATTTTCAGAAGTTTATCTTTCACTTTCAGAAAAGTGCCATAGTCTACGTCTATTTCAAACACGCTGTTCTGCACTCGCTGTCCATAATTTTGACACTCTTTCGACACTTTTCTCAGCCTTGTTTTACCCTTATTATCTGTTGTTGATACATCATAGCTTACTAAGGTCATCATTTATATCACCTCTATTTCAGCAAATAGTTCGGGTACTCATCTAGCTCGCCACGGATATATTTTGCGAGAAGCGAGCTTTGCACATATGGGAGTAGCCCTTGCTGTATCTTTTCGCCCAGATATGGGTGGACTATGCTTATGCGCTTACGCTCCTGCCATGCGGTGAGGACTTTTTTCTTGCCCTCTTTGGAGAGGTATACTGCGCCGCTGACCTGAGTTTCAAAGTCCTCGGGCTTTATCATTTTCAAGTTTATCATGGTAAGCACAAGTCGCTCCACCACGCAACGAAATTCCTCTACAAGGTCGCAGGACAGGCTGCTTCTGCCTGAACGCAGGGCGTGGTAAAAGCCGAGGCAGCTATCAAGTCCTACGCTTTCAAGGGCTGATGTATATGATGAAATTGCGATAGTATACAGAAACGAGAGCATGGCGTTTACTCTGTCGAGGGGTGGGCGTTTGGTGCGGTTGGCAAGGTAAAAATCTTCTTTTTGGTGGAGTATCAGTCGGTCAAATATATCAAAATATGCCTTTGCACAGCTTCCCTCTATACCCATGATGATATCTTTATCGGCAGTTTCATAGACGGTCTTTATGCCGTTTTCAAGATATTTTATACAATCTGTAAGCTCTCCGTCACTGTTTATATCTGGGTTATCGTGGAGCGAACGTCTGATAAGATAACGTGTATTTGAAAGCTTTGCGGCGACAGTATTCCTGATAAGGTCAAGCTGAGGAATAGAAAAAAGCTCAAACTGCTCTTTTCGCAGATAGACGTTGCCCTTTGTTTTGCCCTGAACTCTTGCGAGAAATTTACCTTGAGGAGAAATAAAATTAACGGCTATACCATATTCTGCACACTTGCCCATAAGCGCAGGTGAACAGCCCGAATAGCTGAAAATATAGATATCCTCGATATTAGTAAAAGGCACACGGAACTTCTCGCTGTCCTCTGCCCTGCACACTATGTTTTCGCCGTCAAGTGTGAGGTAGGCAGTTTCTTCGAGAATATAAAGTGAATTGAGCAGTTTACGCATTGTTTTCACCTCCGTTCATGGAGAAAATCGTATTTTTCACGCTATATTTCTTCACTTTTGGAAAGCACATATCCGACAGTGAACAGCCTGAACATTTCTGACCTTTTACACGCTTTGGAATAATATCCGCTGCAAGTATCTCACGCATTTTTCCAAGATAGTCGCAAAGCATTTTATCATACTCTGCGCCCTGAGTATCAAAGGGCAATTCTGATCGTCTGCGCACATCTGCATAGTACAGAAAACATCGACTATTGCAATGAAATACGTTATCCACGCAAAGCTTCTGCGCATAGACTTGTATAGCGTCGGTCTGATTGAACTCCCCTGCTTTGGGCCTGGTGGGTTTATACTCCACAATTTCCACACGGAATGTGCCGTCCAGAGTATCTATATAGTCACCGCTTTTGTCACGGACGAACTCGATACAATCTACAACTCCGAAAATATTGTACTTAGGGTCATCGTTATACACTGACACGTCACTTCGGACGATCTTACGCTTATTTTCAAAGTTGCGCTCGCCGCTGTGGACGTTCTCATGGAGGAGGTTTGCTTTGACGACAAAGGCGTTTTCAGCCCAGTCGTCATTAACTTCTAAAAGAGCAAACCTGCGTGGACAATACATATAATGCTGTATGTCACGGATATTGATAGTTACATCTTCGCTCATCAGAGCTTTTCAATAAGGGTAACGCCCTCAGGCATATCCTTATCTATGGAGATATCATAGTCTGAGTAATGTCTTGGAGTTGTCACGCCGTCTTTGAGCTTAACTGACACCTTGTCAAAGAGGATATGTGCAGGGGCATTGCCCAGGGCGGAGTCATGCTTGAACACGATAAGCTTACGCATACAAAGCTTTCCTCTTGCGGCGCTTCTGTCATGCTCGAACATATTGATGATAGATGTCCAAAGAAGCTCAAGGTCGTCCTCGCTAAAGCCTGTTATCTTCTGAGCGAGCATTGCGGAAACATAGCCCTCGCCACGATAGAGAGCATATGGGATTATGCTCTTTTTGCCCATTTCGGTCTCACCGCTCTGCTGTCTGTCTTCTGTTGTTCTTGCCTGTCTTGTGATTGTGATATCCTGAGCAAAAACAGGGTCGATACTTCTTGCAAAGTTGAGCTGTACAGGACCTCTTACAATGCCGCACGGGTCATCGCCTGTACTCATTACTGCACCGAAAGTTCTTACGTCAAAGTAGTTCTGACAGATATAGTCACGAACCTGCTTAACGTCATCAGGATTCTTGCCTTTCTGCTTTGTGGCAAGACCAAGGGTATTATAAGCTTCGGTGAACTTTGTATTGAGGGCTTTGTCTGCCTTGATAAGGATATTGTAGCCTGCTTCGCCCTCTTTGGTAAGCTCCACAAAGTTTCTTATCTTTCTTTTAAGGCACACGTCTGTAACGATACCGAGGCTTGTTTCTGGGTCTGTTCTAGGCATATTGCCTGCGTCAGGGTCGCCGTTTGGGTTGCCGTTCTCAACGTCAAAAAGCATTACAAATTCATATCTGTTCTTGATTGCGTTTTCCATAATATTTCGTCCTTTCTTTATTCTTCTGATTTAACTTCAGAATTTTCTTCCGGCTTATCTTTTGACTTTTTTGTATAAAGATCTCTGTACTGCTGTGCATAGCCTACAATAAATCTGCCCTGATCGTCTAGGGAGAGTGTAGACGGGAATTTGCCGTCAAGTCCGTCAAGTATCTCTCCGCAGAGTTTGTTATAGAATATTGGGCTTGAAAGCTTCTTGATATGGTTTTGTGAAAGCTTATACAGCTTTGGAAAAACTGTTGACGGCTTTGAGCACGCAGAAGCAAAGTATGAGTCCTTAATTGTTCTGTTAAGTCCTCCGCCTGAAGCGTCCTGCTGGATCTTTTCAAGCACTGCGAAAAGTCTTCCGCAGAGATAAGCCTGATTTTTGTTTTCAAGGTCTAATGACATTTTGATCTCCTCCTTATTTTGCTTACGGTTTATGCAGCCTTTTATCAAGCCTGCCCTTGTATCATTGAGTTTTATAAAATGGTTGTTCTCCTCGTCGCTGTCGGTCTTGACCCTTGTTATTACTGTGGAAAGCAGTTCGTCAGGGTATCTTGTGCCTTTGAGTATTGCTTCAAAAAGTGCGGCGGTGAGAGGTGACGGAACTTTTTCTTTGGACGATTTTGGTGAGATAAGCTCACGCTTGATTCGTTCAATGCTTACTTGATGCTGACCCTCAGTAAACGTGATATCCTGCTGATGTTTGAGTACATTGTCAAATATCCTGCCGAACTTATCGTGGAAGATGAACTTCTGGGATATTCTGGAGCTGTTGGGTGTGAAGCCTGCAACGTAAAATTCTACGTTAGGGTCATAAGGCATATCGGCTGTCCTGCCCTGTTTAAGCTGGGTCATGACAGTGTTTAAGTTTCGGTCGGCTTCGTTCACAACGGTTTTATTTAATTCGTCCTCAAATCCGCTGAACATACCGGCAAACATATTGCATTCTTCTACATCGTTCTTCTTCATTGCGAAATAGACTATTGTCATATCGTCAAAAGTCTTATAATGGCTCCTGTCAGCAAGCAGAGAATTAAACGCAGAGGTATACATTTTCATGGCTTTCTCAGAAACATTGCTGTTGTATGACTGCTTCTTGCCATAAGATTCAAAGGCAGATTCTTTCATGCCAACGAGGACACAGCCTGAGGACATTCCACCTTTGATACCCTTTATTTTATCATGGATACGGGCTTGCGGGAGCTTCTCACCAAGAATGGAACAGGTGGATAGTTCGGTATCGTCACTGTCGCTGTCGGCGTTAAGCTGGGCGAGATAATCCTCATAGGCGGCTTTGAATTTACTGTCATTGTGAAGCTTAGTTTCAGGAGAGCCGTCAAGTCCAAACTCATAGTAGGAGCTTGAATACTCCTTGCCTAGGGCAAGAAGGTGTGGGTTTTGGGTTTCCTGCTCAGGTTCCCATGTACGGATAAAATTAAGATAGGCTTTGCAGATAGGTGAGTCGATATTCTCAAAGAACTTCTCATTCCATTCGCAAAAGCATTTGTGTGATTTTGCCGCTTTGTTGGTAGCGTCTGTAGGGGTCAAAGTTCCTTTATCATAGTTCAGACCGAATATGTAGAGTGGTCTGTGTTCGATCGTATTTTTGTCTATGCCCGGTTTCTGCGTTCTTACGGGAAGCTGTTCCATTACTGGATCATAGACTGTTTTTGTCTTTTTATTTTTCAGAGGGATAATTCGGGGTACTCTCAAATCGTTTATTGCGGCTATCTTGCCCTCGGGGGTAAGAAGAATTTCAAAGTGTATGGCTTGCTTACAATAGCCTGCAGGAGTTTTATTCTCCTGCAAAGCACTGTAATCGCACAAGGCTTTTATCAGCATTTAATCTCCTCCCTGTATTTTGCAACGTCGATAACACCGTCTATCATATGCGGACGGTAGAAAACTGCGTCTGCCTTGTCAGAAAACTTAGGGTCGTTCCAATCATTATTGACAGGCTTGCCTCCGTCCTCAAACTTCATGCCGTAAAGCATAAAGCCAAGGTCTTTATCACCCATATTTTGCGGTGCTATCTGTGTAAGGTCAAAGTCGTCAACAAGTTCAATACTCTTTATTGCAAATTCACGGCAGCCAAGGCATGGCTGTCTGAAATGCTGGCCGTTTCTGAGACGTCTGAGCATTATATTATAATGCTTCTCATCAGATTCGTCGGGGTGGTCTGATTTAAGATAGGTGCGCTCAAACGTGAACTCGATACCGTATTTCACATTTTTCAACACCATTGCCGCACGCTGACTTCGTATCTCCGAGGTGTACATCTCCGCTGAGCCTCCGCCTTTCATTTGCTGTTTCACTGATGATAACAACAGCTTATCTTTGACCTCGTTTCGTCGGATATTGGTAAACTCGATAGGGTTGAACACCACTATTTTGTTTATCTGATAGCGCACGGCAGGCTTCCAATATACTGATTTGATAAGTCCCTCCAGTGCGCTTGGTGTGGGTACGTCGTAACTCACCCTCTCAACTTTCATTTCAGGTCTTGAGAAGCAAGCGTAGTCACCTGTCACGATGGTCTTAAAACCATAGCTCATTTTAGCATCACTCCTTTTAAGCTTATATTAGTATTTGGTACATCACTTTCGCTCTACATATATGATACTCCATTATGAATAAAATGTCAATAGTTTTCATGTATAAAAAAAGTGTCGGATTTTAGGCATATTTCACAATTCTACGTTCAATGGTTTGTGGTATAAAAAAGTTGACTTTTTAAAATAATGTTTGTATAATATACTTGTCTATGCTTTACGCATATGTGAGTTGAAAAATATTCGTATTCGGTACGATATGGAATGCAGCAAGTGGCAGACTGTCTTGGTGGCAGCCTGCCATTTGTTTTAGATGAAATAATCCTGCATTGCGGCTTGGGTGTCCAAACCTGTTTCATTATTATAATAACTTTGATTTTCAAGAATGAATATGCCTGTGCCGTGATCTTTGAGAACACCCTGAGAATAAAGATCCTTGAAAACGTTCATATAGACAGACACTGAATATTTCTGCAATGCTCTTCTTACTGACATATCACCATTACGCAAGGTTTCAACAAGTTTATGGCAAGTCTGGTCGTTAGGATCGTCGATAACGAGAGAGATAGTGTCGGCGGAGATATATTCAAACTGCATTGCGTAGCTTCGGAATGGTATGCTGTATGGTGACATTAAGCCTTGGCGGTCGAATGAGTTGCTTTGTTCGTTATATTTCGCAATAGAGTTTTCAGCTATACGACTTTGGTTGAAGTCGAAAATTCCGTCGTAGTATTCTTTAATACAATCATAGGAAGTTATATCTTGGTACTTTTCCAGCAAACCTTTAGTCTTGTTAATTCTCATGGCAAGGTCGCTTCCCTTGCGGTATGTTTCGTCAATGTCAAAAACGTACACATAGCCCTTGGCATCTTTACCCTCACGATTACATCTGCCCCCTGCCTGCAAAATACTGTCTAATCCTGAAAGCTGGCGGAAAACTGTGTTAAAGTCAAGGTCAACGCCTGCTTCTACAAGTGAAGTTGAAACTACTGTGATATACTCGCCCTTTTTAAGCTTCTTTCTTACTACTTCTATGACACGGCTTCTGTGGGCTGGGGTCATATTGGCGGAAAGGTGATATTTTTCACCTTGAACAAGATTGTAAAGCTCTGCCGCTGTTTTCTTGGTATTCACAACGATCAGAGCATTTTTACACCGAGAGGCATTTTCTGCAATGGTTTCAAGAGTGGTTTTGCCCATGTCTTTATATTCGCATTTCTTGAAATACTTAAAATTGGTTCGGTCGGTAACAAGCTTATTATAGTTCACATCAGGCAGGAACTTATCAAAAAGCTTAGAATAATCGGGCATTGTGGCGGAGAGAAAAAGGGCTTCGCTGTTAAGATACTTTGTTATATAGCCCACAGCTTTAAGGCAGGGACGAAGAAGTTCCGTTGGAATAAGGTGTATTTCATCAAAAACTATCACGCTGTCACGGAGATTGTGGAGCTTTCGCAGTGCTGAGCCTTTATAATGGTATATGGATTGAAAAAATTGCACGCTTGTGGTGATTATAAGTGGTGCGTCCCAATTTTCGCAGGTCCTTTTGAGCTTCTCTACGGTTTTCTTTTCTTCCTCTGTGTTGCCGTCATAGGAATAGTTTGAATGATGCTGTAGGACAGGGAGAACGTCGCCGAACATTTTTTCAAACTTATTAGCGGTCTGTTCTATTATACTTGTGTAAGGTATGACGTATATGATTCTCTTCTTTCCGCTCTCTAAGGCTAGTTTCAAACTACATAAGGTTTTTCCGCTACCTGTTGGCATATCAAGAATTGAAATATGACTTTTATTGACCGAATTATCAAAAGCTTGTTGCTGGATACGGCTTCTTGCTTGCCTTAACGGGTTATCTGACGGCATATCACTTAATTCTCTGTTCAGTTTATCAAGTGCCTTTTCAAAATCACCGCTCATGCCACGTTCAACATTTTTATTGCAAAATATTTCGGTATCGAGAAAATCTGCGTCTGTCAGGCAAGAGAACACGTACTTGGTGAAAAAGGCGTAACGCTCGATAAGCTCGGTGGGGTCTTTTGCAGAACGCAGTTCATTTAATGGCGGTGTTATTTCTTCCAGTGTTAAAGAGGCAAATTCTATTTCAGTGGCGTATGCACTGTAGTCGCTTTCGCCCGTATATTCGTCTGCTCTTTTTAGTGTACCGTTTAGGGTCGGGCTGTCAGAGTTGTCTGCGACTGTGCCGCCGTCCATAAGTCCTGTGTGGTGTCCTGCGATGCAATACTCCATAAGGGGTGCGAAACAATCGTTTTTATCTGCAAGTGTTTTATACTCTATCGCTCCGCAGGAAGCGTGGCTGAATTTTACTTTGTCATCATCAAGCCGTTTCTGAAAGTTAAGAGCATACTTACCTATATCGTGATACAGGCTCGCTTTTTTCGCAAGGGGTTTCAAAAGATCTACTGAAAAGTCCTCCGCCAATTTGCTTACGCCTATAAGGTGGGCTTTTACAGTTTGCCTTTCACCGTCCTCACGGGTGTGTGCGTAATATTTCATGGTCATTTCTCCTTTTTTGGATAGACAAATCTATCTATATTTTTATTATAGCATACAATTTAATACTTGTGGGGAAAATTTTTGTACACATAAACAAATATTTGTACAAATTGTTATATTTTTATTATAATACATTATAATATATAGGTCAACATAAAGCATTCGACATTTTGAAAATTCGACTTGATTATTATTTAAAAATGTGTTAAAATTAAACTATAAGTAAATTTGTATTTTTTTAAAATGTTATGAGAGGAATTTATATGAAGTACAGACTTTTATACAATAAGATCACAGTAGTGGCTCTTTCGGCGATGTTGTCGCTGAGTGCTGTATCATGCGGTAAGCTTGACACGAGCAAGCTTGACGGAAACGCTTTGACAGTGATCGAAACCGAGAGCAAAGCGGAAGTCAAAAAAACTGAGGACAGCTCCAGCAAAAAAGAGGTCGAGGTGAATGAAGAAGAAAAGGAACAGCCAAGCTACACCTGCTCGCTGGTTTGCGTGGGCGACAACCTTATACACGACAACATTTATAATGAGGCGCTAAAGCTTGGCGGTGGTGAAAAATATGATTTCACGCAGGCTTATGAACACGTTACAAAGTACATAGAAGGCACTGATGTGGCTATAATCAATCAGGAAACGCTTGTTACAGACAGCGTTGAACCACAAAGCTATCCTATGTTCGCATCGCCAACTGCTGTGGGCGACAAAATAGTTGACATGGGCTTCAATGTGGTTTCTATGTCAAACAATCATGTTCTCGACCAGGGTGAAGAGGGGCTTATAAGCTCTCTTGATTACTGGGACACAAAGGGCATTGTGCATTACGGTGCTTATCGTTCGCAGGAGGACGCTGACACTATCAAGACCATGGAAGTCAACGGCATAAAATTTGCTTTTCTGGGATACATGGAGCACACAAATGGTAATTATCTCAGCGGTGACGGCGCTCAGGTGATATATCTTGATGAAGAGGACAAGATAAAGGCTCAGATAGAAGAGGCTGACAAAATGGCGGACGTTGTTGTGGTTTCATGTCATTATGGCACAGAGATACAGAACGAGCTTAACAAACAGCAGACGGAGATAACGCCTAAGCTTGTGGAGTGGGGTGCTGACCTGATAATAGGCACGCAGGCGCACACTATCAGCACTTGCGGATATCTTGACAAGCCTGAGGGCGGACAGGCTTTCGTTTACTACGGTTTGGGCAACTTTATTTCGACTATGTATGACACAAAGTCGCTTGTGGGACTTATTGGCAAACTCAATGTTGTGAAGGACCCTGACACCAATGAGGTGACATTCGAGAACGTTAAGGCGATACCGATAATATCGCACTTTGAGGGTGATTCATATTATGGCGATTGGTACAACTGCACTGTTTATCCTTATGCGGAATACACTGACGAGCTGTTTGCCAAGAATTATGTTGAGGGCTTCACTCGTGAAAGCGTGAAGCAATGCTTGTCTTACATACCTGATGAGTTTCTTAGTATTGAGTAGTCGGGGCAATATGTAGGGGACGGCGCCCTCGACGTCCCGTTTGCAAAGTTGATAAAGAATATGATATTTCTGCGGACGACTTTTATGCCGTCCGCTTTTTTTGGTATTGTGTAAAGGTTTACATATATCTTAATAAATTTATATAATGTAAATATCAATTCATGAAATGTTTACACTAAAATATGCTCAATCCATTAAAATACTTGCACATATCACTTTTTTACTATTGCAATTTAGGCAAATATGCTATAAAATATACATAAAGGGGGAGGAACGGACTTCCCGATAAAATTTTCATTTTTTTATATTCTGAAAACTATTTTAAATTTACAGGAGGGTTTATTACATGAAATTTGCTGACGGTTTCTGGCTCAACCAGAGAGGCTACGAAGTAAACTATGCAAATCAGGCTTTCGAGATCGAAGAGGTCGAAAACGGATTCCTCGTTGTGGCAACACCTTTCGTTGTATACAACAGAGCTATGATGCTCGGAAGTGCAAACCTTGAGATCGCTTACACTTCAACTCAGGAGAACTGCGTAAAGGTAAGCATCACACACCACAAGGGTCATGTTGACAATGGTCCGCACTTTGTTCTCGAGGACAAGGGCTTCAAGCCACAGGTAACTGTTACAGACAAGGAAGCCGTACTTGTTACAGGCGACACAAAGCTCGTTGTTTCTAAGGAAAACTGGAGCTTCACATACTATTATAGGGATAAGAAACTCACAAGCGGTGGCTGGAGATCGACAGGCGTTATTTTCGAGAGTGCTTACAAGCAGCAGGCAAGACTTCAGACACAGCTCGACGACACATTCTGGAGCTACCCTGCCGATCCTACAAGAACATACATCAGAGAGCAGTTTGACACTTCTGTTGGCGAATATTTCTACGGCTTCGGCGAGAAATTCACAACATTCACTAAGAACGGTCAGAACGTTGAGATATGGAACGCTGACGGAGGTACTTGCTCAGATCAGTCTTACAAGTCTATCCCATTCTATCTTTCTTCAAAGGGCTACGGCGTATTTGTAAACAGCACTGACAAGGTTTCATATGAGGTTTGCTCTGATACTGTTTCCAAGGTATCAATGACAGTTCCAGGCGAGAGCCTTGAATACTATGTATTCGGCGGTGCTAACCTCACTGACGTACTCAAGGGCTACACTGACCTTACAGGCAAGCCTTCACTGCCGCCTGCATTCTCATTTGGTCTGTGGCTCACAACTTCATTTACAACAACATATGATGAGGAAACTATCACATCATTTATTGATGGCATGGCTGAGAGAGATATTCCTCTTCAGGTATTCCACTTTGACTGCTTCTGGATGAAGGGCTTTGAGTGGTGTAACTTTGAGTGGGACAAGTCACAGTTCCCTGACCCACCTGCAATGCTCAAGAGATTGCACGAAAACAAGGGTCTGAAAACTTGCGTATGGATCAACCCATATGTTGGTCAGCGTTCAAAGCTCTTTGACGAGGGTATGAAGAACGGCTACTTCATCAAGAAAACTGACGGTTCTGTATTCCAGTGCGATGAGTGGCAGCCTGGTATGGCTATTGTTGACTTCACTAATCCTGAGGCTTGCAAGTGGTATGCAGGATATCTGAGAAAGCTCTGCGAAATGGGTGTTGACACATTCAAGACAGACTTTGGTGAGAGAATACCTACAAGAGATGTTGTTTACTATGACGGCTCTGACCCTATCAAGATGCACAACTTCTACACATATCTTTATAATGAGTGCGTATTCAATGTACTGAAAGAATATTTTGGAGAGAACAAGGCTTGTCTGTTCGCACGTTCTGCTACAGCAGGCGGTCAGAAGTTCCCTGTTCACTGGGGCGGAGATTGCTCAGGCAACTACAACTCAATGGCTGAGGTTGTAAGAGGCTGTCTGTCACTTTGTATCTCAGGCTTCGGCTACACTTCACATGACATGGCAGGCTTTGAAGCTACTGCTACACCTGACATTTACAAGAGATGGGCTGCGTTCGGTATGTTCTCATCACATTCAAGACTACATGGTAACCAGTCATACAGAGTGCCATGGCTCTTCGATGAGGAATCCTGCGACGTTCTGCGCTTCTTCACAAAGCTCAAGGGCAAGCTCATGCCTTATCTGTGGGCTCAGGCTATCAAGACACACGAGGTCGGCGTACCTGTAATGAGAGCAATGGTCATCGACTTTGCTGACGACCCAACTTGCCTGACGCTTGACAGACAGTATATGTTCGGCGACAACATTCTTGTTGCTCCTATCCTTAATGACGAGGGTATCGCTGAATACTATGTTCCTGAGGGCAAGTGGACAGATATTATCACTGGCAAGGTTCTTGAGGGCGGCAAGTGGTACAAGCACAAATGCTCATACTTTGAGATCCCTGCTCTTGCTAAGCCAAACAGCATTATTGCATACGGCAACTTTGAAAGACAGATAGAGTATGATTATCTTGAGGGCACAACATTCACTATCTACGAGCTTGAAGACGGCAAGAGTGCAGTTTGCCCTATTTATGACACTGAAGCAAACAAGGTATTCGAGCTGACAGCTACAAGACACGGCAACAAGATCGAGTGCGAATACACTGACACAAAGGCAAGCTTCAAGATCGCTGTGGCTAACACAGACAAGACTGTTGAAATTGCTCCTAACTTCAGCGGCAAGGTAATCATTGAACTCTAATGACTAAATAAAATCATCGCTCCGAGAGATCGGGGCGATTTTTTTGCGTTCGCACATAAAATCGGGGCAAATGAGGGTAAAAATTCTGTATATTTGCTCTTGAAGAAAATATGAGATCGGGGTATAATATAGATAGTACGATTTGAGGAGTAATTTTATGAAATCAAGAATACGAAGTGCTATACCGAAAAAGATAATCGGCATAAATATCAGTTCGCAAAAGCGTGATATCATTGAAGATATTGCTAAAAGCGAAAATGCGGAGGCTGTTTTCTTTGACAATGAGATAATGGGACAGCAGGTGGGATATCTTTGCGGTTTCAAGGGCTTTGTCAGGTCTGAAAAAGAGGGCGAGGACATCACGGACGAGTGCCTTATTTTTTCGGGCATTGACGGCAGGAGCCTTGACCCTATACTGAAAATGCTTAGGGAAAAAGAAGCTACGGTGAAGTTAAAAGCCATTGTCACGGCACACAATCAAAGCTGGAACGTTGGCGAGCTTATAAAAGAGCTGAGGCGTGAACACCTTCACATGAATGGGGGCGACAGCGGTGAAAAGTAAATACAAGGCTATTATTTACATTATTCTGTCGGCTTTTTCGTTTGCATTCATGTTCGCATTTGTGCGGCTTTCGGGAGACTTACCGACGGTGCAAAAGACCTTTTTCAGAAATTTTGTGGCGTTGTTTTTCGCTATCGGAGTGCTAAAGAAAAATCACATACGCTTTCACATTGAGGGCAAAAAGAACAATGCGGTCATTTTTGTGAGGGCGCTTGCTGGCACGCTAGGAATGCTTGGAAACTTTTATGCCATAGATCATCTTGTGCTGTCTGACGCTTCCATGCTAAACAAAATGTCACCGTTTTTCGTTATCATTTTCTCTTTTATTTTCCTTAAAGAGCGGCTGACTTTCTTTCAGGGCTTCACTGTAATTTGTGCATTTATAGGAAGCTTGTTTATCATCAAGCCGAGTTTTCAGAATGTGGACTTCTTCCCTGCCCTTATTGGTTTTCTAGGAGGAATGGGAGCGGGACTTGCTTACGCTTGCGTAAGATACTTAGGACAGCATGGAGTAAATGGTGCGGTGATAGTTGCATACTTCTCGGGATTTTCCTGCTTGTTCACCCTGCCATTTCTAATATTAGATTTCCACCCTATGACGATTTTCCAAATACTTTGTTTATTGGGAGCTGGCGCAGGTGCGGCAGGCGGACAGTTCGCTATAACTGCGGCTTACACTCACGCTCCTGCAAGGGAGATATCGGTTTATGATTACTCGCAGTTGATTTTTACCACAATTTTGGGATATTTCCTTTTTGGAGATATTCCTGATGGCTGGAGCTTTCTTGGATATTTCATTATCATTGCAATGGCTGTGCTTGTTTTTCTTTACAACAACGTATGGCACAAGGACAGTGAGGTCAAGGGCTGAAAAAACATACAAAAAGAGCGTTTTTACCGAGAAAGTAAAAACGCTCTTTATTATTAATATTGTAGTTTAAGCTCCGCCTGCGATAAATCTCTTGAGATCCTGTGGGTTTACGCACTTTTCAAGCGCAACGTCCATGGAGATCGTTCTCGAACGAACGAGCTTTGCAAGCTCCTGATCCATGGTCTGCATTCCTGTTGCTTTACCTGTCTGCATAGCTGAACCGATAAGATGCACCTTATCGTCACGGATCATAGCTTTGATAGAGTCTGTTGCATTAAGAATCTCACAGCAAGCTACACGGCTTGTGCCGTCGAATGTACGGCAAAGTGTCTGAGTACAGATACCAACGAGAACGGAAGCAAGCTGAGTTCTGATCTGATGCTGCTGGTGAGCAGGGAAAACGTCGATGATACGGTCGATAGTTGACGGTGCGGACGTTGTATGAAGTGTACTCATAACAAGATGTCCTGTTTCAGCGGCGGTAACAGCAGCTTCGATAGTCTCGAAGTCACGCATTTCTCCTACGAGGATAATGTCCGGGTCCTCACGGAGAGCAGCACGCAGAGCAAGTGAGAAGCTCGGTACATCAGGTCCGATCTCTCTCTGGTTTACCATACATCTCTTATGAGCGTGCATATACTCGATAGGGTCTTCGATAGTGATGATATGAGCTGATTTATGGATATTTACATGGTCGATCATTGCGGCAAGAGTTGTTGACTTACCGGAACCTGTAGGGCCTGTTACAAGCACAAGTCCACGAGGTCTCATTGAGAACTCTGCAAGGATAGGTGGCAGGTCAAGGTCGGTAAGGGTCGGGATATCGTTTCTCAAAAGACGGAGAGCGATGGCCGTGTTTCCTCTCTGACGATACACGTTTACACGGTGACGGAAACCTCTTGAAGATACATATGTAAAGTCGGTATCAATATGGTCTTTGATAGACTGACGCTGCTTATCTGTACACATATCCTCGCATATTTTGAGAATTTCGATCTCGGTCATATCAGGATATGAGGAAAGCTTTCTCAGGTTACCGCCCTGTCTAACTATCGGCGGAATACCTACGGTGAAGTGCAGGTCGGAACAGCCAAGGGCTCTTGCTTCATCAAGAATTTTGTTAATGTCGATTGCCATTAGAATTTACCTCCATATATTTCTTTTTTATACAGCATATGTTACACGGATAAGTTCGTCCATTGAGGTCTTGCCTTGCTGAACAAGCTCTGAAACGTTGTCACGAAGCAGGTGACAGCCCTCTTTCTTTGCAAGCTCCTGAATTTCGTCAGCTTTTGCTCCCCTTGTGATAAGAGCCTGCATAGACGGTGTTGCGAGAAGGATCTCATGGATAGCGGTTCTTCCCTTATATCCTGTGTTATTGCACTTTGGACAGCCACATGGGTCGTACACCTGTACTGAATGGTCAAGACCCATAAGCTCGTTTTCTTCCTCAGTTGACATTCTAGGCTTTTTGCACTCAGGGCAAAGCACCTTTGTAAGACGCTGAGCAACGATACCGATAAGTGAGGTTGCGACCATGTATGCCTCAACGCCCATATCCACAAGTCTTGTTACAGTAGAAGCGGCGTCATTGGTATGAAGTGTTGACAAAACAAGGTGTCCTGTAATAGCGGCACGGATAGCGATCTCAGCAGTTTCGGTATCACGCATTTCTCCGACCATTATGATGTCTGGGTCCTGACGGAGGATAGAACGAAGGGCTGCACCGAATGTCATGCCTGCCTTTTCGTTTATCTGGCACTGGTTTACGCCATCAATCTTTTTCTCGACTGGGTCTTCGACGGTAATAACATTGTTATTAGGCTTTGAGATCTCACCAAGCGCGGCATAAAGTGTGGTAGATTTACCTGAACCTGTAGGGCCTGTTACAAGGACAACTCCCTGCGGCACTTTCAGGCACGCCTCAAATCTCTTATAGTTATAATCTGTCATACCCAGGTCGGTTATTTTTCTAAGGGACATATCGCCTGTTGCGAGGATACGGAGAACGACTTTCTCACCGTACACCATTGGAAGGTTAGATACACGGAGGTCAAGAGTTGTGCCGTCAACGACCTGTGACATACGACCGTCCTGTGGGATACGCTTTTCGGCGATATTCATGCCGCTCAAGATCTTGAAACGGGTAACAAGCGAAGTATGAAGTGCGGCGGAAAGGGTCATAAGCTCAATAAGGTCGCCGTTTACACGGATACGGATAACGGTTTTATCCTTGAATGGCTCGATATGTATATCCGTTGCGTCCTGACGCTGGGCGTTCTCGACGATAGCGGTAGCAAGTTTAACAATAGGAGCGTTCTCGATTCTCTCCTCGGAGATATCCTTGAGTTCTTCAAGGTTAAGCTCTTCCTCTTTTTGCTTTGTAGCTTCGTCAACAACGGAGTTAACCTGACCTTCTGAGTACATCTTACCGATTGCACGGTTGATAGATGACTTTGTGGCAAGGACAGGTGTTATGCTGCAGCCTGTGATAACACGAAGATCCTCAAAGATATAGAAGTTGATAGGGTCATTAGTTGCAACGGTCATACGCTTGCCTATTTTGCTAACTGCGATGACGTTATACTTTCTTGCAGTTGCCTCCGGTATCTTCTTGACGATATCAGGCATAAGCTCAGTATTATCAAGGTCGATATAAGACACATTAAGTCGCTCGGCAAGGACCTGACAGAACTGAACATCGGTAACGAGCTTCATGTCAATAATGACATCACCAAAAAGTCTTCCCTTTTGCTCCTTCTGTTTGGCAAGAACTTCCTGAAGCTGTTCTTCAGTTATAAGACCTTTCTGTACCAGATACTGACCGATAGGGCCGTTTCTCATATATATTACTCCAATCCTCCGCATTGATTTAGGGATCCGACGCTGCGGAAACGTCTGCTGCGGTGCAAAAACCGCAAAAAAATCATATTATCTATTGTAATCTTCATGAAAGTATGATAAAATTAATATATTAACTAATGAATCCAAAGGAGGATCACTGTGGATAATTTAACCTTATCATACATAATCATTTATGTATTTGTGTTCATCTTCGGAGCGTGCATAGGCAGTTTTCTTAATGTCTGCATATACCGATTGCCGAAAAATGAAAGTCTTATCAAGCGAAATTCTCACTGTATGACCTGCGGTGAGCCAATCAAACGGCGTGACCTGATACCGATAGTAAGCTGGTGCATACTTCGTGGAAAGTGTCGAAGCTGCGGTGCAAAGATATCGGCAAGATACACTATAGTTGAAACGCTGAACGCACTGCTCTACTTATGGGTATTCTACCATTTTAATGGAATTTTCAATCCGCTTCGTGCAGCACTTGTCTGTCTGTTATTCTCTGCTCTTATCGTTGTATTCTTCATGGACTGGGACACTCAGCTTATCAACACATATGTTGTGATATTCATAGGTTTGCTTGGTGTTGCGGAATACATCTTCTGCAAAGATCAGACGGGACTTACGCTTAAGTCACACTTGATCGGATTTTTCATTGTGAGCGTGCCTTTGCTTATTATTTGTCTTATCACACATGAGAAAGCAATGGGCATGGGAGATGTATATCTCATGGCAGCAGCAGGGTTGTTTCTCGGAATGCAGGGTGCTTTGGTAGCGCTTCTTATCGGACTGATAACAGGCTCGATCGGTGGACTTATCCAGAAGCACCGCAGCGGTGATTCAGTATTTGCATTTGGTCCATATCTCTCCATAGGAATTGCTGTTGCAGCTTTGTACTCAGAGCAGATCGGTTCATGGTACATGGACTTTACTGGTCTTAACGAGATGATGAACGAAGCAATGCTGATAATAAGATAATTGCACAAATTCCGCAGTTTGATACTGCGGAATTTTTTTGCTCAAAAAATCCTCTTAATAGAAGTTTTCTGTTAAGGGGATTTTTTCAGCAATCAGACCCGTGGAGGGGTCTGATTGAGAAAAGAAATTACTGTACCTTAGATACTGTAATATCAGATGGGTTAAGTGAATACTTTGAAAGATCCTCAGTATACTTTGGATCGTTGTACTTCTTAAAATACAACGTAACTGTGACGGTTCCACCCGCTGGAATAAATACACAGTTTGATGGGTTATTCAAATCGTTGTTCGTTGTAAATCCACAAACCTTATCATTTGGAATTTTCAATCTCCAATCCGCCTGCATCTGATCAAATGCAAAACCAACATTAGCACTTAAAGACCAGATCTTTACAACATCAGAACCATTATTCTGTATTGTTATATCATAGTCTATCTCACCATCATTGATTTTTCTTGCGATACTGCTGATAACGTACAAATCATTTGTCGGTTTTGAAATGAAGGTTGCCTCAAAAACAGTATCTGATGTTATAACCTTAGTAGATATATCATCGCTTGTTCCTTCTACGACCCAACCGCCAAATATCTTATCAGCGTCTGACGAAACAGGGGTAGCTCCTGGATAATTTGCATACTGTCCATCAGAAACATAAATAGTTGAGGCATTTATTAAAGAACCATTTAATTTAAACTCAACCTTATGCTTGTTCTGTACAACTGGAACGAAAACAACTGAGCTATCTGTAATAGAAACATCAGTAAGACCCTTTGAGTTATCTGATTTGTATACCCACTTAACAAAATCCTGTTTTATAGTATCCATGTCAGTTGGAATTCCCGGGTCATTTGCAAAGTCGCCATCATAGACTTTTGTTGTTGTAAATGTAGAACCGTTGATATTCTCAAACGTTACATTAAATTGGGCTTTCGGTGCAACAGGCGGATAAACACAGGAGAATACCATATCCTTATTTATTGTTACGCCTGTTGTAAAATCAGCAACGTTATTCTTGCTGTCTACCCAATAAGGCGTGCCATAACCTGTTCTTGATGGCATAGAAGGTGGAGTTTTATAAACTGTACCCGCCTTGACAGACTTAGTATCTATCTGTTTACCACGAAGCGTTGAATCAGGGTCGCTTGCAGAGTAGATAAACTTTACACTGTATGTTTTTGAACTTGAAACTGTTGTCTTATCATAGAAAATATAAGTATATGTGTTTGAAGCGTCAAGGCTGTAATACTTTCCCTGCTGAGCTGTGCAACCTGCAGGAGCAGTAGTTGCCTGAGGATATGTGACATAATCAGGAGCTACAGAGAAATCTTTATAGTCACGAACTTTGTATGAATCTGAATCGCCTTCTTTTATGTTAATATTTGTAAGATTTACTGCTGCGTCCTTTTTATACTTTGTTTTCGTAAAAGTATAGCTTCCGTTCTCATATGTTGGCTGATAGGCTGTAAGAGAAACGTCGAGAGTACGCATTCCCTCAATATTGCTGATACTTGCACCGATATCAAACTTATAATTGTCGTAAAAATCAACGCCTCTTGCAACAGCAGAATTATTAAAGTTTAAGCCCTCTGTATTTACATTACCTACATTGATGATACAGCCTTTTGCACCCATTCTCTTTGCGGCTGTATCCGTGTCGCTGCCTGAATAGTTTTTCAGACTATAGCCACGAAGATTATTATTGTCAATAACGATACAGTTTGAATAGGTCACACCGCTTGCACCGATAGTACCAGAGGTTGAAACATCAGGCACACCAATATAATCTTTAAGCACAAGAACATTGGTCGAATATCTAAGCTCATCATCAAGATAGTCTATAAGACCTGAACCTATGACATTGCTTTCCATTGTTGCATCAGCGTCATGATAAACATTATTTGCAGGTTTGATCATATTAAGGATAGCTCCGAGGATCACGCCGAAAATCGTTACCACAACGATAAGCTCAACAAGGGTAAAACCCTTGCGGTTTTTATTCATTTTCAAGATCCTCCCTCCTTATGGTGTTGATTGTGCATCGTCATATTCAGCCTGGTTTTTGTAATCAGAGCCACCCATATAATGGATAACTACATAACCTGTAGCTTTACCTGACGCATCTTTTTCAAGATAATGGTCAAAGGTCGCATCTGTGATCTTAAATGCAGCTGCATCGGCTGTTGGAGTGCTGCTGTAAAGATCAGATGACTGTGAGAAGCCGAAATAATCGCTTCCTGTTACGCCTGAAAGCACAACGCCAAACTGCTGATTTCCACCGTCACCGATAGGGATAAGAAGTGAATTTCCTGATGAGTTATTATTTACATCAAAGAACTTTCCGCCTGTAAGCTCAGGCGTAAGAGCATAGAAATTCATATCTGCCCCTGAATTGTTATAAAACTTTACCCAGTAAACGCTCTTTTCAGGATTAGGCGTAATGTTTATGTCCTTACCCTGAAGAAATTTGAGCTGATAGCCTGCGTCTTCATCAATATTATTAAGCTTTGCTTTAAAGCCATAGGCTGTAGTATTGAACTTTATACCGCTTCCAAAGTCTGCCTCAAGGGCAAACTCATTTGTAGTTTTGCCACTTGAAGAGAACTTGTTTACCTTCAACTCGTTCATATTGACGGTCTTGTTATCATTATACTGCTCGGCATTTACTGCCTGAGTATACATTTCATTGTTGCGGTAGTAGTTTTCAAGATTCTGTTTTTTTGCCGCTACAGCAACTGTAACAAGCATAGCTGACATACCTGACAAAAGTGCCATTGCTATGATGACCTCTACAAGAGTCATACCCTTTTTATTTTTGCTGTTCTTTTTCATGAGTATACTCCTTTCAATTAATAGTGATCATATCTGTCAAGTTCGTATCTGTAAGCATAATCATCCTTGTCGCCCTTCGCATTCTGCATTACAGAAGTAGTTGAAGGCTTGGTGTATACATAGAACGCTGTATTGGCGTTACCAAAGCTGTTTGCGATAACTACACCGACTGCACAGCACTGAACGGTCATTTTTCCGCCTGCTGAGTCTGTTACCACAAGTCCGCCAAGACCGCTTGTTGCGATATTAACGATAGCCTGTGGTGAATAGAATGAGCCCTGGAAGAAGCTTTGATCTGTAGCGTTAAGTGTTGTGTTCTCACCAAACAGGAAGATGATGCTGCTGTTTTTCGGTCTGTAAGAGCCTGCAACATCTACAGATGTAGGGTTGAGAACAAAGCCGCTCTGTGGTAAGCCAGGGTTACCCTTTGTATTATTGAGAACAGAAGAATCAAACATACGAACGTAAGTATCATAATCAAATACCTTAAGTCCCTTAAAGCTATAGTTACAAGCACTAGAGCCTGAATGCTGTGACTTGCCTGTTACTGAGTCGATACCATTAAGTGTAATAGCACTGCCTGAGTCTGAAACAAAATAGCAGTTGTATTTTCTGTCACCTGTAGTCGTATCAATTATAGTTGAACGATTTCTAACAACTATTACAGGTGACCATTCTGCTCCAAGATTAAGACCATTCTGAAGTCTTATAACGATATCACCCGAAGAATCAGAAACATCAACGAGGATCCTTGAACCATTGCCATAATCATTGAACGAAAGATCAGATGCCCATGTACAGCTTGATGTTATTCTCAATTTGTAGCGGCTTGTAACTGGAGTCTTAGCTCCTGTTCCTGTAAGGTCTATTGGCTCAGTAAGCGTGTAGTCAACATTATTCCAATAGCTTGGATCGCTTGCAAAGGTATTGAAAGTTTTAGTGTTTGAGCCATCATAGAAAGCCTGATATTGATCAGAGATCGTTGTCACATTAGTATCACTGCTCATGAAGAAATCTTCCGGATAATAAACATAAGCATCAGCAGATACAGGTATCTGTGGCTTTGCGTCACGACCTGCTTTGCTAAGAACAGCTCCTTCATGAATATTTGAAGCCTGGCAGACAATCTTATCTTTACCCGTGATAGTGCCGGTAACATAAACAGAGCCTGTTACCTTAAGTGACTTTGTGACATTAAGATCACCCTCGACATAGAGAGAGCCATTGATCGTCTGACCAGCTGCACCAAATGTTGCATCGCCATTATAAGCACCTGCGCCCTTATAAACGTAGAAGTTACCATACTGTGTATAGTCATTTCCGCCAATGTTAGCTTCACAACAGAACAAATCGACATCAAAACCTGAAGAACCAACGTCCATATGGTTTGAAGTAGAGAGCTTCTGACCGATATTAACATAGTTATATCCGTCTGCTCTTGCCATTGTGGAGTTAATGTGGAATTCATTTGAAACATCAAGGTTTTCAGAAATTGTAACAGTTGAACCCTGCTTTTCATCTACAAGACTAGGCTTGAGCATGATAAGAGGCTGAGTTGAAACCTCCAAAGAACCATACATAAGATAAGAACCATAGATACTGGTATTGTTTGTAAATCTATAAATCTTACCAGTGGTATTATTGATACCAGCCATATCACCGATAACGTTAAGGTTATCGTAACCTGCGCCGCCGTTACCAACAAGCTCGATAGTATTTGTATACTCGGCAGGCTTTGTAACTGGCTGCGGGGAAATATGAGCTGCTACCTTTTCAGTTTTTCCCAGATAAGTAGTTTCACAGGTAACAACGATATTTGCAACACTTGTACCCTCCTGTGCTACAGTTATCTTTGTGGTACCGATATTATCGCTTTTACCATTTGATCCATTATAGCTGACATTAGTAGTTGTACCCTTTCCGCTATTAGCACTTGCTAGCTTTTTAAGGTTATCTATGGCCTTTTTCTGCTGAGCCTTTGCAGTAGGGTCATTGGTTGGAGCAGTATCAGTTTGTATCTGATTAATAAAGCTTTCAAGAGTAGATGAAGCTGTCAGATAAGCCTGTTTGCTCTTATAGTTATCATTTGTTTTTGTCCTATTTACCGAAACAAAAGAAACAGTTGCAGTCAAAAGTATTGACAGCATGAGCATGACAGCAACCGCTGTGAAAAGCACGACTCCGGGTTTGTTTCTTTGTTTCCTCTTCGGAGTATTCTTCATATTAACCACCTTTCTTAGTTTTATTATCACTTATGCTATACTTTTTTCATTTTACACAGGTTGATTACTTATATAAAATTTTTAATCATTATATAGCACTAATTGGTAGGATAAGAAATATTCCTTATCCTACCAAATAGTTTTCTCTTAGCTGGCAGAAGGATCAGCAAGCTTCTTCAAAACGTACATATTGAGTGTCATTGTACCGGAGATCTCGCTTTCGTTGACATTCTCAATGTTAACATTCTGGATAACCATGCTCTTTTCGTTGTTTGTCGTCAGGTTGTCAGCAAAATTCTTGAAACCTGAAAGCGAGCTTTTGAACTGAATGTTAAGGCTATAGTAACCTATTGTCTGTGCAGCTGTTTCATTGGTATCAGCGGCATTTTCATCTGTGTTTGCATCTGCAGCTGATGAATCAGTTGTGCTTGCATTATTGTATTCATCTACCTTAGTGTCAAAATCAGTAGCTGCTGCTGTTGACTCATAAGCAAAAGGCGAAAGAACTGTGCTGCCGTATGATGAAATAGTCATATTGGAGTTTTTGATCTTTACATCATCAACATTAAAAAGCTCACGAACCTTATCAGTAGCCTTGTATGCTACCTGATAATCATAGAAGTTAGCTGCGACCTGTGAAGTGCTTGTATAAAGTGTCTGAATCTCAGCGGCAAGGTTCTTATCCTTGTCTACCTGATCTTCAAGCTCGCTGAGCTGTACCTTTGCTGATTCCAGATCACTGCTTGCCTGACTACACTCATCAATGGCAGGCTTAATAAAGAGCATAAAACCTGCAACAATTATAAGCAGTACGAATACTACTATCAAAATCATTTTATCACGATAATTCAACTTCATAATTATTCACCCTCGCCCTCTTCTTTAAGATAAAGTGTCAGCGAATCAAGCGTTACGCCTGAGCTGCCTTCTTCACCGATCGAATATCCGTTGTATCCTACATCTTCCTGGAAGAGTCCTGTACCTACAAGAGCATCGATTGCTGTTTTTACATCTGACTGATCATCAAGCTCAACCTTAGTAAGTGTTACTGTACCAGCTTCAAGGTTATATGTAAAGCCTTCATACTTGAAAGAACCAAGAGCTTCCTTGATATCGTCAAACATCTCACTTGACACGACCGGAAGTGTTTCAAGAGCTGCATTTGCTGATGTAACATAGTTTGAATAATCCTGCATGATCTTCATCTTATTGTGAAGTATCTGGTTCTGGGCGATCTTCTCATTGCAAACAGCTATCTTATCATTAGTCTTGTCTATATCTTTCTCGATAGAACTCTTCCTAAGATTAATAACAAGTGTTGCACCTGCGATAAGCACTGCGGCTGCCGCAGCGAAGATACCGCCTGTCATGAGCAGCGAACCCATGCCGCTGCTGCCGCCCTTACCTGTGGACTGATCGACTTCGAGGAGGTTGATCTTCTCTGTTGCCTTGTTTCTCTTATAGAGAGCACCGATAGCATTAGCGAATACTGTAAACTCGAAGTTCTCGAAACCTGTGATCTGAGCAGGCACACCGAGAACGGAAGCCTTTATATCAAGACCGTCAAGAGCGTCAACGAGTTTGATGTAGTCCTCGATAAAGCCATAGAGAATAACATTTTCAAGTCCTGAACCGCCTCTTGCCTTATTGAACTGCTCCATTCTGAAGATGTTCTCGTTAAGAGCTTCAGTGATATAATCGTCAGAATCATAATCTTCTTCTGAGATAGGAACGTATCTGGCGAATGCCATCTGTCCATTCTCAAAAAGTGTAAGACCAAGGAAATTCTTATCGATCTGGCAAACCAACAGTGGCATTTTCTCCATGTTGGACTTGTCAGCAAGAACGATTCTTGCGATAGAGTTACATCCGATGTTAACAGATCTGAGGTTCATGCCCATAATGTTATAAAGCTTTCTGTAGCTTTCAACTATCGTACTAGGGCAAGCTGTTGCAAGTACCTTCACTGCACCAGGATTATCCTCGCCTGCTTCACCTACTACTGTATATGAGATAGAATACTCATCTGTGATACCCATTTCCTGGCTCATATGGTTCTGTACCATAAGCAGGAACTCATTACCCTTTGCCTTTGGAACTACAAGCTCCTTGAATACGATGTTGCTCGATGAAAAAGTAACGATAGCGTCCTTATCCATCATATCCTCAGCCTTGATCTGAGTGAGCAGTAACTCAGACAGACCTGAAAGGTTGATGACCTCACCATTAAGGATCATATCCTCAGGAACGTCTACCTGCAAAGATCTTTCGATCCTTATCTTGTTAGAGGAGTTATCACCTTTAACAATGTTGATTTGTCTATCAGAAATATCAAATGATAGCATTTATTCCTTCACCTCTTAAATTATTTTTCAAAACAAATATCTTCCCTCTCCATTTTAAAGGAGAGGAGATATTTAAAATTAACGAACATAAAATGCAGACCCTTAGTTTTCCAGACCTGACAATGAACCGTAGAGCAGTGGGAAGATACCCGCAAGGCAAAGACCGATCGCAACACCCATGAATACGATGAGCAATGGTTCCATAAGTCCTACAAGTCTTGTAACGGCTGCGTCTGCTTCTTCCTCATAGTAGTCAGCAGTTTTCTCAAGGATCTCATCGAGAGCACCTGATTCCTCACCGACATAGATGATGGAAGTAAACATTCCTTCAAATATCTCTGTTTTTGCAAGTGACACTGAAAGCGGTGCGCCCTGCTTAACTTCATCAACTACCTGAATGAACATCTTATCAACATAAGCATTTCCAAGTATTCTTGACGAACGTTCAAGACACTCTACCATTGGGATACCGCTTGAATAAAGTGATGAAAGAGTTCTTGCGAAACGACCCTCGTAGATCTTTACCATAAGCTTTCCGGCGGCAGGCATCTTTATCTTTATGTAGTCAAATTTAAGTCTGACTGACGGTACTTTCAAGGCGTATATCCAACCGAATATCAAAACAACGACCACGATAAGAATGATATACCATTTTGCCTTGAAAAAGTCACTGAATGAGAAGAGAGCCTTAGAAAGTGCAGGCATCTGATCCTCTGGCATAAGACCTGCAAATATAGGCATGATGAACGTAAACATACCGATTACCATGACGATACAAAGAACGCCAAGTATGATAGGATAAGTCATCGCACTCTTTACCTTATTGTTCAACTTGTTTGAGTTTGCATAGTAATCGCTCAGACGCTGCATTGTCATATCGAGCGTACCTGAGGTCTCACCTGCGTCTACCATTGAGATGAAAAAGTCCGGAAAGCTTCCTCTTCTTGTATCGAGGGCCTCGGTAAAGCTCTGACCTTTCTGAACATCGTCATAAACGCTTCTCCAAACATCCTTTGCACCCTTATTCTCCTCTTCCTTATAGAGAATGTCGAGCGCTTTAACAATGGTAAGACCCGATGTCATCATTGCCGCAAGCTGACGGCAGCAGAAAGCAAGTTCCTTAGTATTGAACTTGTGCACAGATTGTTTGCCTGCACCGCCCAATGCTTCTGTATAACTTATACAGAAAAGACCTTGTTCGTGGATCTTGTCCAGTACTTCCTGTGCATCCTCAGCCTCATAGATACCCTTTATGGTTTTTCCCGAGGTATCCTTAGCAACATAGGAAAATTTCTTCATAATATGTAGATACACCTCCACTTATTTATACATTTTGTGCATTCATAACAAAAAACTTTAAAAATACACAAAACGCATTTTTATAATTATAACATTATTTTCATCTTTTCGCAAGTGATTGAGTGCTTTTTAAGCGTTAATTTATTTACAAAATAATCTTCACAAATTTATCGAATTTGTACAAATAGAATAATTAAACTAACATTTTAAATAGTATTTAACATTTAAAGCGAGTTCATACAGATTTCTGATAGTAAATACTCTTATTTATGTTCAAATAATACAATTTATACTTTATTATCTGTCTTGCCCGCACTAAAAGATTTCATACTTTTGAGAATGACAGGATGCTTATGAACATACACTTTATAGGCTATCAGATAGAAACAATAGGCCGCTGCAAGAAGAAGTCCTATGCCGAGGATCACGCTTACAAGGTAGTTCATGCCCACGCCTTCATTCAGCCATATACACGGATAATAAAGCACCTTATAGAAGATATCTCCCTTGCCCTCCTGACTGAATGAATCCCTGAATATTGCAGGAATAAAATACACTAGAAGCATAAGAAGATACACTATTGTAATATTGACCCAGCTCCAATTTTCATATGCGGCATGGCGTTTTCCGTCGTCATAAAAAAGTCTTAAGAAAAATATAAGCATGACCGCAAAGCCTATAAATGAGTCTACATTACTATTTGTCATAAAGCTTTTGAAAGCAGATGTGCTTGACGGAAATACCGTAACCAGAGCCGGTATCAGCACAATGCCTGCAAAGGCTGAAAACAGCGTAAGAACGATCATTATCCCAATTCTCGACAGAATGTACTTTAAAAATTTTATTGCCTCCATAACTACCTCCGTTTTATTCTTTTACTTTATAAAGCCTTTATGCTTTACATCTCATATTACACGATAAAGTTTTCAAACTTTACATCTTTCAATTATCTGACATAGTTTTATCAAAGAGTTTATCCACAAGCTCTCTTAGATATATATTTTCTGTACGCTCAAGTTTAGGGTCTGCGTTTCTGATAAGCTGTGCGGCTTCCTGCGCTTTTCTTAGTATATCCATATCCTGTGACATATCCGCTATCTTCAATGCAGGAAGGCCATGCTGTCTGCTTCCGAAAAAGTCACCTGGACCTCTGAGTTTAAGATCTTCCTCTGATATCTTAAAGCCGTCGTTAGTCTTGCCCAAAATTTTAAGCCTTTTCACGCTTTCCTCATTCACGTTGTCTGTAATGAGGATACAACTTGATTTATATTTACCTCTTCCCACACGACCACGAAGCTGGTGAAGCTGGGAAAGACCAAATCTGTCAGCATTTTCTATTACCATTATTGCCGCATTAGGCACGTCAACTCCTACCTCCACAACTGTTGTGGAAACGAGCAGGTCTATTTTATGCTCCTTGAAGTCGTTCATGACCTGTTCTTTCTGAGCACCGCTCATTCTGCCGTGAAGAAGTCCCACAGTGTAATCTTTAAACGTGCCCTGAGAAAGCTTTTTAGCATAGGTCTTAACGTCCTGCAAGTCCATATCACTTTCATCTATCATTGGACAGACTATATAACCCTGTCTGCCCTCGTCAAGATATTTTTTCACATAGTTAAAAGCACGCTCGCGAAGCTTTCCTGTAACGGCATATGTTTCAACGGGCTGTCTGCCCTTAGGAAGCTCTTTCAGTACAGAAATATCAAGGTCGCCGTATATCATAAGGGCAAGAGTTCTAGGGATAGGCGTGGCTGACATAACAAGCTTATGGGGATTTTCACCCTTTGAAGCAAGTGCCGCACGCTGTTCAACGCCAAAGCGGTGCTGTTCGTCGGTTATGACAAGGGCAAGCTTTTTGAACTTCGTTGTCTGCTGAACAAGAGCGTGTGTTCCCACTGCAACGGCGTATTCACCGTTTTCAAGCCCCTCTTTCACAAGCTTTTTCTGTTTTGCGGTCATAGAGCCTGTGAGCAGTGCCACCTTTACGCCAAGCGGTTCAAGAAAGCCTTTCAAAGTTTCATAATGCTGTTCTGCAAGTATCTCAGTAGGCGCCATTAGTGCGCTCTGACAGCCATTTTTATACACAAAATATGCCGCTCCTGCCGCAACTGCGGTCTTACCCGAGCCAACGTCGCCCTGAACGAGTCTGTTCATAGGCTGTTCTTTCTGCATATCTCTGATACAATCCTCTATGGCGGTTTGCTGGCTGTTTGTAAGGATAAAAGGCAGAGCGTTATAAAAGCTGTCCATATCCTGCGTTTTCAGCACAAAGCCGCTTTTTTCACGGCTTCGGCATTTCATAAGCTGCATACCAAGCTGCAAAACAAGAAGCTCGTCAAAGACAAGGCGATTTTTCGCAAGCTCGCAGATGTGCATATCTTTTGGAAAATGTATATTCTCCAAAGCATATTCAAGAGAACAGAAATTATACCTTTGCATTATGCTTTTTGGCAGCGGCTCATAGATATTCTTATTAAAAACATTCAGTGCGAGCCTTACTGTTTTTCTGAGCATTTGCTGACTAAGACCCTCTGTAAGGTGATAGACAGGCTGGACTTTATCTTCCGTATCGGCAGAAAGTATCACAGGAGAATTTATCTCTTTTCGCACAAGGTTTCCTGTTATCCTGCCGCAGAGGTAATACTCTTTATCCACTTCAAGCTGTTTATACATATACTCGCTGTTATAGATAACTATTACAAGGTCGGTGACGTCATCGGTAAAAATGACTTTGTACACTGACAGACCTTTTCTGATATGGGCTTCAGGGAGCTTTTTAACTACCCTGCCCTTTACTATGCAAGGCTCGTTAGTTGGTGCGTCGGCTATGGGCACTGGGGAGGTATAGTCGATATAACTTCTTGGATAATGACAAAGCAAGTCATATACTGTCTTTACGCCTAATTTCTCATAGCATTCGGCACGCTTTTCGCCGACGCCTTTTAAATATTCTATTGGTTTCTCAAGATCTTTTAACAAATCCTCACCACCTGTCAGCTTTTACTTCACTTAATACGATTATATCATACATCACATAAAAGGTCAATGACTTTTATTCAAATCATACATATTTACGCCATTTTTCCTGCACGTTTTGCATTTTTGCACAAAAAAAGAACAGATGAAAAAATCATCTGTCCTTGATAAAAACTATATGTTATTATATTTTCTCGCCAAACTCAGAATACTCAATAGAAGCTCTGATGAAATCTCTGAACAGAGGGTGCGCTCTGTTTGGTCTTGACTTGAACTCTGGGTGGAACTGAACACCAACGAACCATGGGTGTACATTCTTTGGAAGCTCTACTATCTCAACAAGCTTTTCGTCAGGTGAAAGACCTGCAAGCATAAGACCCTTATCTTCAAGAAGCTTTCTGTATTCATTATTGAACTCCCAACGGTGACGATGACGCTCACGGATAAGATTCTGTGGTGCTGAATAAATCTCAGCACATCTTGAATTGTCTGCAAGCTTGCATGGATAAAGGCCAAGTCGCATCGTGCCGCCCTTTTCTGTGATATCTTTCTGTGAGTCCATGATGTCTATAACAGGATATGGAGTGTCACCAAACTCGGAAGAATTTGCCCCTTCCAGTCCTGCAACGTGTCTTGCGAACTCAACAACAGACATCTGCATACCGAGGCAGATACCGAACATTGGTATCTTATGTTCTCTTGCATATTTGATAGCTTCGATCATGCCCTCGATTCCTCTGTCACCAAAGCCGCCCGGTACGATTATGCCGTCGCAGCCGTGGAGCATTTCAGCTACAGTGTTCTCATTGAGATTTTCAGACTGTATCCACTTGATATCAACTTCTGCACTGTTCTCAAAACCGCCGTGACGGAGAGCTTCTGCTACGGAAAGATAAGCGTCCTCAAGCTCAACATACTTGCCAACAAGACCGATAGTTACTTTCTTGTTACAGCTATGAACTCTGCCTATCATTTCCTGCCACTCTTTAAGGTCTGGCTGTCTGCACTCAAGCTTAAGATGATGACAAACAACATCTGCAAGGCCCTCTTTTTCAAGCCAGAGAGGCACTTCATAAAGTGATGGTGCTGTAAGATTCTGTATAACGTCCTCTGCTCTTACGTTGCAGAAAAGACCTATCTTCTGCTTCATATCCTCTGGTATCTCCATTTCAGAACGAAGAACAAGGATATTAGGCTGGATACCGATAGAAAGCAGTTCCTTTACGGAATGCTGTGTAGGCTTTGATTTAAGCTCCTTTGAGCCTGAGATATAAGGCAGCAGGCACACATGTATAAATACGGAATTTTCTCTTCCAAGCTCGATAGAAGCCTGTCTGATAGCCTCGAGGAATGGTGTGGACTCGATATCGCCAACTGTTCCGCCGATCTCTGTGATAACTATATCTGTGTCAGTTGATTTGCCTACTCTGTAAAGACGATCCTTTATCTCGTTGGTGATATGAGGAACGACCTGAACTGTGCCACCAAGATAATCTCCTCTTCTCTCCTTATTAAGAACTGTCCAGTATATCTTACCTGTGGTAACATTTGAATTGATAGAAAGATTTTCGTCGATAAATCTCTCATAGTGACCAAGATCAAGGTCAGTTTCCGCACCATCGTCAGTTACGAAAACTTCACCATGCTGATAAGGTGACATTGTGCCTGGATCGACATTTATATACGGGTCAAATTTCTGAATGGTAACGCTGTAGCCCCTTGCTTTTAACAATCTTCCCAGTGACGCAGCGGTTATGCCCTTTCCAAGACCTGATACTACACCGCCTGTTACAAAGACATATTTTGTAGGCATATCATTTCTCCTCCATATATCAAAAATAAAACACAAAAAAATCAGGTGAGATCATGTGGACACAACTCACCTTTTCGCTCTTACTAATATCATAACAAATTTTTATACAAAAGGCAAGTGTTTTTTCTATTTTTCTCTGAATTTTTTATAAATTATCAAATAGCTGCAATAATCTCTTGTAAAATTGTTATAAATTAAAGCGGTTTTATTTGATTTTATAAAAATTGATGTAATTTTAAAGTCAAATTCGTACGAAATTTATGTTGTAATTTGAGGTAAAATAGTATATACTATTATTGTATTATGCTTAAACGAGCTATAGACTTCCGGCTTGCTGACTTTAATCGGAAACGAGGTTTATTTTATGGACAACGACAACAAGAACACCTCCAACACTCAGGGAGATAAGGATTTACAGTCGCTAATATCCAATGCAATAGAAAATAGAAAGATACTTGATGCTTCAAACTCAAACGGACCTACGGGGGTCATACCTATCCCCTCAAAGGAACAGCAGAAAGCTGATCCGACACATGAGTCTGATTCAAAGCAGGATAAGACGCCAAAAAAGAAAAGAGGCTGGAGCAAGAAGAAAAAGACGGGTATTGCTCTTGGAATAATATTTGTAGTATTCATTATTATAATTGCCATTATCGTAGGTTTGTTTTTCCACTACACAGGAATGCTTGACAGAACTAAAGATACTAAGATAAATTCAGGCAGAGCGCCTATAAATTCCAGCGAGCTTACAAGTGAGGCGGATACATTTGACGCAAAGGAAAAAGAGGACGAGCTTAAGGCTCAGCTACAAAAGCAGTCCTCCAAGATATCCAGCGAGGACGTAACGAACATTCTGCTCATTGGCGAGGATATCCGTGATACAGAAGAGGAGAGCCGTGGAAATACTGATGTTATGATGATAATTTCCATAAACACCAAGAACAAAACTATTACAATGACCTCCCTTATGCGTGATATGTACATTTACATGGCACAGTTTGACGAGGGCAACAGGCTCAACAGCGCTTACTGGCACGGTGGCTGTGAGTATCTTGAACAGTGTATTGAGGATTATTTCGGTATCCAGATAGATAGATACGCAAGAGTGAATTTCTACTCGTTTATAGATATAGTTGAGACTGTAGGTGGTATCGACATGGAAGTGTCAAAGGCTGAAGCCGAGGGCATGAAGAAGCCGATGGCTGAACAGAACAAATACCTTAAAAATAAAAAAGGCACCGACTATATAAGCGACGACATATTTGCGGGCAAGAGTGATGAGGATAAGGTAAAGCTTCATCTTAACGGAAATCAGGCACTTGCGTTTGCAAGGCTTAGATATGTAGGGAATTCCGACTATGAGCGTACCGAACGTCAAAGACGTGTTATCTCAGAGATAATAACCGAATCCAAGAAGCTCAATCTTGTTCAGCTTGACAAGCTTCTGAACAAAGTCCTTCCTGAGATAAACACAGACCTTACTGATGGTGAGATCGCAAATCTGCTCCTCAATGCTTTTGACTATATGAAATATGATATCCAGCAGCTTAGAATACCTGCTGACGGCTATTTCACAAACGAAGTCATCTATAGCATGGACGTGCTTAATCCGGACTTTGCCGCAAACTCTGCGTTCATTCAATATATAGTTTACGGCAGTTGTAAAAACATTGACGAAGCTATCAAGCAGTATCAGGAAGAAAATGCTTACAACTACAGCTATGATACTGGGTATTACGGCTACTAACTGAATAATTGATATCCGCTTTCCTTTTGGGAGGGCGGATATTTTTTTGCTTCGTGCAAAAAATATAAAAAAAATAGTTGACAAATACCCATAAGGGGTATATAATATATATGTTGCAAAAGATACCCCATAAGGGTATTTGATATAGTAAGGAGGCAAAAAAACATGGACAACAGAAATGATAAAGAACTGTCATGCGGCTGCTGTGATACTTGTAGGCACAAGCACACTCCCCGTGATGATAAGGAAATAAAACAGCTAAAGAATAGGCTAAGCAGAGTTTCGGGACAAATAAACGGCATTATCAAAATGCTTGACGATAACCGCTACTGCGGAGATATACTCATTCAGGTTGCAGCGGTTGAAAGTGCAATGCAAAGCTTCGGCTATCTTATTTTGCAGGAACATATGAAGACCTGTATGACAGAGGAGATACAAAGTGGCAACACTGAAGTTGTCGATGAAGTATTAGAGCTTATGAAAAAGCTTAAATAGAAAGGCAAATATCTATGAAAAAGTTGAAATTCAATGTAACTGGCATGAGTTGTGCGGCGTGTCAGGCTCATGTGGAAAAGGCTGTGAGTAAGGTTAATGGCGTAATGGACGTAAACGTGAACTTGCTTGCAAACAAAATGACGGTGGATCTTGACGAGGGCGTAACTAACGCTCAGGCGGTCATAAATGCTGTTGAAAGTGCAGGATATGGAGCAAGCGAGATAGGCGACAAAGAAAACAAAACTGCATCACCTGTTGCGGCGGCTCAGGACGAAAGTAAAAAGATGAAGAAACGCCTATGGTGGTCTGTGGGATTTTTGATACCGCTGTTCTATATTTGCATGGGACACATGGCGAACATACCTGTCCCCCCTATTTTTGTAGGGCACAAAAACATGATGATATATGCACTCACTCAGCTTTTGCTCACAGTGCCTATCATTGCAATAAACTTTCACTATTTTTCAAACGGCTTCAAAAATCTTATCCACCGCTCTCCTAACATGGACAGCCTTATAGCTCTTGGTGCGGCGGCTTCATTCATATACAGTGTTTACGGCACTTACAGAATGGCTTACTTTATGGGCAGGGGCGACCTTGGCTCGGCACATGAGTATATGATGAATCTATATTACGAGTCATGCGGCATGATACTCACTCTCATCACTGTGGGAAAATATCTTGAGGCTCGCTCAAAAGACAAGACGGCTAATGCTGTAAACAAGCTTGTGAGCCTTGCGCCTAAGACGGCAGTTGTTATCCGTGACAGCGAGGAGGTGGAAGTTCCTGCGGAAAACGTAATGGTGGGAGATGTATTCCTGCTCAAAGCTGGCTGGTCTGTGCCATGTGACGGAGTTCTTATTGATGGAAACTGCGCGGTTGACCAATCTGCACTCACAGGCGAGAGCATACCTGTAGACAAGGCAGTGGGTGACAGAGTTATGAGTGCAAGCGTATCGGCTGGCGGTTTTGCTAAGGTAAGGTGTGAAAAGCAAGCTAAAGACTCAACACTTTCACAGATAATCGCACTGGTTGAGGACGCTTCCGCTTCAAAAGCGCCTGTAGCAAGGCTTGCAGACAAGATAAGCGCTGTGTTCGTGCCTATAGTTATAACGATAGCTCTTATTTCACTGGTAGTATGGCCGCTACTTGGCTATAGCTTCGCATTTGCTCTTAACATGGCAATATCAGTGCTTGTTATATCTTGCCCATGCTCATTGGGACTTGCAACGCCCACTGCAATAATGGTAGGAACGGGTAAAGCGGCACAGTTCGGTATCCTAATAAAATCCGCTGAAAGCCTTGAAACTGCTCACAGCATTGACACTGTTGTTCTTGACAAAACAGGAACTTGCACAGAAGGCAAGCCTGATCTTATTTCAGCGCAAGCGTTTGGTGATTTTGATGTTTCAGAGCTTAAAAAGCTTTGTGGCTCGGCAGAAAGCGGTTCATCACACCCGCTTGCAAAGGCTGTTACAGGCCACTGCAAGACAAATGGCATTGAACTCTCCCCTGCTGAAAGCTACACAGAAACAGCAGGCGGTGGTATATCGGCTGTTGTTGAGGGCAGAAACGTTCTTATCGGTAACAAGCGGCTTATGGATAACAGTGGAGTTGACATATCGATGGTTGAGGAGACGGCTCATGCTCACGCTGACAATGGTGAGATACCACTTTATGTAGCGATCGACAACAAGCTTGCAGGCATTCTGTTCATTGCAGACAAGATAAAAGAGACAAGTGCAGAGGCTATAGAGGGCTTCAAAAAGGCAGGCATTGAAACTGTAATGCTCACAGGGGACAACGAGAAAACAGCTAGAGCAATACAGAAAAAGCTTGGCATTTCACAGGTAAGATCACAGCTTATGCCTGAGGACAAGGCTACAATAATCAAAGAATTGCAGGAGCAGGGCAAAAAGGTAGCCATGATAGGCGACGGAATAAATGACGCACCTGCCCTTACAACGGCAGATGTTGGAATAGCTATCGGTGCAGGACAGGATATTGCTATCGAGTCGGCTGATATCGTGCTAATGAAAAGCGATCTGAATGATGCTGTTACGGCTGTCAAGCTCAGTAGGAGCGTTATGAAGAACATCAAGGAAAACCTTTTCTGGGCGCTTATTTACAACTCGCTTGGTATTCCGCTGGCGGCAGGAGTATTCTACGGCTTGCTTGGCTGGAAGCTCAATCCTATGTTCGGTGCAGCGGCAATGAGTTTAAGCTCAGTTTGCGTTGTGACCAATGCGTTAAGGCTCAATCTTTTTAAAAGTGTCAGAGAAAACAAAGCCGCAAAGGCTGAAATAAATACTAAAACGGAGGACGGAAAAATGAAAAAGGTAATGAAGATCGACGGCATGATGTGTTCACACTGCACAGGCACAGTAACGAAGGTGCTTAATGCGATAGACGGCGTTACAGCAGATGTTTCCCTTGAGGACAAGTGCGCTTACATCACACTTGACAAGGACGTGGCTGACGAGGTGCTTTCTAAGGCGGTGACGGACGCTGGGTATAAGGTAAAGGGGATAAAATAACGCAGATATTTTATCTCACGCATAGTAATTGCGTATATGTAAAAACGGTGGAGAGTGTTTGTCATTCTCCACCGTTTTATTATTTACGCTATTCCGTTTTGTCATCGGTTTTTTCTACCGTATCCTCCTGAATTATCGGCATTTCGACTATCGCCTTGAACATATCTCCGTCTATTTCGATATTGAAGATACCACCGCAGGCTTCCGTGAAGCTCTTTGATATGGATAATCCCAAACCGCTTCCACCGTCTGTTCGTGACTTATCCCCTCGCACAAATCTTTCAAGTATCTCTTCTTCCGTGAAGTTTATCGGCGTTGCCGAAATGTTCTTCTCGGCAAATACTATTCTGTCCGCTTTTTTGTACACATCAAGGAATATCCTTGTGCCGTCCATAGAGTAATTCAGAGCGTTGTCAACAATGTTTTGGAACACTCTGTAAAGCTTGTCGCCGTCGCCCATTACCATTGCGCTGTCGGCATTTATGTTTATCTTTACTATCTTGCCACTGTCAGCTATCTTGTCCTCTGCGTCTGCGATGCACTGATTTAACAGCATCACAAAATCAAGCTTTGTTAGGTTTACATCAACGCCGCTTGTGGCTTTTGCTATGCTGAAAACGTCAGACACAATGCCTTTGAGCTTCTGCGCCTTTTTATCAAGTATCTTCACATAGCTCGAAGCTTCATCGTCAAGATCCATTTTCTTAAGCAGGTCGATATAGCTGATAATGGAAGTCAGCGGTGTTTTCAGGTCGTGTGAAACGTTTGTCACAAGCTCTATTTTCAAACGCTCAGACTGTATCTGCTGCTCCACCGACTCTCTCACCTTATCCTGAACTGAGTTGAGTTTTTCAGATTCAGCATACACCGGCGAAGTTTTTCTTATCTTGCCCTCATAAGGCTTTTCTTCTCCAAGGCTGTCTATCTGTTTGCTGAGCTTTGAAAGCTGTGAGAAGTCACGAATATCTAACACCATCAGTATCAAAGCCACAACAAGCAAGAACGGCTCAACATCTGCACTGGAATAATAAGCGGATTCCAAAAACAGTATAACGCCTATGGCTATCGTTCTTATGGATAGTTTCACTCCAAGCGGAAGTCCATGAAAATAGTGATACAGTGATGTTTCCTTGTACTTGGGCCATAGGAACTTACATGATCTGCAAATAAGGCTTTCTTTGAATATGCTTCTTGTCTTTATCTTGCCAACAAACTCCATAAGCGAGCCGAAGCCTGCAAAATATGCCAATGCAAACAATGCTACAGCAAGGATATTTCTGAAAACGGAATTAGCCAAAGCATTATCAAAAATATTTTTTGTAATGCTCACATAATAATTCCAGCAGGCGCCAAATACAAAAGCAAATGTGATAGCCAATACCATTAGGATAAGGTAAACTTCCGTAGGCACTTTTTTTAGAAAATTGCCTTGCTTCCAACGTTCAACGCTCTCAGGCTCTGCATTATATGCACAGATCAGGAGCAGATAGCACACAAGCATAAATTCAATAACGCCAAAAACGATCACAAAAAGCTTTGCACGATACATATCATTCAAAGCCTCGGTGTATTCCTTTTCCATGGCCGTAAGCTTTTCAGCTTTCGGCGCAAAGAATACCGTTATACCTGAATCGTCATTGTCTGTCGCTTTGTAATCAGGCAGGTCATAGAGGTTTTCACATTTTGCCCATACGTTTCCGTAATCGTCCTGATAAAAATATATGCCGTTGTCATAGTCATAGTATTCATTGCCGTCATAAGTGTCATAATCGTCACCAATTTCTTCATCTTCAAGCCTGTCGGAATATTTCAGACCGTTTTTCAAATCAAGACCTTTAATAACATTATATCTTGAGTCTACATTATAGAAAGCTATTGGATCATAATTGCCGTAATTGTAAAAATATCTGCCGTAGTTATCATAATAACTTCCTCCTACGGGCACAAGATTGTCGGCATAAAACTCTTCTGTCACGTTATCCTGATACTCCGCTGTATTATAATAGTAGTCAACTATCTGTCCCGATGAAGTTCTGTCGCTCATTATCTCGTTGTCACGGCGAAGTATATAGTTCTTGTGCGATGATTTAAAAGCTTTTATCTTATCCGTTTCGCTGTCATAATTTTCTATATCTTTTATATTTGACAGATATCTTGTTTCGCCATTTTAAGTAATCCCCACATAGTAATCAAACTGACTATCAATAAGCTGGATACCGCTTTCTGTTTTTTTGTATTTATAGCGGTTGTAATCAAGATAATTCAGATAGTCATTGAGCAGGTGTCTAGACTGAGTGTAATTCCGATCCTCATCAACATATCTGAGATAAGCCGAAGCTGTAACACACAGTTCCTCATACATTTCATTGGAAGCCAGCTTATAGCTTTCTGATTTAAGATAAGACTTACTGCTGCTGTCAGCATGGCTGTTAGCATAAAGCACCAAAGACAAGCAAAAACCGCCTGCAATAACGCAGGCAAGCACAAATGCTATAATTCTCATCTTTTTAGCTGAGAATATCTTAAACCATTCTGCCTGCTCAAATTTTCTCGATTTTGTAGCCAATTCCCCACACCACCTTCAAGTATTTCGGCTCTCTAGGGTTTATTTCTATTTTCTCTCTGATGTGACGAATATGTACCATTACCGTGTTTTCAACGGCATATGCGTCCTCGTTCCACACTTTTGAATAGATCTCCTCGGCAGAAAATATCCTGCCTGCGTTTTTCATAAGAAGCTCAAGAATTTTAAGCTCCGTGGCGGTGAGCTTGACAGGTTCTCCGTCAACCTTTAAGCTTTTTGCCTGAGTGTCAAGCTCCAGACCGCCTATTTCTATAATATCCGTTTTGTTTGCCGTGTCGATAGCGCCAAGCTGCATATATCTTCTCAGGTTGCTTCTTACCCTTGCCACAAGCTCCATAGGGTTATAAGGCTTTGTTATGTAATCGTCAGCGCCCATTGAAAGCCCAAGCACCTTATCTGTATCCTCAGATTTAGCGGAAAGCACAAGTATAGGGATATTCTCTGTTGCCCTTATTTTCATCATTGTAGAAAGTCCGTCCAGCTTAGGCATCATGACGTCAATGAGTATAAGCTGTATGCTGTTCTCAGTGAGCTTTTCCAAAGCCTCAAGACCGTCATAGGCTTTTATTACCTTATAGCCCTCCATTTCAAGCAGCTTTGCGATAGCTCCCACTATATCTTTATCATCATCTACAACAAGGATTACAGGCTCCTTTATCTCCATATCGGCACGACCCTTTCTTTTACGTTTATTATTATAAGCCACATTCTTTAAAAACAGCTCAACATAATTCTTAATTAAATCTTAATGCACTCTATGATTATATCACATTTTTTCTAACATTACAACAAAAAAAGACGGGCGAAATAAATTCCGTCCGTCTTTATATGGCAAGTTGTATTACTTATTCTTTTCCAAATATGCGTGATACTGATCGTTGAGAGTTTTAAGTTCTGAATCAACAGTACCCTTATACTGCTCTTTGAGCTGTGTCCACGTATACTGTGAGCCATTCTCATCTGTCTTCATAACTGAAGTATACAGATAAGGAATAACAGCTTCCTTAGTATCATTTGTTGCAGCGTCATTATCTGACAGAGTTGTGGAGATACCATAACCAGGGTCAAATATCTTAGTGAACTTGTCTGTAACAAGGTCAACGTAAGCTACGTTATACATATCTTCTGTCCAGTTAGGATTGTTTACAAAGAACTTCTCCTTCTCGATATCCTTATATGTATCCTGAGTATAAACTATCTTTGCACACTCGAGCCAGCACTTCATAGCGTCATTCTTTGTCGAACCCTTTACCCACATATACGCATTCATGTCGATAGTTGTATAAAGCGTATCAGAGTTAGGATCCTTTGGCATTGGAACTACGCCCCAATTGTCGCCGTCCTTTGGTGAATGTGTACCGGTAGAAGCCCATGGACCCATTGCATAGAAGAGGATATTCTTCTTGAATGCGTCGCCTGCCTGTCCTACCCAATCAGGATAGTACATACCATTCTTTGCGATATCATAAAGCATATCAGATGCTCTTACAAAGTCAGCGTCGTTGAGATTTGAAACATACTCGTCCTTATCAGCGTCATATGTGATAAGAGTCTTACCTGTTGACTGGAAGATAAATGGTGCAAACCAACCGTTTATGCCGTATCTCTCCTCGTCAGCAGCAGCGCCCTCAACATATTCTGACATCATGTCATACCATGCGTTCCAATCCCACTCGCCGTTCTGATAAAGCTCATATGGATCATCAAGACCAGCAGCGTCTATCATAGACTTATCATATGTGATAACAGAACCTGGCAGGAAGTTGATAGGTGCAACAAAGTGCTTGCCGTTGAGAGTGAACTGCTCTGCAACGTCCTTGACATCGCTCCACATAGCACTATCGAAATCAACGATATCATCAACAGGCTGGAACATTTCCTTGATACAGTTTGCAGGGAATGTCATAGACTGCTCATACCAGAACATATCCGGTGGATTGTTAGACATAAGTCTTGCTGCGAGCTTATCATACTTGTTCATTGATGAAGTCTGAGAATACTTGATCTTACCGCCCTTTTCCTCAAAAAGAGTAAGGTCAGTTCTCTTTTCCGGCTCTTTCTTAGTTGGGTTTATGTCAAAATAAGAAAGCCACTCCAACTCCTTTTCCGAACCATCAGGGATAGTAGCAATATCGTCGGTGCTTGCTACCTTTACCTTATCAACATAAGAGCTGCTTGAATCGCCGCCTGATGAGCTACCGCATGAAGCTACGCTCACTGCTGACAAGAGAGCCATTGCACCGGCAATAACACGCTTAGAATTTTTCATTATATATAACCTCCGTAACGGATCGTTTTCATTAGAAAACGTTTCCTTGATTCTTACATAGCTATTATATCACCGAATGTAATCGTTGTCAACAAAGTTACAATCACTGTTACATTCTTTTAAATACTTTTGGTGATTTCAACAAATAATCATTCATTTTTTTGGTGATTAAGCCTACAGCATAAAAAAACGGAAACAACATTCAGCCGTTTCCGCTTCATATAAAATACGATATCTACGCTCTTACCAGCTTATTGATTCGTTTTGCTCTGGAATACTTCGCCACATAACGCCTTGTATCCTTACTGATAACACCACTGAGAGCAAGCAACGCTATAAGGTTTGGCAGTGCCATAAGTCCATTGAAGATATCAGCGATCGTCCAAACGGCAGAAACCGTCATATATGGTCCGATAAATACAGCGAGGATATAGAGATATCTGTAGACCATGACCACCTTCATGTTGCTGTTAAAAAGATATTCCATACACCTTTCACCGTAATAGTTCCAGCCAAGGATAGTTGTGAAAGCAAAGAACACAAGACAGACCATAAGAATAAATGCAGGTATCATTGACGGCAGGAACGAGAAGCCGTTCTGGAAAGCGTGATTTGTGACCTCAACGCCCTCAAAAGGCTTGCCTGTTACTGGGTTGATAGCCTCGTAGCTTCCCATCATTACGATAGCAAGACCTGTCATAGTACATACAATGATAGTGTCGATAAATGTGCCACACATAGAAACAAGACCTTGTCTTACCGGCTCTTTTGTCTGAGCGGCTGCGGCTGCGATAGGTGCCGAACCAAGACCTGACTCATTTGAGAAAATTCCTCTGGCAACACCCTTTTGTATAGCAATGAACATTGTAGGAAGAGATCCGCCTGCGACAGCCTTGAAACTGAATGCCTGTTCAAAAATAAGGGCAACAGCGTGAGGGAGCCTCTGAATGTTTATAACAATAAGTGAAAGACAAGCGACTATATAAACGACTGCCATAAAAGGCACAACTACCTGAGAAACACTTGAGATCCTCTTTATGCCTCCGATAATAACAAGTGCGGCAAAAATAGTTATCAAAAGTCCAGAGATTATAACAGCCCATGTATAGTCAGCGCCAAAAATATTCACTGTATGTTCCTTTTTAGGATCAAAGAAAGCCTGAACTGCCGATGAGATGCCATTCACCTGAGAGAAAGTACCGATACCAAAAAGACCAACGCAAGCGCCAAAGAACGCAAATACCTTTGCAAGCCACTTCCACTTCTTACCCATGCCATATTCTATGTAATAGAATGGTCCGCCGCAAACGTGTCCGTCAGCGTCCATACGTCGGTATTTGATAGCAAGAAAGCCCTCGGAAAATTTTGTTGCCATACCAAGGAGAGCAGCTATCCACATCCAGAGGAGCGCTCCAGGTCCGCCTGAAAGCACACCAATGGCTGTTGCTACACCGACGATATTTCCCGTACCTATTGTTGCGGAAAGTGCGGTGCATAGTGCTGCAAAGCTCGATATCTCGCCTTTGCCACCATTTTCGTTCTGAAACATAAATTTCAAAGCCTTTGGCAGGTGGAATATCTGAAGAAGCCTTAGCCTAAAGGTGAGGAATATTCCCACAGCCATAATGAGTACGATAAGCGGTATGCCCCAGACATAGCCATCTATCGTTTCAAGTATTTTTGTAAATTTCTCCATGCCCTAAAAAATCCTTTCTTACAGAAAATAGGCAGTTTTTACGGAAAAACTGCCTTATTTCTCCCCTATCTATTTTTACGAAAGTAATTAGTCGCCTGTGGACTCTCTTAGAATTATCCTGTGGTCAACAGTATAATAATGATTATCCTTAGTAGTCTTATTCATGTTCTCAATAAGCTTTGCCACAACAAGCTCGCCCATTTTTGAGCAAGGCTGTTCAACCGTTGAAAGTGTAGGGATTATCCACTCACACATGGATATATTGTCAAATCCCATTATGGCGACATCTTTGCCCACATCAATGCCCATATCTATTGCCTTGTGCATTGCAGAGATAGCAAGCAAGTCTGACACAGCGAAAATCGCCGTAGGCTTCTCAGCAAGTGCATTGAAATATTCAAACGCTCTGCCTCCGCAGTCATAGTCATAGGACTCTTTATAGATATATTCATTCTTTATCTCTATGCCATATTCTTTTAATGCTCTTATATAGCCGTTCTCTCTTGCAGTGGAGGAGATAGCCGAAGAGTTCGTTCCGATAAAGCCTATCCTTTTATGACCCTTTTTGATAAGAGCAGCGACAGCGTCAAACGCAGCCTGTTCATCGTCAACAGCGACAGTAAGCACATTTGCGCCCTCCACGCCCTCACAGCACAGAGCAACGTTATAATTCTCTGCGAGCTTATTAAGCGAAGCTGCGTCATACTGAGTGCCAAGAAGGATAACACCGTCAACAGTTCTGTTAAAAAGCATATTCATCTGCCTTGTTTCAGCGGTCGAGGTTGAATAGGAAACTGCAGTTATGATATCGTAACCAACTTGTCCTGCATAATCCTGCATACCCATGACTATCTTTGAATAAAGAGAATGTTCAGAGGTCGGCATAATTACAAGAATAACATTCGTTTCGCACTTTCTAAGATTTCTTCCCAGAAAATTCGGAGAATAGTTGAGCCTTGCAATAGTTTCATTGACTTTTTTTGTTGACTCATCTGATACGTTACAGCTTCCGTTGAGAACCCTTGACACTGTCGCCACTGAAACACCGGCTTCCTTGGCAACATCTTTTATTGTAATGCTCATAGATCTTATCCTTTCTGCGACAGCATACCGCTGAAATAGTCATACCATCATCAATTATAACATATTTTGAACAATTCTCCAATATACATTCCTAACAAAATTGTAAACGTTTTTTAGGCTAATTTAATTAAGAAGCAGACTAAATGCTTGAAAAAGGAACAGTGATATGCTATAATATCATAAACGAATGATTTTTGAAAGGAAAATACGCAATGCTCCATGGTTATTTTGATATACCCACATTTCACTATTTTGAAGAAAAAAACACCTGGTCCGGCAGCAATTACACCAATTTCAGCTACCGCATAGACCCTATTCTCGGCGATGAAAAAGAGCTTTATGTCAGAGTATGGTACGGCACAAAGTGCGTCACGGAGGTAACAGACTTTGTGGCAGAATATCACGAAGAATACTCTGAAAAGGGTCTTGAAAACGTTCTGGCAGACCTGACGAAAGAATTTGAGAAATTCAAACTCATCAGAAAAGAGCTTTAGCAACAAAAAGGCGAACACGGTTTCTCTGCATTAGCAGAAACGAACTGTGTTCGCTTTTATTTTTTTGTTATCAATACCACTCGTTTTCCTGAGTATTATAAACGTCAGCAGAAGAATCCGTCTCCATCGGCGTTGTCATAGCGTCAGCCGCAGATGAAGAATCCTTATTGTTCACAGGCTTCTCAGGTGAGATAAGCTGCTCAGACATAAGTCTTTTGCCACTTTCATCAACAAGACCAACATCAACAGCTGTCTGAACTATACCATCAGCAATAGCTTGTCCATACTCTGTAAGGTGTTCGTCAAAAAGCTTATTGTCGATATCCTCGGTTATAAATCCAAGCTCCACAAGACAGCTTGGCATAACAGTGTCAGCATTTATGTAGTAGTTTACACCGGAATTGCCAACGTAGCCATACTGTACTCCTCTATTTTCAGATATACCTACCTTTTCAAGACCATCAAGTATATTCTGTGCAAGCTTTGTGTCATATTCAGGCTCAGAATTGTTCACCCAAACCTCAACGCCCGAAATATCACCGTCATAGCTGTTTCGGTGAAGTGAAACATACATATCAGCCTTGGCGTTATTTGCCTTTGCACATCTTTCGTCAAGCTCAAGGAAAGAGTCATCATCTCTTATCATCACCACATTGACGCCGTATTTTTCAAGATATTTCTGCACCTCAAGTGCGACCTTTAAGTTATCGTCTTTTTCATATCTTTTTCCTGAGGCATCAGTTGTGCCGCCGTCATAATCACCGTGGCCTGCGTCAACACACACTGTAAAGTCCATATTAGAATACTTCGCAGGCTCGTCTTTTTTATCCTCAGCAGAAGAAGCGTCCTCCTTCACAGCGACAGAAGATGTATTATTCAATACCTTGTTTGTTTTTTGCGTATCGTCTCCTTTGATCTTTGATACTACCAAGGCTGTCAGCTTTACCAGACCAGTCACAATGCCGATAAGTATTATCAATGCAATAATAATTCTGTTCCAGTATATTTTTTTCTTTTTCACCCTTCTGACAGGCTTTCGTCCGTAGATCTGTTCAAACTCCTCATCTGAAAGTGTATTCATTAGATCAAAGCTCCTGTAAAAAATTTATCCATTTTAATTATACCACACGCTCAACGTTATTTCAAGATTATTTGTTACCATGTTGTAAGAATTTCGTTACTTTTAACGATTTTGCATATCACAAGGCTATTAATATACGCTATCTGCACAATAAAAAAGGGTAAACAAAGACTGACACACAGCCTTTGTTTACCCCATTAAGCTCTTATTTTATTCCACCAATGTTCTCTCGTCACAATATTCGCAAACAAGCGTTGTGCCGTCGCCTTTGAACCAATGTGGCAGATACTTTTCGTGGTGAGTGATACAGTTAGGATTTGAACAATCAATGTGCTTATGCACTCTGCCCTTCATAAGCGGCTGCGAAGCACCATCGCCGTTTATAACTGTAAGTATAAGTGCCATTCTGATATACATACCGTATTTTGCCTGCTTGAAATACATTGCTCTCGGGTCGTCGTCCACCTCGATAGCTATCTCATTGACTCTTGGCAGAGGGTGAAGCACTATAAGGTCAGGCTTTCCCATTGAAAGCTTTCTTGTATCGAGTATGTAATTTCCGCTCTGAGTCTGATACTCCTCCTCAGAAGCAAAACGCTCTTTTTGTATTCTTGTCATATACAGCACGTCAAGCTCACCGATAACCTCTTCAAGGTCGGTAACTTCTTTGTACTCCATGCCTGCCGCTTCAAGGATATCTTTTACATACACAGGCAAAGCAAGCTCAGAAGTTGAAACTAATATGAACTTATTGTTTGGAAAACATACCATTGCTTTAATAAGGGAATGGACTGTTCTGCCGTTTTTAAGGTCACCGCAAAAGCCTATGGTCAGGTTATCAAGTCTGCCCTTTTCTTCTCTAAGTGTAAGCAGGTCTGTAAGTGTCTGTGTTGGGTGGAGGTGTCCACCGTCGCCTGCGTTGATAACAGGGCAATCAGCAGTGAGTGCCGCAGCCTTTACCGAGCCAGCGGTAGGGTGACGTATTACCATGATATCGGCATAGCCGGAAACTATCTTTGTGGTATCCTTGATATTCTCTCCCTTTGCAACGGAAGAAGTGGCAGGATTGTCAAAGCCTATTATCGTTCCACCAAGACGTAGCATAGCGGTCTGGAAAGACATCTGCGTTCTTGTTGACGGCTCATAGAAAAGAGTACCCATTATCTTGCCCTTGCAAGCCTCGCTGTAGGCGGCAGGATTTTGAACTATCTTATGACCGAGGTCAAGAAGTTTCAGCCACCAAGATACTGGATAGTCATTAAGATCAATAAGATCAAGTCTGTTTTTTTGCTCACTCACATCAAACACCCTCTCAAATATTCAGACATACATTATGCCGCACATTCCTTGTACGGCATTTTCTTTATTATATCACATCTGTTCCATTTTTTCAAGTACATAGCCCATATTATTTGAGCAGGTCAAAATTTGTTTCATCTGCAAACTGGTCGCAGTCATACATAAATAATATCTGGTCATATGCACTCGTATCTGCCACGTCAGAAAGGGTCTTGCCCTCCTCTTTGAGTTTGTCAGGGTCTACCAAGGTTATCTCGCTGTAGTGTGGGGTAAGAAACGGCACAAGGGTATTGGCATAGCTTCCTTTGATGATAAGAAGCTTTGGTGCGTCCTCTGCAGTTGTCTTGACCGTTGCCTTAGTAAAGTTGTCACCTTGCAGGAAGATAGCCGTTTTATCTGCTGTTTTCAGTGCAGATCTAAAATAAACAGATTTTGAGGTAAGCACCTGATCTTCTCTGTAAAGCTCCACAGAATCCACAGTAGTCTTATACTTTGAACGGAAGATGTTCACTCTGTCTGCGCCTATGCTGTTATAGCAAAGTTCACTGTAAAGTCCCCCATAATAAGAATTTGAGGTATATTCTTGATCGTAATTGGACAGAACGACCGGCTCAAAACCCAGCTCTTTTATGCCGTCCGCATAGGCAAAATATGCCCCGAAGGAAGTCCACTTTCTATCTGTACGATAGTAAACGTAATTATTTCTTGCAGAATACATAGGAAAAAACGTATCTATGGTGTCTATCCTGCTGTCCAGGTCATAATAGATATTATCTATCATTTCACGCTGGTCTGTGTTTGAAGTATAAGCAGGCAGCTTAGCAGAATAGATACCTGCGGCAGTCGGAGCTAACATAACATATACAGGTGTATCTGTGTTTTCTGAAAAATCATTTATCTGCGAGATATTTTTATCAAGCCTGTCCTTATCAAAATCTGTGATCTCTACAAGACGATTTTTAAGGATATAGATATTATCAAAATTTTTCTTACCAGTCATCACAAACATGGTCGTTCTGAGCGACTTCCAATTTGAGCTTAGAGGAAAATTACTGCTAACATAGGTCTGAACGTTATGTCTTATATCTGAACTGTCTGCCTTATCACTTTCAGATCCATGTCTGCCCATCACGAGAGTATATGCCGCAAACATTATGACTATTACAAAAAATGCGCTTACTGCGATATAATCAGCAGCTTTTTTCATTAATGTTCACTCCTCCCATTTTATCTCACAAACAAATTCATAGACGAATTACCTCCGCCCACAAGAAACGCTGTACTGATAAGCAGAAATCCTATAGTGAGCATTGGCTCGATTATGTAAACTATATTAGTATTGAGCTGCATTATCCTGCGTTTGAGATATCTGCCGATACCTGTTGCAAAAAAGCCGCAGATAAGATACATCACAACTCCTGTTTTTATCACATACGATGCTAGAACATCTCCTGCAAAGCTTCCGCCGCCGAGCATTGCGGCAACATATCCGCAGGCTGAAGGCAGGCTGTCTATCGCAAGAAACGGCAGACCCATAAGAAACAGAACATTCATCACCGCACATCTTACCCCTGTCGGCACAGCCGCAAGAATATTTTTCAAGAGATATTCTATGCCAAGCATAACACAAATAAACGCTGCCCACAGCATTATGTGTCTGCCGTAGCCATACCAAACCGAGCCTGCAAGCACAGACAGTATCAATGCCCAAAGGCAAACGCTGTCTTTATTTCTACATATAGGTCTGTAGAAATAATCTCTCACCCAACTATAAAAGGTGCAGGCAAATCGTTTTATAAGCTCATTGAAGCCTGCTGACATAAACGGCAGATCAAAGTTATCAGGAAGTTCAAAGCCGAGCATTGAACCAATACCCTGTGCAATATGCGAATAAGCTCTAAGCTCATAGTAGAACGCAAAGGAGAAAGCTATTATCCCAAGCCATGCACAAGCGGCGGAGAGCGAATCTGTACTTACTCCCCTTATGTGCTGCCACATCTCGTACATAGGATCCGACAGAAAAAGCTTCTCCGCAAAGCCTATAAGCATAAGCTTTATGCCCTCTGCAAGCTTTCCAGAGGTTATGACAGGTTTTCTAAGCTGTTCGCTCATATCCGAAAATCTAAGTATCGGTCCACAGCTAAAGCATGGGAAAAAGCATATATATTGAGATACCAAAAGAAAATTCTTCTCAGGCTCTATTTCTTTCCTATAGATATCCATGCAGTAGGAAATGCCATGGAGAGTGAAAACGCCCGCTCCCCACACTGGGAAAAGCTTTAGCATTGCGCCTTTGCCTGTGAATATAGACGTCACGTCATAGCTGCTGTGACCGCTTCTTATGAATACAAGAAGCACTGCCATATTTGCTACCACCGATAATATGAGCCATAGCCTTTTAAGTCCTTTTTTGTCTGCAAAGCGGTGGATAAGCCTGCCGCAAAAGTATGATACAACAGCACACACCGCCATTGGTATTATCCCCCATGTGGACACCCACAGACACAGCACAACTGTTCCAAGCAGGAACACGGCTTTTCTGAAACGCACCCCTGACAAAGCGTATACTCCCATAAAAACAGGAAGAAAGAAATATAAAAATTCAAGACTAACCAATGCTATTCTCCTTGTCTTTATTGTTTTCTGAGGTCAATTCCTCTATGAGTGCTTGCAAGCTGTCTTTATCGAGCATTGTGTTCAACACTTCAAGCAGTGCGTTTGCAGTGAGCTTTTGGGGCAGCGACAGTTTTTCGCACACAAGATGTCTGAGCCTGCTGCTGTCAGGTCTGCCGCTTAGACCCAGCTCATAAAAGTCAAGCTTGGTCATGAGTTCTCTGTCTGCGACCTTTTCGCCTATAATGCCTGCTTTTTCAAAGGCTTCCCTGATAATATCCGCAGGAACGCCCTCGACCCCCAACAAGCCCTCTTTTGACGGCTCTGTCTTGCGCTTTTCTTTGCCGAATATCTCAGGAACATACACGTTCACGATATCGCCTTTGGGGACGATACCCTTTATATGCCCTCTTATGCAAAAGCCTGCTGTGTCAGAGTCAGTAAGAATTGCTATTCCGCCATGCTGAGCATAGTATCTTATAAGCGCTGCCTTGTCAGGGTCTTTATAGATACGAAAGCCGTTAGTGACAATTATAACGCCGTCAACTATGGACGAAAGCTTTATCTTATCATATTTTCCCTCAACGATTATTGCCCTTGATATTTTAAGTTTTTCCATTTACTAACACCTTAACGCCATTGACCTTGCAAGCCCCTGCTCGAGGGTGAGCATATCTCCGTCTTTTCCCCGTGACCTTGTTTTGAGCATAAGGTCGGTTTCAGAAAGTATCTCAAGCGTTTTTCTTATACGCTCCGCCGAGATATTTCCGCACTCGGAATAGGCGTTTTTTACTGCAAACTCTCTGTTTTTCGCATAGGAAAAATCTTTAGCCACGTCTGCAACGCTCCTGCCAGAGGAACGTGCAAGCTTCGCCCTATAGATATCCGCAAGGGAAAAGCCGATTATTCCTATTATAGCATATGGTTCATAATTCTGCACATCGAGTTCACGCAAACGTGTGAAGACCATTGCCGCATTGCCTCTGAGGATATTTATTGCAAGAGAATATCCGTCCGACTCGATACGCCTGATACAAAGCAAGTCGATATCTTCTCTTGTTACCTCCCTGCCCTCTGCATAAGCCGAAAGCTTTTCAAGCTCCTTGCTGATAAATGCAGTGTCGCACAAACAGAGGTTTGCAAGATACTCTGAGTTGCTTTTTGTTATGGTACAGCCGCTTTTTGCAAGATAGGTGGATATAGACTTTCCAAGGTCGGAAGCCCTTTTGTATTCAAAGTTGCAGACAGTGCCGTGCTTTTCGCAGAAATCTGCAAAGCGCTTGTTTTTGTCTGTAAGATACTTTTTGTTCTTGAAAAGGTCAACTCCTGTGGCATAGATTATCACTGTGGTGGTTTCGCCAAGAGAGCCTAGGATCTTTTTCAGGTCGTCCAGATCGTCCTTAGTCACTGCGTCTATATTAAGGTCGTTTATAGTCACCACCACACGTTCAGCCATAAAAGGCAGAGCTTCGCAAGCGTCTGTAAGCATTGGAAAATCAAGATTTTTGCCGTCAAGCTTATGAAAGTTCATGACCTGAGCGTCAGCAGGGCAAAGCTTGTTCACAAGCCTTTTTGTAAAGCTTTCAAGTGCCGCTGTATCATGTCCGTAAAAATAATAAAGGCTGTCGATATCATTCTCTCTTATCGTTTTACCAAGAGCCGAAGCCGTAAGCAAAGCCATAGTCCGTCCTCCTTATCTGCGAATTTTTCATATTTATCATCAATGGGTATTCTTCATCTGTTGTGTCAAGGTTTCTGCCGTTTATGGTGACAGAACCTTTTTCTATAGTGACCACACAGCCCTCGGTGGTAATTTTATAGCCGTCCTCCAGTGCTTCTATCTTAACACCGTTCCAATCAAGCTGTGCGCCTGTCATGAACGGCAGTTCGCTGTCATTATCAGGCTCGCCATTTATATAAAATCTGTCAGGTTGTATAGTCATCTGCTCGTTATATTTCGTTATAGTGTAATACTGTTCGCTTTCTATAAATGCGCCTTTTAGCTCTTTTATGCCGTAAAGCTCCAAAAAGCTTTCCATACCGCTGTTGAGCTTGCCCTTACTGCCCATATCGAAAACCATACCTTTTGTTTTATCATACAGCACAGCCTGCACTGCATTTCCTTTTGGCATTACAACTATCTTTACCGAGCCTCCAAAAGCAAGAGAAAAATTATACACCGCTGTCCAACATACAAGCATTAAAGCAGTGCAAAAAGCCCCAAGCTTTACTGACTTTCTCAGAAACATGACCGCCACAGGTACAAGGCAGGTAACGAGCATTACAATACCAAGTGGTCTTACTCCACGAGGAAGATAGGCAAAGCTGAATTTTGAAAACAGCTCAGCAAGAAACAGAACAACTTTCAGAAGATACTTTACCACCGTCAGCACAGGATAGGCTATTATTGCCGCACCGCCTGTTACCGCAGTTATTACCGTCAGACCCAGAGCAAGGGTACAGACAGGCACCAGCAGGATATTTGATAGTGGTGCAACAAGAGATATTTCGCTGAAAAACATTAGCTGAACAGGCATTGTGCAAAGAAGTATCGTCACCGCTGTGACTATTTCACGCTCAATGTTGCCAAGAATATCCCTGCGCTTTACCATCGTCACCGCTTTCGGGCATACAACGCTTATAACAAACGCAGCTGTGAATGACAGCAAAAACGAACTGTCTGCCGCCGCATAGGGTGAAAGAGTGAGTATTACAACAGCGCAAAGGCAGAGAGTATTTGCTGGGTCTGGTCTGCGGTAAAGGAGCGGTGCGGCAGTGACCAAGGTCAGCATAACAGCCGCCCTCACAACGGATACTGAAAATCCTGCAAAGACCGCAAACGCCCACATTGCCACAGTTTGGACGGCAAATATCACACGCTTATCCTTGCTTAGTTTCTGCATGAGCCAGCCTATCATGGCACTTATAATGACCACATGAGTTCCCGACACGGAAAATATATGACCTATGCCACTACGATAGACCGTGAGCTTCGTTTGTTTTGAAAGCTCAGTTTTATCTCCGCAGAGCATTGCAGCGGCAAAACCGCCCTCATCTCCGCCTATGATATCGTTTATCAACATGAACATCTTGTCACGATAGTGCATTATACTGCGTAAAATGGTGTTTCCGCCGCCTGTGACTTCTATGTTTTCAGCGGTCGAGCCTTGGAGAAAAACGCCTTTAGGCCGGTCATACTGTTCTGATTTGAAATTGATGCTGTCTTTTATCCTGCTGACCTTTACTGTCGCCACGATATTGTCATAGTAATCATATTCAATGTCATCTGCATAAAAGGTCAGCCTGCCTTTTACTCCCCCAACGGTACCATTGACACTTAGCCGACAGGTGTCAGAGCCTATATAGCTTATGTCGATTATCTCGCCTTTAACTGTGACGGTCTTTCCGTCTAAAGCTGTCAGTTTATCATAGAAAATGTGAGTATAAGCGGTATTGACTCCCACCGCTATCAGGAAAGAAACAAAGCAGAGAGCTATATGCTTTCGGTATCTCTTAAAAAGCGCAAAGGCTGTAATGGCTACACACGCTGACGCAAGTGTAAAAACTGCGTTGTTTCTGCCCCAGCCAATGGTACAGAGAAAAAGTCCTGCAAAATACGAAAAGCCGATATAACAGCTTTTTCTCACCACTGCCGCCGTCCCCCTTAAAACTAAGGGCGGATAAGAAATTTACCCGCCCGTTTGATTTCTTTAACCGGCTGGCCAAGCAAGTGGTCTGCCTGCAAGAAGATGAAAATGAATGTGGAAAACGCTCTGTCCTGCCTGCTCGCCGCAGTTGGAAACAACTCTGAAACCGTCCTTAAGGTCGAGGTCTTTGGCAAGCTTTGCGATAACTTCATAGATATGTGCGATAACTGCACTGTTTTCAGGTGTTATCTCGTCAAGCTTTGAAATATGCTGCTTAGGGATAACAAGATAATGAATCGGAGCTGTAGGAGCAATGTCCTCAAAAACGTATGTCAGCTCGTCCTCGTATATTTTCTTTGAGGGTATTTCCCCGGAAATAATTTTACAAAAAAGACAATCTTCCATTTATCTCTCCGCCTTTCAAAAAAGGGGTAGGCTGCACAGCATTTTGCACAGCCTTTGCCCATATTATTTTACAAATTCGCCAACTATTTCGTTTACCTTGTCAAGTGCCTCGTCGATCTTGAATCTGTCGCCGATACCAGCCATAGCAGAGTCAGGACGTCCGCCGCCCTTACCGCCTGTGAGTGCTGCTACCTTGCCTGCTATCTTGCCTGCGTGTGCACCCATTGCAACAGCGTTCTTGCCACAAACTACAACAAGGTTTGCCTTTTCACCGTCAACGCCTGCAACAACTGCAACTGCGTCAGCTTCTCTTGCTTTAAGCTCGTCGCCCATTTTTCTGAGCATATCAGGTCTTGTATTTGTGAGCATTGCAGTAACTACCTTAACGCCGTTGACCTCATACGGATTATCGAACAGTGACTTTGTTTTGAGATTTGTTATCTCAGCCTGCAAAGCGTCTCTTTCCTTTTCAAGATCCTTGACTTCCTGCATGATAGTGTGGCATCTCTTTACGATGTCCAGTGGATTTGCAAGCTTAAGGCTTTCAGCCGCCTGCTGGATAGTTGCGGCTCTTTCCTCAACAAGTTCAAGAACGCCTCTGCCTGTTACGGCTTCGATACGTCTTACGCCTGAAGCTACAGAGCTTTCGGAGATTATCTTGAACAGACCTATTCTTGAAGTATTGTCAAGATGTGTACCGCCACAGAACTCGATAGAAGCTGTTTCGTCACCGTCACCCATTGTTACAACTCTTACAGTTTCGCCGTATTTCTCACCGAACAGAGCCATAGCGCCAAGCTTCTGAGCTTCTGCGATGGGCATTTCTTCCATTTTTATATCAAGAGCTTCAAGGATATACTTGTTTACAAGTGCTTCGACCTTGAGCTTCTCCTCTGCTGTCATTGCGTTGAAGTGAGAGAAGTCAAATCTAAGTCTGTGAGCGTCAACGAGCTGACCTGCCTGATGAACGTGTTCACCGAGAACTTTTCTCAGTGCAGCCTGAAGCAGATGTGCGCAGCTATGGTTTCTCATAACAGCATAACGTGTCTTTCTGTCAACAGTGAAGTGAGCCTTCTGACCTACAGCTATCTCGCCCTCTTCAACAACTGCCTTATGAGCGAACTTGCCTGCAACGACCTTCTGTGTGTCAACGACTCTGCACTTACCGCTTTCTGTAACGATAGTACCGATATCGCCCACCTGTCCGCCGCTCTCTGCATAGAATGGCGTCTGTGAAGATACGATATATACTTCATCGCCAGCCTTTGCGTTTTCGATAAGCTCATCATCAGTTGTGATGAATGATATCTCGCTGTCGCCCTCAAGCTTGTCATAGCCGATGAACTCTGTGTGGAAATCCTTGTCTATCTTATGGAAAACAGTTTCGTCAGCACCCATATACTTTGTTGCAGCATGAGCGTTCTTGGCTGTTTCTCTCTGCTTTGCATAGCACTCAGCAAAGCCCTCCTCATCACAGGTCATGCCCTTTTCTTCAAGGATCTCTCTTGTAAGGTCGATAGGGAAACCGTATGTGTCGGAAAGCTTGAAGCAGCTCTCACCGTCAAGCTCCGTCTTGCCGTCTTTCTGCATCTGTGCGATAAGATCGTCAAGTATCTTCATACCTCTGTCGATAGTGGCATTAAAGTTCTGCTCCTCAGTTGTGAGCACCTTTACAATATAGTCATACTTTTCTTCAAGCTCGTTATACTCACACTTGTTGCAGTCAACAACAGTTTTTACAAGGTCTTTGAGGAAAAGTCCGTTTATGCCGAGAAGCTTTCCGTGACGAACGGCTCTTCTGAGCAAACGTCTCATAACGTATCCTCTGCCCTCATTTGACGGCAGGATTCCGTCTGATGCCATGAATGTTACAGAACGGATATGGTCTGTGATAACTCTGATAGAAACGTCCTTTTTGTACTCCTTACCGTACTCACAGCCTGCTATCTTACAAACATGATCTCTGATAGCCTTTACTGTATCAACGTCAAAGATAGAGTCAACGTCCTGCATGATAGAAGCAAGCCTTTCAAGACCCATACCTGTGTCGATATTTTTCTGCTTAAGTGGAGTATAAGTGCCGTCCTCATGTCTTTCAAACTGTGTGAACACAAGGTTCCAGAACTCCATGTATCTGTCGCAGTCGCAGCCGACCTTACAATCAGGCTTGCCACAGCCATATTTCTCTCCTCTGTCGAAATAGATCTCTGAACATGGACCGCAAGGGCCGTCTGTTCCTGCCTCCCAGAAGTTGTCTTCCTTGCCCATTCTTACGATATGATCCATTGGAACGCCGGCGTCCTCATGCCATATCTTCTCAGCCTCGTCATCGTCCTCATAAACAGAAATATAAAGTCTGTCCTTTGGCAGTTTGAGTACCTGTGTAACATACTCCCAAGCCCATGCAATGGCTTCTTTCTTGAAGTAATCACCGAATGAGAAGTTACCAAGCATTTCAAAATATGTGCCATGTCTTGCCGTCTTACCAACGTTTTCAATATCGCCAGTTCTGATACACTTCTGACAAGTTGTCATTCTTGTTCTAGGAGGTGTTTCCTGACCTGTGAAGTAAGGCTTCAGAGGCGCCATACCTGCAACGATAAGCAGCAGGCTGTTATCGTTCTGAGGTACTAGAGGGTAGCTCTTGTGTCTTAAGCAGCCCTTGCTCTCAAAAAATTTTAGATAAGATTCACGCAGTTCGTTAAGTCCTGTCCATTCCATAAATTCAGATCCTTCCAAATGAAATTATTCGCAAAATAAAAAAACGGCTCGTCCCTAAACATGGGACGAAACCGACAGTTCCGTGTTACCACCCAAATTGCCGAACTCATCGCCCGACCACTCGAAGCCCTTTAACGCAGAGCATACGTTGCTGTTTTCAGCACCGCTCAGGTTAGCCACCGAACTTGCCGCAAAGGCTTTCACCCACCGCCTTTTCTCTTTACCGACACTGTTTCGGATAATTCCGTCACCGCATTTTGCATATATTGATATTATAAAGCATAACACGACGATTGTCAAGCACTTTTTTATTAATAAAATATCCATTGCTAAAAGCAGGGGGAAATGCTATAATGTTCAGGGTGATTTATATGTATGTTTGTCCGATATGCAAAAAACGGCTCAGAAAGCTTGACAACGTATGGCACTGTCAGAACGGTCACAGCTTTGATATTGCGAGAAAAGGATATGTAAATCTGCTTACCACAAAGGGCAGAAATCCTAAAAATGCAGGCGACAATGCGGAAATGGTAAAGGCGAGAACGGATTTCCTCGACCGTAACTATTATCTGCCGCTTGCGAAGAAAACAGCTGAGGTAATGGGCGGTCTGCTTGAAAATGTGAAACAGCCTTATATTATCGACAGTGGCTGCGGTGAGGGCTTTTACACTGTGAACTATGCCAAGGCACTGCCAAAGGCGAAGTTTTACGGCATTGACATATCAAAGGCGGCAGTTGCCCACTGCATGACGAGGATACATTGCGAAAATATCACAAATTGCGAATTTGCAGTGGCATCGTCATTTCAGCTTCCGTTTATAGACAAATTTGCAGACCTTATCGTATGCACATTTGCACCTGTTTCAAATGACGAATACGCAAGGGTGCTGAAAGACGGCGGAAAGCTTGTGGTAGTTTCTCCATCCCCAAGACATCTGTTTGAGCTTAAAGAAGTGCTTTATGAGAAGCCTTACGAAAACAAGCCCAATGTATACGGACTTAATAAATTTGACGAGTCAGAGGAGATGATTTTTGAATTTCCTGTGGTGCTTGAAAGTCAGGAGGATATTTTCAATCTTTTTACAATGACTCCGTATTACTACAAAACATCTGCCGAGGCGGTGGAGAAGCTTAAAAAGGTGAACAGGCTTGAACTTACCTGTGGCTTTTCTATCAGGACATTTACAAAAAAGAGAGGTTTTTGATATATGAATAAAGATATTTTCTGCAAAGGATATACTTGGGGATTTTTCTCCAGGAGAGGTGATTTTCAGACGGAAGCGGCAGAAAAGTCAATGGAAAGGCTTGCTTCAAACGGCTTGAACTGGATATGTATCCCTGTAAACGCATTGCAGGAGAGCTTTGCAAGCACAAGAGTTTTCAGTGATTATGAGAGAACACAATCTGACGAGGACATTGCCTTCGCTATAAAAAAAGCAAAGTCACTGGGACTTAAAGTATGCCTTAAGCCTATGGTGGATTGCCTTGACCATTCATGGCGTGCAAGGATAGACTTTCCGCCTGAGAACCCTGAATACTGGGACAAGTGGTTCAGATCATACACAGCTTTCATGCTCCACTATGCAAAGCTTGCAGAAAAGCTCGGCTGTGAAATGCTCTGCACAGGCTGTGAAATGGCAGGAATGGACAAGCAGTCAGACAGATGCAGAAAGCTTATCGCACAGGTGAGAGAGGTCTACAGCGGTATCGTTATGCACAACATCAATCACGGCGATGAACAGCGTTTCGATTGGCTCAGCGACGTGGATATCATTGGCATCTCAGGCTACTACCCTGTTACAGATGGCGTGAACAGGGACAAAGAACATATGCTCAGTCGCTGGAACGAAGTTGTCGGCTCACTTGAAAAGGCTCACAAGCATTTCAACAAGCCTATAATGTTCGCCGAGATAGGCGTGCGAAACGAAGAGGGCTGCACGCAGTACCCTTGGGATTTCCATGACAGGCTCGACAAACCACTTGACGAGCAGGAGCAGGCAGATTTCTACGACACAGCCATGGAGGCTACATGGGATCTGGATTGGTTCTGCGGCTATTTCTGGTGGGATTGGAAAGCTATCCTGCCGCCAATAGAGGAAGCCAAGAAAAACCGTGACTTCACAGTTTACGGCAAGCTTGGCGAAGAAGTGCTGAAAAAGTGGTACACAAAAGATTGATATGTAAAAAATACGGACTGTTTATCATTGGATAGACAGTCCATTTGTTTTATATGCGTTGGTGAATGACGGGCGAATGTAAGCGTGTCGCCGTCCACTATATTTACAATTTTTGCGTAGGGGCGACCTGAGGTCTCCAGTTAATTATATTTTTACATACTGAGCAGTACAAATAATCGTACTCTTATCCAACCGCCGCAGGTATTTTTTCTTTTCCTCGTTTAACAATGACAGGGTATTCCTTGAAAATATGTCTGCGTATAAAATTATCCGCAAGCACACCAATATAGGATAACCCAAACCACAGAAAAGCAAATGGCAGGCATATCTGTCCGTCAAAATTCAGCGGCACTTCCTCATAGCTCCATATGCCCATTCCGAGATAGCGGTTGAGATACTCCCCTGCAAGAAATTCTATGGCAGTGATAAATGCTGCCGACACTGCAAGCACAGACAGCAGGCTCACTCCTCGCCTGCGCTCGCCATTCATGATATGGATAACCAGCATTGAAGTTCCCCCAAGCACCCCCATTGTGATATGAGAATAACCCCTGTTAAGTATTTCCATGAAGCCATAGCATATTGCACCAACTGAAAAAAGCGTAAGTATCTTATACATCTTTGCCGCCACATTCTCACCGCCCTGTTTTTTTATCGCCCTAATATTAAAATGTACAGAAATCAGTGATTTAAAACCTTGAAGACAAAATAAATTTATGGCAATTTCAAGATACAAAAAAACGGACAACCCAAGCTGTCCGTTTTATTGTACTAATATGATATTTTATACCTGCCAGCTGTTAAGATATTTCTCCTGCTCAGGTGTAAGCTTATCTATCTCAAGCTCCCAGAATTTAAGCTTTCTGTTTGCGACTTCCTTATCTATCTCATCAGGAACATAAACTATCTTGTCTGTAAGCTTGTCTTTGTTTTTAACAAGATAAGCCGCAGAAAGGGCTTGGATAGCAAAGGACATATCCATTATCTCGGCAGGGTGACCGTCGCCTGCGGCAAGATTTACAAGTCTGCCCTCGCCGATAACATACAGCCAATTACCGTTCGGAAGCTTATAACCGTCAATATTGTTTCTTGCAAGCTTGCTTTCAACAGACAGCTTTTTAAGTCCAGCCACGTCTACCTCGCAATCAAAGTGACCTGCGTTACAGAGTATAGCACCATCTTTCATGTTCATGAAAGCTTTCTCAGTAATAACGTCCTTACAGCCTGTTACAGTAACAAAGAAGTCGCCCACCTTAGCGGCGTCAACCATTTTCATTACCTTGAAGCCGTCCATAACAGCCTCCATAGCCTTTATTGGGTCAACTTCGCAGACGATAACGCTTGCACCAAGACCCTTTGCTCTCATTGCAACGCCCTTGCCACACCAGCCGTAGCCTGCAACAACAACGTTCTTGCCTGCAACGATAAGGTTAGTTGTTCTGTTTATTCCGTCCCATACAGACTGACCTGTGCCGTATCTGTTATCAAAAAGATACTTGCACTTTGCATTGTTTACAAGCATCATAGGGAATTTGAGCTGACCGTCCTTGTTCATTGCAATAAGACGGATAATGCCCGTAGTAGTTTCCTCACAACCACCGATAACGTTCGGTATCAGCTCAGGGTATTCATTGTGGATAAGGTTTACAAGGTCGCCGCCGTCGTCGATAATGATGTTTGGACCTACCTTAACTACCTCGGATATATGTCTGTGATACTCCTCGTCAGTTGCACCATGCCATGCAAAAACATTCAGACCGTCATGCACAAGACCTGCCGCAACATCGTCCTGAGTAGACAGCGGATTGCTTCCTGTGATGTACATTTCAGCACCGCCTGCTGCAAGGACTTTGCAAAGATAAGCGGTCTTAGCTTCAAGGTGAATAGAAAGTGCAACTTTCAGCCCCTTAAAAGGCTGATCTCTCTTGAAATCTTCCTCAACGCTTCTGAGCAATGACATATTCTGTCTTACCCATTCTATCTTTCTTTTACCGCTTTCCCACAAGCTTTCATCTCTTATTTCGCTCATTTTATCAATTCCTTTCGGTTTATTATTCGATCCATATAATAATTATACCCTATTTCTCCCCATTTGGCAAGAGGTCAAAAGCAATTCATTATACTTCGCAAATTTACAGCACGTTCATAAAATTAAATTAAACAATTTCTTGACAAAAAAACAAGGTAAGCGTATAATAATATTATGTGTGCGAATAGTAAAAACGTGCATAAATCATGATTTTTAAGGAGTGTGTACAAATGGACGACGCCAGTCAGAATACGATCGCCCCTCGATTGCAGAGCGGCTCGCCCGTTTGTGGCAGCCTTTTTGTGATCTAAATATCAATTTTAATTGAATAGGACGATCTGTGTTTTGGTAGATCCTTATATTTGTACAGAGTTGGTATAAGTACAATTATTTGTACTGTTGTGCTTATTACCGCTGCTGTTAGGGGGAATATAATGTTTAACACAGTATTGGAGCTGCTCAAAAGCAGAAACTACAAGGCTATCCGTGAGATATTTATGGATATGAACGAAGCCGACGTGGCTGCTCTTTTGCAGCAGTTTTATGACGATCACGAGGTCGAGAAATACGAGCTTCCGTTGCTGTTCCGTCTTTTGAACAAGGACGTTGCGGCTGACGTTTTCGCTTATATGGACAGCGATACACAAATGATGCTTATCAATGCCTTTACGGATAAAGAGCTTCAGGAGATCGTTGACGACCTTTATCTTGATGATACGGTAGATATTATCGAGGAAATGCCTGCAAATGTTGTTGCAAGGATAATCAAGTCTGCTGACGCTGAAACGAGAAAGCAGATAAATCAGATACTCAAATATCCTAAAGACAGTGCAGGCTCTATTATGACCACCGAGTACGTTTATCTTCACAGAAGCTACACCGCCAAGGAAGCACTGGATTGGATAAGACACGTTGGTATGGTCAAGGAAACTGTAAATACACTTTATGTCACTGAGAACAGAAAGCTCGTGGGCGTGCTTTCACTGCTTGATATCGTAACTGCTGATGATAACGATAAAATAGAGGACATAATGGAGGACAACGTTATTTCCGTTGATACCCTTGAGGATAAAGAGTATGTTGCTTCCATGTTCTCAAAATATGACTTTCTTTCTCTGCCTGTTGTTGACAGAGAAAACCGCATGGTTGGTATCGTTACATTTGACGACGCTATGGACGTTATTGAGGAGGAGACCACTGAGGACTTCTCGAAAATGGCTGCCGTTGCGCCAAGTGACGATTCATATTTCAAGACCTCTGTTTTCACTCATGCGAAAAACAGAATAGCATGGCTTTTGATACTTATGCTGTCGGCTACCCTTACGGGTGCTATCGTAAACAAATATCAGTCTGCTTTTGCGGCTGTCCCTGTTTTGGTATCTTTCCTGTCAATGCTTAGTGGCACAGGCGGAAACTGTGGCTCTCAGACCTCGACCCTGGTTATAAGAGGCATGGCGCTTGGAGAGATAAGAATGAAAGACTTTTTCAAGGTCATGTGGAAAGAGTTCAGAGTCGCGCTTCTTTGCAGCGTTATCCTTGCTATAGTCAATGCTATAAGAATAGTTCTGGTGTATCACGGTGACACATCTGTGGATTGCTACAAGCTTGCGTTCACGGTAAGTATGGCTATCATGGCAACTGTTGTGCTTTCAAAGCTCATCGCCTGTATGCTCCCAATGGCTGCCAAGAAGCTTCATCTTGACCCTGCTATCATGGCTGCCCCGCTTATCACCACTATCGTTGACACTTGCTCAACACTGATATTCTTCACATTGGCTACTATCGTATTTGATATAAAATAGAAAAAATATGGCGGTTATCTCCTTTCAGGCTATCTTCTGCAAAGGTGCGGCCGCCCGTTTTATGGATAAAAATAAATTGGATTTTGATTTGAAAGGAAATAGTTATGGCTCAGAATTATGACGTAGTTGTTGTCGGTGCAGGTGCAGCCGGCGTATTCATAGCATACGAATTTGTCAAGCTTGACAAAAACATAAAAGTTTGCATTATTGATCAGGGCGGACCTGTCAGCAAGCGTAAGTGTCCTATAGATGGCAAAAAAATTAAGTCCTGCATTCACTGCAAGGTATGCTCCATTATGCACGGCTTCGGCGGTGCAGGCGGAATGTCGGACGGCAAATATAACATCACAAACAATTTCGGCGGTGACCTTTACACATTTACCGGCAAGGAAAAGGCTATCGAGCTTATGCAGTATGTTGACAAGATAAACCTTGAAATGGGCGGTCAGGACGCTAAGCTTTACTCCACAACTTCTTCCGACATCAAGGCAATGGCTCTGAAATATGACCTCCACCTCCTTGACGCTCAGGTAAGACACCTTGGCACTGACAGAAATATGCAGATACTCCAGAACATCTATGACTTTGTCAAGGACAAGATAGACATAAAATTTTATGAAAGTGTTCAGGGTATAACAGGCAAGGAGAATGACTTCACTGTTATCACAGACAAGGACGAGTATCACTGCTCAAACGCTGTTGTTGCGGCAGGCAGAAGCGGTTCAAAATGGATATCTGAGATATGCGACAACTTTGGTATCAAAAGGCGTTCAAACAGAGTTGATATCGGCGTTCGTGTTGAGATACCTGCGGCTGTTTTTGAGCATATCACAAGCAAGGTATACGAAAGCAAGATAGTTTACCGCACAAAGAAATACGGCGACCTTGTAAGAACATTCTGCATGAACCCATACGGTGAGGTGGTTACCGAGAATACAAACGGCATCATCACAGTAAACGGACACAGCTATGCTAACCCTGCACTGAGAACTGAGAACACAAACTTCGCTCTGCTGGTATCCAACACATTCTCTGAGCCTTTCAAGGACTCAAACGCATACGGTGAGTCTATCGCAAGGCTGTCTAATATGCTTGGCGGTGGAGTGCTTGTTCAGCGTTTCGGTGACCTTGTTGCAGGCAGACGTACAAATGAACACCGCTTTGGTCAGACGTTCCTTAACCCTACTCTCAAAGCTACTCCGGGCGACCTGAGCCTTGTTATCCCAAAGCGACAGCTTGACGATATTATCGAAATGATATACGCTCTGGATAAGATAGCTCCCGGTATGGCGAATATCGACACGCTTCTTTACGGCGTTGAGGTCAAGTTCTACAATTCAAGAGTTGACGTTGACGAGAACCTTGAAACTGCTGTCAAAGGTCTTTACGTCCTTGGCGACGGCTCAGGCGTTACGCACTCTCTGTCGCAGGCTTCTGCATCAGGAGTATTTGCCGCAAGGACTATTTCAGAAAAATTTAACTGATTTCATATATCACAAAAGCCGCACTGCAAAAAAAGCAATGCGGCTTTATTTTTATGCCTTACTCTTCAAGAAGCTTTATATATCCCTCAATGATATCAACGCACTTGTCATAGCTCATGTCGCTGGTATCAAGACACAGATTGTAGTTTTTCGCATTTGTCCAATCCCTGCCTGTGTAGTGACGATAATAATCGCTTCTCTCCTTGTCTGTCTTTTCGATTATCTTGACAGCCTCTTTTACAGAAACACCATACAGATCGACGATATTCTTGACCGCAGTTTCCATATCAGAATATATGAAAACCTTAAGCACGTCTTTTCTGTCACGGAGGATATAGTCAGCACATCTGCCAACTATTACCGCAGGCTCTCTGTCTGCAAGCTGCTTTATTATCTTCGCCTGATAATTGAAAAGATTTCTGTCAGAAGTAAAGTCGTGATCATCAGGGTCAAGAAGCTCACCCTTGTAAACTCCGCCCTTTCTCAGAAAAGAACCTTTCAGTTTTTCATCAACAAGCCCGAAAAAGCGTTCATTTATGCCGCTTTCGTCGCTTGCAAGCTTTATAAGCTCCTTATCATAATATTTTATACCCATATCCTCTGACAGCATTTTTCCTACAGTTCTTCCGCCGCTGCCGATGCCCCTTGCAATGGTTATGATCCTTGCCATAAAGCTCAACTCCTATTCACCTAAATATGCTTTCTTGACCGACTCATCATTGATAAGATCAGACGCCTTGCCTGACAGAACTATCTTGCCCGTTTCAAGAACATAAGCTCTGTCTGAGATAGCAAGGGCTTTCTTTGCGTTCTGCTCAACAAGCAGTACAGTTGTGCCGCTCTTTCTGATATCCTCGATTATCTTAAATATGGTTGACACAAGGATCGGTGACAGACCCATTGACGGCTCGTCCATTACAACTATCTTAGGTCTTGACATGAGCGCCCTGCCCATTGCCAGCATCTGCTGCTCACCGCCTGAAAGAGTACCTGCTATCTGATTTTTTCTTTCTGCAAGTCTAGGGAAACGCTCGTATATATCCTGAATATCCTTCGGTATATTCTCCTTGTCTTTTCTTGTAAATGCTCCAAGCTTAAGGTTATCAAGCACTGTGAGGTTTTGGAATATTCTTCTTCCCTCAGGAACGTGTGCTATACCCATTTCCACGATCTTGTGTGCAGGAGTTTTTGTAAGCTCCACGCCGTTGAATTTGATAGAACCCGATTTTGCAGAGATAAGACCTGTAAGGGTGTGCAGAGTGGTGGTCTTTCCTGCTCCGTTTGCGCCGATAAGGGAAATGACCTCGCCCTCGTTTACCTCAAAGGAGATACCTTTCAAAGCGGCTATCATGCCATAATTGACGTGCAGATCATTGATTTCCAACATTGCCATTTTACTTACCCCCTTATTCGCCCAGATATGCGGTGATAACTTCAGGATTTTTAAGCACTTCCGCTGTCTTACCCTCGCAGAGGAGCTGACCAAAGTTCAGCACTGACAGCTTTTCGCAGATACCTGAAACAAGGCTCATATCATGCTCGATAAGCAGCACCGTCATATCAAAATTATCTCTTACAAAGCGGATAGTATCCATAAGCTCCGCTGTTTCGTTTGGATTCATGCCGGCAGCAGGCTCGTCAAGAAGCAGCAACTTCGGCTGTGTTGCAAGGGCTCTTGCGATCTCAAGCTTTCTCTGATCGCCATACGGAAGTCCAGAAGCAAGCAAACTCTCCTTATCGTCAAGCTCGAAAACCTTCAGAAGCTCCAGCGCCTTTGCGTCCATTGCCTTTTCAAGCTTGAAATATCTTGGAAGTCTGAAAACGCCTGTAAAGGTGCTGTATTTATAATGATTGTGAAGTGCGACCTTTACGTTGTCAAGCACCGTCATATCCTTAAAAAGTCTGATGTTCTGGAATGTACGGGCAATGCCTGCACGGTTTATTTCGATAGTGTTTTTGCCGGTAATGTTCTTTCCGTCAAGAACGATTGTGCCGTCTGTTGGCTTATAAACGCCTGTGAGCATATTGAAGATAGTGGTCTTTCCTGCTCCGTTCGGCCCAATAAGACCATAGAGCTGACCTTTTTCTATTGTTATGCTGAACTCGTCAACTGCACGGAGTCCGCCGAATGAAATGCCGAGATTTTTTACTTCAAGAAGTGCCATATCACTCAGCCTCCTTTACTTTTTCACGCTTGAACAAAGCCTTGAACTTAGCAGTATTTGCACTGATAAAAGTCTTTGTTTTTTCATTTGAAGTTATTATCATCATTACGATAAGGACGATAGAATAGATAAGCATTCTGTAGCTGTTTATGCTTCTTAGCATTTCTGGAAGCAGAACAAGCACGATAGCTGCGATAACACTTCCTCTGATACTGCCTATACCGCCCAGAACAACGAATACCAAGATAAGGATAGACAGGTTATAGTCGAACTTAGAAGCCTGGAGCGTATAGAAGTTATGAGAATAAAGCGCACCTGCACAGCCTGCCAGGAATGCAGTCAACGCAAAAGTAACAAGCTTATATTTTGTGATGTTAAGACCTACAGACTCGGCTGCGATAACATTATCTCTGATAGCCATTACTGCTCTGCCCGTTCTTGAATATACAAAGTTATAGGCAATGATAAGAGTGATAAGCAACATAACAGCGCCGATAATGAATGTAGAATCGTTAGGTGTGCCGCTGATACCCTGAGGGCCGTTCAGTATAAGCTTTCCGTCAGGCTCAAGGTTAAGGTTTGACAGACTTTTGAGAGAAACGTGAACGCCCTTAGAATCATAACCAAGGTAAAGTGCTGCGAAAACGTTCTTTATGATCTCACCGAACGCAAGTGTAACGATAGCGAGATAGTCACCTTTAAGTCTGAGAACAGGTATTCCTATAAGTATGCCGAACACTGCGGCAATTATTCCGCCTATAAGTATAGCCAAAGGAAATCTGATCCACACATTTTCAATAGTTTCAGAAGTAACGATAGAAAATATCGCACTTGTATATGCGCCAACGCACATAAAGCCTGCCTGACCCAAGCTAAGCTCGCCAAGTATACCAACTGTCAGGTTAAGGGATACTGCAAGTATAGAGTATACACACAGAGGAACAAGAAGTCCTGTGAGCATACTTGAGATATATCCGCCGCTGCTGAGTATCTGCATTACCACAAAGGCAACTATTACCATTGCGTATGTGATAAAGCTTTTTCTGGTCTGCGGCTTAAAAAACTTTGTTTTTGCGCTAGCCCCTTCTTTTTTCACAAAAAACCAATCCTTTCAGATAAAACAGAACTGCAAAGCAAGTCTGCTCGAAAATTTTAAGTTGACTTTTATACCTTTTCGCTTATCTTCTTGCCAAGGATACCTGTAGGCTTGATGATAAGCACAAGTATAAGAACAGCAAAAACGATAGCGTCGGCAAGCTGCGGTGAGATATAGGCACGTCCAAGTATCTCGATAACACCGATAAGGATACCGCCGATCATAGCGCCCGGTATTGAGCCGATACCGCCAAATACCGCCGCAACGAACGCTTTGATACCAGGCATTGCGCCTGTGGTGTTCTGAAGCGTAGGATAAGCTGAGCAAAGCAGTGCGCCTGCAATTGCGGCAAGACCTGAGCCGATAGCGAATGTAAGAGAGATAGTGCGGTTGATGTTTACGCCCATGAGCTGAGCTGCACCTCTGTCCTCAGATACTGCAAGCATTGCACGTCCGCTCTTGGTTTTGTTGATGAACAATGAAAGACCAACTACAATGAGTATAGATACGATTATTGCAACTGATGTTTCTCCGGAAATAACTATCTGTCCGTCAAAAAGCTTGATGCTCGGCACGTTTACAACTGATGTAAAGTTTACAGGCTTTTCACCGAATATAAGCAGTGCAGTGTTCTGCAAAAAGTAGCTGACGCCTATGGCAGTGATAAGCACCGCAAGCGAAGTAGCTTGTCTGAGCGGCTTATACGCCACCTTTTCGATGACTATACCGAGAAGTGTGCAGGCAATAACTGCAAGAACTATGGAAAGCCAAGAGTTTAGTCCCCATGTGGTCATGCAGGTGAATATAACATATCCGCCCACCATAATAACATCGCCGTGTGCGAAGTTAAGCATTTTGGCAATACCGTATACAAGCGTATAGCCCAAAGCTATAACTGCGTATATACTGCCGAGGCTTATTCCGTTGATGAGGTTATTAAGAAAACCCATATACAAACATTCCTTCCTTTTGGAATAGACAAAACACAAGATGTAATCACATATATTACATCTGTCCTTGTCATAAACACAATATACAATAAATTATAACATAACCCCGTAGTTTTTGCAACACATTTTAATGAAATAAATCAAAAAAACCGACAATTTTTCGCAATTGCCGGTTTTTTCATATTAAGCGTACTTTTTGTACGCACTTCATTTCAGCTATTACTGAGCAGTAGAAGCGGCAATGTCATCAGCTGTCAGTGCTGAATAAGCACCATTCTTGATGATAACAGCCTTAGGGTCCTTAGATACGGCACCGTCTTCGCCCCACTTCATGCCTGTACCTGTAAGTCCGTCATATGAGAAGTCCTTATCAGAGATAGCCTTTTTGAGCTTATCGCAGATATCAGAAGCAGACATATCAGCTGTGATGCCTTCCTTCTTCATGAGTTCTGCAAGTACCATTACGCCGTCATAAGCGTCTGCAGCGAACTGGTTAGGTGTTTCGCCGTTGTAAGCGTCCTTATACTTCTTAACGAAGTCCTGAGTTGCCTGATCCTGAGCGTCGGCAGCAAATGGTGTAAGGAGCATTACGCCCTCGCAAAGTGAAGTATCAAAGTTCTTAATAGAAAGAAGTCCGTCAAGACCGTCACAACCGAAGAATGTCGGGTTGTAGTTAGCTGACTTGCACTGTGTAAGGATAAGTGAAGCCTGCTGATAGTAGATAGGCAGGAACACGAGGTCTGCGCCTGCATTCTTAGCTGCGCTTATCTGAGCTGAGAAGTCAGTCTTGCTGTCCTTTGTGAATGACTGCTCTGCAACGATATCAAGACCCTTAGCCTCAGCCTCGGATTTGAATGTGTTGAAGATACCTGATGAATAAGCGTCAGAGCTGTCGTAAATTACAGCTATCTTTGTAGCAAGCTTGTTTTCTGCGATATAGTCGGCAGAACCTTTACCTTGGTTAGGGTCAGTAAAGCAAACCTGGAAACAGTTATCGTTCTTGATAACGTCCTGAGCTGAAGCAGAAGGTGTGAGTTGGAAGATGTTATCCTGCTTTGTCTTTTCAATAACTGCGAGGCAAGAACCTGTTGTTACTGTTCCGACCATTACCTGCATACCATTGTCTTTCAGTGCGTTATAAGCATTTACAGCCTTATCGCCTGAGTCAGCCTCATCGTCCTCGAAAACGTATGAGAGCTTTGTTCCGTTTATTCCGCCTGCGTCATTTACGTCCTTGACAGCAAGCTCGATAGCATTCTTAACAGCAACGCCGTACTGTGCAGCGTCACCTGTGAGCGGACCGCTGCAGCCGATAACGATAGTATCGCTGTTCTTTTTTGCACCGTTTCCGCAACCTGCAAAGCAAGAAACTGCAAGGGCAGCCGAAACTGTTAATGCAAGAATTCTCTTGACATTTTTCATAATAATCTCTCCTTCGATCACATATGTCACTGCATATGCTTTTTTCAATAGTATTAATATAACACGCAGAAGCCCGATTTGTCAATATTAAATCTTACAAATTTAACGTTATTTAAACTATGTTTATTGTTACAAACAATATGCGCGTTCACAGAAAATTAATTTTGTGTATTTTCAATGAACGATTTGCAAGTTTTTTGATAATATCCTGCATACATACACCACTAACTTATAAGCTGCATATGATAAAACAGCCACACGAAACCTGTGGTATATGAGATTCAGACAACATAAGGAGTGAACTTATTTGGATATGTTTGACAATCTGTCGTTAGGCAGGATACTTGCTGACGACACAGAGGATAACACACCTGCCTGCCCTTTTCCGAAAGGAAGATTTCCTGAGGATACGCCGCTGGCGATGGCATATGTGCCTTTTCAGATGTGGGAGAAGCCTTATGAAGCAGATGTAGGACTTTCAAGAGGAACTATCTTCCCGTCCATAGACAAACCTTTTATAGGAGAGGAGGCTGTAAAGAATGCCCATACTAAGTGAAAAGGAGAGGCTTCTTAGAAAGATACAGGCGTGCAGCTTTGCCCTTGTAGAGGCTAATCTTTACCTCGACAGCCACCCTGCCTGCAGAGATGGTCTGGCATATTTTGCTCGCCACAAGGCAGAAAAAGAGAAGCTTATTGCGCAATACAATGAGAAATACGGACCATTGACGATCACGCAGAACAATTCGTCCAAGAAATGGGAATGGGTAACATCACCTTTTCCGTGGGAAAGGAGTGTTGACTAATGTGGCAATATGAAAAAAAGCTGCAATACCCCGTTAAGATCGCTAACCCTAATCCTGCTTTGGCTAAGGTCATTATCTCGCAGCTTGGTGGTGCGGACTTTAAAAAGTTATATAAAAAAAATCTAGCCTTTTCACATCGAAATACAATAATCACATTAAGTAATTATGCAATATTAACAATTATTTCTTGCTAAAAAGATACAAAATGCTGAAATTCCAAATTTTATAAATGTTTTTGTTGAGTAAGGATAATTTATTATGCTATAATTAATACAAATAGCAAAGGAGTTGACATAAAATGAATATTCTTATAATTGGAAACGGATTTGATCTTGCTCACAAATTGCCGACAAAATATACTGATTTTTTGGATTTCTTAGGAAATGTACGTGTTCTGAAAGAAATTCATCCAGAAGAAAGAAAAAGACTCATTCGCAAAATAGATAAAGATATGAAACAATATCTATTTACTGATGAGAATAATTTTAATATCAACTCAAAGCGCTCAGTATATATAGACGAAATATACCAATTATTAAAAGACAACATTTGGATAAATTGGCTTTATCAAAGAAGAGCAGACAATGAAATACTTGGGGAATATTGGGTTGACTTTGAAACTGAAATATCTGGAGTAATACAAAGTATTGAGCAGTTATCCCCTATTTTATCTGAAAGTTCTGGCGTATTTAACTTAATTGGTATACAAGCTAAAGTTTTTACATTTTTTATAAAAAAATACTATACCGAACACAAAAGCCAAGATGCAACTATGAAGTATTTAAAAGAAAGATTACTTCTAGATCTTAATAAACTTATTAGATGCTTTGAAATTTACTTAGAAGATTTTGTAAAAAATATAGACAAACGGTTATTGTCATTGGACATATATAATCTTAAAGTTGATAAAGTTCTAACTTTCAATTATACTAACACCTACCTTAAACTATATAATGATGATGTCGAGTGTGATTACATACATGGCAAAGCTGATATTAATAATACAATGGTAACTAACAATATGGTATTGGGCATAGATGATTATCTCAATGAAGATGAAAAATTCACCAACACAAATTTTATTGAATTTAAAAAATATTATCAGCGACTTATAAAAGGGACAAATTGTGACTATAAAAAGTGGATAGATGAGATAAATCACACTAATTACATTATAAAACATAACATTTATATCTTTGGTCATTCTTTAGCAAGTACTGATCGTGATGTTTTATTAGACTTTATAGAAAATGAAAAAACAATCATTACAATCTACTATAATAACAGCAATCAGTACAGCGAACAAATATGCAACTTAGTTCACTTAATTGGACCCGATAAGCTTAATGAATGGGTTCATCAGGCAAAACCAAAGATAAAATTTGTAAAGCAGCAACCGATGATAAACATAGATGATTCAGGATGGCGAATAATGAGGGATATAAGAGACTGTTCTGAATTATTTAAACTATCTGAACAAGAAATAGAATATAGAATAAACGAAATAAAAGACCATTTAGGCAATAGCGATAAAACATATTTCAGACAACAAAGAAATGTTATCGACTTGTTTGTAGCCATAACCACGAGTGGTTATATCGACAATAATCTAACAGATCAGATGTTAAATATGGCAAAAGATCTCTATGGCTCTACAAAAAACGAGACTTACTCGCCTTCTGAATTCAAGAGAGTTGGTAATTCACCTCAAAGATACCAAAAAATTATTTCAAATTTCATGGATTTAGTAAACACATACAATGCCGATAAAAAAGCAAAGTCATATCATATATCTGATTCTGATAGCTGTGAAAAAATATTTAGCCTCTTGGAAGCGGGAATTAAAATTGATGAACAGCAAGCAATTTCATTGATTGAAGATATAATAAAAGGATCAAACCATTCATATGGATCAGATGAAGAGATGTGGAGGTGTGTACTCCTTTTGAGATATTATGTAAATCCAGAAAAACTTATAGAAATAATAAGTAATCACATATCTGGAGATAACAATTTATATCGCATAAAATATACTTATTTGCTAAATTTACTCAAAGAGAAAGGATACTTTGATAACATTTATTAGCTGAATATTAGTTAAAGTGATATCACTAAGCTCTTAGTTATATTAATTATTTAAAAATTATAATTGTTGAAAACATCATAGAGGAATGATAAAATGAGTAAAAAACGTATTATAGTTAATAACATTTCTGAGTACATAGACATAATCCATAAATTAAATAAGGTAAAAGGTCAAAATACACTTTTATACAGAGGGCAAAACAATTATAAATATAGCATAATTCCGTCAATATGTCATAATCTTCCGAATAGCAAACAGACGTATTTAGAATTTGAATCTAAGTTAATAAGACAAGCCAAAAACAAATACCCCGAAATATTTGGGACCGCAAAGAATGATTTGGAACTACTTTCAAGGCTTCAACATTATGGCATTCCTACGAGATTGTTGGACGTTACATCTAATCCGCTGGTTGCGCTTTACTTTGCCTGCAAAGATAATGGAAATTCAATAGATGACGGTGAGGTTATAGTTTTTTCTTACGATAATTTGTCATATGGTGATGATCAAGATACCATTGCTTTGTCAAGCTTTTATAAATTTGACTATAAAATCTCGGTAGAAAAATTTATGAAAATTAATGGATTAGATTATAGGGTAACTCCAAATATGCATTCATCTGGAGTTGACGAATATTGCAATTCACACTATAAACCAATATGGGCACAATTACCGGAGTACACTACTCGACAAAAAGCTCAAAGTGGAAGCTATTTGATTTTTCCTAATGAAATTGTCTATTCCAATTATGTAGAATCCTTTGCAGTAGTGAATGAAGATTTTTGTTTTATTAATAACATCAAAAGCTTATCTAAGAAAGACACATTAATCAAAAAGCTGATAAGAATTCCAAAGGAAGATAAACTTGATATTTTAAGTCATCTCGAATCTCTTGGTATAGACGAATCTACATTGTTCCCTGAAAATTTGGATATTGGTTGCAGAATGATCAAACAAAATATTGGCTTATAACAAAAAAATCAGCCGCCTCAGACCCATAAAAGTCCGAGACGGCTGAAATTCTACCTACTTAATCTTCTTTGTAATCTCGTCGCTGAGCTTCTTGATGAAGTTCACGCCTGCAATGCCGTTCTCGCTGTACCCCCACTTTTTCAGCAGGGTATTAACTGCCTTTGCAGTACCTTTTCCATATGTACCGTTCTTGTCCATACCTACGTTGTGAAGCTTGACCGCCTTTGCAATAAGCAGCAGCTCCTTGAGCGCAAGCACACCGTTTGTTTTGTTGCCCTGCTTGTAACCTGTCTTGTCAAGCACTTTCGCACTTATCTTGCTCTGCTTCTTTGGTCTCAGGAAGCCTGCAATGTGGTCATAAGTATGCTTGACCTTAGTGCAGGCTTTTCCGCTCCAGTTCTGGTCATACGAATAAAAATAACTCGTGTTGCCCTCACCGGTGCAGATTGCTATGTGACCCCAGCCACCATTCAACGTGCCTGACCATATCGCTACATCGCCCTTTTTCGGCACGAAACTTGGCGTGTTCTTTACCTTTGTGAAATTCGCTTTCAGCCAAGTATTTTTGTCAAACAAATCCCAAAAGTGATGTGCGTCATACCAGAAATTCTTGATACCTGAGCCGAAGACCTCGTTGAAATATGCCGTTGCAAGGTCTACACACTGTTTGCCTGCTGCGCCGTCATAGTTAACAGCTACACCATTGTGCTTCTTGATAAACTCATCATATGTCATTTTCTATTCCTCACTTTCGTTTGTATCTTCGTTTGTATCCACTTTGTTTTCCACTGTGATTTTCAGTTTGTGTACGATTTTCACCAAGAATGACGGCAGTGGTATACCTATCACCGCAAGATTTTCCAAGATAGAAATACACTCGTTGATGATAAACCATATCGTCACGATAAGGCCAAAGTAAAAGCTGACGTTTACCTCAATGCCTATCTGCGAAAGTCCTGAGATAAAGAGCCAATCAAGTACGCCTGACACCGCCACCACAAATATGTAGCCGACCTTTTTGAAAAGCCCTTTAAGACCGACACGGCTTGAAAGTTCGCCCCTGTTCCATGCTTTCCACATTCCTGTAATGTAGTCAATGATCATCACAAGAACCAGAATGACTATAGGTATCGCCATGACACGGAAATACGCTGACAGCCCTGCGGCTATTGCTGATATGATGATTTTTGCTGTGTTTTCTTTCATTACTGTTCCTCGCTTTCGTATGTTTGTCCCGTGATTGTTGTATACTCCTCAGCCGTGATCCACTTGCCGACGGCGGTGTGCACCATAGCAACCGACCACAAACGGCTGTCATAGTATCTCTTGACCTTTGCGTAGTTTTTACTCATCGCCGCTCACCTCCAACTCAACACCGTTCAACATAGCCAGAAAATCAACATTTGCCTTTATCCTGTCTATCTCGGTGACCTTTGGTTTGTTGAAATTATCTTCCGTCAGCCCCATGCTCTCAACCATAGATTTTTCTAACTTCGTCATGTTGTACCTCCTACTTCACTCAGCTTCACGATATACTCTTCTTCTGATGGCACTGGTATATGGTAATTATCGTTGCTGTTTTTGAAAATCACTGAACCGCCTGCTTCGACCTCGATATTTCGCAGGAAGTCATCTGGTATCAGGGTTGATATATCGGTGACGATTGGGGTATCTAACGCTTTGATTGCCGTTCCGTCAATAGTGTTGTTCTGTGTATAGGTCTTAGCCTCATAGTCTGTCACATTCCCCTCAATGCCGTAGCCAGACAGTGCCTTTATGGTTTCGGGGATTGGATACTCGTTGCGGTGGAAGGGGGCGTAGGCTGTGGCGGTTGGGGATTTTTCAATTTGAATATCGCACAAATCAAAAAATGATTTTCTATCAGTGCTTGTAGACTCTCCACTAAATACAGATAAAATAATGTATCCGTGTTTAACCGAGATAATTCCAGTTTTATCGACATTGTAACCATAGCCAGTTAAGTGTTCTATAATCAGTCCTGTTATATTATTATCAGTGCGGATTTCAGAATCAAACACATACACTGATTTGCTCATGCCCGAAACATACCCAGATTTGTGTTTTGTTGATATTATATAGTCACCATTTTCACACGGAATTTTCAAACCCTTGTACCTACCATTATAATACATCGGAATTGTATAGGCATCGCTATTTTCTTTGCCACTTTTGTCAAACAAATTCTTTCCCTGCTCGACAATTTCTGTCGTACCAGCACTGATAATCTCCCCGTCAATGGCCTCAGAATGACCGCCTATTGACTTCACCGACATCAGCTTCGCCCCTGTCGGAACTGTCTTGGTATATGCCGTATCTGTATCTGTTTCAAATTTATGCGTCACACCCTGACCTATGTCAAACAGTGCGTTTACACGTCTTTGCAACTCCTTGTCGGTCAGCTTTACCGCAGAAATGTCTGCCGTGTTCTCTGCGATTTTCCCGACCGCTGTTACATAGTCGTCTGGCAGGCTATCAGCTATGGATTGTGCTGTCTGCGCAGCGGTTTCAGCGGTTTTGCGGTCCTCTGCGACCTGTGCGGCATGGTCTGCCACTGTCGCCTTGTCAGCCGTGACCTGTTCTGCCAACGTCTGCACCGCCTGTCTGTCTGCCGTAGTGCTGTCAGCCGCCGTCTTTGCAGTTTTAGCGTAGCCTGCCGTTATTGTCTTGTCAGCTTCGGTTTGCTGTGCTGCCGTTGATGCTTGTGCTGCGGATACCTTGGCATCATTCTGAGATTTGACCGCCTGCTGACGTGCGTTTTCTGCACCCTGCCTTGCGGTTTCTGACTGTGCTGCGGACGTTTCAGCCGCTGTCTTTGCGGTTTCAGCACGGCTTGCCGCCTGTTCTGCGGTGTCGGCTGATACTCCTGCGTTTGTGGCAGATTTTTCTGCGTTTTCAGCCGCTGTAGTTGCCGTTTCTGCGGCGGTGACGGCTGTCTGCATATCTGCGTGTGCCTGTCTGCCTATGGCGTCTATGCGGTCAAGTGCGTCCATAGCCACGTCAGGTGACGGCACAGCATTATCACCGATTGCCGCACCTATTCTCAGGCGGAATATGCGTGATTTTTTAACTAAAATATACTCATCACCTGACAGCTTCTTCGCTGCTATCTGGCAGCTGACTGTCTGCGCTGAACGCAGTATATCTGCGGTTGGCGTCCACTGTCCGCCTGTGATATCGACCTCATACTGAACGCCGTCGCCGTAGTCTATCGTCAATACATAGCGGTCTGCGCCGTCTACTGTCAGCCCTTCAACCGACACGGGTCTAGCATTAGTTTCGCCGACATAGCCCAAAAGGGCTGTTGATGTCATTGCGTTATAATTTTCGTCTAGTCTGATTACCATTTTTGCACCCCCTTTTATACGATTGCTATGTAGTCTATGCTATACGTTCCTGCAGGCACGTTGACAGTGGTTGCGCCATTGCTAGGACCCATGCAGACCACTGCGAAATATGCACCCTTGTATACCTGCACATGGGTGCAGTAGTTCTGAAATGGGCTAGGCGTGCCGATATCCCTCAGTGACACGCAAATTTGTTTCGGCACAAAATCCAAATTCAGCGGTATTTGCACGCTTGAAGCTGCCTTTTCCAGTGTGTATTCAATTGTACCGCTTTTTATTTTATTCTGGTTTAGGTCATTTACTGCCTGCTCCGTTGCCGTCAATGCGTCAACCAACGCCTGACGAACATCACGGCCGTAAAATGCGTTTCGGACAGTTTCGATTGCCGTTGTCAAATCAACATTATTTGCCATTTTATCCCTCCTAGTCTAGTGTGTGGTTTTTCGTAGTAACACTGTTACACATGATATCACCTGTTTTGCCGTAGCACTGCACTGCGGTTTTTTCATTTTCGTTATACAGGTACATCGCCCTGTTATTGGTATCAACTGTAAACACTTTTTTACCGCTGTCTGTGTACGTTGATATGTTACCACTGTTTGTATCTAGTGAAAATTTCAATTCGTTATTCCAATAGCCTGACATGGCACCAGCCTGCAGGACGATATGACCGCCGATCGTGCTGTTATCAATGCGTATCTCCAGCGGACTGACTTTCAGCGTCCACTCGTTGTGTGACAACTGAATTGCACTGGTATTTTGGCTAGACGTTTGAATGTTAATGCTTCCACCTGTAATAGTTGCTGATTTTGACGACAGTCTATTGGCAACAACTGTTCCGTCCTCAGATACCGAAAAGGTACCTGAACCGTTGTTGATTTTCAACCCTGTCAGGGTCAGGGCGGTTATAAAACTAGCCACCAAATTTCCGTCGATGGTCCACGCATTTGTGTACGGTCCAGTTTTAGCCGACCCGCCGTCCGACGATTTCCAAAAACCTAGCCCATTTTTGTTTAACTGAATACAGGACTTGCAAGTGTTTATATCAGCCGTGTCCATAATCAAAATGCGCTCTGGCTTTTCTGACGGGTCAAGAATGACGTGTCCGCCCTCTGCGCCTGTTATCAACTTTGTGGCATTCTCGATTTTACTGTCTATCACCTGTCTGTTTCTGAATTCGCTATTATCAATAGCGGTCTGCAGACTCTTGGTTTTTGCGGTCATGAACCCTGTCATGGTTTCAAATTTGTCACCAAATGTCAGCTCCGATTGCTCAGGGCTGTCAAGATTTATAGTGATACCGATTATACGCAAATCTTCGTCAATCCCCATAAGAGGGTTGACCACACGATACCAGCACCCCAGCTCAAACTGTTCAAAATTCATATCAATTGTCGACAAATCGACCGCAGTTATTTTATACTGCTTTTTGGCTTTGTTTGCGCTTTTCAGGAATGCTGTGGCTTTTGTCTTCAAAATTGACGCCTGTGTCACGTCGTCCCACGTCTGTGTACCGCTGATTACGCCATACTTAGCGACCAACGCACTATCTTCGATATAGTCTTTACCGCCGTTTACACTGCCAATCGTCAACCTTTTCTCGCTGTCGGTCAGCTTTGCGCCCAACGGATATAGCCGTGTAATAACGCTCGTTTCGTCAACTTCACGGCTGATAGTTTTGAGATTTACTGCCAGTTCTATTTTTGTGTCTGTGCCGTGTCCGATATGTTCCAGATAGTCTATGTACACTTTGCCGTCTTGGTCTCTCAGCTGAATTTCACCGTCGAATTTTCCAACCAGTTGTTCAGATATAGCGTCCATAGTCGATACCCAATTGACAGAATACGTGTAATTATTTTCGGCTGTCACAGTGACCTGTCCGACCGATATTTGTTTGTCGTCACCGACCTGCGCATTGTGTTTAGAAATGAATGACGCTAGCACTGTTGATATGCCTACCATTTTGTATTCAACATATGGCTGAACACTGTCATATAGCCAGCCTAAACGCCCTTCGCAGGTGACAGATTTGCAAATCAGTCCTTGCTCGTTCATGCTGTCAGGACATTTCAGCACACGCCCGATAAAAATGTCTTTGCCTGTGCTATCGTCCGTGACAGTGATCGACGTTGTCAGCGGTTTTAATTTGTCATATCCTGCATTGTCTGGATATATAGTAAACGTAAAACTGTCAACGGCATTGACAGCCTTGACGATTTTTCCACCCGAAATGCGGTCAAGATTATCACTATGTATCGTGGTTTTTTCAGCACCGTTTTTGATAGTGACAGTGTGCATTTATAACACCTCCTCATGCAGATCCAGCGTGAGCGACCCGAAGCCATACGCTGACAAAGTGTTCACACCAGGCTGTAAAATCAGTTCGTCCATATCGAATGGTTTTTCTGTCGGTCTGTATACCTTTTCAGAAATATCGGCACCATTATTTTGAAAATACGTGAATCCCACTTTGTCGGTATCATCAGCAGACCGCCTATATATCAGACGTGGTTTTATCGGCACGTCTGAATACAAATAGATTCTCAGAACACCCATAGGGGCGTGTGGAGCCATTTTAATAGCCGTCAGTGTCATGTTCGTAAGATTTAGACAGTCATTTTCAAAACTGAAATCGTCAAAACCCTTGTCTGAAAAATCGTCAGATATCTTATACGGCTGTGCCTTGAAAGTTGCTGTTACCTCAACATGATACCCCTTTTCACTTTCGGCACAGCTAATCGCTCTTGTCTTATAATGGTAAATTTCGGCATCGTCATATAGGTCACATTCGCCAGCCGACAAAATCCAGTTTTCAAAATCTGCCACTGCTTTCCGCAGGGCGGTTTTCGGACAGTCCATAAATACAAATTTGTATGTCAGTGTTCGTGTATCATAGGTAGGTTTACCGCCATTCTGATATGTGAAACATATGTCGCCATTGCGGTATGGTATAGTAGCCGATATATCCCTGATACTCGGTGGCGGTGTACTGCGTGATGTCAGCAACGCCCCAAAATCAGCATAGGAATTTTTACCATTTATCGTTATACTAGACATTGTCAGCCACCCTCCTAGCATTCAGATTGATTTTTTCAGCCATAGCAACGTCCATGTATGGTGCTGTCACTGTGGCGAAACGTTTTCCGTCAATGTTCATAACCACTGTCAAATCACCGCTCTTGCCGTGTGTTGTGGTGCTGTCGGCTTCGGTTGATATCTTGTCAGCCGTTTTTCTTGTGGTTTGTCTACCTATCATGACAGGGTCCATTTCAGCCGATACGCCTGCAACACTGTCAACGATAGCCTGTGCTTCGTCCACTGGTTCGTCTGCTGTGTCTTCCATACCGACCGCAATTCCAGACGGCAGATACTGACCGACCTTTTTCGCCATGACCCTTGAAGGCGAATGAATGTCAAAAAAGTCGCAAAATCCGTCTATAATGGCACTTCCAACATCTTCAACAACGCTCCAGATTCCACTGACTGCGGAAACTAAACCGTTCAAAATGCCTTTGAGAATATTTGCGCCCAAGTCCAGCCAATCAACATCCTTGAAGCCGTCTATGATAGCGCTGATTATCTCAGGCAGTGCGTTTATAATATCAGGTATAGCGTCAGGTAGTCCCTTCGCCAGTGCGACTATCAATTCCATACCTGCCTTGACTAGCGCTGGCAAATTTTCTGTCAATGAATCTGTTATGACAGGTATCAGCGCTATTATTGCGTCTATCAAATCAGGCGTGCATTCGGTCAGACCTGTTATCAATCCTGTTAGTAATTGGAAACCGCCCTCAATGATTGCTGGCTGATTTTCAATCAGCGTGTCGGTTATTTGTTTTATCAAACTAGGTAACATCGGCATTAACTGTTCGATAACGTCATTTAGTCCGTCAATCAAACCTAAAAACAGCGTGATTGCACCCTGCACCAGTTCAGGCACTAGCGTCGGGATAGTTGAAACCAACGCATTTATCAGCCCAAAAAAGCCGTTAAGCAGTGACGGCAGAATTGAATTGATTAGTGACGGAGCTGATTGTGCTAGCGATTGAATGATAGATGTTAGAACTGTAGTTGCCGCTGTGATTAGTGTAGGTGCATTTTCGGCAAGCGTTTCTGACGCAGAACTGAACAGCCCAGATATAACAACAGGAATTTGTTCGGTCAAGCCGTCAAGACCGCCACTGTCATATGCGTCTAGCAAACTAGAAACGCCGTCAAACAGTTTGGTGAAACCGCCTGACAATTTCTGAACAGCTGGCAACGATTTTGTCAGAAAATCTGCCGCCATTCCCTTTGCACCTGCCATAACAGGTGTGAACGCAGTTCCCAAAGACGCAAGGGCGTCCTGCAATTCAAAACTAGCACGTTCATAGTCTAGCGTTGATTTATTTGCAGATTGGTATTCGTCATTGATTTCCGACAGACCCGAATTTGCCAGCCAATCAAGGGCATACTGCTGACGCTCTGCCTCTGACGTGCAGCTTTGTAGACCCGCATTAAAATCATCAACGCTATCACCCATACGCCCGATAAGCTCTGAAAACTGACCTGTCGCAGCACCTGTGGCAAGAGTTTCCTGCAAGCTGTCCGAAAGGCTCTCAATTTTCAAGGTGTCAGGAAATTTTTCAACCGCTCCGCTGAGTGCATTTATAGCAGGCGTCATTTGTTCATCGCTGAAACCGACAGCCATAAGGTTTGATAACGCTTCAATGCTTGAATCGGATTCGCCTGTAATAGCCACCAAATCTTGCATTTTTGATTTCATAAAATCAAAATTGTTGCCACTGGTTTCGGCGTTTGTTTTCAGCTTGGTCATATCGCTGTTCCACTCGCGGCTTGCTTCAACATTTGCCGCAAGTGCCGTTGTTACAGCCGCAAGACCAACACCTATGGTCTGCGTGTATTTCTTGAACCCGTCAGCCGCCTTGCCTATCATGGCCGTGTCTATTTTGCCCAGCGTTGCCGTGAACTTTACGGCTTTGCTTGTCGCACCGCCTATGACAGACCCGACTTTTTCGACTTTCTTTATGACAGGCTCGACCTTGTCTTTGGCTTCTTTGAACGCTGTGCCGATAGCATTGACATTTTTCTTTTCATCTTTCAGGCTTGACAGCTTCGATTTTGTCGTTTCCAACTCTCGCTGAAATGCACGATACTGCCCAGCGTCTATCTCGCCCTTTTTATACTGTGCTGTGACCTGTGATTGTGCTTCTTTTAGCACGTCCAGTTTTGACTTGGTCTCTTTGATACTGTCTTTCAACAGGTCTTGCTTTTGCTTGACCAGTGTGACGTTGTTCGGGTCCAGCTTCAGGGCTTTATCGACCGCTTTCAGCTCACTCTCCAGCTCACGGCTCTTCTTGTTCGTTTCTTTCAGTGCCTTGTCAAGACCTGTGGTGTCACCGCCTATCTTGATAGTAATGCCCTTTATGCTACTTTTTGCCACCTATCATTACCCCCTTTCCGAAATTTTCTCTCAAAGCCTGTCGGTCAGGCTTCGTCAGGGTCAACCTATATGCGTTATCCAGGTATTCTTGACCGCTCTCACTCTGCCTGAGCCGTGCAATAAATGCGTCACGGCGTATCAGCAGATAGTCATAGTAGTCCATATCATCAACATCATATAGGGATATACCCATATAGTCCGCAACTAACTTTTCCCACGTTGAGGAAATTTCATATTTCTCCCCCTCCCTATCCTGCGGCGGATAGTAGGGGAGCGCTAGTTTTTTGAATTTTTGATTTCAAGCAGATAGTCGATATATGTGCGGTAGAACATCTGAATGTCATAGATATCCCAATCAGCCAGTGTTTCAGCCGTTATCGGTATCTTTGCGATGTTGTGTGACATCAGTTTTGCGCACATTTCGATTGCTTCGTCCAGCTTGTTGCCGCCTAGCTTTGCCGATATTTCCCCAAACGCTTCAATCTCGCCCTTTGTGGGTGGCATAACAAAAATCGTGGTATGCTTTTCGTCAGCCAGCTCAATGCGCAGGCTAGGCTTTTGCATTTTATTGAAATTCAACGTCTTTGGCATTTTATACACCTCCAAAAAAACAGCCCACTGAAAATCTCAGCAGGCTGTGTATTTGTGTTGCTTATGTGGCACTTATCGACTTGTCTTCTTCGATGTAGGTAATCAGTGTTCCGTCGCTGTCGCTTGGCAGTGCCTTGAACTCAGCGTCGATAACGCTTTCCTTATCCTTTGCAAATGCCAACTCGATACCGCTCTGATTGTTGCCCACAATCATGACCCATATATCTCCGTCAACTGAGTCAACGTGGTGGAAACACAGAACATACCTCTTGCGACGCATATTCTTTAGACCGCCAATCTTGACAGTTCTACGTTTCTTGCTGGTATCTTCTGTTACTCTTGCGGTATCGCAGAGAACGTCAAGCGTGTTGCCGTTGAATACCATGATACCAGTTTTCAGTGTAGCTTCTTCCTCTGTGATGATTGTCTTCTGATGTGTGCCGTCATCATCACTTGCTGTATAAAATGTCGGCTTATAGGACAGGGTTGCACCGCCCTGGATATAGCCCAGCACATTGGCTTCGGTGCAGATAGTATCAACATCTGGCACTGTTTCACTGCTGAAATCCTGATAGTAGATATAACCGCTTCCAAGAATAATGTTACTTGGAGCTTTCTTTGTTTCAGCCATTTCAATTCCTCCTTATTTCAAATAATTGGTAAATGAATATCTTATCTGATACTCCTTGCTGTCCTCAATCCAGCTTTCAGACTTTTCCAAATCAAAATCCGCAAACTGTTTTTCAACAGCCGTTTCTAGTTCAACGTCGATTTTTTTAGTGTACAATTCAATGACTATCGTCTGCTCTCGCAGGCTTGCGGGGTGCATATCATCTCCGCTGTCTATGGTGCTTTCACGATAGAACACGCAGTATGGCGTTTTCATTTCATCACGCGATGAATAGTATGCGACTTTGTCTTTCAGTTCGTCGATAGCCGTTAATCGTGAACGTATGTCAGCCAATGTCAAATTCATTTCTTCAACCTCGTTTCTATCAACTCAGGCAGTGCCTTTTGTGCATATTCCTCAACAGGTTTAATATGCACAAATGCTTTTACTCTGCCCTTACCGCCTTTCTTTGCGTGACCGTATTCCAGCAGGTGCGTCAAGTAGTAATATTTTTTGTTACGCACAATCACACGTTTGTTGCCCGATTTAGCATATACTGTTTCGGCTTTCCAGCTTTCGGCATATTTACCTGTGCGACGTGGTGATGTGGTTTTCAGCTTTTCGACACACTGGTCTGCGACCTCGTCAATACAGCCGTCAACTATCTTTGCGGTTTCTTCGCTGTATTCTTTTAGGTCATCAGCGACCTGTTTCGCCAGTTTGCTGACATCAATCTCAACCGATTTCATCAGTTATCACCGCCAAAACGTTCAGCCGTCAACTCAATGGCTGTTCCTGTGACATATGTGCGTATGATACGATACTCCCGACCGTTATAGAATAACATATCTTCATCATCATAGTCATAGTAATCTGCCATTTTGATTTTCAGCGTGGGTTGAAACCCTGCTTGTGCGGCGCTATAAAATTCAGAACGTGAAATTGATGATACCTGACAGAACACTTCTTTAGCATTCTCCCAGTCAACGACCTTTTCTTGATTTCCTATCTCGTCTGAAACTATCTTTGCTTTGGCGATTTTTACAACATCATTGAACATCGTTAAATCCCCTCCGTATAGTCCTCGTTCAGACTTAGTGCGTCTCGCAAACGCTCGTAGTTTTTGCGGAAATCTTCACCTTTGCCGTTGAAATCATACTGCCATTTGACATAGTTTTCGATAGCCTTTTTCAGAATTGCACTGCAATCGTCAGCGTCAAAGGGAACGAACACGCCCACACGCTTTAAGTCTTCCATGCAGGCGTCCACGTTTGACATAATGTCGCTATCTAGCTTGTTATGTGATATCCTCAGCGAATTTTTCAAACTTTCAAGCATTCGTTATGCCCCCTTTATCATCGTGATTACTTGCTCTTTTTTGTGAGCGTTACAAGACTGTTCTTGTCAATGACCTTACCGTCTACCAGCATGACCGCCTTTGTTACCTGGTCTTCGGTGTCATTATCCTCATATCTCTTGACTGTCATCTGGAGATTTGTGTTGAGGATATAGTCCTCAGGACGGAAGAAGAATGCAACGATTGTGTCAGCCGATACAGCGTCCGCATAAGCGTCGATATCGTCAGAGAACACAACAGGTGTGCCAAGGATTGATGGCTGCATATCTCCGTTAAGACCATAGTTGACCCTAGCGATAGGCTGTCCGTTTGTGTCCGTCAGTGCCTGAATGTCGCAGAATGTTGCATAGTTCATGAACATCTTAACGCCTGCTCTGTAGCCTGACGGAATTTTCTTCTTCATATCCCACAGGGTATTGTATGTAATGCCGTTTGCCAGTGCAACGTCCACGTTCTGACCGCTGACAACAGTTTCCTTTGTGATACCCTTTGGCTTGCCAGAGCCGTCGCCCTTGATGATTGCTGTCTCGATAGCGGCGATCATTGCGTCGGCTACCTGGTTAGCAAATACTGTCTCGAAGAAGTCAAGTGATACCACAGAAACTTCAAGTGACATGGAGATAGCACATCTCAGCTTGTAATAGCTGAAAGTGATTGAGCCTGTAGTCTTCTTCTGTGTGTCAGAGCTTGCACCCTCAGCAACCCATGTTGCAACTGGCTTGGCGCTTGAAGTAGGGATTGTCACACCACCCTTGATATTTGTCTTTGTAACCAGTGCATAGATCTGGCCGTGTTCCTCCAGCTTCTCAACGATTCTCTGCATGGTTGTTGACGGAATAACAGCCGCAACGTCAGTGGTCTTTGTGCTCTGTGCCTCGTTCGCAAACTTTGCAGGGATTGGTGTGCCTTCGAGAACGTTGTGCATAAATGCAGTTCTGTACTCGATACTGTCATAAATGTTTGATGTGTGTGTGATCGCATTCTCGCTCATCTTGTTTTCATTCCTTTCAATCAGATCTTTCATAGTTTCTGACGCATGGTCCTTTGTCATAGCGTTCAGATTTGCCTGTGTCTTTGCCGCCTTTTCAGCGTCATTCATCAGCTTTTCAGCTTCCTCAAAATTGCCCTTGTTGATGAGAGCCTGAGCCTTGTCAAGCATTTCCTGTCTTGTCATTTTTATAACCCTCCTTTAGTTTGTCTAGCCTTGCCTGTGCTGTTATCTTTTTATCAGCACGCTCGGCCTTCATTTTTTCGATTACATTCTGCGGTATGATATCGCAGTAGGCCGCCACAAGCTGTGACTTGACGTTCTTGCTTCCTGCAACTTCGTCTATCAATCCCAGCTCAACCGCCTCATCAGCCGTCAGCCATGTTTCCTTATCCATGATTTCCAGTGCCTTTTCCTTTGTCATGCCTGATTTGGTTATGTAGGCATTTGCAATGGTTTCATTGGCTTTCTGCAAATTCTCTGACATCTTGTCCATGTCATGGTAATCACCGCTTGCCACCGATGATACGTTATGCACCATAATCTGTGCCGTCGGTGATATATCTGACCTACCTGCACACGCTATCACACTTGCCGCACTTGCCGCAAGGCCAACAACGTGTATCTTGACGTCACCTGAATATTCACGGATTGCCGAATAGATTTCGGACGCCGCAAAAATATCACCACCGCCAGAGTTGATGTAAATTTCCAACGGCTCGCCTTTTTCAGCCGCAGCAGTTATACCCTTTGAAACCTTTGCAGGAGAAGTGGCGTCAATGTCGAAAAGGTCATAGATCCACTGGTCATCATTCGGAATGATTGTACCTTTGACGTTAACTTTCATCGTTTTCACCTCCCTCGCCGCTGTCTATCTTTGCCGTGTCTAGTCTGACATAGTACTGATCGCCCGAAGGAATGTCAGCCAGATTAAACACGCTTCGGATTTCGTTTGCGTTCATAATGCCTCGGTCAAAGAACTGCACCAAATTCAACTTAGTTGACATCGACGCAGTGCTCAGATTGAACGCTTCAAAAACTATTTTGTTGCCATACCCTCTCTCGATACGGCTGAATAGTTTCCTTGTGAATTCGCTAGCCAGTTCCATTACCACTGGTTCTATCTCTGATTCGTAGTAGGCGTTGTATTGGTCTTCGGTGTAGTTTGATTGCACGATATTTGCGTTTGTGTTAAACAGCGAATAGATACGTTGCGTGGTTTTTTCCATGACCGATGAATTCGGTACATAATCCTTTGCGTCAACTTGCTTTGCGTCCGCCTTACTATCGACCGCCGCAACACCTGTGCCGTTCTGAACGCTCATGAACTGCTCACTAAATTCCTGTGCCTGCTTCTTCAAATCCTCAGGACGCAGGGAACTGGTGAACTTCAACAGCCAGCGAATAATTGACGAATTCTTGATAGCCTTGACAATACCCTGATCTGTAGTTGTTACGATTTCCATTAATGGTGTCAGCGTTTCACTCAGCCGTTCTCCGAAGATATCGTCCTTATAAAAATCACTACGCAGATGAATGATATCTGCATATGGGAACGTATATCTTTGCCCATTGAAAAATGTGAATTTCAAATACAAATCGTTGCCAATATATACGCATTCTGCACTGTCTGCAGGAATAGGATATAACTCTGTAGGATAGCCGTTGCCGTCACGGATAATCAGGATAAATGCGTTGTTGTTCAAACACAACTGCGTTGCGACTTTTTCCAACATTTTCTGCATTGTCATGAATTCATTTGGCTCTTCCAGCAACATTCGCATATATGGTTCAGGGTTTATCTCGATACTGCCGTCACCATTTCGGCTATATGATTTTCTGATATGCTTTGCGGTCAGTTTCCCGATAGCCTTGACCTTTGGGCGAATGCAGGCACGCACCAAGTCTGAATGATAAACGTTGCCGTCCCAGCTATAATAGCCGTTGCCGATTTCCGTCATCATCTTATATCGGGTCACTACCTGTGACCTGTTTTTAAAACGATTTATCAGACCCATTTTTTCACCCCTTTCTGTGCATGATTTTCAAAATTATTTCTTGTTCAATTCTGTTATAATAGCCTTTTCTCTCTCGCTTAGTTGCCATCGTTCTGCTCGCTCTCGTTCTGCTCGCTCTCGTTCTGCTCGCTCTCGTTCTGCTCGCTCTAAACGCATGGCGGCGTAATCCGAGATGAGGTATCCCGACCCGAATATTGCTTTTTTTTGCAAAAGTTGAGCATCAAGGGCACGAACACGAAGGCTTTCAGATTTTCTGATTTCAAAGTCAATGCCAGCCTTTGAAAGTCGATTGATTTCAGCCGCTGTTGCAACGCTTTTCGGGTATTCATACTTCGGCATTGTTTTAGTTTTCTCTTTTCTGCTAGCATCATTACAGCTTTTTAAAATCTTATAAAGGCGTGGGGCGGTGCGAACCCGAATGTCGCTATCATCAAGATTTGTTACAAACGACGTGCTAACGACTGCCCCATTTTCATATGTTACAGCTACACCAACCGGAATTGCTGTACAGTGTTCTGTCGCTCCTGAAAATAGAGTGAGAGCAGGTGCAAACAAAAAAAATTTTATGTTTCTTTCGATATAAAAGCGTAAAATCTTGCTGAGAATGCTGAATGGCGGATTATCAACTACGATCTTACCTGTATAGTCAAACGTTTCATAATCGCCACCGGGATAGAATGGTCTACAAAAAGCATCACGATTTATGCCATATTCTGTGCAGACCCAATCAGCCACGCCATCGTAAATCAGTGGCGGTGTGTAACAGTCATCAGTGGTTTTTTTGGGCTTAAATTTTTCAACGAATTGCTCGTATGTTTCACCTTTCATTTTGTTCCTTCCTTATATCAAACTTTCAAATTCTTCCTGTCGATTATAATAGACCACATATGCGTCTAGCAACGCCGCAAGTCCGTCTATTCTCTGTGTTCGGTCAGATTTCTTACACGGCTGAATGTTGCCGTTGACGTCCGTCTTGACAGCCGTATTCAGAAAACACCATTTGTCAATCGGGTTGTTGTCATAAACGATGTTGTGTCGCTGAAATTCAGCTTTCAGATTCTTCATCGGGTCAGACAACGTGATAACGCCCTGGCGCACAGGTACTAAAACGCCCTTGCCGAACTCTTCTTCAAACGCTTTTATCAGCTCGTCCGAAACGTGCCAAGGGTCATAGCCGATAGCCAAAGGATAGATGTCTTCCTTATCTCTCAGTTCCAAAAACCAGTCTAGGATAACACGCTTGTTGACCTTGTTTCCCTCACACGTCCTCAGCAGACCTTGCGATTTCCACAGTTCATACGGCACACTATCTCGTCCACGTCTGTCGCCCTTTTCAGCGTCAGCGTCAAGAACGGCTTGTGGTATCCAGTACATAGATTTTATATACAACCTATCATCATCAGGCTTTTTGCAGATAGCCTTTGCGGCATTCAGGTCTATATAATCAGCAGCGTCAAAACCGCCAATGAAATATCTGAACGGATAGTCCACGACAGTTTCTTCATTGTTCAGCTCGTCCCATCTCAGCCAGCCGCTTTCGGTATTTTGCGGAAGGTTGAAATCCTTGACCATAACTGTTGCCTTGAAACTAGGATCATCTTTGGCTTTTTGCACCATTTGGCGCAGATAGTCGGTTGATTTTATCGTGCCCAGCCCAGGGTTTGCTTTTATCCAACATTCTTCCTTGTCCCATTCGTCGGGACTATCCAACTCATAGATAAACGGCAGAAACCTGTTATTATTTTCCGTCAGCCGTCCATATAGCAAATTATTTGCATACTCGTATTGGGCGTCAAAAATGCCGCCACGGACGAAGCCGTTTGTTGTAATGCAAAATAAAATGGGCTGCTGTCTAGCGCCCATTGCTTGTTTTATCAAATCATATAGATCTCGATTTTTAATCGCCGCCAATTCGTCGATAACACCGCAGTGAACGTCCAAACCGTCAAGGCTGTTTGAGTTGCTCGCAAGGGCTTTTATAAATCCCATGTTCAATGGGAAGTACAAATCGGCTGCACGTTTGCGAATATGCTTGCTCAGCAATGGCGATTGTTTTATCATTTTATAGCAGGCGTTGAAACCTAGCTTTGCCTGGTCTAGCATTGTGGCGATGTTATATATCTGCGGTGAACCCTCTCCGTCATTGACCAGCATATCATTTTCGACCGCCGCAGTTTCCGTTGTCTTGCCGTTCTTTCGACCTTCGATTATCAGGCATTCGTTATACTGGCGTAGGTTGTTATCGTCAACAAAACCGAATAATGCTTGCAATCTCGCTTTTTGAAAAAGTTCTAACTTCAACGGCTGACCTAGTTTTCCAGACGGCTGCTTACAGAATTTTTCTATAAAATCCGTGTGTCGTGTTGCAATAGCTTCGTCAAAATGAAATTCATCAGGGCTTGCAAATCTGTTCAGCAGCATTTCCGAAACCTTTTTCATTTTTTCACACGCAACGATATTTCCGTCATAAATGCCAGTAAAATATTTTTCAAATTCCGTCAACGCTTTGCACCGCCTAGAAATTCCAACAGTTCGTCGCCCTCAGATTTTTGCAGGCTGTCAAGGATAATATCTTCAACTGTCTTAGCCATTGCATTGTACTTTCCAATCAGTGCTGCATACGCTTTACTTGCTGGGTGCTCTGTCTTGACAGTAAAACCATTGCCGTTTGTTGCTTCGATGATTGCGCCCTCTGCTTTTATCTTTTTCTGATATTCACTAAGCAGATCCTCCATGTACTCCAGCTGATCTAATAGCTTTATGCCCAGTTCTCTTTTAGCTGGTTCACAACTATCCACGGCTTTTCGCAGCTCGCTCAAATTCTTTTTGGTTTTTGCCATTGTCAGATTACACCCCCTTATGCGATTTTATCGTGCGTAAAAAATGACCTTTGCCCCCTCGGTATCTTAGGAAAAATTTCAGTCCAAATTTGAGGGGGGCATGGGCATACCCGATGCGTCAAATTCACATTTTGTTAATTTTTTAGGCGATTTTTGGTAGAAATGACCCTCGAAGTTATCATGACATTTTTTGCATACAAATTCGAGATTGGCATGGTTTAATGATACCTCAGGGTCACGAATGTTTGCTGGTGTCAACAATGTTCGGTGATGAACGATATATCCAGCACGTTCATGACATTCTTCGCAAAGACCGCCGTCGATTAATATACGTTTGTCAATGTAAGATTGGCGACACTTCTTCCATGCCGCTGAGCGGTAAAATGAATATGCAAAGTCTTTCATAGTGCCGCCCCCATAAAATAAAAAAATGCCACACATGGGACACATTGCTAAGAGGTGTGTGTGGCTGATTGGTATCGGTGTCAACATCATCGCAGTATCGACCGATATATCCGCCATAGCTAATGCCATAGCGGAAGTCAGGAGATCTAAAACAAAAAGAAGTAAAAAACATGGAGCAGGTTAAGTGATGGCGCACCGCCCCTGCACATTGCCTGAGGGCTAGCCACTCAGGCGTAAAGTATAAGGTTGGCTTTTATTGAGGAGATAGCCAACTGACCTTTCGCCCTATCGGGCTATTATACAGTATAGCAGATTAATAACTGCATTTCACTGCATTTCACTGCACTCTTTCGGAACGATGATATGTTTCAGGGCTTCGCCGTGAATTTTATAAATTGTTCGTTCTGAATAGTTCATATAGTCAGTGATTCCCATTATGTATTCACCATTTTCTTTGTCGAATTTCCCCACCCAGCGCTGATAAAAAAGATACCGCCTTTCAAGAACTTCTCGCTGATCTGCGTCTGCCACTGCGTCAATGGATTGTTCAATTTGCAAACGTTTGTCAATCAGTATCAGCGCCAGTTCCTGCTGTCTGCGTTCGTATTCTGCTATGCGTTCTATGGTACTTGACATCTTGTCGCCATTGCAACTACCATGACTAGCACCTGCGCTTTCGTATGATATGCCAGCATATTCTAGTTGTGACCGCAGTTTTTTGACCTTGTTTTCAATGATTTTCACACGCCTTTCAATTTTATAGGCGTTCTGCAAATATTCTTTCGCTGTCATTTCAACCGCCTTTCTGCACCCTGTCAGTCATTTCCGTTGATATCAGTTCCGACAGGTCAATGCCGTATGTCTCTTTCAGATAGCTGGCGTTGTTATCGTTGTCAAATTCAGCCGTGTCCATGATGTCAAACGTACTATTTACTGCGTCGATAAATGCACGCAGGCGCTTGCCTTTCCAGCCGTACCACTTATCTAGCGTCCACAAAACAGTCGCCATTATCTGTTCTGTGATATCCTGCATAATTTCGCCTTGCAGTTCGCTATATCTTTTTTGCATTTCCTTTGCGACCTCTTTCTTAATGTCGCTTTGTTTGACGATGTTCGTTCGTGCTTTCATGGCATTTCACCAGCTTTCAGAAATTCAGGGGTGTCAAAAATATTTCCGATAATTTCGCACATATAAAAATCGCTAGGGCATATGTTTGACGTGTCACTTTCTCCGAAAAATCCAGCCTCAGGGTCAAATTTAATTTCAAAAACCTTTTTGTCAATATGTTTTGAAATGTTTCTGTCGCACAGGCAGAGATCCCCCTCAAAAATCTTATTGCCGTTCACGTCTGTCAATCCTGTGTACTGACCGACAGTTTCAGGGTCAACCGAATATGTTATCGGGATTGTGTCAACAAACTGTTTGTCATTGGAATCATCGATTACCAGATTGTCGCAAATAATGTGTTCAAAATCAGCACCCTTGCCCTTGAAATATGGACGCTTTCTGACAACGTAATACCCACTTACCCATTCGTCATTGGCAATGCGCTTGCCACGAAATAATATTTCACGCATCGTTGATTACCTCCAAATCAATATTCTCACACAATTATAACACTACGCTTCGTTGCCAACTTGTCTGTGTGGTTTTCCTGGTATCCACACCTGTTCCCTACAAGCAAAGCAAATGCCATCGTCTTTCCATTCGCCGTTTCCATATTTGCAAGTCTCGCACATGGGCATTGCTATCATTTTTGCTCCGCATGACGGACAGAAGTCTGTGATACTTCTTGCATCTGTACTCTGCCCACGGCGGTATCTTGCAAACGGCATCCACATACCGCAATGTGTACATTGTGGCGTGTCATAATCATATACTCTCCATTCAGCCATTCCGATAACCTCAATCCATTCTTGCTCCGCAAAGTGGACAATAAATCGGGAACGTATCGCCGCATATTTCTTCTAAATCGCTTGCATAATATTCTGTTTTACATTCACTACATCTTGTACAGCCGTTTTCATACATTAATTCTGTGCTTTCCCACTTTCCGTGCCTTGCTTCCTGCACGTCTGCGGTAGGTTGTTCGTTGATTATATCAGCGATGCTGCTGTTATCACCCAGAATGCCTGTTATGCCTTTTTTGTATATCGGCATACACGCCGCCGATAGTTCGTTAATCAGATTGTCTGCGTCGATATATTTTGTCATCTTTATACCTCCAAATCATCAAATGTCAGCTGGTTGAAATCTTCGCCTAGCCACCAGCGAAAAACGTCTTGGCCTGTTTGCCATGACATTTTAGCATCTTTTCCAAGCTGCTTTTTACGTTCTAGCATTCTATCAAATGCCGTTATATAATTTTGTTTGTATTTCGGATATCGTTCAAATTCAACGTATCTATGTTTTCCTGCCATAGGACAGCCAATGCAACCTATACGATTAAAACCGCATTCATACAGCGGATTTGATTTGCAACCATAGTAGCCCAAAAAATCCCACACTTCGTCGTCAGACCAATCGACTATAGGGTTTACCATAGTTTTCGTAGTGCGATAGCAGTGTTCAACCAACCTACGATTTTTGTCATTATCATCATTAAAAATGATTCCGCCCTGATACGTTTGTTGATATTCTGTGCCTATTTCATCAGCTATTTTCATCGTTGATTTAGGTTTCCCGATAATTTTAACAACGTCCGCTGATTCTCTGCGACGTCCACTTTCAGACCACCTAACGCCAGTAATAACAACACGTCCTGTGCCGCCACGTTCTTTTAATTCGCTACAGCAATAACGTGCAATGCGTGTCGGTGGCATTAGCTTCTTGACAATCAGATTCCACATTGTAATGTGATTGCCGTTCTTGTCATACGCCTTGTCAATTCTGACATCTGGCAGAGATTGAACATATCTAACAGTTTCGGGCGCATCAATGGTTGTCAGATTATGTACTGCTTCAAACTTAACTCCAGCAAGTTGTGCCAAGACTTTGATACAATCGCTATCTTTTCCACCGCTATACGCTAAATAATATCCGTCCGCAGGTTCAAACGCTTTCAGACGTTCGATAGCCTTTTGTTCTTTTGCACTATCCATATAGCCTCCTAAAAAGTTACTGTCACATTCAACACTGCCGCCGCTATCCAGTAGACGGCTTTCTTGTAATCCTTTTGCACGGCGTATATAATTGCCGCTCCCACGTCCAGCAAAATCAGCAGAAGCGGAAAAATGTATTCGGGTTTGATTTTTACCATGTTATTCCTCCTCACTTCCCCATTGTTCAGCCATTGCTTGTGCTATGCCTGAAAATGTTTTGGATTTTGTCTTGCTGTCACGAAACGGCATTCCGCAGTTTGTGCGCGCAGTGCCGTCCGACTTTTTGCTACCGCCTGACACCCATGAACATATGGGTTTAACAACATTTGTCGGTGTCAATTTAGGCAGATTTTTCAGCCACAAACACGTTTTCTTACTGTATGGGTGTCCGTATTCATACGGCTGTATAATCTGCGTGTATTTTGGCAATCGATATACTCCAGACGGGATTGGATTTTCAACAGCTATTTTTTCAACAGGTGCATGAATAAATTTCAGGAAAAATTCTTTTGCGTCTTGTCCATTTTCAAATCTTTCAAGATCAATGTATCTTTTTTCATTAATTTTTTTGTACAGCCGTACTGCCCCTGCGTTGCTAAGATATGTGCACGGTGGGTGAGCTATCAGCAAATCCCATTTGCCAATCGTGTGTGCCTGTCCGTCGCAAGTTGTGAAGTTTGCATTGCCGTTGATAACGGCCAGAGCATCGCCTAAGATATGCCACTCAGGGTGACCGCCTGAACACATCTGAATGTCGCAGCTGTATGCTTCGTGCCCTTTTGCACGAAATGCCTTGCAGACCTCTTGTGACTCTTCGCACGCTATTAATACCTTCATTTTATCCCTCCTCAAACTCAGGACACTCAGTCACAGTATATGAATGCAACGTGCCTTTCTGCCCTTCGTAAACCCTATGACCGCGCGTCTTCCAACCGGCAACAGGTTGTCTGTCCATCGACCAGCTGCACCCTGTTATCTGTTCACCTGTCAGCTTGTCACTCTTTGGCACTGCGTGTTTGCAGTACCAACAAAGCGTCGTAGCAGCACTGCATTTCACAGCCTCTATCTTGTCCTTGAACACTTCGCAGATAGTGTGCTGATAGTTGACTACTCTCGGGCAAAGTCCCTGTCTCACACCATATTTACACAGCCCATATTTTCCGTTCTTTCTGCCGCAGTTGTCAGGTGACTTCTCGAAATATTTGCAGCTGGTGCAGAATTTATTGTTACCCATGCTCTTCGTCCTCCTCATACGGACCTAGCCCTGACAGCACATCGAACATATGCTTGATAAATTCTATCAGCTCTTCACGGCTTTTCTTTTCAAATTCCGCATAAGGTCTGATGAATTTTTCCATTTCACGCATAACACGTACACTGTCATTGAATGCCGCTATCACGTTTTCGTTAGGTTCGCTCCGCTTTATCTGCTTGTCCAGTTTCTGTGTCAAGGCGCTCTTGGCTTTTGCTGCCTGCTCTGCAGGAATGTTGTTCAGTGTGGCGGTTTTGTACAGATAGTACATAGCCAGCCAATATATCTCATCAAAAATATTGCTATCGTTCGGTAGTTCTTCACCACGATATGCTAGCTTGTCAATCTCTGTTCTTTCCATTTGTACACCTCGTCAGCAAGCCCCACAAAGGCTTTTTGCATTTTTTGTTTCGCCGTTCAGAATGTCGCAAACCTTTTGTGCAATTTCTGTTGTTGGAAAATAAACGCATGGTTTTCTATCCGCAGCAAGACAACCACCAACATAGTATGTACTGTCTTTCGTACCATAAAAAACGTAGTATTTTCTTGCATTGTCCTGCCAATCAGGTACATAGTCAGGACAATAGGTATCGTGTAACCTTTCCAGTTTCAGTAAAAGGTTGATTTTATCAGCAACTTCTTCGGCACGTTTTCTTGTGTGGAAATAGTTGTTGTTTTCAAAAGATGCTTTATCCAAAAAATGATCTGTTTCTAGTGTGTAGACAGCTCCAAAACGAGCCGTATTGAATTTACCTATGCAGTAGTATTCCTGTCCGTTTCCAACTCGCTTGAACTCTGGCTCTTCCTCGACCTTTGGAATTTCAATTCCTTTCAATCTTGCATAGGCGATAGCAACACCTGTGTCATAGTCAAATGTATCTTGTGGGTAACATTTTGCAATAGCGGATTTAACGGCTGTTGTGTCATAAACAATAACCACGTCACTGCAACCACTGTACGCAATCGCCTGCTTATCTTTTTGAAAATCTCTGTATGTCTTTTTGACCCACTGTTTAAATTCTTTCTTGTTCATTTTTTATTCCTCCTCATTTTTTTAGAACGGCGGCAAATCTTCGTCCTCAGCCGTGTCAACATCTTTGAAGCAGCCGTAGATCCTGCCCCATTCAGCATTGTTACAGCCGATACGTTTACAAATCTGGCTGTAGGCGACCTTGATGTTGTCTGCCACGTTGCCTGTCAATCGGTTTTTTACAATGGCAATTTTGCTTTGAAAATCGTCTTTGTCGTCGTCGCTATTTTTGCTATATGTTAAAACCAAATCAACTCTATTTGTGATGTCGCCCGAACCGCTGACACTATCCGCATTCAGTTCAATGCCGTCGGCGGTTTTGCGTGGGTGCGCTATCAGTATGATAGCTACGTTATATTTAACCGCTATGTATTTAACGGCGTTTACAAAATCGGACTGCGCCCGATACAATTCTTTGCTGAGGTCAACGTCCAGTGCCGTCATGAGGTTGTCAATTAGTATCAGTTTGACATTAAATCTGCGGATAGCCGTTTCAATCGTACCCAACAATGATATCTTGCCGTCACGTTTCGCATTATCGCCGTCAAGTTTAATTTCAGCCGTCACAGCCGTGTTGTCAAATATGTACGCCCTATCATCATACCAGCGGTTGATTTTATCGACCACATCATCAGGAATGTCATAGGTCTCGTCACCATATTCGTTAACCGAACGCAAGACGTTTTGTTTTCCTGCAATTTGGAGATCCAGCCAGCGTTTGAAATGGTAGTCAGGCAATTCGCCCGAATAAACGAAAATCGAATACGGATTGCCGTCAAGGTCTGATTGGTCTAGTGCATTTGCAATTATCTGTGACGCCAGCGTTGATTTACCCTCGCCACGCTTGCCCGTGATAACCACTACCTGCCCCATATAGATACCGCCGATATATCGGTCAACATCGTATATGCCAGTTCTGATATGCTCCTGCTTATCCAGATTTACCGCCTTGACCTGCGATAATTTTTTGACAGCCGTGACAGGTATTTCTTCGGCGTTGTTCACAGCGTCGCATATCGCTTTACAGCCGTATTTCTGTAGGATTGCATTTGCGTCCTTTTCGCCCAAATAGTCTTGTGCCCTGACAACTTTCAATTTTTTGTGTGGAAATGACGTAGTAAACTGGTCAACAAGTGTTACATGGCCGTGTTCATGGTCTCCGAAAATTACAATTTCGTCGAAGCTGTCAACGAAATCATAGCAGAACGGCACCCATGTTTTATTGCTCTGTCCGCCTGGTACAGATACCACATTATCTATCTGACAATCTGCCACCGACAGACTATCAATCTGTCCCTCCGTGACTATCAGCCTATCATGCTTTTCCGTGCATCGGTTCATTCCAAACAATATCGGTTTTGTGTTCTTTTCAAACCACTCTTTTTGATTGTCTCTGCCCTTGACAAAATCTGTCTTGCGGTATTTGACCGAAGTCAACACGTTGTTTTCATCAAAAAATGGAAACATCAGCAGATTGTCACGTTTATCGCCGACAGTGATATTGTATTTTCGTGTGGTGATCTCCGAAATTCCCCTTGACCGCAGGTATTCAACCGCCTTGTCACGGGTGACTATCTTCACTGGCGGTAACGTGCGGTATTTCTTTTTCTGTTCATCGTCAAATTCCAACGGATAGTTGAAATCTCTTGCAAGCTGTACGAAATGACCTGTCATGCCACAACTGCTACGAAAACACTTGAATGCTCCCGTGTCAAGATTTACAGAAAATGTATCTTTGTCATGACCGCCCCCATTGCAGTACGGACAGTATTTGAAATACAGCTCACGCCCCTTGCGGTGCGTTTCTGCATTTAATGCCACAGCCAGACCGACCACATCATCATCACGCATTGTATATCCCATGTTTTTTCACCTCACTCAAAAATCTGTCCTGCCTGGATTGTCCGTCCGTCTGCCGTTTGTGTGCGCTGCGGGAGCAGCATATATTTCTTTATCTTTGTTATACTTTGTTGCTTTCTTTTCATTGGTGCCCTTAGCCTGCCCACAGCCTGCCCCTTGCCTGCCCTTAGCCTGCCCGACACTCTGCCGCTTGTCTTGATATTTGTCATAGCAAACCACGGTATAAACGCTATATCGTGGATATTTTGAGACTGCCACTTCCCCTGTCTCAATTAGATGTTTTATTGCTGTCCTTACGCTTTTTATTGACAAACCCGTGCTTTTGGCAATGCTTGGATAACTTGTAGCTATCTGCCCACGCTGAATTGTGATGTTTTCAAAATCATGCGGTTCATAATTTGCCTGCAAAATCAGATATAAAAACACTACCAATGTGTTCGGTTCACGAAACCAACGCCATGTGCATATTTTTCGTTCTAGTGTTATAAATCCATTTTCTAGCATTTAATCACCACCCAATTTCTGAAGATAATCTCGCAAAGCGTAGTATAGTATCGCTTTTATCAGTGTGCCACTCTCTTGTTTCCGACACGCTATGATCGTAATGTTATATCGTGCCTGCCATGAACAGAACGTTGCCAATAGTGCCTTCGGTGGCATTTTACTGCGGTAGTTGTGTAGCAGGATATTTTCCCACAATCTATCATCTTCGACCATTAAAAACACCTTTGCATGGTCTTCAACCGACCGTTTGAATTCACGGTCAAAACGCTCTCGCCCTTTCGTGAAATTGCCCACGATTTCGTCCAAATTCGCCTTGCGCTCAATAACAACGCTCTGAGCAAGGCTTACAGGCTCGCTATTAGGTTTTACGGCTTCGCAAGTATAATCACCATAGTTTAATTTGTGTTGCGTATATGGCGTTTCTGTGGCTTTTAGAGCCTTTTCAATATGTCCCCACTTTTGCTCTCGGCTATCAACGACAACCGAGAACGTTTTAAGTGTGGCGTCAATATCTATCGGGTGCATCAGAATGGCACTGCGTCATTGCCTGCGTTGATTTCAACGAAATCAGACAGATTAGCGTTCGGGTCAAAACTGTCATTGTTGGCTGTTGACGGCTTGTTTTTCAGCTCTTCACGCTTCGGAATCGTGAAGTTACCACTGCGGATATCGTTTGCAGGCACGAAGCGCTTGCATTGCGTAAACCAGCCTGTTTTGCCGTCCTTTTCCCACTCTTTTTCGTTAAAAAGGGCGCCCACAAGCTTGCCTTTGAGAACGTTCTCGTCCCAATCTCTTTCACAGTCGATATGTAGATTTGCATTTGAATTCTCAAACGCCTGTATCTGAGATTTGAAGTAGCCCAGCGACTTCTTGAACTTGGTCTCATCACCCGTGTTATGCGGTATGCTCAGGCGCATTGAACCCTTCCACTTCTTGTTCTCCCACTCGTCAGGGGTAGCCTTATACAGCTTGTCAAAAAAGCCCTCGAACTCACCCTCTGCGATGTCAAACTGGATTGCTAGTCTGCTACCCCAATCAGTGGGTTCAACTTTGACGTTGAGAATTTTCAGCACATATCCGCCTGGCTGGAGCTTTGGCAGCTCTGAAAAACTTGTTGCCTCTGCCTGCTTATATCCTGTAATTCCTATCATTTACTTTTCCTCGCTTTCTATATCGTTTGGAGTTAAATTCCAATACTCTCTGATTTTGGTGTCTACGAATTTTAAATCATTTTCGATTTCATCGTCAAACATATCTTCGGGCGATTTCGCAGTAGAAATGCCTCTCGACTGCGTGATGAAATAGTGATGATTTTCGTCAGCCGTGCAGAACAGCACGATTGAAAACAGCCCTTCAACTGTCAACTGATTATCCAGCATTTTGCCGATAGTTTTGGCTTTGTACTTGCCCCCGTCGGTTAGTTCGACGTGGTGCAAAAAGTACACGATTACGTCTGACGGCAGGTCATTTATAACAAATTCTATCAGCCGTTCAAAACTGACCGCCATATCAGTGAATTTTCCATACCCTAGTTCTTTTGCCTTGTCGAAACTATCGAAGGCCATGAGATACTGGCTATCATCAATGGCAAATGCCTTTGATTTCGATTGAAACATAGCCGCCTTGATAACATCATAACGGCTTTTGCCTTTGTTGGCTTTTACAAGTTTTGCCACTGAAAGCGTCGCAAGGCCATTGTTCTTGAACGGCAGCGGCTTGCCAGCGACGTTAAAAATGCTTATCTCGCCTGGCTTGAAATTTTTGAGGGAACGGCTCTTACCGCTACCACTTTCACCCTCGATTAGAACTGGTAGTCCCATGTTTTATTCCTCCTCTTTGATTTCTAGTGGGCATTGAGCGCCCACGAATGTGTCTGGTAAAAATACGATTTCGTCAGTCAGATTGCACCGACCAGAACGGCGGCTGAAAAATCTGCAATACTTGCAGGCGGCGTATGTAACACCTTTGTTGTCAACAGGGAACGCGGTTTCAACTACCGCATAGCCCCTGACATATTTCTGAACGCCGTTTTCAAAACTTGCGCTCATAACAGGTTCAGATCCTCCTCGTCATACTCGACCCCTGCCAGCTCGGCAAGGTCATAGATTGAAATATCGTCATTTTGGTTGATTTCTTCAATCAGGATTTCACGAAAACAGTCCTTGCAATAGTCCTTGCCCTGGTAGCAGAAAACATTTTCAATTGCAAGGTCTAGTTCGTCCCTGCATTTGTCACATTGGACTACAGTGTAATTGCGGTCTCTGCCACAACATCTGCACCCGTCAGGACAGCCGACACAATCATTAGCCGTGTAACGCATTAAAATCACCGCCCATATATTTGAAAAATGCGATATTTTTGTATATGAAATACGATTCAATTCCGTTTTCCAGCACCTCAGCTCCGACCTCTTTCGCTACGGCATGAATGTCAGGTGGAAATATCTGAACACCCGATATTGCTCCGTCAAACGTCCACACGTCGCCTATCATCATAGGGTAAACGCCTTCGGTAACAGTGCCACATTCTTGCGTTTTTTTCATTTTTAGCTCCGTTAATGCCATGACGACCATATCGTCAAGCCTTTCTTTTACTGTCATGCTTTCGACCTCTCCTTTCTAGTATCGCTGGCTCTGCCAGCTTGAAATCTCTGCAGGGTAGCGCCTGCTACTCTCCAAACAGCCTTTTAGGTGCTTGCAATCCAAACATGAATAGCTAGTCACTTTGCCCGCCTCTCAACCTCTTGATGTTGTCCTTGAACGCCTCAATATATCCTGTCAGGAATTCGTTTGGATAATCGTCAAGGGCTATTTTTGCCATTTCCTCTATTCCCTCTTGACAAATGTCAAGAAGTGTGCTATCGTTAAGGTGTATGTTATCGGTATCTTCTTTTACAGATACCTCCGAGCTTGTGCCTGTTGCCGCAGGTGCAGGCTCGTTTTTTGTATTGTTTGCTATGTATTCTGAAAATTTTATGACACATTTTTCAAATCCTATTCCTAAAACTGTAAACGGGCAGGTGTCGCAACTCTTTGCTGTGCAGCAAAGTGCCGCCTCTACAATTTCCTCGTCAGTGAATTTTTTATTCATTTTCAATTTCCTCCCATTCAAAACGACCTTTCCCGCTGTTACGCCACTGACCGATACCTCTCAGCCTGCCGTAATCCAACCACTCTCTTACGGCTGTTTCCATATCGTCTTTCAAAATCTGGATTGTGAATTCAACTGTCGCCCCTGCAGGAACTGTCTCAGAGTGTGCCAGTGCAACACGTTCGCCCTGTGGCGTGCTTGCTCTCAACGGCCTCTGGCACTCGCCAATGCCGCCCTTGAATTCGTATGGTATCTTGCGCTCCTCGACGAAGATAAGTCCGTCAATCTCTTTCTTGTACGCCTTGATTTTGGAGCTTGCCGTGCCTGATACCTTTTTCAAAACGCCGCAAGCGTCCTTGAAAAATCCCTTGACCTGATAATCCCATAGAAATGGTGTGCCGTCTTCCAGTGTCGGGAACACCGTCATAGATTTTTCGACCACTTCCGCTACACCAAGTGCGGCTATCTCTTCCTCACGGCTCTTTGCGTCAGGGGCTTTCGATGCGATGTACTCATCGTGAATTGTGGTTGTTGCGTTTGCCGTTCCCAGAATCTCTTCGGTGAACGTCAACTTTACTTTGATTTTTTTCATGTTTTTGACCTCCGTTACGTTAAATTTATTTTTTCTTGCTTTTCGACGCCATACTGTGCCGAACTACGCCTTTGCTAGTCACTGCAGTTCCTTTGCTAATCACTGCTATGCCCTTGCGTCGCTATGCTTCTCAATGCCTTTGCTAATCAATGCCATGCTATGCCTTTGCCTCTCGTTGCGTGTCAAAACTTCGCCTCGCCTTTGCTTGTCGGAACTTAGCTTTGCCGTAGCCAATGCTATTCATAGCAAATCCGTTGCATTGCGAATCTAAACTCTGCCATCGCTGTTTTCGTCACGGCTATCATCATCATCGCAGCTACTACGTTCATGTTTCCATTGGTGCTGGTCTATGATACATGCTATGAACAGTATCACAGCATAAAAAACTGTCAGTATCACGATTGCTGCGCCGATTATTGCGGTTATAAACATACCCTCTGACACTTTACCACTTTCCTTTCGTCTGTATCTCGACCTTGACAACAGGCTTTGAAGCTTCCTTGATCGCCTGCTCCAGTTCCTCACGGATTGCGGTTTCGGCTGTCTCCTTGATGTTTCGATATAGTCCGTAGACCGCCAGTGCGAATAGCGCCACACATAACGCTATTGCAGCCACGAATCTGACGATCTCCAGTGTTGCTATCATGCTGGTCATTTTCTTATGCTCCTTTCCTTGCAGTATTCTGCAAAGATTTCTTCGGGGTTCGCCCCGATTATCTTGCAGTACGTCACGATTTGTTCAGCATTCATGGTGCCGAACTGCCGTTCCCACCTGCTTACGGCTGTCTGTGCCATGTTCAGCCGTTTTGCGATTTTTGCCTGTGTAATATCGTTGTCGGCTCTGATAGATTTCAGCCGTTTGGATATCACGTCATTGGCTGTCATTTTCTTTGCAGGCATTGTTTTCACCCCCATTATTCGGCATGAACATCACGTGTAAGATAGTCCAGCGTAACGTTCAGCCATTTGGCTATCTGTAGAAGTACCGACGCTGGCATATCGTTTTTGTCCTGCCATTTGGACCATGTTCTGCGGTCTATTTCGATAGTCTTCGCAAGGTCCTGCTGGGTGAGATGTCTGCGTCTCAATTCACCATTGATGTTGTCAAATATCGTTGTCTTTTCAGCCATTTGTTACACCTCCGTTTTCATTTTGAATTTTCGTACTCGTTCTGAGTACATTATCATTATATACTCATTTTGGGCATTTGTCAACCCCAAATTGAGTACAAATATGTACAAATTTGAGATTATATTTTTGTACAAAATACTCATTTTGAAAATAATGCGCCCTATTTTCATTGACAAATTCCCATAATGGGTATATAATATATAGTAGGAGGTGATAAGAATGTTTGACAACCGCCTGAAAAAGCTGAGAATGGCGAAAAACCTCACACAAGAGGAAGTTGCAAAAGCCTTAGGCTTGCCGAAAACAACTTACTGCAACTACGAACGTGATGAGAGAGAGCCGTCAGCAATGACACTTTTGAAGATCTCAGCATACTTTGGCGTGTCCCTCGATTATCTTTGCGGAAACGAGGGCGAAAAAAATTCCCCGCCACCACAAAGTGACGAGGAAGCCAAGATTATCGACGCATTAAAGGTTCTTGAAGATAGCGAAATCAAAGACCTTGACAAATATGTCGATTTTCTCCTATTCAAGAGAGGGCTGCTTTAAGCAGCTCTTTTCTTTTTCTGCTCTTATTTTTTCCCACAATTCGGGGTGCTGTAGTATGTAAATCTTGTGGGCTAGTCTTTTTTCAAATTCTGTTCGTTCTTCTTTCGTCATTATTTTCTCCTCCTATGATTTATAGAACGTATGTTCGATAAGCCTATTATATACCATGTAATCACGGCTGTCAATACCCTTTTTATGTACTGTCCGAAAAATCGGACTAGAATAAAAAGACGTCAAAAAGTATTGCAAAATATGCGTTAAAATGCTATAATATACATGAAACACACATATATAGGCTATGTGTAAATCATAGCATTTTTATGACATAAAATGCAAGCGTGTTTATAATATCGAACATTATTTGTTGAAACTGAACAAATCGTCAAGCCCACATTTTAGCGATTTTGCCAATAAAACAGCCGTTGAAATGCGTGGGTCAACGTTATAGTGTTCTATTTGGTCTATTTCAGAAAAGCTAACGCCTGAAATTTCGGACAGTTGGCGCAGTGTCAGACGTTGTGTGCGACGTATATCACGCAGATGTGTTTCGTATATCACATATATCACCTCTGTGGCTAGTGTGCCCACAGGAGCCGTGATTATCAGAAAAGGGGTAGAAAACATGGGATTACGTTTTAGAAAATCAATTAAACTTGGCGGCGGTGCGAGATTAAACATCGGCAAGAAATCTGTCGGTATGAGTGTCGGTGGAAAGGGCGCACGATACAGTGTCAACAGTTCAGGGCGACGCACAAAGTCTGTCGGTATACCAGGCACAGGGCTGTCATATGTATCAACGTCTGGCGGCAGGAAGTCGTCAAGCCGTAGGTCTCACGGCCGTAAGACGAGTGGCACGTCAAAGGGCGGTTGCCTGATGATGATAGTTGCGTTCTGCACTATATCGGTCATAGTCTACGGAATAGCGCACCTGTTCGGCTATAGGCGGCCGACAAAGGTTGAATGGACTAATGACAACTATTCTATCGCACTGAATGACTATAATCGTGACTATAGCCACATAATCTATTTGCGAATCACAGGTGAAACCGATGCAGAGGACGTTGACCCGAAAGATATCAAAATTAAAATCAGCAATCCTGACGTTTGTCAGTTAGAATATGATGATAGCGGTGCATATGTCACCTATGACGTGAAACCCATAAAGGACGGTTTTGCAGACGTGACCGCCACATATGACGGTGTGACATCTGACCCTATAACAATCACTGTGGACATGGGCGAAAAAGTCACTACTACCACCACAACAACAACTACCACCACCACCGCAGAGCCTGAAACCACCACCGGAGCAATCCCTGTGGCAACCACCGCACAGGATCCAGCCGAAACGATAGTATATATCACGGCTTCGGGCGACAAGTATCACAACAAATCATGCAGATACTATGATGATACCTGCACGCCAATGACCCTGCAGGACGCACAGAACGCAGGCTACAAGCCTTGCAAGGTGTGTGGCGGATAAACAATACCACAATAAAAAATGCCCCCACAGAGCGACCTGTGAGGGCGTGTACGGCCAGACCAAGCAAGAGATGATACTATAGTAGGAAGTACCCTATTATTTTATCATAAATTGAAAACATTGTCAAGATAATAGGAGGAATTTACATGGCAACAGCGAAGAAATTACCGAGCGGAAATTATAGAGTAAGGGCATATGACAAAGCAACGGGGAAGTACAAGTCATTTACTGCCAAAACTAAAAAAGAAGCCGAGTTAATGGCGGCTGAGTGGCTGAACGAAAAAGTGCATACTGATAATGAAATGACACTATGGCAGGCGGCCGAAAACTATATAAACAAAAAAAGCCCAGTGCTATCACCGACAACGGGGCAGGGTTATCTATCTATACTAAAAAATCACGGACAGCAGTTCGAAAACGTGCTGATAAGCAATATCACACCACAAATGGTGCAAGACTGGGTGAATGAATTGGCTGCCCGAAGGTCACCAAAAACAGTTGCAAATGTATATGGTTTTTTCAAATCGGTACTAAAATATAACAATATCAATATCAATTTTAGCCAAATCAGTTTGCCCAAAAAGGTAAAAAAATTCAAGGCCATGCCGCCTGCTGATGTGGTAGTTAATGCGTTCAGGGGGTCAGATATTGAAATCCCTGTTCTACTTGGCGTGTGGGGCGGTCTGAGAATGTCAGAAATTCACGGCATACGTCGCAAAGATATTGTCGGGGATATCCTGACTATATCGCAGGTGCGTGTTACTGTCAACCGCCAAATCGTCACGAAGAGCGAAGCAAAGAGTTATGAAAGCAATCGACAGATACGTCTAGGCAAACCGCTGGTTGATCTGATAGACGCATTAGATCTAGCCCCTGACGATTATGTGGTGACATACACCACGAAACAGATTTACAATCGGTTTGTAAAAAAAATGCACCCGTTAGGGTATGAAATATCATTTCACGATTTACGTCATATCAGTGCCAGCGTTATGGCAACACTGAAAATTCCTGATATATACGCTATGGAACGTGGCGGCTGGAGCAATACCTACACGCTAAAATCCGTATATCAGCAGACGTTCCACGAAGACCGCATGAGGGTTGATAAAATCATTGATGATTATTTCACCAATATATATGACACGAAATGTGACACAGATAAAACAAAATAGCGTAAAATAGGCAATCCAAGGCTATCTGCAATGGGTTCAAGTCCCGTCACCTCGACCAGTCACTCGCCGTGACGGGCATTGTCCGTCATGGCTTTTTTTATTATCAGAACTTAACGCCGCAGGGGGAGTTTTTGTATTACCTAAAAAAGTAGGGTTATGCTTTGAGAAACCGAAAAGCGTAACTATTTTTTTGTATGTTCCACATAGCAAAAGTGCCTTATGACTAGCATTAAGGCACTTTATCGATTCAATCTTTCCCCAACCTCTCCGAAATCTCCAACACAAGCTTCTGATCCTTCTCAGAAAGCCTCGATACGCTGTCCACGATCTTCTGTGTGAGAGCTGGATTATTGCTGCCATCGTCGAAAAACTGCTGATGATAAAGATATAGAGCAGATAAAACGAACCATGCTTGAACGTGTCGAAAGTATCGAGCCTAGAATAAGAGATTATGCAGAAGAATGGCATATCAACATATTCAGACAAAAAGATCTCCGTTGGAGATATAAGAAAAACTCAGCTTATCACTACATATGGTATTGGCGCTATAGTTGACTTTAAGAACGATACTGTTGTTATCGCTTCTACAGACGATTGGGACTATTCCCCTAATGACGCTGATGAGGTAGAAAATCGAAAAATATTCAGCTTTTTAAGGAGCTTCATCAGCTTTTTGGCTTCTTCTTTTGTGATATGAGTTGTTACATCTTTAGATATCTCGCCGTCTTTATCCAACAGCTTTATGCTGCTAAGCGTTTGTAGATATCCGCACCATATTGCATACAGTGCTCTGATTTTCACTTGTCTTACTTCTTCTTTCCAAAAAAACAAATCAAACAGAATATCCACCACGTCTTTTACAAGAATGAATATCACCGCCGCCTCCTGTCCCCCAAGAGAGCGGCGGTATCTACACTACGCTACTTTTCAGTAAGATATTCATTTCTGTCAAACAACTGCTCAATTGAAAGATTTTTAAACCTCGGAATGTTGTATCCAAACGGCGAGTTGAGAGCCTTTACAAAGTCTTTCGTATAGCCGTGATTTTTTAAAAGATCGTCCTCATACTTTATTTTCTCTTCTTGCTTTGTGTCATCTCCCCTTTTCGTGATACAACGCTGCATAACATAATGATAAATGGAGAAGTAAGAATCCACTGTACGAATATCTCCTATGTATTCTTTCAGTTCACGAACTACAGTAAGATGAGCAATACAGTTGCGGTATTTTCTTGTCATGCTGCTGTCTGCATTATTGATATCAACTTCAACGCACTTGCGCAGCCGCTTGTTCTTTTTCAAGAACAAATTCGACGACTCATTACGATCATCACAAAGTTCACAAAGCGTCTGTGAAAGTATCCTGTAGTCATTTTTCAAGTTCTTTGAAGCCAACTCAGGAATTATCTCCTTATACAGCCCAAAATCACGTTCAAGGCAGTGTATCGCAATAACATACCTTGCATTGACATTCACAAGATTTTTCACCAGCAGATACATGACCGTAAGATAAAGCCCGATAACAGCCTTTGCCCTCTCCTTAGCCACGTTTTCTCTGCCCTTTGCCTGCTGTTTCACATTTTTGAAATCATCAAAGCTGATGTTCTTTATCATTCTCGCAAGCTCACTGCGCTTTGCTTCCAAAGAACTATTCATGTCAGGAAACTCCACACAACTCTTGTAATAACGCTCTATCTGCGTGTCAGGGATACCCCCAAGAACAAACATGACAACTTTCTCATTCTTAGCCACTTCTCTTATCTTCTGAGCGTTCGCATACTTGATAAGGTATACAAACCGAGAGGACTCGATAACATTGTTTGTTATAAAATTTCTCAGACCATGTATGCCCTTGCCTTTTTCTTTAAGTTTTAGAATCTCGCTTATCCTATCGTCCGTGATATTGTCGTCTATACCGAGTATAGTCAGTGCGTCACGGAACATCGTAAGCTTCGCTGAAGCCGCAGGCTTTCTCATGGAAGCAATGTTCTTTACGATAAAAAGCTCGTTGGTTATCCTCTGGCTGTCATTGAACAGCTTGTAGCCCGCCGTAAGCTCACACTCAACATCAACAGCAGAGCTTTTCATTATCTTCAAAAACTCCTTGATGTTATCAAACTTGCTGATAAGCGTTGTAAGAAGATCGTTTATCTCCTTGCCGTCAAGAAAATATGTGAGCATATATATCATTTTGGAGAAATACAAAAGGTCAGACGCATTCTTCTTTTCACTGTCAAGAATTTTCTCATCAAAATCCATGTCAGCCTTGCCAAGCTCCTTGATAACGTCACCGTTCATGTGGTCGGCGATATTTTCAAAATCATTCCTGAATTTGCCCCAAAGCTTTGCCGCTTCATCAGCATATATCCCCTCTTTTTCATCATCGGTCATTGAAAAACGCAGTTTACGCACAAGAGCTTCGCCTGCGGCAACGTCATTTCTGTAGTAGTTGCAGAAAAGCAGGAAATCCATAAGCTTGTACATCTTTGAGCGCACAGAGTCATATTGCTTGTCCTTAAATCTGAAACCGTATTCCTCCAGCATTTTCTCACGAAGCTTTTTGATAGAAAAGCCGAGATTTTTCTGAGATTTAAGCACAATGAAATCGTAATAAAGGCGTATGATATCATCAGCCTCATAGCCTTTCATCATATCAATAAGCAGGCTGATATTGACCTTGTTACCCTCGATAAAGTCCTTGTTTATGGACTTTAAACGCTCCTCAACAAGATAGTCAAGAGTATCTCTGTATTCGGGATCAATATTGTTAATAAAACTGTAAAGGTCAAATCTTTTTGCACCCGATTTATCATGAAAAACACACTGTCTTATCTGCCCCACAATTGCAAGCATATGATAAACACGCTTTTTGTATGCTTCCGAAGCTCTTGTGTCTTTTGTCTTTGGCTCTTCAAGGCCGAAATAGCCAAGGCGCTTAGTTTTCAGCAAGTCATTAAACTTGCTAAGGCTTTTCTTGATATTACCCTTTACCTTATCGGAAAGATTGCTTTTGTCAGGGTGAGTAAAAACTTCATAAGTATTTCTTGCAGAAAGATACCCCATAAAATCATCATAACTTTCAGAATCCTTTATACCAAGCATATTGTTCAGCGCATAAACGATATTCGTTACATACACCGCAAGTATCTTTTCGATATCCAGAATGTTGTAAATAAGCTGGATATGTATATTATCATCAAAAGTTTTGCCGAAAAAGCGCTTTTCAAGCTCCGATTTAAGCCCCAGCATATCCCCTCTTACAGGCGAGCTTTCACCGCTTCTGTGAGTAGGGTTTGAAGTATTTATCTCCACTCCGCTCCCAAAGCCATGCTTGCTTGAAAAAGTGATGTTTACCTCGTTTACATCACCAAGCTCGATATTGCTGTTGTCCTTTGAAGAAAGCTGAGTTTTGTTGTAGTCATTATTGTCCACCTCATATTCAAGCACAGCAGAATTGCCCTTGCCGAAAGAGGTTATGTACATTTTATTTTCGCTGACAAGAATAGACTTCATTCCTGCCGCCTTTACGGAGGATTTTTTCTTCTCTGCCACAGGTGCAATGACCTCTGCAGCAGGCATGGCAGCGATCGCAGGAGCAGCGTTATTATTTATCTCAGCCGCTTTGAGCTGTCTGGCTTTTTTCTGAGCCTCACGCAGCTCTCTAGGCTTCATTTTATTCTTTTTTGCCATAAATATTACTCCTTATATTAGTTATCCCTTAGCGCATTGAGCGTTAAGGGATTTTTTTATTTGTTGGTTTTGATGTTAAACTTTGCCAGCTAGTGCAAATTTGCACCAGTGTAGTAGCTATACTTATGCGGTGTATAAAGGCTCTCAGTTTTAGACTAGCGCAAATTCGCACTAGTGTAGTAGCCCCAATCGGCACATACAAGGTAATCGAGGAGTTTTAGACTAGTGCAAATTTGCACCAGTGTAGTAGCGAAATGACAGCAATCGAAAAGTTGAACAGGTTTTAGACTAGTGCAAATTCGCACTAGTGTAGTAGGTCAAAGTTGACAAAATAATCAACGATATTCTGTAATAAAACACCAAACTTATCTTATCAGCGCTTTAATACATAAATATTATACCATTTTCAGACACAAATGTCAATAGAAAGTGGCTGTTTTACATAAAGCATTTTCATCACCTCCCGTCTGTCGTTATTTCATCTCATTCCCCAATCTCCTTGACAGCTGCGATAGCGCAGTCAAGTACAGCTACAATGATAGCCGTAAGGATCGTCTTTCCCATTTTTATCACCTCCTGTCCTTTGTTCTGTATACATTATACCACCTTATCATCGTCAACAAAAGTGTAATTTTCAAAAACTTTTTTATCTATGTTTTTGCACATTTATCACGTTTTTACGGCATTTATGTCACAATTTCAGCAAAATAATTTTCTATGATATTGACAAAAAGTACATTTGTGATATAATGGATACAAGAGGTGATAAAAATGCTCATACCCCCAAGCACATTTCTGCCCAAGCGTGACAAAAACGTACCATATATCGCAGAGGTGCAATCCATACCCCTCTCACCCTCTGCATATTCCGTCATTATCAAGGACAAGTCCATATTTGAAACAAGCCTTTCCCCTAACGGCAGCGTATCAATGTCCTCATTTCTCACAAGTATATTTGATTCAGCATATATCGCATCATTAAAATACAAGAGTGACGATAACTATAAATATATTGGTATCCCACTTCTGAACGCATTCGTAGAATGGCAGATCGAGGAGATCGATGACAGCCTTGATGATAAAAGCAAGGAGATAATAAAAAGCTATCTTATCTCAAAGCTCTCTGCAAAATACGAAAAGACCAAGACCGAAAATGCAGTGCGAGTAAGGCTCAGCATATGCCGTGACCTTTACGATACACTGAGCAGTGATGACCTTTATTATGAAAACAAGGTGTACAGCTTGACCCTAAGAAGATTTCTGAAAGCCGTGTATGAGGACTATGCCCTGCTGTCAGATTGCGAACGTGAAAGGCTCATTTTCGCCGACAATATCATAAAAATAAATGAAGTCATCAAACAAAACGGCAGCAGATATTACAGCTTCATTTACGCATATTCTAATATGTACAGCCGTGAAAAGCGCCGCATAAGGCTTATCCCCTACCGTATCGTCAGCGACGAATATAAGATGTATAATTATCTTGTCTGCCTGTCCGACGAAAAAAGCGCAGGCAAAGAGTTCAAAGCCGACAGCTATCGCATAAGCAGATTGAGCGGACTAAGCATCGCAGAAAAGCTCAGCCAAAAGGAATACTCCTCCGTCACCGAATACGAACGGCTGAAAGAGGGTCACGTCAAGTCCGTGAAGCACCTACTCAGCGACCCACGTTTTGGCAGTGATGAGAGCGATATCTCCAAAGTGTACCTCACCGAAAAAGGCGTTGAAATGTTCGGCAAAATACTCTATCAGCGCCCCATACTGAAAGGCAATGAAAAGCCCAAGCCCAACACTGTCAACGAGTTCATCTCCCCGCCTATCCAAGTCAAATACTATTTCAATAAGTTCGGCAAAGACGGCGTTATCCTATCCCCAAGCGACTCGTTTGAAGAAATGAGAACGCTGTATGTCGAGGGGGCAGAGGCGTATAACCGAGAAGTTGAGATGTGAGAATATAAATGAAAATTATAGCAAAAAAACACCCCTATACAGAAATATACTCATGATATCATAAATAGTCAGGCTCATGAGAAGAGTGAATATATGAAATTTATCTTTGTAAAATAAACCGACCCCATTCGCTAGACTTTTTGACCTAGCAAATGGGGTCGGTTCAAATATCAATATCATTAACTAAAAAAATCAAGACATAAACGCAAGCATAATATGCGGATCACTTTACTTTTCTGCCGTAAACCTTGCCCACTCATATTCAGCCGTCAGCGGAACTGTGCCGTCAAAGGCTTTCAGCCAGCTGTCAACTCCAATGCCATTCCACGCATTCATCATTATTTTACCAGGCGTAACAGGCAGATTTTCAGTAGCCTTGTATGCTTCTTTTCCGTCAACATACCAAGTTATGCCGTCCTCTTTCCACTCAAATGCGTAAGTGTGAAAATCCTCAGAAGCGTCAAATCCAAGATCATACATATATTCGTGCTTGCCAACACCATTGGTGTAGTAATTGAACTGCACCTTTGTTGTGTCCTTGCCAAGGACTTCAACATCTATTTCGTCCCAAGGATTATCCTCCGATGGACCTGTGTATGTAAAGAACGATGATACAACGCCGTCATTCTTTATGGCTTTCATCGATACCTCATAAAGTCCATAGCCATAATTTTCCTTTGAACGATACTCGCCGCCTCTGTACGCTTCGGAATCGCCCATACTGTCAATGGTAAGCTGCATTTTTCCGTCATTGAAAGTTACGTTATCCTCGCTCCACGAGCAGTTGAACGGATCACCATTTGACCAGCCTGCTGAAATGGAAAAATCATTTGACGCACCCTTGCTGAAATCTGCCTCAACCGTGTATGGAGAATTGCTTTCCGTTTCCGCCTTGCTGCTGACATCTTGCGAAGAACTGCTGTCAGATGAAGCACCGCAGCCACCCATAGACATAACTATCATTGTGAGAATCGACATAGCCAAAACTTTTTTCATTTTTCATTACCTCCGAATAAATATCAGAATTTTATCTTCTATAAGTATTATAAATCAACAAATGTGATATTTATATCAGAAAAGTAATGCAAATATCAGATTATTAACATCAACTTATATTTTCGATCTGCTTGTGCTATGCTTGTTCCAGTTTGCACGGAAAAACTGATCTCTATACTGTTTCGGTGTAAGTCCTGTCTGTTTCTTAAAGCAGGCAATAAAATGGCTGTGCGAGCTGAAAGCAAGATAATTGGCTATATCAAGCGGACTATATTCAGAATATCTCAGCATATTTTCAGCCGCTTGTATCCTTTTTGACATAATGAAATCAGAGATCTTTACGCCAACTTCCTCTCTGAAAAGCTTTGAAAGATACTGAGGCGTTATGTTCAGTTCATCAGCTATCTGATTGACGGTCACGCCCTTGTAAATATTATCGAAAATGCAGTCAAAGCACATAAGGATATGCTTCGAGTAAACGTTCTGTGACGCAGCCTTTTTCATTTGCTTTGTATAATAAACGATGACTTCTTTGTGTACAGCCATAACGCTTTCTTCATTGCGGCACTCATCACATTTATTAATGTATATATCGCTTATGGTATACGCAGTTTCAGGGTCAAGTCCACCCTCGATGCAAAACCTGCACAGCATAGCTATGGTTATGACAAGATGATACTTGATGTTTCTAAGGTCGTCTTTGCTGAGTCTGCCCTTTCCGTTTGTATCCAGCGACGTATACAAACGTTTGACCGTTTCAAGGTCGCCCTCCCGCACCGCAGAATAGAATTCCAGTTCCGTTTCATATGGTGAATGATGATAGTCATTTTCCTTTTGCATAAACTGCCGCTTAGACAATTCTCTGTTTATTTCCATAGCTTTCACCCCCTGCTTTTTAGCTTATTATATCATATTTACAGACACAAGTAAAGCCTCATATTTATAGAAAAAGGACGGCAAATCACCCTGCCGCCCTTTTTTCTGATAATTAGATATTATTTAGCCTCTTTCATTGAAGTCATAGCCTCGTCGATAAGATAATCTATAGCCTTTTCATTTTCCTGAACGACCTGTGACCAGCTCTTTGACTCCTGCGGATTCATTGTTCCTCTTATTGCAGTATCGCAAATAGAGTTAAGGTCGGCAGATACGCCCTGTTCAAAGTCAAATACAGGATTCTGTGCAGACAGATCATAGATAGTTTCTCTCATTTCAAGCATCTCATCTGTCCAGCCGTAATCGTCCTTGTACTGATCAAGGGTTATCTGATGTGCAGCCTCGTCAAGCTCTGCATAACGGCAACATTCAAGGAAAGCTGCCACGCCCTCAGGATTTTGTGCGTTTTTTACAATGCTAAAGCCGTGTACTCTTGAAGGGATATACTGTTTATCGCTATCAGCTGAGCAAGGAACAGGAACGAACATTACCTCTCCCTTTGATACATCGCCGTAGTTTACAGTTGTTGACGGAGCATTCTCAAGCGCCCAAAGTCCGATAGGATAGAAAAGCGTCAGACCTGTTGCCATTCCGCTTCCCTCTGCATCGCCTCTGAGTTTCCAGTTGTTCTCGTGCTTTGGATAAACAACATTGTTCTTCTGCAGCTCATACATCATATTCTGAGCCTTTGCTATCATAGGATCAGAAATATTATTTACAAGCTTGCCGTCTGTGATACCGATGAGCGGCACACCTGAAGACTGCTGCAAAGCCTTTTCATAATACCAACCGTCGAGAGCGTATTTATCGCTTTCAGCGTCAGTAAAATCAAGACACATTTCTGTGAATGTATCCCAGTTCCACTTGCCTTCTTTGAAAAGCTCAGCAGGATCGTCATATCCGTTATCTTCCATTGTCTGCTTGTTGTATACAAAAACATATGCAGGGTCTGTTCTGATAACGCTCACATAATGCTTATCGCCAAGCATAAACTGATCTGTCGCACCCTTTATGTCTGTCCAAAGAGGCTTTGAAAGATCGATATAATCGTCGATAGGCTCTATCATTGACTTTATAGCACCCTTAGGGAAAACGTCCATATCATCAGCACCGATGAAATCAGGTGAATCATTTGACATTACAAGTGCCGCAAGATCGTCAAACTTAGTTTCCCAAGTGGTCTGCACCCAGTTTATCTTACCATTATACTTTGTCTTGAACAAAGCAAGGTCAGCGCCTATCTCCTTGTCCTCTGCCTCAGTAGGGTTGATATCCCAATGTGAAAACCACTTTATTTCGTTGCTCTTGAGATCTCTCACATCTTTCATATCATCAGCAAGTCTTTGAACTATCTGCTGCTGATCTTCCTTAAGTTTTTTGTCAACGACCTTGCTTGATGAATCACTTGAACTTCCGCAAGATGCAAATGCTGAAAGCGAGCAAACCGCAAGGGCAAATGTCAAAACTCTTTTTGCATTATTCATAGCCATACCTCCAAATATTACTTTCTTCTCTTTGCAACGATCACTGCTGTGCCTGCAAGAGCGATAACTGCAAGTGCTCCGCCAACAGCCGCACCTGTTTCTGCTGCCTTAGATGTATCGTCAGATGCTTTTGAAGATGTAGCCGCTGTTGCAGAAGTCTTGCCTGCATCCGCCTTAGATGAAGAAGCGTCTTTCTTTGACGTATCAGCCTTTGAGCTTGAAGCATCAGACTTTGAATCTGCCTTTGAAGCATCTGTTTTTGAATCTCCGCCCTCGGCAGATGCAACACCGAAATCAAGCGTCATTGAAAGTGTGCCGCCGTTGAAAGCGCCTTCCTTCTCCCAGCCTGCGACCTCAGGACAAGCCTTCTTTGTTACCTCGCCTGTTTCATCATTGACCTCGTCAGTTGGTCTGATATGTATTCTTATTCCACCCTCTGCGTCCTCGTCCATTGAAGTGATAGAATTAAGCGAATCAAAAACTGTTGTTGTGCCGTCCTCGGCAACGAACTTTGCGTCAGATATCTTAACGTCCACAGGATAAATACCATCAGGCAGATTTGCCACCATAACGCCCATATCTCCAAGAGTTCCCTTGCCTGACATTGTCTTGTCGGTGATAACTTTGCTTATCTTATATTCAACAGTTATCTTGCCAGCATCATCGATGCCTACCCAGTCACCCTGATTCCAGGTCCAGTCCTGACCCATATAAAAGCCCATTGCTCCGATAGAGTAATATGAGTCATTCATTTTTGAGTCCTCCTCTGACGGGTGAACAACATCGCCAAGCTTTGCTGCCGAAACAGAAACTGACATCATTGTTGCTGCGAGAACCGCTGCTGAAAGACCTGCTACAAATTTTTTGATCTTCATAACCTTTTCCTCCTATTTTTCAATAAAATTTTTCGCTAAAAGCAATTTATTTTGTTGTTTCTGTATATATTATAACTATGTAAACGTTTTGTTTATATCAAAAACGTAACATAAATATCATAAAAGTGTTTAATATCGAATTTATGAAAACAGACCCACTTGATATTAAAGCAGGTCTGTTTATTCGGAAGTTATTATAAGAAAGTGACTATGAATTATTATGTTTATATTATACGCTTTGTTTTAAAATTATTATATCAATATTCAGTTATTTATATCAAATAATTATCGTAAATAGAATTTTATGAGCAAACATCAATTTATGAAACTAAGCATAAAAAACAAGCTCGGCAAACGTGACCGAGCTTGTCCAAAAATGGAGTTATATTAAGAAATGATCTATTAAAGATACTTTACCAGTTCATCAAGAACGCTGTCAAGATGTCCGTCAATAAAACCATAGTCAACGCCCTTGTATGACCAAGCCGCTCTTCCGATAGAACATTTCTCAAAGGCATTGCTTATATCCTTGTACCAGTTAAGAGTATTTTCAGCAGATGCAAGATTTATAACACCGTATTCGCCACAATACATAGGAACATTTCTTTCCTCTGCGACCCTTACAGCCTCAGCAAATCTTCCCATAAAATAATCAGGCGTAAATTTCTCTGTCTTGACCTCCTCGTATGTCTGCATATATTCAAGACCAAGACGCTTTACCTCACTTCTGTATTTTGGGACGCTTCCCGGATAATCGATCCTGAAATCTCTCGGCATCTCATCTACCCAATAGGCAGCCTGATGAGTGAAAAGAAATGGGTCATAGCAATGGAAAGTATAAACTATATGCTCGTCATAAGGCTTATCAAGGTCTTTCATTGAATCAATAGAGTTGTTCCAGTAGCTGCCCACAATAATATTTATATCAGCACTATATCTTCTAATAAGCTTTATGGCATTTTCAACGATAGCATTCCACTTTTTGCTGAACTTAGGATCAGTTACCTCATTTAGAAGTTCAAAAGAAATTCTGTCAGAATATTTGCTGAAACGCTTTGCAAACTCTTCCCAAAGGTCATAGAATTTCTGCTGAAGCTCAGCGTTATCAAAGAATCCGCTTTCAGCCTGAGCCTTGTCAAAGAAAAAGCCCAATGTCTTATGGAGGTCAAGTATCATATTGATACCGTTATTTCCGCACCAATCGATACACTTCTGAACATAGTCAAAGCCGCTCTCTATAAAGCCGTTTTCGTCCTGAAAGATATTATAATCCACAGGCACTCTAACGTGGTCGCAGCCCCAGCCCTTTATACGCTTGATGTCCTCCTCAGTAATAAAATTATCAAGATGTTCCTTACTGTAATCGCATTGTGACAGCCAGCCTCCGATATCGATGCCGTGCATATAGCCATTAAATCTTCTCATATTTTTTACCGTCCTTTCTGATTCTAGTTTTGTTTGCAACTATATCGTAACACTATATGGCCGTAAATTATATCATAATTTTAATATTCGTGTAAAAATCGTAATGTTATTATGACGTTTTAAAAATATTTCTCTAAACTATTGACATGCATTACGTTGCACATATAAAAATGCCTTTCTCAGATTAGCGGATAGACTGTACATAAAATAATGCAAGACCGCCGCAGGTCACGAATTAATACGACCTGCGGCGGTGACTTCTTTTATAGTTATCTGTGATCTAATTACCTTGAAACATAGCTAACATACTATTTCATATCCAGCGGATAAACAGGTCTTCTTATCTTCTTAAATTCACCGATTTTTGTAACGTCAGGATTATTGACACCTATACTCTCTGCTGTAAAATATACATATTCCTTGTCGCTAAAATTTGCCTTGTATGAATGGCCGAAGCCTTTGAGAACGAGAACTGAATATTTGTTGCTGTCAATGTCAAGATGTCTAAAAATATTTATCATCTCCGTTGGAACTTTATTTTCAGTTACAACAATATCTGCTTGTTCCGTGCTAATAACAGCTATGCGACCATAATCAGTATATGTTTCCCCATAATCTGCAAATTCTTCACCATTAGCTTCGCACATTGGTATTGGTTTGCAAATGAGTTTAGTGACCACCGCCGTTATCGGTAAAGGTCGTCCGTGCTTATTATCAGTTTTTCCACCAAGAAGTCCCTTTATAACAGCACCCTCTCCTGCTGCAAAAGCCATTTCCGTGATCTCTCTATCACAGATAGTTGATACCCCTATTTTATTTATACCGCCCTCAATAAGTTTATCAAGAATATAAGTACCATCAGCAGGACCGCCGCCGAGCGGGTCATCACATTCATCGATAACGGCATATTTCTTTGAAGGTGCACTCTTTATTGTGCTTATTATTTTGTCAAGTGGATCAAGGTGCACAAAGAAACTATCTTTTTTGTCTATAAACATATTTGATATGTCATTACATATCGCCTGTGCATCGGATACATCTGTTGTCACCGTACAAATAATAGACGGACCTGCATTATATTTGTCAGAGCCATAAAAGCCTGCAAATGGTGATACATTGATAACGCCTGCCTGTTTCTCATATTCAAAAGCTTGGGCTATAAATGGCGTCATAGCACCACCATTTGTATCTGTATTGATCGCAGGCAAAAGGAGCGGTGGCTGAGCATATGCCGTTTTCATTACAAAGCCTTCTTCAAGCTGTCTATGATATATCTCCACACATTCCGATTCACGTTTTCTTATATCAACGTGAGGTTCTGTATTATAACCCAGAAGAAGGTCTGCATTCTTCACCATAAGAGGAGATACATTTGCGTGCAGGTCAAGTACAGCATATATCGGCGTACCTTCTCCAACAAGTGCCTTGATCGAGCTGAGCAAGTCCCCCTCACAATCATCAAAGCCTTCAACTACTGCTGCACCATGGAGATTGAGAAACACAACATCAGGCTTAGTAAAAGCAATCCTTTCAAGCATTCTCTCTTTTATAGCAACATATACATCCTTTTCAATAAGTCCCGACGGCGTAGCAAACGCAGCTGGCAGAGGTAATACATCATCATTATACTTTGCCAATGTCCTCAAAAAGCCCGTTATCTCACGAGCGTCGTTGAAATACTCCGTAAACTCCTTAACATCATCAGCATCAATGTAATCACGAGCTTTAAAGCTGTCAAGGTCTGTGCGTATAGCACAGAATGTATTTGTTTCGTGAAAAAAGCCGCCTACCGCCGCTCTCATAAAAATCATCTCCAATAGTCATTATTAAGGGTTTAACATTACCTTATAAAAATTATATTAAATTATAAAAGAGATTTCAAGGTCATAACACCACAATTGTCTCTGTGTTCTTTGCACAATTACTGATTATTGTGCACTCGCAACAACATTATTTGTAACTTGCACAACTTGATTAATCTTGTTTATTGTGATATACTTAGGTCATAGAAAGACAAAACAGAATATTTCAAAGAACAAAGACGTTATTTCCTTTTTAAAGGCAAATGGCGTCTTTTTTATTCAGGAGGTTGGATTACATGAAAAAAATCGAAATTATCACAAGAACGGAAAAGCTAGAGATTATCAAGAAGATCCTTGTCAATCACAATTGCCTTGGTCTCACCGTTTATTCAGTAATGGGTTGTGGACGTCAGAAAGGTCATATCAGCAAAGCTGAAAATGATGATGTTGCAACTAATCTTCTCCCTAAGATATATGTTATGACAGTTGTAAAAGACAGTGAGCTAAAGCTCATTATGAACGACATCTACAATGAGATTGGTACAGGAACACACGGCGATGGCAAGGTATTTGTATCTAACATCGAAGATGCCATGAGAATCCGTACAGGAGAATGTGGAGAAAATGCTTTGTAAGCAGTAAGAGAGGTAACTATGAAAGAGAAAAAAGTAATAGTGTCCTTAAAAGGCATATCAAAAACATATGACAATGATGTCAAGGTCGTCAAGAATATTGATCTGGATATTTATGAGGGCGAGTTTTTGACTATTCTTGGAGCTTCTGGCTGCGGCAAAACCACCACGCTGCGTATGATAGCTGGCTTTGAGGACGTTTCCTCCGGCGATATTTGTATCGACGGCAGCTCCGTGATAGGTGTTCCGCCTTATAAAAGACAAGTAAATACGGCTTTTCAAAGTTATGCTTTGTTTCCTCATCTTAGCGTTTATGACAACATTGCATATGGTCTGAAATTAAAAAAAGTTTCCAAAGCAGAGATACACGAAAGTGTTTCACATATGCTTTCGCTTATCAGGTTAGACGGATATGAAAAAAGGAAGCCTGCTCAGCTTTCAGGCGGACAAAAACAGCGTGTATCTATTGCAAGAGCACTCATCAATAATCCAAAGGTATTGTTGCTTGACGAACCATTGGGGGCTCTTGACCTTAACCTCAGAAAGCAGATGCAGCTGGAATTGAAAACAATGCAGAAAAAGCTTGGCATAACATTTATATACATCACTCACGATCAGGAAGAGGCTCTGACGATGAGTGACAGAATTGCTGTAATGCACAAGGGCATACTTGAACAGGTCTGTTCCCCAAAGGAACTTTATATGAAGCCAAAAACAAAATATGTTGCAGAATTTATCGGTGAGTCAAATATCTTCGAGGGCGTAGTAAAGGACAGAAATAGCGACAACTGCACAGTTGCGATCGAAAGTGGAAACATCCTGTGCAGCGGTGATGGTTATGTTGCAGGACAAATGGTATATGTTTGCATTCGTCCAGAAAAAGTACGGATCACAAGAAAAGCAGGAAGCGGCAATTCACTGCCAGCCGAGATAAAGGAGCAGATATTTACTGGCAATATGATGAAACATATTGCCGTGCTTTCTAACGGACACGAGATAAAAGTTGCAGACATTGCTTCCTACAACGATATAAATATCGGTGACAAGGTATATCTTGAATGGGACGCAAAGGACGCTGTAATGATCAAAAATCCGACAGGCCCTATGGCCGAAAATTTTGACACATTGCGGGGGGTGCAGTAAATGACAACATCACGCAGCAGGTTCAATTTCACGGCACTTGTATATATTCTCCCACTAACTTTGGCACTTCTGCTGCTTGTGGTACTTCCACTTTTATATGTTGCAGCAATGAGTTTTATGGGACGTGGCGCATACGGCGGCACTATCAGAAGATTTACAGTTGACGCTTATGAGTCTCTTGCAGATTTTACTTATCTCAAAGCCGTAGGAAGATCAATATGTATGGCTCTTAAAAGCTCTGTATTATGCATATTGCTTGGATATCCATTTACCTTTATTGTGGCAAGAAAATGGAAAAAATCAGGCAAGCTGCTTATGTTTCTGCTCATGATACCTGTTTACACCAGTAGCCTTGCAAGACTATATAGCCTTGTTATAATGTTTAATTCATCTGGCTTGATAAATACTGCTCTTATGAAGCTTCATATCATAAGCTCACCTTTGCAGATACTTTATACAAACGGCTCGATCACAATTGGGCTTGTACAATATCTTCTGCCGTTTGCAGTAATGCCGTTATATTCATCTATAGAAAAACTTGACGAATCAACTATCGAGGCGTCTTATGACCTTGGAGCAGGCAAGGTAAAGACCTTCATAAAGGTAATTCTCCCTATGACTTTTCCGGGAATAATCGCAGCATTTATCATTCTTTTTGTTCCTGCTATAGGCACATATTTTATTACAGATGTTATCGGCGGTGGAACAGTATATATTATAGGTAACATTATATGCAACCAATTTCTCAGTGCAAGGAACTGGCCTCTCGGTGCAGCACTCTCAGTGTGCGTTGTAATATTCATTCTGCTTATGCTTTATCTTTACAGTAGGATAGGAAACCTTGATGATTTGGGGGCGATGTAAATGAAAAACAGCAAACTTGTAAATAAAATAACGAATGCTTATGTGATGCTGATATATGTGTTTGTATTTATTCCTGTAATAGTTATGGTCGCATTTTCATTCAACAGCCTGCCTTCAAATCAGCATTGGGAAAGCTTCACGCTTGATTATTACAGCAAACTGTTTTCTGATAGTGAAATGATCCAAGTACTTATAAACTCACTTACACTGGCAGTAGTAAGTACGCTTGCCGCTATCTTTATCGGCACCCTTGGTGCATATGCGCTTTGCAGGCTTAAATTCAAGGGCCGTTCGTTTCTGAATTTTATGGTTTTTGTACCTATGGTGATCCCAGAAATAGTTATAGCGGTAGCATTTCTTGGGCTTACAGGTGCAGCTGGTATATCAAAAGGCTTTGGGGTTATGGTATGTGCGCATACTATATTCATTCTTCCGTATATTATCGTTACGCTCAAGTCAAGATTTGCAGACTATGATGTTTCTATAGAAGAAGCTTCACTTGACCTTGGTGCAAACCAGATATATACATTCATACACATCATCTGTCCTATGATACTTCCAGGTATTTTTACTGGCGGACTTATGGCATTCTCGCTGTCATTTGACGATCTTATCGTATCAAATTTTCTCAGCAACACGGGATATACCACACTTCCTGTAAAAATATACTCAAATCTGAAGGTAGGTATCTCACCTGAATATAACGCATTGTTCACCATAATATTTGCGGTAATGCTTATAGCTACCGCGGCTATTGCAATAAAAAAGAAAAGAGGAAAGTAAAATGAAAAGAAGAAAATTTTTGGCGTTGACAGCAGCATTGGTATTGGCGGCAACAACCGGACTGGCTTCCTGTGGAAACAATTCAGGCAGCAAAGGCGACACAAAAGAACTTAATATGATTCTTTACCCTGACTATGTCCCTCAATCTGTCATTGACAGCTTTGAAAAAGAAACAGGCATAAAGTGTAATATCGACTATGTTGACAATGACACTCTCATCTATACCAAGTGGTCAGAAGATCCCAAGGGTTATGATATTGGTCAGCCTGCTATTTCTACTCTGCACGCACTTATCGATGCAGATATGCTTCAAGAAATAAGCTATGAAGATATTCCAAACAGCAAATATATTTCCACAGATAAATGTGATATCTCACTGAATGACAATGACAAGAAGTACTCTATTCCATATAACACCACCGGCGGTTACACTTGGATATACAACACAAAGACCTGTCCTGTCACTATCACAAAAATGGATGATCTTCTTGATGAAAAGCTTCGTGGTCAGATCGTTACAATGCCTTATTCGTTCATGTGGTATCCGTCAGCACTTATGCACCTTGGATATTCAGACTCCTCCACAGACGAAAAAGAGATTGCTGAAGCAACAGAATGGGTCAAGAAGCTTACTGCGAACGTAAAGGTGTTCGACGGTGCAACACCAAGTTCTTCTGTGAAAAATGGCGAATGCAGTGTGGCTCTTACATTTGCAAGTGACGCTTCAAGGGCGCTTCTTGATGACCCTGATCTTGATTACCTCAAGGTAGAAGACCAGACATTTATGCAATGCACACAGTATTGGGTTATTGGAAAGCAATCGCCTAACAGTAAGAATGCTGAAAAGTTTATTGATTATATATGCGACCCTAAAATTTATGCAGAGTGTTTGAATACATACCCCGCTATATCAAATAATGAGGAAGCGCTGAATTATGTTTCCGATGATTATAAGAAAATAGAAGGTATGTTTGAGATCCCTGATGATAAAAAATCATACATTCTCAATTCGGACCTCCCTACTGACGCACTTTCCACATATGATGAACAATGGAATAAGATCATGTCAAACTAAGGAGTGATCCTACAATGAGCAAAGATTATTCTGAGATAGCATACAAACATACACGTTTTTTTGTTGAAGAATGCGGAGAGCGTATCGCAGGCACTGCACAGATGAACAAGGCAGCAGAACACGCTGTCGAAGTGTTCAGATCTCTCGGCATGAAATATATCCAGCATCATTTTCAAGTACCTGTTTGCAACACTGAAAAAAGCGTTGTTGAGTTGATCTCAAACAAGCAAATCACACCTCTGCCACATACTAATGTGTGCTTCTGCACAGATACACCAGAGGGTGGCTTAACAGCGGAAGCTGTACTTATACATTCAGACGTCAAGAAAATGGGTGTTATCGGCGAGATCTATCCTATCAGTGACAAGTGTATAAAAACAGATATCAAAGGAAAGATCGTAGTTATAGAGCGAAGCGTTCTTATGGATTACCCAGATATAGACACCTACAAGGTACTTGAAAAATATAAACCCGCTGCCGTAATATTCACAACAGACGAGTCACAGCAAGGCATACCATATGTGTATTCAAATTTTGAGTACAGAGAAGCACAGTATATGCTGCCGTCATTCATAATGAACAAAAATGATGTGAATAAACTGTTCAGCCAAAATGATAAGGTCATACTGCACGTTGAACTAAAAACTCAGGTTCAGAAAAAAGAAAGCACCAATACGATAGGCGTGATAGAGGGTACAGACAAGCAAGATGAAGTGATCTTGATCTCAGGTCATCTTGACTCGGCAGTCAGCAGCAAAGGTGCTGTTGATGATGCAGGTGCAATAGGCACTGTTATGGCATTAGCAGAAAAATACAAGGCTCTATCCGACAAGGGCGTCAGAACACATAGGACCTTGTATTTTGCCTGCTGGTCGGGTCACGAACCTGGTCTGCACGGAAGCAAATACTTTTTGCAGCAAAACCAGGACATTTACAAACGTATAAAATATAATATCAATTACGATATCCTTGGAATGGCAACGCCTTATTCCATAACCTATGCAGGCGTAAAAGACTTTGAAGCGATATTTGAAAAAGTATTTGAAAAGTGCGGCTCAACGTTGGACATTTTTTCCGGACCTGTTCCCTGTGACACACTAAATCTCACATCAAACAAAATCCCTAGTCTTACTATGTCAAACGGTGGATTCGTATGGGGACATACGCCTGCTGATGATATGAAAAACATTGACAAAAGGGGCTTTGATCAGCCTATTGATTTCTCAAGTGAGCTTATAAACTATCTTGACAGCCTTGAAAAAATACCTCAGGGATACACTGATGATATTGAAAAACAGCTTGATATATATGCCACACGATATGGCTGGGATTTCTGACAGGAGGCATATGTTATGAAAATAATTGATCTGAGCGGCGAATATACAGAAAAAATGTGGTATTATGGTGAGCCATATACGCCATACAGCGTAAAAGATCTTGCGTGTGTCGATAAAAATGGCTATATCGCAAGAGAATATACACTGACAGCCCACACAGGCACTCACATAGAAAACAGCGCTCATTGGAGCGAAAACGCACAGGGAATAAGCGAGACCCCTATTGAGAAATTCGCAGGTAACGCTCGGTTACTTTACCTGCCGTTCTCAGAAAGCAAAGAGATAACAGTGAAAAGACTAAAAGCAGCAGGTGCTGATGATCTTGAAAAAGACGAGATATGTATTATCCGAACAAATTGGGATAGCTTTTGGAACAAAAAAGAATATGTATCTGAAAGCCCATATATTACAGTACCTGCGGCAGAATATCTTGTATCAAAGGGAATAAAACTCGTGGGAATGGACAGCCCTATGATAGGCGATCCGAATGACGGGATCTCATCAGTAGGAGCTGACCTCGTTCTTCCTGACTATAAGTTTTCAGAGGCAGGGATACCGATAATACTTGGTCTTGTAAATTTATCATCTCTGCCTGAAAAGTTCTTTTTTACAGCCTTTCCACTAAAACTGCATAACGGTGAAGGAAGTCCCTGCCGTGCAACTGCAATAACATTTTAAGATAAAGGAGCTATTTATTATGGAATATGAAATTCAGAAACATCTGCATTATGCAGGAATACCAAGTTTTAATCTTTATCCGTACACACAGGATACTGAATGTGCTGACATAACTATAATGGGTGTACCTTTCGATAGTGGTGTTACAAATCGTCCAGGTGCAAGACTTGGACCAAGAGCTATAAGAAATATGAGTCAGCTTACAAACTGCTTTGCCTACCCATGGAGCTACAAACTCAGCGATAACGCAAAGATCGTTGATTACGGCGATGTAGGATACTATGTGGGTGCAAATACAACGAAGGTAATGCTTGAGGAAACGTATAATACTGCCAAAAAAGTTTTTGAATCTGGCAGCAAACTTCTTACCCTTGGCGGAGACCACACTATTCCATATGGTATGGTCAGAGCTGCAAGCGAAAAGTTTGGAAAACTTGCTCTGCTGCATTTTGACTCTCATCAGGACAGCACTCCGTCCACTGATGGAAATGTATCCCACGCAAACTTCGCATATGACTTACAGGCTGAGGGGTGTATCGACCCGTCACATTCGGCGCAGGTTTTTATAAGAACTGAAATGACTAAATGTGGATATAATATTTTCTATGCTATGGACGCTGTAAATATGGATATGAAAGAGCTAGCTAGACAGTTGAAAGCCATTGTGGGCGATATGCCTGTATACATAACCTTTGATATTGACGCTCTCGATCCCTCGGCTGCACCAGGTACAGGTACGCCTGTTATTGGCGGTCCTACCTCAGCTCAGGCAAGGCGACTACTTTACGAACTGCGTGGTATCAATGTTGTAGCAGCAGATCTTGTAGAGGTGCTTCCCGCATATGACCACAGCGAGATCACCGCACTTGCGGCGGCAACGATCGCACAGGACCTTATGTATCTTATGTATAATAAAGGATAAATCTCGCATCTCCAGCCCATAGTTTTACCTATGGGCTAAAGGTGTTTTTAGGAGTGATAACAAATGAACTGCGAAGATCTAATGAACATTCCCAAAATATATTCAGGAATGAAGCTTATAGCGGGTGGGTCAGGAATGTACAGAAACATACGGTGGATATATTTTGCCGATTGTACACAATGTCTTTCAGATGATTTTAAAGTCTCACAGTTGATACACGGAGGAGAACTTGTTATTGTCACAAATGCAGCACTCACAGACAATGATGACAAAATGCTCAGTATGATTGTGGAAATGAACCAAAAGAATATAGCTGGGCTTGTTATAAATGTCGGACAGATATCACCTATGCTGACCGAATACTGCAATGACAACGAACTACCGCTGTTTGAACTGTCCTATGATCTGCACCTCATTGATCTTTCACAGATCGTATGCAAGGCATTGGTGGAAGAAGAAAGCAACACAAACTCGATAGATCAGCTTCTTGCTGCAATAATTTATTCCTCTAATATAAATGACGCTGATATAAAGATACGGGCAGGCTATCTAGGCACTAATATATCGGATAAAAATCACATAGTCGTGCTGAAGTTAAACAAAAACAACAAACTTCAGGACTCTTATGAAAATCTGCAAAGATATATCAGATATGAATTTAAAAACTATGGTTTGCAAAAAATGCTGATGCTCTGGCAAATAGATACAGGCATAATGCTTATCCCCTCGGAGTTATTTAGCCGCGATCTGCTCTCCAATATACTCACAAGGATAATAGACCACATTAATTCTTACTACGGCATTGACGCAAAGGCAGGGATAGGATCTGCATATGAATACATATCGGAATTAAAGAAAAGCTTTCAGGAAGCTCTGAACTCCATTAAAATATCACACTCTGAAAGTAAAAGTCAGAAAATATTCTTTTACGATAATCTCGGTATCTACTCGCTTATCGCGCAGATAAAAAATGATAAGTTTCTTGATGAATATGTAAATAATCATATAGGCAAACTGATACAATCTGATGTTTTGCAGGAGGGCGACCTTTGCAAAACGCTTGAAGCCTATCTTGATCATAACTGCAACGCTGCCGCCGCAGCAGAGCACCTGTTTATCCACAGAAATACAATGCGCTATCGTATGGATAAGATCAAAAAGATACTTTGCTGCGAACTTGATGATCTTGACGTCTATCTTGAACTTAAAATGGCGTTTGAGATCAAAAACTATCGTGAAAGTCAAAAAGATCAGTCATAATTTATTGTGTGCATACACCACAATAAAGATTATAAAGACAACACATTGCTGTTATACTGTTTTTTTCTTATAATTATATCAAAGGAAAAAACTTTCCGTAATAAAAGAACAGGAGTGACTTTATAATGCTAAGAAATTCATCACCAACTATAATTACAGATAAGGTTCCAGGACCAAATGCCTGTGTACTTTTGAAAAAAAGGGACAACGCACTGCCTAAAGCGCTCTGTGGCTATACATATCCTATATGTATCAAGCGTGGAGAGGGCGCAATGCTCGAAGATGTTGACGGAAACATCTTTCTTGATTTTATCGGAGGTGTCGGCGTTCTCAACATCGGCTACAGCAGACCTGAGGTCGTGAAAGCTGTTCAAGATCAGGCAGAAAAATATTTTCACTGCATTTTCAATGTGGTGGCACACAGTGGTTACATTGAACTTGCTGATAGGCTCAACAAACTTATGCCATGCAAAGGTGATAAACTGAAAACATTCTTTGCAAACAGCGGTGCAGAGGCAGATGAGAATGCAGTAAAGATAGCCAAAGCATATACAGGAAGAAAAGGCATCATCTGCTTCTCTGGTGCATTCCACGGAAGAACAAATCTTACAATGGCTCTTACAGCAAAAAAATCTTATGCAAAGGGAATGGGTCCTTTCCCGTCTGATATTTACAGAGCTGAGTTCCCTTACCTTTATCATGCACCAAAAGGATATTCTGAACAAGAAGCAATAGCATATTACCTAGACAAACTCAACACTCTTTTTGATGAAGCTGCACCTGCCAGTGATATTGCAGCAATGATAGTCGAACCTGTTCAAGGAGAGGGTGGTTTTGTCCCCGCACCTATCGAATGGGTAAAAGCCGTCAGAAAGATATGCGACGATAATGGTATTTTACTTATTGCTGATGAAGTACAGTGTGGAAACTGTCGAAGTGGCAGATACTATGCCTCAGAATATTGGAAGGAAGCAGGTGCTGCACCAGATATTATAGCAACAGCAAAATCTCTTGGCGGCGGCGTTCCAATAAGTGCAATAACCGCCCGTGAGGAAATTATGGATTCAGTACCTGTGGGAACTATTGGCGGAACATATTGTGGAAATCCTCTTGCCTGTGCTTCTGCACTCAAGGTAATGGATATAATGCTGGAAGAAGATTATGCAGGCAAAGCTGAAGAAATAGGTAAAAAGGCAACTATATTTTTCAGCGGTCTTAAAGAAAAATATGAAGAGGTAGGAGATGTAAGAGGTCTTGGCTCGATGCTTGGCGTGGAATTTGTAAAGACTAAAGCAGAAAAAGAACCAAACGGCGAACTTGTTTCTAAGGTGATACAGAACGCCCTTCAAATGGGACTAATGCTTGAAAATGCTGGCACACACGGAAACGTTATAAGATTTCTTGTCCCTCTGTGTGTAACAGACGAACAACTTGAAAAAGGCTTTGAGATATTTGAGACCGCTTTGGTAAAAGCAAAGTCTGATAAATAATACAAGAAAAGAGGTATTAAACGTGAGTATGGATTTTAATTACTACCTGCCTGTAAATATTGTTTTTGGAAGAGGAAAAGTCAGCTCTGTTGGAATCATCGCAAGCGATCACGGCAAAAAGGCACTTGTTGTCACAGGAAAAAGCAGCACAAAGCGCTCTGGGTTGCTTAACCGAATTTGCAGTCACTTAAAAAAATCAGGTATCGAATATACTGTTTTTGATAAAGTACCACAAAATCCTCTTACAACGACAGCTGAGCAAGCTGCACGAATAGCAAAAGACAACGGCTGCGATATGGTCATAGGCGTCGGCGGTGGAAGCGTTATGGATTGTGCAAAGGCAGCAGCATTTATCGCAGTAAATGACGGTGATATAAATGACTACATATTCAATCGTCTGAAAAGCGGCAAAGCTCTGCCGATAATACTTATCCCAACGACCTGCGGAACAGGCAGTGAGGGAAACGGATTTGCTGTATTAACAAACCCGGAAAACGGAGATAAAAAATCACTAAGATGCAATGCAATAGTTGCAAAGGCGTCTATCATTGATTCTGAATGTATGATGACTATGCCGAAAAATGTTTTGGCAAGTGTCGGTTTTGATGCCTTTTGTCACTGTATGGAAGCCTATATAAGCCGCATTGCTCAACCATTCACGGATATTATGTGCGAAAAGGCAATGAAGCTTATTGCAGATGATCTTCCAAAGCTTTTTAAGGGTGACAATAATCCAGAGTACTGGGACAAGATAAGTCTTGCAAGCACAATGGGGGGAATGGTCATAAATACCGCAGGTGTTACACTTGCACATGGTATGGAACACCCTGTCAGCGGTTTCAAGAATGCCGTACACGGCAAAGGTCTTGCAGCCATAACCCCTGCAGTAACAGAAGCAAGCATAAAAGGTGGCCCACAGAAACTTGCATTTATTTCAAAAGTGTTAGGCGGCAATAATGAGAATGATTGTGCAGAACAGATAACAAAATTTATCGACTCACTTCGTCTTACCTGTACGTTATCAGATTTTGGAGTAAAAGAAAGTGATATCGATATGCTGACAGACAGCTGTATGAAAGTTTCAGCAGCAGGTATATCCTATCATCCCGTAAAATTTGACAGGTCACACATAAGAGATCTATATTTAAAGTCACTGTAAATCAAGCCAAAGGAGTTCTTTCTATGCGCAGATATAAAACATACATTAACGGAGAATGGTTTGAAGGCGCTTCGGGAATCGTTCTGAGATCTGTTGATCCTTCAAATAACAAAGAGTTAGGCGAGATAGTGCAAAACAGCAAGGAAGATGTGGAATATGCAATAGAAAGTGCCTCACGTTCCTTTTACAAAACCAGAGAATGGCGTGATCTTGATGTTCAGCAACGAAGCGACAAGCTTCTAAAGATCGCTGATATGATAGAGAGCGAGATTGATGAAATAGCTAAGACAGAGTCAATGGACAACGGCAAGCCCTTGCGTGAAGCGCAGGCAGATGTTGACGATGCTGTGCATTGTTTCCGTTATTATGCAGGGCTTATCCGTACACCAAGCGGTCAAACTTACAATGTAAACAGCAATTTCGGCAATATGCACTCATACACAGTGAAAGAACCAGTGGGTGTCTGCGCACTTATCACACCTTGGAATTTTCCATTTTTGATGAGCGTATGGAAAATAGCCCCTGCACTTGCGGCTGGCAACAGTATAATTTTCAAGCCAAGCTCTGAAACGGTACTTTCGGCATTGAAGCTTTTTGAGATACTTGATAAATGTGATCTACCAAAAGGCACTGCAAATCTGGTCATCGGTTCAGGAAGCACAGTTGGAAATCTTTTAGCCGAAAGCAAAAAGGTAGATATGATTACATTCACAGGCAGCACATCCGTTGGGCAAGGCATAATGCGAGCTGCTGCTGGCAACGTAAAAAAAATAGGGCTTGAACTCGGTGGAAAGTCACCTAATATCGTCTTAGCAGACACGGATATCGACAAGACCGTTGAATGGGTAATGATGGGTATATTTTTAAATCAAGGAGAAGTCTGCTGTGCAGGATCAAGGCTGATAATAGAAAAATCGATAAAGGATAAATTTCTAAAAAAACTTGTCGAGAGAACTGATAAGCTTACCCTTGGCGCTCCTCTTGATAACCCTGATATGGGTCCGCTCATATCAAAAAAGCATATGCAGGACGTACTTGGATATATTGAAAAAGGAAAGGCAGAGGGAGCAAAACTTCTTTGCGGTGGATACAAATGTACAGATGACGATCTTGTCAACGGAAATTTCATCAAGCCTGCCATATTTGACGATTGCACCCCTGATATGTCAATAGTTCGTGAAGAAATATTTGGTCCTGTACTTACTGTGCTGACTTTTGAAACAGAGGAAGAAGCAATAGAATTGGCAAATGATACAGATTATGGACTCGCAGGTGCTGTTTTCTGCAATGATACCGCAAAAGCTCTAAGGGTGATAAAAGAAGTTCGTGCAGGTATAACGTGGATAAACTGCTATAACCCAGCCTTTTCAGAAGCCCCGTGGGGTGGCTACAAAATGAGTGGCATTGGCAGAGAACTTGGCACAAGCGGTCTTGATGAATATCAGGAAACAAAGCAGATAAACATAAATATATCTGGTACACCTCTTGGGTGGTATAACCACTAGATTATACAAACCGCCGCAGGTCACGAATTAATGCGACCTGCAGCGGAATTTTTTTATCCCCCTTATTTCAAAAACTCCCCACTTTTTGAAATAACACCCCTCGCTCCCCACTCCTTATTTCAAAAGCACCCCCTATCAACGTTTACATCTGCAAAATTTACACTTTGTTTACAAAATGTAATCGTTATCCTAAGCAGCCAGCTTAACAAATCGTGGAAATAATGTGGTATAATGACAGTACAAAATAAATAGTGTCAAAAAAAGCACTATAAGGAATATGGAGGATTTCTTATGAAGAATGGTTATTTAGTATTATCACTTGTTATTTCAACATTGATTTTAAGTTCTTGTGGAAACAATACTAAAAGCAGCAATGAATCAACCGATAATTCACAGCAAACCGATTTCACAACAACAGCGATCTCAACAACAACGTCAGATGAGGTTGCGACCACCACGCTAACCACAAGCGAGGTTACGCAAGATGTCCATGAAGATACATTTATAACAAATGTAAAAAAGAATTTAGATTATGCAAAAGAAAATATGTCTGTTTTTGATTATGACGAAAACAGCATTAATGAAACTGAAACGAGAAACATTGAGGTTATCTGCACTATAACTGTCAACAACACACCAACAAAACTTAAATGCACTATTACCGGCTCAGATGATAACAGCATTGAAAGTATGTCTATCATATATGATGATCTAGGAGAATGGATAAGGGAATATTACGAAGACGCAGACTGTACTATTGAAAAAACGAGCGATGAAATTTCGGAAGTTGACGCTTTAAATATACTCAGAATGTTTTATGCCAGTGCAATTTTATACACTGATGTTGGTCTTTCTTCTGAAGATATTAGCGATTCGTGTGATATTCTTGACACTTCTTTAGAAAGATATAGGTACACCGGAGATTACTTAACTGACGAGTCTGATTCGGTTTCGGTAAAATGCGGAAACTATGTCTACCTGTTATCCATAACACCAAATGGAAGTAATGCACTCGCATTGTCAGTATATAGTATTGATTATTATAACGAAAACATGGATTTAGCTGGTTTACCACATTATAGCGGACCAGAAATATAATAATTTTTTTAATCACGAAAATACAAATCACAGAAAGAAGATGTTAAAGCATGAAACAAATCGTATGCGAAGTTTGCGGTAGCAATGATTTAGTCAAAGAGGACGGCTGCTTTATCTGTCAGTATTGCGGTGCTAAATATTCACCTGAAGAAGCTAAACGTCTTATTGTCGAAGTTAATGGCAAGGTCGATGTGTCAGGAAGTAAAGTCACAGTCGATAACACCTCTTTTGTAGAGCGTTCCCTCGAAAACGCACGCCGTGCAAAAGCTAAAGAAGATTGGGAAGAATGTGAAAAATACTATAACATGGTAGAGCAGTATGAGCCAACAAATATTGAGGCTATTTTTTACTCCAGCTATGGAAAAGCAAGAATGGCACTTGTAGATTCTGACCGCTTTAAAAGAGAACAGAAAATTAAAGTGTTAAAAAATTCGATATCTGTAATTGATGACAATTATGACAACTCACCTGATAAATATGAAGAAAACAAAGTCTTGATTCAAAATATTAATGCTGATCTGCTTAGTATAATGAATAGTTCTTTTGTAATGAACACCGTAAACAACGGCAATTATACATCAAATGACAGTAGCTATACATTTGATATGTTTATCGAACTATCGTTAGGAATGATCGAATCTATTGAACATATAATAGGAGTTATAACTGATAAAAAGAAAACAATATATCTCTGGCAAATATTAAGGCAACAATATAGTTATATCTATTCAATTTACCGCAGAGCATCGTATAAGTATAGACAAAGGTCACGGTGGTTAGATGCTATTGCAAATATAGATAATCAACTGTATAGACTTGACCCATATTATCACGCCCCTTCACTTAAATCAAATAATAATTCAGCAAAAACTACAATACTTTCTATTGCTTTTATCATTGTATTCACAATCGTGATTGTTTTGTACTTCTATTTAACTAACCTATAACTCAGTTGACAACTATGCTCTCCATTTTCCTGCATAAATCCCACCGACCTGCAAATAATATTACTGCAATTTTGAAAAAACAACGGAGGTCATAAATATGAAAGCAACAGGAATTGTCCGCAGGATCGACGATCTCGGCAGAGTTGTCATACCTAAAGAAATAAGGCGCACCATGCGTATCCGTGAGGGCGACCCCCTCGAGATCTACACCAACCCCGACGGCGAGGTCATCTTCAAAAAGTATTCCGCAATAAACGAAATGTCCGAGGGCGCAGCTCAGGCAGCGGAAGTCATCTCAAAGCTTGGCGGTGCACCTGCCGTGGTGTTCGATAAGGACCACGTCGTGGCAGTGTCAGGCGTGCCGAAAAAAGAGTATTCACAGCGCCGCCTCTCCCCTGCCCTGGAGGAGCTTTTGGAAAACCGCAAAACCTTTGACTATACCGATACCACAGCCGAGCCGCTTAGAGCCGTCGAGGGTATCACCACCCACGCCCTCACCATCGCCCCTATCCTCACAAACGGCGATATAACAGGCGCAGTGGCTTTCATGGCTACCGACGATACCGAGCTTTGTACCGATAAACAGTCCATGCTCGCCAAAGCCGCCGCAATGTTCTTGGGCAAACAAATCGAAGAATAATACCAAAAAGGACCGCCGCATGACCGCAGCAGTCCTTTTTTCTATACTATTACATCAGCCATTGCACCATGTCCTACGCAGCCAACATAATAATAAACCCTCCGACCCATACAAATGGATCGGAGGGCAAACTGCATACCACGCTGCGGTGGAGCTGATAGTCGGACTCGAACCGACGACCATGGGCTGTCGATAAAGCGACGTCATATCGTATTTTGATTTTTCGTGTGTAACCGCTGTATTTGCACGGTTATGCCGCCTTGGATAATTCATTCTCCGTGCCGAGTTTTCCGACAAATCTGTAATAAATCTCAATCTGCTGAAATGTTCTTCCGTCCTCAGCTTGTTCTTTGTGATGAACAACAATTTTGTCTATCAGCTCATTTAGTATTGCGGCATCCAACTTGTCGATTATGGTGTATTTTTTTATAACGTTAATAAAGTTATCCGCACAATCTGATTGTCTTTTCAACTCGTCAATTTTCGATTTGAGAATAGGTAACGCCTTTTTGATTTCCACCTGTTCCAACTCGTAACTCTGCGACATAGACTCATATCTCTCATCGCCTATCCTCCCAAGAACATTGTCCTCATAAAGTCGGCTGATAATCTTATCCAGTTCCTCACAGCGTTTTTGCTTTTGCTCATATTCGAGTGTGATTTGTTCCGCTTGCTTTTGTGAATCAGACTGATATTTCCGACTTAAAATCGACTTGAATTTATCCGTATTTTTGCGGTACTGAAACAAGTTACGCTGAATGTCGATCAGTACAAGCTCGTAAATTGTATCAAACGTAATGTAGTGCGAAGCGCAGTATTCTTTGCCGTGAGTTTTGTACATCCAACAGGAGTACGCTCCGTGATAACTGCCGTCTTTACGCTGTTTCTGCGAGTAAGTCAGGCAATGACCGCAATCCGAACAGTAGAGAAGTCCGGCAAACATCTGAACCTCTCCCGCCTTTGCAGGACGGTGCTTGGCATTCAGAATTTTGTGTACCGTATCCCACAGTTCCTGCGTAATGATAGGCTCGTGGCAGTTTTCAACCACGATCCAATCCTCTTTAGGATTGCGTACCTTTTCTTTACTTTTCATGGATTTGTTTCTCTGCTTGCCGTAAACAAGCTTGCCTAGATAGACTTCATTGTTGAGTATCGCGCGGATTGAAGTAACGTGCCAGTCAAATTCCTTGCGCCAGTAATCCGATTTGAAGTAATCCGGATTGTTGAGGTTGAAGTAGGCAATGGGAGTTAGTACCTTTTCTTCTCTAAATATTTTTGCCATTTTGTTGTAGCCAACACCCTCTGATGCAAGTCTGAAAATTCTTTTAACAACCTGTGCGGCAGGCTCGTCCACGATTAAATGATGACGGTCATTTGGGTCTATCTTGTAGCCGAACGGAGCTTTTGATCCGATAAACTGTCCGTCCCTCGCCTTAGCTTTTTTCGCCGCTTTGGTCTTTTTTGAAACGTCACGAGCGTACATTTCGTTGACTACATTCTTTATCGGGAACAGCAAATCGTCGCTGTTCACAAGAGAATCATAGTTATCGTCCGCCGCAATAAATCGGATATTGCTGTCGGTAAACCGTTGAACATACATACCTGCCTCGACATAATTTCGTCCAAACCGAGAAAGGTCTTTGACGATAACAAGATTGATTTTGCCCTCATCAATGTCCGAAAGCATTTTTTTGAAGGACGGTCTGTCAAAGTTCGTTCCGCTGCAACCGTCATCACAATAGAATTTGTAGTCTGTAATTTTATGATCTTTGCAGTACTGCTCAAGCAGAATTTTCTGAGTTTCGATAGAAACACTTCCTCCAAAGTTTCCGTCATCAACCGAAAGTCTGCAATAAAGTGCTGCCTTGTAATGCTGCTGTTTTTTCATAGTAACTCCTTTCTCAGCAGCGGATTTAATAAGCCTTGCGGTATCTTCCGCTCCACAAGTATATCACAACTATGCTGTAAATGCCAGTAAAATCCGCTGTCTGTAAAAATATTTGTTGAATGTTGCTAAGTCCGATTATTGAAATTTTACATTGTTACTAAGGAGCTGTTATTGATACGCTCTATTCCTTTTTGAAATTCATCGACTACCTCTCCGACCTGTTCGCCTGATTCCAGTTTGCGAAACATTAGTCTGCTGAGACTATCAGCTACATTGGTTTTACCCTCAAATGCAGACCACACACGATAGGTCACACCGTTGATGTAGTGATCGGTATATTCAGCCGACTGCACCTCTGTGTTGTCCTGACACAGAGGTTTATCAAGGCTGTATCTTTTAGTCTTTTCTTCTGCCATTCGCTTATCACGCTCCGTTTCATTACGTCGATTGTTAATTTTCGTATAAACAAATCAGTTCAGTCCTTTCATATTTAAATTTTGATGGTGCTAATTAGTTACGCACCATCTTAACTGTTTTTTAATATACAGCTTTTTTCTTGTCGTAAATTCACATTTTCCAATTACAACGCCTGAAAATATGCCGATTTTGTGCAGTCTTCTGCACTTACGACCCCTGAATCATTCAAAGCTCAAATTTATGACCCCATAAAAATTATGCACAATCATTTTGCTGAAACTGCGTATTTTCGGCACTTTTGCGGCGAGCTTTGCTCGTCCGCTGTGAGTGTTTCGGGGGCTGTGACCCCGAAACTTTAACTTGCAATCTTATTCCTCTACGTCATAACCGCTTGGAATTTACCCGGTCCGTGCAATATGCCGACAGCCGATTTTACTCCATTTTTCTCATCTTCCTTCTGCAAAAAATATCTTGCTGTACCTCGCTCACAAACGCCGACAAATCACTCACAGCGGTGTTTTGTTGGCTCGTTGGTTAAACTATCCGACCTCGGCTGTGGGGCGGTACAAATCGCCCGATAGCCGTTCTTCCATCTTTAGCTTATTCAGCATCGCCACATTCACTACTGTGTTGGAGTTGTCCCTGACCGAGACCGTGTTGCGGCTTGTCCTTGACAGCAGCAAGCCCTCTTTACGAAGCTGACGAAGTAGCTCATTTTTGCTAATAGAAAAATGCTCACCCTGCTCGGCACACAGCTTTCGCACCTCGGAGTGTGTTGTGTCTGCGAACAGATAGTAGTGCTCATCGTCCTGCAAGCCGATGCAGTTTCTCTGACGGGGCGGAGAGTCAAGCCCTTTTGTTTCTACATAACACCGTCCGCTGTCCAGCAGACTTTTCAGCTTTTCACAAAACTTAGTTGTCGGATTTTCAAGCTCGATGATTTCTGCGTTTGCAGACACAGCTTTCAAAACGATCTCGTCGAACACCTTTTCAAATTTATCAAGCTCCGACTTGTTGATTTGATTTTTCGATTTAAGAAACACAAGCAGAAATGCAAACCCGATTTTCAAGTGTGCAAGCATGTCGGGTGTGCGGTTGTGAAACTTAATTCTGTTTGCACACAGCCTGTCCAGATAAAACTTGCGGTATTTCAAAAACACATCTTCGAGTGTTTTTACAAAAGCACTTTCATCATCAAGATACACATTTTTAATCCACTCAATGTAGCTTTGCATAATCCCACACAGCACTCCGTCATTTGCTAACTGCTGATATTCTGACAGATCATCAAGCTGAACATCGTTTTCATTAAGTTCAATATTGAAGTATCTCGCCGAACCCGACACGGAAATTTCAGGAGTGTACTCCGCTGTGATAATTGCATTGCCTGTAGGCGGTTTTGAAGATTGTAACTCCGCTTTTGAATTTAGTCGTGCACGACCAATTCTATCACCGTAGTATCGCGAAATATTCTGCGCAATGCTTTTCATCTCCTGCTCGTGAAACATTCCGCTCGGATGAAAATCGTCAATGCAAGTCAACACGTCTTTTAAATAGTATATGTTGCTCAAAATGCTATTCGCTGTGTCGTGGAATGACATCGGTAGGTCGCTTGCTGAAAACTTTCCGAAGAACGAAAGGAACAGCGCTGCAAGTGTGGATTTACGACTACCCGTCTTACCAATCAGCGCAGTCACAAACTTTGGCTCACAGCCTGCACTTTTCAGAAAGTGATTGAGCGGACACAGAAACGTTACCGCCAGCAGCGGTAGCATAACACACTGCGGTGCAAAACTGTTTTCAAGCATTGCAGACAAGTAAATCAAGTCCTCCTGCGAACCCTTTTCAGTGAAAGAATAGTTTTTCAGCTTGCCCTGCAGTTCAACGGTAAACGGACTGTTCTGCGTCGGCATCAGGAACACATACTCACCGTTTATCTTCTTCCAACCAGTTTGGAGATACATAGTTTCAAATTTCACCTCACCTTTCGTTAACATAATTGCGTGGCAGATTTTACTTAGCACGTTTTGCTTAGGCTGTGCAGCACCCAATGCACCCCAGCGGTTTAAGAGCCATTTCATGTTTTGCATTTCGTCTGCGGAAACAATCTGCTCCGACAGTTTAATTCCCGACTTGTGAACCGCACCGACCTTGAACATTTTCTTTTGCTCTGTGCCGTCATCTCTGGTGATTTCCGAAATAAGTGTGGGAACAAAGTCTGCAAGTTTCATTGGAACGACCTGATCTTTCACCTGAACCATTTCATAAAGGCAATTGCTTTTAACAACGTAGGGATAATTGTAGACTGTTTCATCAATCAGTTTTGCTTTTTTTCCTTCTGTCATGATTTCTGACATTGGCATCACTCCTTTTTTAATTTATGTAGTTGTTGTGGTGTGTCCTGCGCTTTCAAACATTAGCCGAACGCCCGACAGCTTATCAGGCTCATAGAGCAGCGTTCCTATTGCTTGCGACGGTTGGTATCACGCTCGAGAACGTGCAATGTCAGCAAGCTGAAACGTAAGTATCCGTTTCTGATTTTCATCGCCAACTGCAGTTGCTAGATGCAGGTTGAAGATTGTATTTGTCGCTCGTTTTGAAATACAAAAGTCATGGCGTACATCTTCAGCAGCTGGAACAGTTCATCACCCCTCCGTCAGAAATAACGTATTCGGTTACCGATTATTCAATTTTCAAGATTCCGTCAATCATTCGCTCTGTATATTAATTAGGCGAATTTTTTCTAATTTATCAAATCGCATTACAGGCAAAAAATCCATTCACTACATGGTTTCAAATGCTTATATCAATTGTACAATAAAAGTTACCACAAATCTGAAAAAGTGTGATATAATAAATACAGGTCACCGCTAAAAACCTCCACCGCACATCTGCGGCATAGGATTTTAGAGCTGACCTATAGATACACTTTTGAGGGGTACTTGACATGAACAATGCAATTTCAAACAATCCGAATTACGATATGCCCGACGACAGCTTTTTTAATTTCTATTTTCTTATTCACAAGAATAGAATTTTCACAACAAAAATAGCTTTGAAGGTTGGCGAAATCACAACGGCTCTGCTGAATATGAAAGCTGAGGATATGAAAAAGATTTATGACTTAACCGTCTCTTTTGCGGGGTTTGCAGATAATAATATGGCGATGAAAAACGAGCAGACTATGACGGAATTTGTTGACCGCATAATCGAAATCGAACAAATTGCGGTGACTTTACCACCGTACTGCTATGTGAATATTGACCTGAAAAAAGAAAAACAGCGTGCCGAAATAATGAAGAGCAAGGCTTTCTACGGCAGGCTGTATGATATGACGTCGGAGGAGTTTGCGGAGTATGAGAGGTACAAAAAGTTGTTTTCGGGGTACGGGATTGGGCTTTACATAATCGCCTGCTGCATAGCCGAAATGTCAGATGAATATTTTACACGGCTTAAGAAACGTGACGAAAGCAACTATGCGATTGCGTGGGGTGCGTTTAACGAATATTCCACACTTTCGAGTGAGCTGATGGCGAGCGTGCCGTACTATGAAAAGGCAAGAGTTCGTGAAACCATGGACGTAAATATCGGCGTTTCGGGAATGATTGATCCCGATGATAAAGACAAGACATGGGTGGTTGATACCTGCGAATTTCATAATGCGCAAAGCGTTATTCAATACGATTTTTTCAGAGGAATGCAGCACGGCAGAGCGCCTTTTCGCTGTCACCACTGCGGACGTTTTTTCCTTGCGACTGACAGCTACAAGACGTTTTACTGCAATGAAAAGTCTCCCGAAAATCCCAACAGAACCTGCCGTCAGACTGGCGCGAAAAACAAGCACAAGGAAAAGGCTGAGAACAATCCGATTATCCAGACCTACCACAAGGCGAGGAACAAATATTATCAGCAGAAATTCCGAGGAAGTATTTCGGATGCGGATTACGACAAAATTCTGCACTACCTTGAAACCATGCGTGACAAGGCAATTCGGGGCAAAAGTGACGAGAATGGAAATCTGATAACGTACAAAACGCTCGAAGAGCTTTTTGAAAAGCACACGCTTTACAAGACATTAAATATCGGGGAAGAACAATGACCAAGAACACAAATGAACAGCTGATTCAGGATAATTACCGCAACGTATACGCACTTGCACATTCTCTTGCAAAATCATACAATCTTGCATTTGAGGCTTTTGAGGACTTGCAGAAGGTCGGCTACATTTCACTGATTGAGCAGTCGAAGACCTTTGACGAGAACAGCGGTGTGCCTTTTTGGACATATGCCTGTAAGGGTGTTAAGTTGAAAATGCTCGAAGAACTCCGCTTTATTCTCGATACGGTGAGTATTTCGCCTTATTTGAACAAGCAGATAGGAAAGGTGAGGAAAATCGTTTCAGCCAATGCCGAAAGCAACACATCCGAACTTATTGAAATCGTAAGTCAAATACTCAAAATATCAGCGGACAAATCCGAGGAGTTGCTGATTTTAAGCACAAAAGAGAAAACAAGCATTGATGAGTACCAATCAATGCTTGAAAGTGGTGAGGGTATGCAGGATGACAAGCTTGAAGATAAGCTTAGGTCCGATTGTCTGAATCCCGAAGATCTAATGCTGGAGCAGGAAAATCAGGCTTTTGCCATGCTGTTGGCGGACAGTCTGGACGACATTCTAAGTCATCGGCAAGCGGAATATATCCGAATGTATTTTGGCATCGGGTGCGCTCCGCAGACCTTTGAACAAATTGGGGAGGAGTTCTGCGTTAACGCCGGCACGGTGGAAAAGGGCGTTAAGTCGGCTCTGAAAAAGTTGAAAGAGTATATTGACTGACCTATGTTCTATCGAGTTTCCAGAATGGGAATTCAGGTAGTATGCGTACTCCATTTTTGCTCCGTATTACCGCATTACAAAGAGCTATTTGCCCAGTATTCTCAGCGTTTTGCGAGGTTTCGGCTCGCATTACATTTGCATAACACAAAACAAACAAGCATATTACAACGGAGTGGCTGTAGTACGCTTGTACGCTATTGTATGCTTTTTTTGAGGCGTGGTATTACTCATAAAGTGCGGGTTTTACGGCACTTGCGAGAATGTAAGCTTTGTACGGCAGATTTTGACGGAGAGCTACACCTTACTCAGATTTTCATTCTTGCCGAGGAGCACGTCAATCATCAGCTTTTCGCCGTCACGGAATCCGGCTGAGTAGTTATCCACGGACATTACATCGTTAAGCTAAAACTGGGTGTCACATATCTTTTTGAGCAGTTCACCGTTTTCATCTCCGAGAATTTTGATTATCTGGTCATACAGATCAGCCTCGGTTTTCATCAGCTTGGCATACTGCGAATTGTCCCGAATTTTTGCGTCGAAAAGCCTAAATTGCCGTAGTAAAGGTCTTTTATATAGTTCATTTTTGATACCTCCGTGATTGGTTTGGAAGTACGGTATATCACAATTATTCGTGGAATGGTAGTGGCAGATGTGATGAAAATTGAGTGGTGGATTTGGGGAGAAGTGATAAATTAGAATCATTTTACTGTTCAACTGGCGTTTTAGCCACTGTTAAAGGCAGGTGTGTGTTACATTTACGTTAAAAAATGTAAACATATATTGAAAAAATATGAAAAGTATGCTACAATGAAATGAATGCAAAAATGACTTTTTCAAGCTTACGCTGATGAAGGGTGATAAGGGAGTCGAGATGAGAGAAATAAGCTCCGATTTTCTTCTGTTCAGCAAGACTTGGAACAGATAATGCAAAATTAGCATACTCCTGAGCATTGACACCAGGCTGTCCGGAACGCTGAGAAGTGATACGAATATAGCTATCATAACTGTCTGTCAAAGTATTCTGAAACACAAAATCCGCATCATAATCGCTTTTGATTTTTGCTCGGATAAGGAAGCCTGCAAAATACAAATCACCGTCAGAACGGCGATAAATATAGGTTTTTCCTACACTCGCTCCGGTTCTTGCAAATAGAACATCGCCCTCTTGCAGTAAATAATCATCTGCGGTTGAAAAGTCTATGTCGGGTGATGTGAGATCATCTTGCAAGAATAGATGTGTCGAATCATCTATGTCTGTAATTCGTATATATTTATGCTTGCCGTCATATTCAGTGGCGGCAGCGTTTAGACCATATTCAAATGATTCTGAAATCTCGCCCAACTTACGCTGTTCCCAAGTATCAGTGAAATCCTTGAATCTTATTGCTGGAACGTTCGATTTTTTCGTCATTTTACACACCTCCCAGCAGTTTTTTCAGTTCTGCCAGACCTTGCATATCAAAATCGTTGCCGACTAAATCGTCAATCATTGTACAAAGTGATTTTTCGGTCTCTTTGATTTCTTCGTCAACCTCTTCAAAAGTGGTTTCATATTTCTTGGAAAGCACCTCAAGCTTTGAAATCAACTCGTTTACAATATTAACGGGTAGCTTAAAAAGCTCGGTCACAACAGGGGTGATCCATTTTGCTTTCAGGAATTCTCTGATCTGCTCGTCGGTCAGCTGTTCGATCGCCGCCTTTGTTTTTATAATCAAAGCCGCATTGTCTTCCTTGATTTGCTTTTTCAAAGTCTTTTCCTCTTTGGCAAGATCGGTATATTTCTTGAGTACAGCAATGATCTCGTCTTCAACATCTCTCACCTTTATTGACTTTTTAACCTCCGCCGCAACAAAAGCAGTTTTGTCATCATTTACGAAAGCCCTTGACTTGTCCTCTTCGCTAAGTCCGTCAAGCAGTTTCTCATATTCGGATGCAATTTTGGAGAGCCTTGTTTCATATTCATTCAGCTTTGAAAGTTCATCGAAAAAATACGCAGACTGAACAAGACCGAACGGAATAACGTGTCCTATCCAGCCTTCCTGAACTTCGATTTCTTTATTGTCTTTCCTCTTGATAACCATATTGGGATCGACCTGTCTTGCAGCACCAAATCCCTCTGTCTGAATGATTTCAAGGTCAATTGCGATTCTGCTCCACTCGTTATCAAGTATCTGGTAAGCCTCATAAACGTCCACTAGAGGAATGTCAGCAAGTCTTGCAAAAATATTGTCAGAAAGAGTGCTTTCTTCCTTAGATGTGTTAATTGCGGTCTGGTCACAGCCGATCAGTTCATCATAAAGATAAGTATCAAGATCTGCAAAAGCTGTTTCAAACAAGCTTGCAAAGCCGGTTACATCGGAATGTTCGTGTACAGCCTTTTTTATGTCCTCTACAGAAAAGTGGACATACTCCGCACCGTTATCACCAAACAGCGCACTTCTCAGGTTCGGAAAAGCATTCCAATAAGTCGAAAGTCCATCAAGCTCTTTGGCAGGAATTCCACCGAACATAGACGCATAAATATCCCAGCTTTCAGCATTCTCGGAAGAATCCACATAACGTGGGATGTTCAGGTTATAATCATTTTTTCTGATTTCTTCACGGCTGACAGTCCTTGAAAACTTGTCCACATTCTTGCGTGCACTTACGGTATCAACAATACGCTTAATATCAGATGAACGCAGTTTGTTGTTCTTTCCAATCTTTTCAAAGCCTTTTGATGCGTCAATAATCAGAACGTCGTTGCAGTCGCCACGCTGTTGCTTCAGAACCATAATGATTGTCGGTATACCCGTTCCAAAGAATATATTTGCAGGGAGTCCGATAATTGTGTCGATCTGGTTCTTCTCGATAAGGTTCTTACGGATTTCACCTTACTCACCGCCACGGAACAGAACGCCATGTGGCAGAACAATTGTCATAATTCCATCGGGTTTGATATGATACAAATCATGCAGTAAAAACGCATAGTCCGCCTTGCTCTTTGGTGCAAGACCGTATTCACTATATCTAGGATCGGAGTCCTTTCCTTCGGGATTCCACGGCTGAGAGTATGGCGGATTTGAAACAACGGCGTCAACACGCAGTACAGGCGGATAGCTGTCCAAATCAATCGGCCAGTCATCTTCAAGGGTGTCCGCATTTCTTGTAAAGATGTTTGCCGGTGTAATTCCGCGCATTACGAGATTCATTCTTGTCAAGTTGTATGTATTCTCTTTCAACTCCTGCGCATAATACTGAACCTGCTCGCTATCCATATATTTTGCGGCACTGCGTCCAATATTTATAAGGAGTGAGCCTGAACCGGAGGTTGGGTCATATATAGCAATATTTTCCTTGCTTTTAAGGTGATTTGCAACGATTTCGGACATAAGCAGCGACACCTCGTGCGGAGTATAGAATTCGCCTGCCTTTTTTCCTGCGTTCGCTGCAAAATTGGAAATCAGATACTCATAGATGAAACCAAGCACGTCATATCCCTGTCTTTCATCCATCGGGATATCCTTTATCAGTCCAAGCAAGTCACTGATTGCCTTTGTTCTTGCACCGCTTGTCTCACCTAGTTTAGAAAGTCCGGTCTGCAAAGTATCAAAAATCTTGTCAAAAACTTTTCTGTGAGTGCTGTCAATCAGACGGTCAAACGCCGATAATGCATCTGTAATGTTGGAAACATCGAAATCTTTGCCTTTTTTCAGCCAAGTTGAAAAAAGATTTTCATATGAAATAAAATAGCCTATATTCTTCTTGCACTGTTCGACAATGTCGGTATCTTCCTCAACGAGTTCGGACAGATCTGCATCTTCCCAGTCATTCTTTTTCAGATACTCAACTTCCTTATCGGAAAGAAATTTATAAAAAATAAAGCCAAGAATATAGTCCTTGTACTCATTCGCCTCAATTTTGGAGCGCATTTTATTTGCTTACTCCCATATTTTGTTTGCAAGTTGCTGTTTATTCATAGTTTCCTCCTAAATATATATTTTTAAGTGTTTTTATAGCCGTGCTTATTAGCTGACGCTTGGGAACAGCGTAAGTTCTCGGAATTGACTGAAATTAGGTCTGCTTC